>Ga0207719_100109_pt1 | contig 68355 bp, 73 predicted proteins | sample A23P1SouthBayCA_2_FD_187279 | JGI IMG/M metagenome (GOLD analysis project Ga0207719, IMG submission 187279) | Aerobic enrichment media microbial communities from Eden Landing Ponds, California, USA - A23 P3 (3) (SPAdes) | ecosystem: Environmental > Aquatic > Marine > Unclassified | place...
CCCTGGCGGAACTTCGCGGCGGTCGACGGCGACCGACTCAGACTCGGCGACGCGCTCTCGGGGTTTTTCCTCGATAGCGAGTCCTCGCTCGTCCTCGCGTGGCCCGACGGCTACGAGCGGACGAGCGCCACGCCGGCACCCGACGAGGAGAGCGACGACTCCGTCACCTGGAACGGCCGCAGGAGCTTCGGCCCGGAGGAACCCCGTGTGGTCGTCTCGACCGGTGGGAGCGGAAGCGACGTTCCCGGGGCGTTGCTGTTGGCCGCCGTCGTGGCGCTCGCGGCACTGCTCGCGGTCGGATGGGTCGTCGCCCGCCGCCTCCGCGAGGGCGAGACGGGCACGAGCGAAAGCGGTGTGAGCAAGGCGGGCGCAAGCGAAAGCGGCCCGGGCGAGGTGGGTGCGGGCGAAAGCGGCCCGGGCGAGGTGGGTGCGGGCGAAAGCGGCCCGAGCGAGGCGGGCGAATCCGCGACCGCCGGGAGCGGTGCCGACGGGCAGGCCGGAAGCGAGTCGGCTGGCGCCGCGGCCGGTGCAGCCGGAGCGGCCGGGGCGGCCGCAGGGGCCGCCGGAGCGGACGGGGAACCCGCCGCGACCGAACCGCCCGAGGAACTCCTGAGTAACGAGGAGCGAGTGATAAAGCTCCTTGAAACGAACGGTGGGCGGGTCAAACAACAGCGGATCGCCGAGGAGTACGACTGGACGGACGCCAAGACCAGCCAGGTCGTGGGGTCGCTCCGCGAGGAGGACGCCGTCGAGACGTTCCGCATCGGCCGCGAGAACGTCGTCGCGCTCCCCGAGGCGACCGACTTATAGTGATTATTGGAGACTGTTTTCGGACCGCGCCGACTTCGGGGACGGCGCGGTCCTGTAAATCGCGACAATAACTACTATGAGAGAGGTTGCGGCGAGCGCGGGAGTGACAGAGAGGTTGCGGCGAGCGCGGGACAGTCACAGTCGACGGCCCCGAAAGCCTCACTCGGCGACCTGTTCCTCGAGCCAGTCGAACTGCATCTCGAGTTCCTTGCGGCGCTGGCGTTTGATCACCGTCGCGTCGAGGACGGCCCCGACCAGGGCGAGGTCAAGCGCGAAGTCGGTGCTGGCGGTGACCTCGGTCGCGCCGTCGACCGGTTCGAGGTGGTAGACGGTCGTCATCGTCTCGAAGAACCCGTCGGCCTGCTCGTAGGCCAGCGCCGCGTCCCCGCGCTCGACGACTCGCAGGTCGAGTTCGACCGTCGCCAGTCCGACCTGGTTCTCCAGGTGCATCTCGTCGCCCGCGACGGTGACGTCGGTAAAGCCCGCCGCGAGCATGAATCCCTCCAGATCGTCCATGAGTTCGCGCACGCGGTCGGGGTCGGCGTCGACCCGGCGCGAGACCGTGACCGACTGCATGCTCGCCCCATCGCCCCCCGGACACGTATGTCTCACGGCGTACCGGTTCGGCCGCGACGGGGCAGTCTTGGCGCGGCTCGTCGGTCCGGTCTCGACTCGCCGGGGTTATGGCGGTCGGGCGCGTTCGTCCGTCGATGACAGCGGATCTCGACGCCGACGTGGTGGGCGCTGACGCCGCGGCCGAGCGTCGCGACGAGGTGGTCGCCGCGGTGACCGAGCACGCCGGGCAAGTCGCCCGCGAACTCGCTCGCCTGCGGGGCGGCGACTACGGGCAGGCCACCTTCGAGACGGCAGCCGGGTCGTGGACGCTCAAGTACGAGGCCGGCGACGTGCAGTACCTGCGCTTCGAGCGCGGCGGGGACGAAACCTACGTCGTCTCGACCCACCAGCCGCCCGACCCCGAGGCGCTCGCCACGGCGATGGCCGACTACGACGCCTTCGTCGCGGCGTTCAATGACCACGTCCGCTCGCTCGCGGGCGTGCTCGACGACGCGCCCGCGGAGTTCCCCGCAGTCACTTCGGTCGACGGCGTCGTCGCCGAGCGCGAGCGGGTCCTCTCGAAAATGCGCGAGGCCTGCGACGCGATGGCCGGCCGACTGCGCCGCTACGAGGGCGGCGACTACGGCTCCTTTTCAGCCCGCGTCAACAGTTCACGCTGGGAACTCAAGTGGGAGGAGGGCCGGACGAGCTATCTCCGGGTCGGCGGCGAGGGCGGCATCTACCTCATCTCGCAGTACCAGCCCCCCTCGGCCCACGACCTGCGCGCCCACGCCGACGACTTCGCCGGCTTCGTCGACGCCTTCAACGAGGAGATCGCCGACGCCGCCGAGACGCTCGAAAAAGTGTCGCTATAACTGCTGTGGCGGTTGCAGTGGCGGTTGCAGTGGCGCGCGCCGTCGAACGTGCCCGAGCAGTGCGAGGGCCGTGAGACGGCACCGCGCGAGGGATGAGCACCGGAGCCGTGAGCGGAGCGAACGGCGAGGAGCGCAATCGGTTGGGGAGGCGTGTGGCCGTCCGCGGTGTCGTGCGGAGCGGTATCCTGGTGGATTGAAAGGGCGAGCCCCGGTCGCGTTTATATAGTCGCCTGCGTCACCTCTATCCGAGTGAGCGGAGCGAACGAGGATATGTGGCGCAGCGACCGCGAGCGGGGCGAGGGCTTTCATCACTCACGTCCGATTGCGGTCGCGATTACTACACGAAACCGACTGCAGTCGGGAGAGGAGAGTCATTCGTGCGCATCGAGCCACGCCTCGATGTCGTCGGCCATCGCGCCCCGCCGGAGGATCGTCCCGGCCGCAACATCGACAACAGTGCTCTCGGCACCGGGCGTCTCGCCGCCGTCGACGACGGCCGCGACGGCCTCCCTGATCTCGGCGCTCAGTTCGCCCACCCGCCGGACGCTCCCGGTCCCCGAGCGGTTCGCGCTCGTGGCGGTCACGGGCACGCCCGCCGCCTCGTACAGCGCCAGCGCCGTCTCGTGGTCCGGAACGCGCACCCCCACACGCTCACTGCCCGCGGTGAGGATGTCGGGGACCATCTCGCGGCGCTCGACGACGACGGTCACGGGGCCGGGGAGGAACTCGTGCATGAACGCCCGTTCGCGGGCCGTGGGTTTCGTGTACTCCGTCGCCGTTGCCACGTCCGGCACACCCAGCGAGACGGGCTTGTCCCTGGCACGGCCCTTGATCTCGAAAACCCGTTCGACCGCCTCGGCGTCGACGGCGTTCGCGCCCATCCCGTAGACGGTTTCGGTGGGGTAGACGACGGGCTTGCCGTCCCTGATCGCCGCGCCCGCTCGCTCGACCACGTCGGTCATCGGTGCGTGGTTGGTGGCTCCGGTGGATAAGCGTCACGCGTTCGAGTTCGATGCGGGGTCTCCGTTCGTCCGACGGTGATAAAGCCGCGACCCGGTGACATCGATGTCAGCACGGACTCAAGTACGAGGAGCCCCTACCGGGACCCAATGGCAGATCCGAACCCGACACCGGGCATCCACCACGTGACCTGCATCGCGGGCGACCCGCAAGAGAACCTCGACTTCTGGGTCGAGACGCTCGGCCTGCGCCTGGTCAAACGCTCCGTCAATCAGGACGACCCCGGCACCTACCACTTCTTCTTCGCCGACGCGGAGGGGACCCCCGGCACGAGCATGACCTTCTTCCCCTGGGAGGGGATGTCCCAGGGGAAAGTCGGCTCCGGACAGGTCGCCCGGACCGCCTTCCGCGTCCCCGATGGGAGTCTCGACGACTGGGAGGAGCGCTTCGACGAGTACGGCGTCGACTACGACGACCGGGTCGAGCGATTCGGCGAGACGGTGTTGCCATTCCGCGACCCGGACGGGCTCCCCGTCGAACTGGTCGCGGTCGAAATCGGCGACGACGACCCGACGGTCCCGTGGACGGAGTTCGTGCCCGAGGACGCCGCCATCCGGGGCTTTCACTCCGTGACGCTCTGGGAGGCCGACCCCCAGCCCACCGAGGACCTGCTCCGCACGATGGGCTTCGAGGAAGTCGGGACCGAGCAGTCCCCCGGCGATACGCCCGGCGACGAGCGCACGCGCTTCGCGGCGGCCGGCGAGGTGGGGCAGTACGTCGACGTGCTCCCGACCGTCGAGGGCGGCCGGCAGGGCCACGGTACGGTCCACCACGTCGCCTTCCAGACGCCGACCGACGGGGACCAGGACGGGATGCGCAGCGCCGTCCGGTCGCTGGGACTGCGCCCGACCCAGCAGATCGACCGCCACTGGTTTCGCTCGGTCTACTTCCGCGAGCAGGGCGGCGTCCTGTTCGAACTCGCGACGAACGGCCCCGGCTACGACAGCGACGAACCGCTCGACGAACTCGGCGAGCGGCTCGTCCTCCCCGGGAAGTTCGCGGACCGCCGCGAGGAGATAGAGGCGGGGCTGGCAGACATAACGATTCCACGGGCCGAGACCGCCGACGCCGACGACTGAGCGACTCCGGGCCGAAGTGAAAATCCCGCGCAAACGGCGGTTTACTGGAGGATATCGCGAGCCCGGATATCGGGTTCGCCGTCGCCGAGCCTGATCGTGGCGTCGAACAGCGAGGCGATGCTGTCGACCGTCTGGGGGTCGTGTGCGGTCGGGTCGATGTGGAAGTGCGCGCGGGCGTCGGCGGCGTAGAGCTGGCCGGTGATCGTGTGGATGAACTCGTAGGCCGTCTCGACGGTGACGTACTGGAGCATGGCGGTCAGGGAGTCGAAACAGACGACGGTGTCGCCCTCCCACGCCGAGAGGAACTCGCCGATAGCGATCCCGAGACCGGTCAGGTCGCTCGGCGAGGATATCGTCTCGACCTCGATCCCGTCGAGGTCGCTCGGTCCGCCGGACTCGCTGACGACGATGATGGCCCCGTTTTGCGGCTCCGCGTCGGTCGTCGCGAACCACTGGTCGACGCAGGCGGTCGCGTCCCGCCGGAACGTCACCCAGAGCACGTTCGCGTCGTCGGGGTCCGACGGCACCAGCAGGTCGGTACACGTCTCGCTCTCGGCCCCGCTCAGCGACGGGGCACACAGCAACACGTTCCGCGCGTCGGCCAGTTCGGTGCGTAGGTCGGTCATCGTCGGTAGCCGGCTGTCTCGCCCCTGTTTCGACCCCGCGAGTAAAATCCTTCCGCTCGTCGGGCGCAATTGGTATCCGGGTGGCCTGCGAACGGCCGGGTATGGATACCCGCGCAGACATCGAAGCGGAGACGCTACTCAAGATCGTCCTCGTCCTCGTGGTGCTCTGGCTCGCGGTCGAGATCGTCACCGAGATCATCGGATCGGTTGCCGGACTGCTCGGGCCGTTCCGCCCGATCATCGGCCTGATCGTCCTCGTGCTCATCGTCCTCTGGCTGCTCGACCGGATCTGAACTCGGGGGACCGACGCGCTTTTTCGCCCGACTCGCGTAGCGTGGCCGTGTACAGTCTGAACGTCCCCCTACCGGGGTCGGTCGGCTCGCTCGCCCGTGACCTGGGGGTCCGGCTGACCGACGCGACCGTCCGCCAGCGCGGGGAACACACCCTCGTCTGCAAGCGCCTCGGCCGGGGCGACGCCGCCACCTACCACGAACTCGAGGCACGCGCCCGCGAGGTACTCGCCGGGCAGTCGCCCTTCGAGGTGCGCGTCGCGGGCGTCGACTGCTTTCCCGAGGCGGCGACGGGCGCCTCGCCCGTGGTCTATCTCACCGTCGAGAGCCCCGGACTCGAGGCGCTCCACCGCCGACTCTGCGAGGTGTTCGACCCCGTCGAAGGGATCGAGGGCGACGACTACGTCCCCCACGTCACGGTCGCCCGCGGCGGGTCCATCGAGCGGGCCGCGGACCTCCGCGAGCGCCCCTTCGAACCCATCGAGTGGACCGTGCCCGAACTCGCGTTCTGGGACGCCGAACACGCCCAGTCGGTCAGTACTGTCGCGCTGTCGGGGTGACGAGACGCGTGCGGCGGGCGGCCGATAGTAGTACCGCCCCGGTCGGACGATCTCACTGCTCGTCGAGCCAGTTCCTCGCGTCCTGCCTGTTATCGAAGATCTGCATCGTGATCTGTTCCCCGATCTCCTGCACCAGGTCCTCGACTGACATCTCGGTAACGACGCTTTCGGGCTGCACGATGGCCATGTTTGCCAGCGACGTATCGAACGCCCGCGGGTGCCAGTCGTCTTCCGTCCACTCCTGATCCTCCCGTGCCACTGCCTTCATCTCCCGGAGATCGGCCAGCCAGTTCTCCGCGTTCCGTTGTTTGACCAACTCCAGGCCCGCGTCCAGCCCATCCCGGTAGTCGTCACCCTCCGCGAAGTCGGTCCAGTTCATCACTACCGCCTCGACCGAATCGTCCCACTCCACGGTCAGAAAGTCGGTCTCGTAATGTGCCATATAGAAAGCGATCTGAACATCTATAATAGTATTTCCGGGGGAGTTCTCAATCATGAGAGCGACACTGTTGTCGAACTGGACTGACCGGCCGGTACACCGGACGTATTGAACGATGAGAGGTCGCGTCCGTGCGACCCTCCGCGAAGCGTGGCACTCAGTCACCCACCCGTCCAGATGCGGAAACCGTTCCGCGCCGCTCTGAATATTCACCGCTACGTCTCGAACCGAATCCCCCGTCACCGTCGGAAACGCTTTTTGTGCCGCCGCCCCCTCGACTGGGTATGGATTACCTGGAACTCGAGGGGGCTCGCGAGTTCGTCGCTCGACTGGAGACGGGCGGCGACTGGCGCGCCCAGATAGAGGCCTTCGCCGCCGACGAGAGCGTCGAGGCCGCCGTGTTCTTCGGTCTCGGCGCGGTACAGGACGCCGAGATCCTCTACTACGACCAGGACGACGAGGAGTATTACCCCGAGCGCTTCGACGAGCCACTGGAGATGGCCGCCTGCGTGGGGAACGTCTCCGACCTGAACGGCGACCCCTTCGCCCACACCCACGCCATCCTCTCGCGCGAGGACGGCACGACGCTCGCGGGCCACCTCGACAGCGCCACCGTCTTCGCGGGCGAACTCTACGTCCGTGAGTTCGACGTGCCCCTCGAACGCGAGTACGACGAGACGACCGGCCTGGACCTGTGGCCGCTGTGACCGGCGGAGAGTACGAATGAGGAACGCACGATGAGACCGGCGGACGAGCGCTACTTCGAGCGCCTGGAGTCGGGGTTAGACGACGCCTTCGACGTGGCCGAACGGGCCCGCGAGCGCGGCGGCGACCCCACCGACAGCGTGGAGATCCCCGTCGCCCGCGACATGGCCGACCGCGTCGAGAACATCCTCGGGATCGACGGCGTCGCCGAGCGCGTGCGCGACCTCGAAGGCGAGATGAGCAGGGAAGAAGCGGCGCTCGAACTGGTCTCCGATTTCGTCGACGGCGACGTGGGCGACTACGACACCCGCGCCGGCAAGGTCGAGGGCGCCGTGCGGACCGCCGTTGCCCTGCTCACGGAGGGGGTCGTCGCGGCGCCCATCGAGGGGATCGACCGCGTCGAGATCCTCGAAAACGACGACGGCACGGAGTTCGTCAACGTCTACTACGCCGGGCCGATCCGGTCGGCGGGCGGGACCGCCCAGGCGCTGTCGGTGCTCGTGGCCGACTACGCCCGCGCCATGCTCGGCATCGACCAGTACAAGGCTCGCGAGGAGGAGATCGGCCGCTACGCCCAGGAGATCGACCTCTACGACGCCGAGACCGGACTGCAGTACTCGCCCAAGGAAAAGGAGTCGAAGTTCATCGCGAAGCACATGCCGATCATGCTGGACGGCGAGGCGACCGGCGACGAGGAGGTGTCGGGCTACCGTGACCTCGAACGGGTCGACTCCAACTCCGCCCGCGGGGGGATGTGTCTCGTCATGGCCGAGGGGATCGCGCTGAAGGCGCCGAAGATCCAGCGCTACACCCGCGAGCTGGACGAGGTGGACTGGCCATGGCTCCAGGACCTCATCGACGGCACCATCGGCGAGAACGAGGGCGCCGACGGTGACGCCGAGGACGCCGCGGACGACGGAGGCGCCGAGGGGAGCAACGGCGAGGGTGGTGACGGGGAAAGCGGCGACGGCGAGACGGGCGACGGGAGCGTCGGCGAGCGCGACGGCCCGCCCCGCGCCGACCCCAGCGAGAAGTTCCTTCGGGACCTGATCGCGGGGCGCCCGGTGTTCTCGCACCCGAGCGAGGCCGGGGGCTTTCGCCTGCGCTACGGGCGGGCGCGCAACCACGGCAACGCGACGGCAGGCGTCCACCCCGCCACGATGCACCTCGTCGACGACTTTCTCGCGACCGGGACCCAGATCAAGACCGAACGCCCCGGCAAGGCCGCCGGCGTCGTCCCCGTCGACACCATCGAGGGGCCGACCGTCCGCCTGGCCAACGGCGAGGTCCGCCGGATCGACGACCCCGAGGACGCCCTGGAGATCCGGAACGGCGTCGAGAAGGTCATCGACCTGGGCGAGTACCTCGTCAACTACGGCGAGTTCGTCGAGAACAACCACCCGCTCGCGCCCGCCGGCTACACCGTCGAGTGGTGGGTCCAAGAGTTCGACGAGGCCGGCGCCGACGTGCAGGCGATGCGGGACTCGCTGGACGTCGACCTCGCCGACCCCAGCGCCGCGGAGGCCCTCGCGTGGGTCGACGAGTACGACGCGCCGCTGCACCCGAAATACACCTACTGCTGGCACGACGTGACCGTCGACGAGGTGTGTGCGCTCGCCGACGCCATCGAGGCGGGGGACGTCGTTCAGACCGACGGGGCGAGCGGGGTGCCTCGCTCCGAGGGGGCGGGCCAGGGCCCCGCGGGGAACGACCGCGACGCCGCGACCGACGGCCACGACCGCGACGCGGGCGCGGCCGCCGCGGGCGACCTGTTGCTCCCGCGCAGCGAACCGGTCCGGCGCGCAGTCGAGCACCTCCTCGTCGAACACACCCAGGAGGAGGACACGCTCGTCGTCCCGGACTGGCGCCCGCTGGTCCGGACGCTTGGCTTCTCGGACGCGCTCGAACGCGACTGGACCCACGAGGACCTCTCGGCGCGCGCCCGGGCCTACGGCGGGGGCGGCGAGGGCAGCGACGCGCAACTCGCTTCCTCGGCGGCCTCGACCGCCGACGGCTCGAACGCCATCCTCGCCATCAACGAAATCGCGCCCTTCCGGGTCCGCGAGCGCGCCCCGACCCGCATCGGCAACCGGATGGGCCGGCCCGAGAAATCCGAGAAGCGGGACCTCTCGCCGGCGGTCCACACCCTCTTTCCCATCGGCGAGGCCGGCGGCTCCCAGCGGAAAGTCGGCGACGCCGCCACCGCCGGCGACAGCGTCGACGGCACGCAGGGCCAGGTCGAGGTCGAGGTCGGCCGCCAGGAGTGTCCCGACTGTGGCACCCGTACCTACAAGCCGTGCTGTCCGGACTGTGGCGGCGTCTGCCGGGCGGTGTACGTCTGCCCGGACTGTGACAGCGAGGTCGAACCCGACGAGTCCGGGCGCGCGGAGTGTGCCCGCTGTGAGACGCTTGCTCGCCCGACGCGGGACGAAGTCGTCGACGTCAACCAGGAGTTCAAGGACGCGCTCGCGAACCTGAACGAGCGACCCACCGCCTACGACGCGCTGAAGGCGGTCAAGGGGCTCTCCTCCGAGCAGAAGACGCCCGAACCGATGGAGAAAGGTATCCTGCGGGCGAAACACGACGTCTCCGCGTTCAAGGACGGCACCGTCCGCTACGACATGACCGACCTCCCCGTCACTGCTGTCCGTCCCGAAGAACTGGACGTGACCGCCGACGCCTTCCGCTCGCTGGGGTATCAGGAGGACATCCGCGGCGACCCGTTGCGCCACGACGACCAACTGGTCGAGCTGAACGTCCAGGACGTCGTCCTCTCGGAAGGGGCCGCCGAGCACATGCTCCGCACCGCCGACTTCGTCGATGACCTCCTCGAATCCTACTACGGCCTCGAACCCTTCTACGAACTCGACGAGCGCGACGACCTGGTGGGCGAACTCGTCTTCGGGATGGCCCCCCACACCAGCGCCGCAACTGTCGGGAGAGTTGTCGGATTCACGACAGCAGCGGTTGGGTACGCTCACCCCTATTTCCACGCCGCTAAGCGCCGCAACTGCTTCCACCCAGAGACGAAGGTCTGGTACGAGGACGCGTCGGAGGACCTCAGGCACGAGACCATCGAGACGCTCGTCGAGTCCCATCTCGATCCGGAGGCGGCCGACCGTGATGATTTCGGGACGCTCGTCGACAGTCTCGATCATCTCGATGGTGACCTCGCGGTCCCGTCGTTCAGTGATGGTGGATCGCAGTCGATGCAGTCGGTCGAGGCGATCAGCAAACACCCCGCCCCCGACCATCTCGTCGAGATCCGAACTGAGTCCGGCCGGGAGATCACGGTCACGCCCGACCACGAGATCCACGTTTACGACGCGGATCTCGGTCGGTTCGTGTCGGTCGCGGCCAGCGAGATCGATGAAACGGACCACCTCGTCACGCCGAAGCACCTCGAGAGCGCGTCGACGGGCAACGACGTTCGTCGGTTCGATCTCCTCGAAGCGTTCCTCGATTCGAGCGTCATCGAGGACGACCGACTGATGATCAAGGGGCTGGACAAAGACCGCCTGTACGATCTGTTCTCGGAACGTCTCGCCGCCGACTGGGACGGTCGGTTCTATCCGCTCCAGAGCACCGCTGACCATCTCGGTCTCACGAAGAAGACGCTGAGTAACTACCTCTACAGGGAGAGCATCCCTGCGGGTTTGCTATCGGATTTCTTCGACTCGACGGAGGGGTTGCTCGCGTTCGTGCCGCACAATGCGACACTCGGCATCAAGCGCGACAGCGCGGAGATCGACCGATACGTATCGATCAACGAGCGCGTCGCGACGTTGCTAGGGTACTACGCCGCCGAAGGGTTCGCTCGCGCACAGGAGACACCGAAGGGGACGATCCATCAGACGACGGTCTGCGGAACCGACGAACAGGCCCGCGAGTTCTTCCTCGACGTGCTCGAAACCGAGTTCGGTACTGATCCGTATGTCGAGAACCACGCGAAAGTGACTGTTTCCGGGCGACTGCTCCGTGGATTCTTCGACACGCTCCTCGACGCCGGGATCCACGCACACACGAAGAGAGTACCACAGTGTATCTTCGATGCGTCCGACCCGATCGCGAGCGCCTACCTCGCGGGCTATTTCAGCGGTGACGGAACTGCCGACTCGCAAGCGCCGCGCGTCTCGGCGACCACCGTGAGCAGCGAACTCCGGCACGACATCGTTTCGCTCCTGACTCGACTCGGTATCACTGCAACCGTCAACACCCAGGAGCCACGACCGCTAGCCGAACAGTTCCCGGAGTTCTACGACCCGGACGACGACTCGCTGTCGCGCCCGTGCTTCGAACTGACGGTATCCCGAGACGATGCGGTGCGATTCGCTGACCGGGTTGGGTTTCACCTCTCGGAGAAAGACGGCCGACTCCAGCGTCAGGTCGGTGACCGAACTCCTGACGGACGCCACGCGTACGCCTACGACGGCGGAACCGACGACTATCATCTCGATCCAGTCGCTGACGTATCGTACACCGAGTCGACCGTCGATCACGTGTACTGTCTCACCGTTGCGGAAACACACTCGCTCGTCGCCAACGATCTGTCGTCGAAGCAATGTGACGGAGACGAGGACTGCGTCATGCTCCTCATGGACGGGTTATTGAACTTTTCCCGACAATTCCTCCCAAACCAGAGAGGGGGAAAAATGGACGCACCCTTGGTCATGTCCTCGCGGATCGACCCGACGGAGATCGACGACGAGGCGCACAACATCGACATCATGCAGGAGTACCCACGGGAGTTCTACGAGGCGACGCGGGAGCTGGCGGACCCGGAGGACGTCGAGGACGTGATGACCATCGCGGAGGAAACCCTGGGGACCGACCGCGAGTACACGGGCTTTTTCCACACCCACGACACGACGAACATCGCGGCGGGGCCGGCGCTGTCGGCGTACAAGACCCTGGGGTCGATGGAGGAGAAGATGGACGCACAGCTCGAACTCTCGCGGAAGATCCGGGCCGTCGACGAGTCCGACGTGGCCGAGCGGATCATCGAATATCACTTCCTGCCGGACCTGATCGGGAACCTGCGCGCGTTCTCGCGACAGGACGTGCGCTGTCTGGACTGTGGCGAGAAGTACAGGCGGATGCCTCTCTCGGGGGACTGTCGGGAGTGTGGCGGGCGGGTGAACCTGACCGTCCACGAGGGGTCGGTGTCGAAGTACATCGACACGGCCATCCGCGTCGCCGAGGAGTTCGGCGCCCGACCGTACACGAAACAGCGTCTCGAAATCCTCGAACGCTCGATCGAACGGGTGTTCGAGGATGACACAAACAAGCAGTCAGGAATTGCGGATTTCATGTGATCGACAGAGTGACCGACTCCGCGTGTCCGACTCCGCGTGTCCAACCCCACGTGTCCGACTCCGTGTGACCGACTCCGCGTGTCCGACCCCACGTGACGACCGTCACGAGCTACCCGGAAAGCCCCCGGTTTCATGTCGAGCGCGTCCGAGCATAATCCATGGCTACGCCGGTCGAGTATCTCACGGATCTGGCGGACGAAACGGTGCGGGAGTTTCTGGACGGCATCAGCGCGGCGGTGCCGCGACTGGTCACCGCCATCGTCTTCCTGTCGCTGTCCTACGCGGCGATCAAGGTCGTGTTGGTCCTGCTCCGGCGGTTTTTCCGGGGCGTCTATCCCGAAGAGCAGGACCTGGTCGCGAGCCTGTGGATCACCGTCATCGGCGTGTTCCTGTGGTTCGGTGCCGCGCTGGTCCTGCTGAAAATCGTCGGTCTCGGCGACGTGGCGGCGAGTCTGGGCACCGGCGCCGGATTTCTCGCATTGGGCGTCTCGTATGCCCTCTCGGAGATGATCGAGGACGCGGTGGCGGGCGTGTACCTCCTGCGGGACCCCGATTTCAACCCCGGCGACCGCGTGGTGACGGGGTCGTTCACCGGCACGGTGAAAGCGATCGAACTCCGCAAGTCCCGGATCGAACTCGCCGACGGCGGGACCGCGGTGGTCGCCAACCGCGACGTGGAGCCCAAGTGGACGAAGAAAGTCGACGACGCCGAAGCGGCGGCGTAGCGCGTGCAGTCGGGGAGTGGACGCTCAGAGGTCGGTTTCCATCGCGACGAACGTGAGCGTCTCGCCGTCGATGTCGCGCTCGACACGGTCGGTCCGTTCGTAGCCGCGGTCGGCGTAGAAGGAAACGGCGTTGCGCGAGGCCAGCAGTTCGAGGGTGTCGGCGCCGCCGAACTTGGCGGTGGTTTCGATCTGGCCCAGCAGACGGGAGCCGATGCCGGTCCCGCGGTGGTCCGGCTGGATGTAAAGGGCGAGCAACGCGCCGGTTTCGACGTTCAGGACGCCGAATCCGACGACTTCGTCGTCGACTTCCGCCACGAGCACGTGGTACGTGTCGTCGCCGAGGGCGTTCTCGTAGTCGTCGAGTTCGTCGGCGTCGGGTGCCCAGGCGGCGACCTGGTCGGCCGAGTAGGAGTCGTGCCCGTCGGCGCGGATGGCGGCCCGCTTGACCGACACCACGTCGAGGTTGTCGGTCGTCGTCGCCTGCCTGACGGTCACGGACGACATTCCCGGAACCATCCGGGAGCAGCAGTATAAATCTACTGTCATGGCCCCCGGCGCGAACGTGAAGCCGCGGCTCGGCGGTGGAAAACAGCCGGCTCAGTCCCGATTACTCGTTCTTGCAAGCCTCGATCAACTGGCGGGCGTGGCGAACGTGGAAATCCTTCTCGCTCTCGTCGTCGGCGTCCAGCGCCCGTTTCAGATGGGCATCGATTCGACTCGCGGAATCGGAATCGAGCGTCCCGACCGTCAGTTCCGCCGCGCCGCCCAGGCGTTCTGTCGTCTGCCCAGTCATAGCAGTGTGTTGTCTCGTGTCACTCCCGACCCTCGCTTATAACTTGTGATTCGCCCTAAATATTTCCACTCGAACACCTGGTGTATAATGGTCACGGGGTCGGGGAGAAGTCGGTCGGTCAAACGAGTGACCGGGCAGCAGACTCAGAGGCGGTTGGCGACCGCCGGCGCGGCGCTGACGGTGCTGACCGGGCGCTCGATGGTGTCGGTGCCGGCGATGGTCGCGACGCCGGCCCGCCGGAGTTTCGTCTGCGCGTTCGCGGCCAGCAGGGGGTGGACGCAGGTCACGGCCACGCGGGCGGCGTCACGGTCGTTCAGGACGGCGATGGCCGAGGCCATCGTCGACCCGGTGGCGACGATGTCGTCGACGAGGACCACGTCGCGGCCGGCGACCGCGGCGTCGTTCGGTTCAACGGTGACCTCGCCGGTGTCGTAGTCGCGGGTCTTCTCGAAGTAGTCGGTCGCACCCTCGCCGTGGGCGTCCCGGACCGTGCGGGCGAGGTCGATGGCGCCCTCGTCGGGCGAGAGAAAGAGTGGGTCCGCGAGATCAGCGGGGAGCGCACCCGCAAGGCGGCCGGCGGCGTCGACGGCCTCCGCCGGCACGTCGAAGCAGTCACACACCCCAGTCTCGTGGGGATTGACCGTAAGGACGCGGTCGGTGCCCGTCGAGATGGCGCGAGCGACCGCGCGGGCCGAAACCGGTTCGCCCGCGGTAAAGGCCCGGTCCTGGCGGGCGTAGCCCATGTACGGCAGGACGGTCACCACCTCGCTGGCGCCGGCCTCGCGGACGGCGTCTTGCAACTGGAGGAGTTCGACGTGCGCGTCGCTTGAGACGGTCGAGGCGACGACGACGGCCCGGTCGGCCGCAAACTCCGGCACCGAGGCCTGGAGTTCGCCGTCGGGAAAGCGGTCGTACTCGACGGCCGCCAGGTCGAGTCCCGTCTCGTCGGCCAGCACCGCCGCGAACGCCTGGGACGTGGAACCGCTGACGATCATGTTCGTCCGGTCGCCCCGCCCGGTAAACCCCTTTTCGGTTGGGGGCGTCCGCGTCCCCGACGCGGACTACAGGACCGCGAGCGCAGCCACGTCGGTGAGGCCGAGCGCGCGCGAGCGCCACCCGCCGGTGCCGTCGGGCGTTCGCTCGGGGTCGGCGTCGATCAGGAACGTGCCCCGCTCGGTGACGACGTAGGGGCACTCACCGTAGGCCACGTCCGCGACCGCTTCGTCGGTCGGCAGGTCGACGGCCGTCCACTCGTCGGCCGCCCGCTCGAACAGCGCCGGCCCGGTCGCGGCGTGGGCGTGCCCGTCGCCCGCGGCGACGGTCGTGAACGTACCCTCACGCTCGCGAAGCCAGCCGTTTCCGAGCCGATAGAGCCCGGCGGCGGCCGCCGCGAGCGGAGCGCCGTCGGCCGCCACATCCCACACGTCCGCGAGGCCAACCGGCGCGAGCGCGTCGCCGTCGACGCGGAACACGCCCCCGGCGCTCGCGACGAGTCCGCCGTCGATGGCACGGGGGTCGTCGACGGTGCCGAGGGTCGTCCACTCGCCGTCGCGGTAGCGCGCGACCCGCCCGTTCTCGCCGGCGGCCACGGGGGAGCTGCCATCGCCGGTCTCGTCCGCACCGACCGCAACAGACGGCCCGAATCCCAGCGGTTCGAACGGGTCCGGGCCCGCGAGAACGTCGTCGCTCGTCGCGACGTAGACGCGTGTCTCGGCCGCCGTCTCGGCGACCGTGGCAACGTCGCGGGCGCGACACTGCTCGGCCAGCGAGAAGCGGCCCACCCTGTCGCTGGAGACGCGGACCGTCGCGACCCCCTGCCCGCTCGCGACGTACGCGACCGTCTCCGCGCGGCGCTCGTCGTAGACGCGGTCTTCCGCCATGTCGCCCATACCGGGGAGTGGGTGACGCGGTGCCGAAAACCTGCCGGCTCACCCGTTCGGGCCGCGATGACGGGCGCCGTTCCCGTTCCCTCAGAGAACCTCTTTGTACGCGTCGAGCGTCTCGTCGACGTCGTCGTCGGTGTGGGCGTAGGTGACGAACTGCGACTCGAACTGGTTTTGCGAGAGGAAGACGCCGCGGTCTTTCATCTCCGGCCAGAGGACGCGGCGCCAGCGGTCGGTCCCGCCGGCGGCGACGTCGGCGCCGGTCTTCGGACAGTGGTCGAACCGGGGGCAGGACGGTCGCTGGCGACAGCCGCTCTCGCAGTGGCCCTCGAAGGTGGCCGGGGCCTCCCGCGAGAACAGCACCTTGAACATCCCGTCGGTGCCCGCGACGGTGTACTCGGGGGCCTGGTCCTCGACGATCTCCGCGAGGCCGGTCCGAAGCCGGTCGCCCAGTTCGTGGATGTGCTCGTGAACGTCGTTCTCGGCGGCGTAGCGCAGGGATTCGAGCCCGGCAGCCATCGTCACCGGGTGGCCCGAGAAGGTGCCGGCCTGGAACACGTCGCCCGCAGGCGTGAACCCCTCGACGATCTCAGCGGGCCCGCCGATGGCGCCGACGGGGAAGCCGCCGCCGATGAGCTTGCCGAACGTCGTCAGGTCGGGATCGACGCCGAACTCGCTCTGGGCACAGCCCAGTCCGCCGACGCGGAAGCCCGTGATCACCTCGTCGAAGATGAGCAGGGCGCCGTGGTCGTCACAGAGGTCTTCGAGTGTGGCGTGATACCCCTCGACCGGGTGGACGATGCCCATGTTCGCGAGGATCGGTTCGACCAGCACGGCCGCGATGTCGTCGCCATGGTCCTCGAAGGCCCGCTGGATCGCTTCCTCGTCGTTGAACGGGACGGCGATGGTGTGCTCGACGAACGAGTCGGGGATCCCGGGGCTGGAGGGTTCGACGTGGTCGTACTCGCCCTCGACGAGGGTGGTCTCCTGGGCGCCGTGGTAGCCCCCCTGCATGACGACGATCTTGTCGCGGCCGGTGTGGGCCCGCGCCAGGCGACAGGCCGAGACGGTCGCCTCGGTGCCGGAGTTGACGAAGCGCAACATCTCGACCGAGGGGACGTGCCGGGCGACAAACTCGGCGTGTTCGACCTCGATTTCGGTCGGCGTGCCGAACATCGGCCCCTCGCTGACGTGGGACTGGACGGCCGACTCGACCGGTTGGGGGAGGTCGTGGCCGTACAGCAGGGGGCCGAGGCCCATCACCCAGTCGATGTAGCGGTTGCCGTCGGCGTCGACGACGTGGCCGCCGTCGCCCGATTCGACGAAGAAGGGGTAGGGTTCGATGGCCGCTCGTACCGCGGAGTTGACGCCGCCGGGCATGACCGACAGCGCGCGGTCGTACAGTTCTCGCGACCGGTCGTGGTTCATACCAGACCGTTCGCACGCACCGCAAAAAGGCCTACCGAGAACGGATTCGGGACGGTCGACGGATCAGTGAGGAACAACTGCGGTGGCGCGCGCCGTCGCGGCCGCGAGTCCATCTCGGACGAGCGGCCAAGACGGCGCCGTGCGAGGGATGAGCGAGTGAACGAAGTGAACGAGCGAATCGGTTGGGGAGGCGTGTGGCTGTCCGCGGTGCGGTGGGTTCCTGGCGGATTGAAAGGGCGAGGCGCGCTGGACGATGGCGGACGACGCAAGCACCGCAACGAAGTGAGGAGCGCAGCGAGTCCCCCGAGTCGAGCGCGCCGAGGGCTTTCATCGCTCAGAGCCAGTCGCGGTTGCGGTGGCTGTGACTCATAGCGAGCGCGCCGAGGGCTTTCATCGCTCAGAGCCAGTCGCGGTCGCTGTCACTGCGAGCGAGCGAGCCGAGGGCTTTCAGTGCTCAGGATCGAACACGGCCAATATCACAGTTAGCGAGCAACCTTCCCCCGTCTCAGATCCCGATGAAAAAGAGTGCGTAGACGGCAAGCAGGAAACTCGGGATGGCGACGGCGGCGAACCCCACCGTGCTCCAGTCGAGCACTTTCCGGCCGTCGAGCGGGCCGTAGGGGAGCATGTTGAAGCCGGCGAGCAGGAGGTTGATCGTCACGCCCATCGACCCGACGGCGGCGACGAACCCGCCCTCGACGAGCAACAGGGGTGCGAAGGCGACGGCGAGCGCGAGGTTCGTCACCGGCCCTGCGACCGCGATGAGGCCGTTCTCCCGTTTCGTGATCCGGCCGCGGTGGACGACGGCGCCCGGCGCGGCGAAGAAAAAGCCAGCCATGCCGGCCATCACCGCGAGAAAGAGCATCCCGTAGTCGGCGCGAAACGCCGCTAACTGGCCGAACCTGACCGCGACAACCTTGTGGGCCAGTTCATGCAGGAGGAAGGCGACGCCGACGGTCACGAGCGAGAGCGCGAAGCTCTCGCCCACCGCCGCGGTGTCCAGTGACCCGCCCTGGACCGCACCCCTGACCTCGGGGTTCAGGAAGAAGGCGAAGGCGACGCCGAGCGCCAGCCAGGCGACCGCCAGATCCCGCAGTTCGCGGGCGCCGAACTCGATGCTGGGGTCGCGCCGGCCCCTGCGGTGACTCACTGTATCGCCCCCCAGACGGTTTCGGCGCCGGTCCGGGCACCCTCCAGCAGCATTCCGCCGATGGCGCCGACGCCGCCCACGTCCGCCGAGAGCCACGTCAACACGACGGGGAAGACGACGAGGCTGGCGACCATGCTCCCGATGTTCGTCATCGCGACGACGAGGATCAGGCGAAAGAGAGGCACCTCGCGCATCCGCCGGACGATGTCGCTGAGCGGAGCCTCCTCGTCGTCGAGGATCGAATTGAGCGTCGAGATATCGGCGACGCTGACCCGCTGGTATTTCAGTTCGACGTAGCCGGCGAACCAGCCCGGCGCGAGCAGGGGGTTGACGCTCGTGAGCCAGGCGACGCCGCCGCCGACGGCCGCGCTCGGCCAGCGCGCGCCGGCGAGTTTCGCCATCCCGCCCGCGAGGACGGCGTTGACGACGAACCACGCGACGAATATTTCGACCAGCAGGGCGTTGCTCGCGCCGCCGATGGCCAGCAGGACGAAAAAGACCACGAACCCGACGGTGATCGCGTAGCCGATGGCCTTGTAGAGATAGCTCGTCACCCCGCTGCTCTCGGCCTCGCCGACGAGCGACTCCATCGGCGGCAGGGTCTCGGGGTTCGCGAGGTAGCGCTCGATGCCCTCGCGGTGGCCAGCGCCGACGACGGCGACGACCGAGTAGCCGGCCTCGCGGAGTGCGACGAGGCGATGGGCGATGAAGGCGTCGCGCTCGTCGATGAGCGCCTCGGCGCCGCCCGGCGAGAACCGCCGGAACTCCTCCATCATCGCGCTGACAACGTCGGTGTCGGTCATCTCCTCAATGTCAAGTTCGTCCAGTTCCTCCTCGTCGGGGACGACCGTCGCGAGCGCGGCGCCGGCGAGGACGCCGACGGCCGCGCCGACGACGCCGCCGCCGACCAGTCCCGCGCCGGTCTGGAGGACAAAGCCCCCAGTCGAGGTGAGCCGATCCATCCCCACGGAGAGGGGGCCGACCGCGAGACCGCCCGTCGCGGCGACGGCGACACCGCCGACCGACCCGATGACGACCCCCGCAGCGAGTCGCGAGAGCGTCGTGTTGGGAACGGGCACGGCATCGAACAGGGCCGAGAGCCACGGTTCGAGGAGCGTCCAGAGGACGACGCCGGCGACGGCACCGCCGACGGCACCGCCGACGAGCGCGACCGGGTCGGCCCCGAGCGCGGCGACGAAGTCGGCCCCGGCAAAGCCGAGCGCCCCCGCGGCGACCATCGATAGCGTCAGGCCGAGGACGGCACCGAAGGCGGTGCCGACGCCGACGCCGACGACCATCGGTGACCCGGCCGCGAGGGTCAGATTGCCCACCAGAGCGAGCTTCTCGAAGAGTGTGAGGCGCTTCCAGAAGCGCTGGACGGTCGTCTGGATGTCGCGGTCGACCAGCGCGACGCCCAGGCCGAGCTCTTCGGCCGTCTCGACGGCCGCCATCATGTCGGCGCCGGGCTGGATGTCGAAGCGGTCGCCCAGCCGCGTCTGGACGTACGAGAGCATCCAGTAGGCGAGAAACTGGAAGACGGTGTTGCCCCGGAGGAGGTCACCCGGTTCCAGGTCGTCGGGGGTGTCGCCCTGAAGCTGGCGGTAGCGGCCCTCGTCAAGTTCGACAGCCACGACGTCCGGGCGGCGCTCGGTGATGGTCTCCTCGACCTCGGCGACGCTTTCGTGGGAGACGTGCGCGGTACCGAGGACATGGACCTCGCCGTCGCCCTCCGGATGGGTGGCGACGGGGCCGTCGGGCGGGACCGACACGCCGCCCCCGTCGAGGTCGGTGATACCCTCGTCGACGGGGTCGTCGGCGTCCTCGTCGGCGACGCGATCGCTCATTCACCTGCGTTACAGCCCGGTTCGGTTTACCGTTGTCGGCACGGGGCGAACGGAAAACGGGGGAGAAGATCCAGCGGCGAGACGTCAGTCGCTCCGAGGCGGGGTCAGTCGCTCCGAGGCGGGGTCAGTCGCTCTGGATGCGCGGCGCGAGCATGTAGGTGACCGTGCCTTCGCCCTCGGCGATGTCGAAGTGCATCTTGACGGGGAACTCCTCGCCGAGTTCCATCCGGACCTCGGCGTCTTTCGGGATGGCCTTGTTCATGTCCTGGAGATAATCCAGCGAGAACAGCGAGTGAGCCGTCCCCGCCGTGAGGTCGATGAGGTCCTCGCGGCCGAGTTCGAGGTGGACATCGTCGGTGTCGCCGGCGGCGTCGACGTAGAACAGTTCCTCGTCGGCGTCGACGCCCAGGGCGATGTGGTCCGAGACCATATCCGCGGCGGTCACGGCGCGGTCGATATCCCGGCCCTCGATGATTATCTCGGAGGCGAGGTCCAGGTCGGGCAGATCGGGCTCCTGGCGGATCGAGTCGGGGTCGATGAGCGCGAGGGTGTACTCCAGGCCGTCGATGGCGATGTGGAGCTTGCGGGTCTCCTCGTCGAGTTCGAGGTGGACGAGCTGGTCGGCGTCGGCCATGCCGGCGATGTCTTCCAGCCGCGAGAGATTGACACCGATGACGCCGCCGTCGGTCTCGTAGGACTCGAAGGCGGCCGCCGACAGCGAGAGGTCGACCATGCCCACGTTCGCCGGGTCCACCGCCCGGATCTCCAGCCCGTCTTCCTCGAGGTGGATCTTGCACTCGTCCACCAGCACGCTCACGGAATCGAGCGTCGTCCGGAGCGTGTCCGCGCTCACGATCGCGTTGAACATCTTGGACTCGGCTACGCCCCCATCCGTTAAAAAGTCACTTCATTGGAGTCGCGCGTGCGTGCGATGGGGGATTCCGGACGGGCCGACCCGGCGCTTCGGCCGGGCGATTCCGGATAGCTGGCTGGACGATATCCGAACGGCGTCTCGCCGGCCGGGCGGCACCCGAACGGTGTCTCGCCGGCCAGGCGATACCCGAACGGCTTACTGTCCGACCCGCTTTGCCCCGGTATGAGCGAGCGGGGGCGGTCGTAGCGATGGCCGACGCCCTCGTCGGCATCGGATTGACGGTCGTCGCGGCGCTGTGTCTCGCCGTCCAGAGCCTGAGACGGATCGCCGTCTCCGTTCCGAACCGACCGCACGACTGCGTGCGATCGACCGTGCAAACGCTTCCAGTCGCTACGATAGCTTTGTGACGGAACGGGTCGGGATCCGGTGCCGGAACCGGGGGCGCGACCGTGGCTGGCTCCGCCTCATCCGTCACACCCGTTGTCACACCGTACATTACGTGTCCTGTCTCACGAGACCGCACTCTTGGGGTGGCATCACCGACACCATCCGATGTCCCGTTCCGCTTCGACGGCCTCGTTCCCGTATGAACGGGGATTCACCCGCGGTTTCCGCGCGGAATACATCGGCAGGTTCGGTGACCGACACATGACGGGAAAAGACGAGCACTACAACTACCTCTGACGGCCTGTTTGGCCTCCGAACACACCACCGCTACGACGGTGCAGTCGCGGTGTCTCTCGCCTCCGGGTCGAACGGGAGGTTGATGACGAGTTCGTCGAACCAGACTACTGGTCGCTTCCGTTGTCCGTCCTCCTCGAAGTAGATGATCCCCAGCCTGGCGAGTTCGGCGAGTTCCCCGTGGACGTTTTTGACGTCCCGATCGACGACGCGTGCGGCCTCGTTGATGCTCTCGGGTTCGCTGTGTCGGATCCCCTCGACCAGATCCAGAACACTCGGGGTAAGTGTCCCCATCAGTTCGTCGTAGCTGCCGAACGATATCGTCGGGGGCGAGTCGACGCTCTCTCCCGCTTCGAGTGCCCGTATCGCACTCCGGACGTCGTCGTGAAACTCGTCGGACGATTGTACCGTGACGACGAGCGTCGATTCGCGCTGGAGCTGTTCGCGTTCCATCGGATGCAGCGGTGGCGTGTCGGTCATTTGAATCAGTTCCTGGGAATGGATTGCTCAATCCACCTCGAGCTCGGTTTTCGGGCTCTCGCGCCAGAACCGATCCCAGAGTTCCACCATGCCGGGAAACTCGATGGCTGTCGGTTCCGGGTCGAGCGCCGCGTGGAGTTCGTGCCCCTTCGTGTCCTCGTGGGAGTTGTCGTACCGACGGATCGTCCCGTCGTCGAGAGTGTCTGGGGGATTCGGTTGTGTCGCACCGTAGTGGAGCTTGTAGGCCCATCCCGACGGATACGCATCGGCCGACGTCCGCATCACGAAGACGCGGACGACGGTACCGTCGGCGTATCTTTCGGTTCGGTTGATGCCGTCCAGGTCGTCGCCCGTCGGGATGCCCATCCTCTACTATTGGTAGATCAACCAATGCCATAATTCTATTGGTTGGAAAACCAATAGCGGATGAGACCGCTGTTGCTGCGTAGAACACGTTCCGTTCGTCTCGCAGTGAGTCGGCATACATTTCAGCATCGACGGCGTCATTACTGGTATGGCCGATATTTCGTCCGACGCTGTCGTTCGAACCGTATTGAGAGGGGTCACAACTTGACTATGTCGGGGAAAGACGAGTACTACAACCGGGCCAAACAGGAGGGGTATCGCGCCCGGTCGGCCTACAAGCTTCAACAACTCGACGAAACCGCCGGACTGCTCGGCGATGGCAACGTCGTCGTCGACCTCGGCGCGGCCCCCGGCGGGTGGCTCCAGGTCGCCGCCGAACGCGTCGGCGAACGGGGCACCGTCGTCGGCGTCGACCGCCAGCGCATCGACCCGCTGGACGACCCGGACCCGACAGTCGAACTGGTCCGCGGTGACCTGACCGAGGACGACACTATCGACGAAGTCGTCGACCGCGTCGGCGGCGATAGCGGGGCCGAGGACGCCGGCGGCGGACGCGGCCGCGGCGGCCCGGTCGACGTCGTCCTCTCGGACATGGCGCCGAACATGACCGGCGACTACGACCTGGACCACGCCCGGTCGGTCCACCTCGCCCGCCAGGCCTTCGCAGTCGCCGACCGCGTCCTCGAAGCGGGCGGTGACCTCGCCGTGAAGGTCTTCGACGGGCAGGACCTGGACGCCCTCCAGACCGACCTGGAGGCCCAGTTCGAGTACGTCCGGCAGGTCCGGCCCGAGGCCTCGCGGGATTCCTCCTCGGAACTGTACCTCGTCGCGAAGAACTTCCTCACCGCACCGGTCCGCGAGGACGACCGCCTCACGGTCGAAATCGTCGACATCGGGAGCGACGGCGACGGCGTCGCCAAGGTCGACGGCTACACGCTGTTCGTCTCGGGCGCCGACGAAGGTGAGACGGTCACGGTTCGCGTCGACGAGGTCAAGTCCGACTTCGGCTTCGCCCAGCGCGTCGAGTAGCGCGGAGCGTCGACCAGGCGGGGCGTCGACCAGGCGGAGCGTCGGCCGGTACGTGAAGTGCCGGCCGGGGGCGGAGCGTCGGCCGGAGCACGGGGCCCTGGCCGGGATGTGGTCACTTTTCGGGGAGTTCCGGGTCGAACAGGTCGGCGAGCAGCGACTGTTCGGCCTGGCGGAGATGCGAGTGCAGCGTCGGTGAGGTGATGTCGAGCGACTCGGCGACCTCTTCGGCGGTCGAATCCCGCGGCCAGTTGAAATACCCCGAGCGGTAGGCCACCTCGATCACTTCGCGCTGGCGGTCGGTGAGGTCGGCCAGTCCCTCCTCGGTGAGCACTCCCCCGCTGGCGTCCGGCGCGCGGGCCCGCTCCCGCTTCGAGACGACGGTCGTGTCGGGGAACTCACCCTCGATGCGGTCCAGCAGCGTCCGCAGGTCCGCTTCGGAGGCGACTTCCACGCCGACGCTGGCGCGACCGCCGTCGGCGCGGGCACGGCGGACCTGCGCGCCGCGGTCGGCGAGTGCGCCAAGCAGCGACTCGCCGGTCACCTGCCACTCGACGAGGCCGGTGTCGGCCTCGCCGTCCCGAACCGCCCGCACCGCGCCCGTCGCGGCCGCATCGAGGCGGTCGCGGACCGCGCTCGCGTCGCCCTCGGTGACGCGGACGTACGCCCGGTTGCCGTCGTCGCCGGGGACCAGGCCCGCCACTTCCAGAACGGCGTCGCCGTCGGATCCGCTGGCCGCGTCCGTCGAGGCGGCGACGAGCGGACTCGCCGCGTCGGTCGTCTCGAGTTCGACTTCGACGACGATGTCCGTCGAGAGGAGTTGCTGAGTCTCGACGGCATCGATCGCCAGTCCGATCGTCTCGCCGAGTTCACCCAGCACGTCGCGCTCGCGGTCGGTCACCTCGCCCTCGGCGTAGAGGCCGAGCGCGCCGTACACGGTGTGGCCGTACGCGAGCGGGACGACGGCCCACGACCCCTCGCCGGCAGCGTCGTCGACTGCGGGGAGCGTCTCGGCAGCCGTCTCCGGGTCGGTGTCGAACTCCTCGCGGACGAACTCGGTATTTACGTCGGGCGGTGCGCCGTCGGTTTCGGCCCCGCGGCCGGCGACGACCCAGCGGTCGGCGTCGCCGGTCCAGGTCTGCAGGTCGCCGATGCAGGCGGTCACGTAGCGGTCGGCCCCGATGACGCGCTCACAGACTGCGCGTTCGATCTCCGCGCGGCTGGTCGCCGAGACGAGCACCTGATTGACGCCGCGGATCGTCGCGTTGAGGTCGTCGAGGCGCGCGAGTTCGTCGCGCTGGGCGGCCAGTGCCCGCTCGCGTCTGGCCCGTGCGGTCACGTCGTGGACGACGATGGTGTGGCCGATCCGCCGGTCGTGGCGGTCGGTGACCGGCGACGTTCGGATCTCGTAGGTCCGACCATCGCGTTCGACCTCCGCGAGCGCGTCCTCGGCGTCGAAATCGAGCTGGGACTCGTCGACCAGTTCGTCGGTGGGTCGGTCGAGCGCGTCCGCGGGGTCGACGCCGAACACCTCGCCGGCGGCGGCGTTGCAGTAGACCACCCGCCGGGCGTTGTCGACGATGACGAGGCCGGCGTCGAGCTGGCTCACGGCGGCGTTGCGGCCGAGCTGTCGCGTCGCGGGCACGAGGTCGAACAGCCGCCGCCGGAAGAGCGCGTAGCCGAACGCGAGGCCGGTGACAGTGAACACCAGCGGCGTGGTGTCGACCGCGGGTCCGGCGGGGCCAATGAAGTTGTCGAGGACGTTGGCGGCGAAGGGGGTTGCAATGCCGGCCACGAGGAGCGCGGACTGGTCCGCGTACAGGTAATCGGAGACGAAGACGAGCCGGAGCAACAGGGCGGCGGCGACGGCGACGACGCCGTATGTGTAGGCGGTAAACGCCCAGAACGCCGGCCCGTACGGGAGTTCGACCAGGGCGACGCCGTCGACGATAACTACCGTCGGATCCGCCCACATCAGGTGGTGGAGGGGGTTGGTCCAGACGAGTGCGAGCGTGATGACGGGGACGACGCCGAGGGCCGCGACCAGTCGCCGGGTGACGAACTCGTCGTGGCCGGTGTACGCGAGCGCGAACAGCAACAGCCAGACGTGGATCGGGGCGGTCCCGACCCACTGGACACCCTCGAGCGCGACCCGGAGCGTCGGGTCACGGACGAGCAGGGCGACCGCGTAGCCGCCCGACCAGACCGCGAGCGACCCCATCAGCAGCGCGAACGGCGTTGCCCCTGGCTCGCGGCGGTGGCGGGCGGCGAAGGCCGCGACGGCGGTCGAGACGACCGCCGCCACCGCGAGCAACGCGACGGCGAGATGTCCAAGCGTCAGCGCCACGGTCGCCCCCCCGGGCGCGGATCCATCCTGACCGTCCGGCGTCTGCGCATACAGTCGTGTCAGTCTCTGGGTGTCGCGAAGTAAAAGCGTTCCTGCTACGCGAGCCCCCGGTAGGCCGCGCCTACGCGCTATCCGCGTCGTCGTCCGCGCCTACGCGCTATCCGCGTCGTCGTCTGCGCCCGTGATGAACGCCTTCAGGTCGTCCGCGGACGCCTCGTACCCCTGCCGGCGGAAGAAGGCGGCCACGTTCTCGCAGTCGCGCTCTAAGAACTCCTCGGCCGAGGGGTGATGGACCGTCACCGCCTGGCCCAGGTCGATGACGTAGATCTGGTCCTCGTGGACGATCAGGTTGTACTCCGAGAGGTCGCCGTGGACGAGGCCGGCACCGTGGAGTCGTCGCATGTACTCGCGGACGACCTCGTAGGCGGTCTCGGGGTTCTCCAGGTCCACCTCGGAGAGGCGCTTGGCGCGGCCCTCCTCGGTGCCCAGGTACTCCATGACGAGGACGTTGCGCTCGACGGCGATGGGCCTGGGGACGTGGACGCCGGCCTGGCGGGCCCGCGAGAGGTTGGCGAACTCCTTGCGGACCCACGCAAGGACGACCTTCTTCTTGTCGCTGCCGATGCCCCGGAAGCGCGGGTCGCCGTCGAGATAGCCGCGCATGTCGGTGAAGTCGGAGGCGTTGATCCGGTAGACCTTGACGGCGACTTCGGTGTCGTCGGGGCCCAGGGCGGTGTAGACGTTGGCCTCCTTGCCCGTCGAGATGGGGCCGCCGAAGGCGACGATGTGGCCGTCCTGGACGAGCTTGTAGAGGGCGGCGAAGGTGGCGTCGTCGAACACCGACGCCTCGACTTTGAGCCGCTCGTTGTCCTTGATGCGCTTGCGGAACTCGTCGAACTCGCGGTCGCGCTGGCGAGCAATTTTGTCGGCCTCGGTGTCCTCGACGTCGACTTCCTCCCACTCGTCGCCAGGGGCGTCGACCTCGTCGGTGTCGAGCAGGTCGAACTCGGCCATCAGTCAGTGGCCCCGGGGACGACGGGAGGGCTGACTCGGTCCGTCACGTACGGGAGCGAGAGCGAAAACAGAAGCGGGGATGTGGACATGTAGTGTGTTACTCCTGGATGTGTCCTTCCTCCCGTAACTGGTCGGCCTCCTGTTTCTCGTAGCGCCACGTGATGTCGGCCTTCTCGTCCTGCCAGTCCCAGGGATCGACGAGGACGACGTCGTCCTCGCGGATCCAGATTCGCTTTTGCATCTTGCCCGGGATCCGGGCTGTACGTTCCTGTCCGTCCATGCAGCGGACCTGGACGCGGTTGGCGCCGAGCATCTCCTCGACGATGGCGAACACCTCGTCCTCGTCGGGCATCCGCAGGTCCGTTCGTCCCTCGTTGTCGCTCATGTCCGTGGATTCGGGAGGGAGACGTTTTAACTTTTGCAGGATGCGAACGACCGACCGCTCACCCGCCGATGCGAGACCCGAAAGAGCAAAGGCGGGCACCGACCCAGCACCGCCAGCATGGGAGCGACGCTGCCGGACGACGCCGCGGGATGGGCCGACCAGTTCCAGACGCGTCTCAACGAGCGCGAGGCGTTCGAGCGCGCGGCCGCGAATTTCTCGGCCACCTTCCGGTTGCTGGTCACGCCGGACGAGCGCTACGACGGCGAGCCGGTCGTGTTCACCGTCGTCGTCGACGAGGGCGCGGGGGTCGTCGCCGCGGGCCACGATGCCGACGCCGACTACGACTTCACGCTGAGTGGCCCCTACACCGCCTGGCGAGCGCTCCTCCGGGGGGAGGTCGACGCCACGGCGGCACTGACCGGTGGCGACTTCGAGGTGGAAGGGTCGACGATGCGCCTGCTCCAGCACCGCGAGGCCGTCGCCGAACTCGTCGGCGCCGCACAGGCCGTCGACACCGAGTTCGCGTACTGAAACCGTTAAGACCCGGCGACGCCCAGCACCGGCATGTTCGACAAACTCGGCATCGCCGGCATCCTGGGTGCCCTGCTCGCACTCGGCGGGATTGGCCTGCTCGCGACGGTCGACCCCTTCATCGCCGCCGGCGTCGCCTTCGTCGTCGCCGGTCTCGGACTGGTGGTCTACGGCATCGTGACGAACCTGCTCACCTCGCTCGGGATGGGCGGGATGGTCTGACCCGCCGGTAGCGAAGATTTTTCCTCCGGCGAGCCATCAGTCGATGGCATGCGCCGCCCTCCAGCGGAGTCGTGCCGTGCAGTCCTCGTCGTCGCGCTCGTCGTCCTTGCGGGCTGTACCGGCTTTCTCGGCGGCGGGTCGGGGGAAAACGAGGCGACCGATTCCGGCCCGGTGACGCCCGCGCCGGTGCCGGACACGCCGAACGGGACGAGCGCGCCCGGCGCCGACGTGAGTCCGCCACCGGGCATCGACGGGAATAGAATCACTAACGAATCGGCGCTGATAGGCGCCCACCAGTCGATCCTCGCGAACGAGACGTTCAGGCTACGGGTCACCGCTACCGATGAGACGGTTGGGAGTCCGAGTCAGTACATCGTTCACGGGGCGAACGGAAGCCGACTCCTGGTGACGACCGTCGACGGGGAAGAATTGATCTACAGAGCCGAGCGGGCAGATTTCCGGCGTGACTTCAACTTCACGAGCAACGATCCCGAGCTCCGTAGCGAGCGCGTCGTGATGAGGTCTGCACCGGCATCGAATGTCCTCGTCTCGGGGGTCAGACGGCTCAGAGAGGGAGCGGCCAGCGTCACCCGCGTTCAGCGCGACGGGGCGACGTTCTACCGGGTCCACCGGACGGAGCCCCCGGGATCGACTGACGACATCTCGAACTTCTCGCTGACGGCCTACGTCAGAGCCGACGGGTTCGTCAAAACCATCGACCTGTCATACGACCAGGCGGGGGTCGGCCGCCCGCAACACGTCGACCGGCGCTGGACGTACTCGCTCGACGCCGGCCCCCTCGAGGAACCCGACTGGGTTACCCGGACGAGAAACGGGAACCTGAGCGCCTTCGCGACCGGCGAGTACCCGCCCGGGATCAATGGGAGCGGGCTCGCTGACCTCGACGAACTGTGGGCCGCGCACCGAACGCATCTCGGGGTGCAATCGTTCACGCTGAACCGGACGGGCGACCTGAACCGGACGGGCAACCGGATACTCTCCCGACTTCCACCGCGGGCCACCGTCGCGGTCGAAAACCGGAGCAGGTACCATGTCCGCCGGGCAAACGAGAGCGACACGTACGTCGCCGGGGGCGACAAGTACAACGAGAACGGGATCTACCTTACACAACAGGCGGGGCGGTTCGGCGGAACAGTCGAGTACTGGGTCAAGCGGGGAAGCAACCACGGGCGGGCCTGGCTCCAGGGAGACAACACCAGCGTCGAGCGCGTCGAGCAAAACGGGACCACTCGGTTCCGACTTACCGTCAGTGAACCGCTGAATCGCTTCGCTATGGCCATCAGGAACGTCACCACGACGGCACTGATCGGACCCGCGGGGCTGATCCGGACCATCGAAGTCGAACTGGCTGTGGCCGACGACGAGGGCGAGAACTGGACTGACACCGAGTATCGTTACAGCTACGACCGGATCGGCAACACCACCGTCACCGAACCGGCGTGGGTGACCCGGATGCAGCAAAACCGGACCGCGACACCGGTCGCGACGACGGCCCGTTCGTCGGCGTGACGGCCGCGCCGGTAACCAGTGACCTGTTTTTCGGAAACCGTTTTCAGTCGGCGTCTCGTCGCCTAAGGTATGCGGAGCCCTCCCCCGCAGACGTATCACGCAGTCGCAGTCGCCGCCCTCCTGGTCCTCGCGGGCTGTAGCGGATTCGGCCTCGGCGGCGGCGGGACAGACGAACCGAACACGGACACGATGACGCCGGCACCGGTACCGGCGACAGCGTCGCCGACCGAGACGAGTGATTCGTCGTCGCTCGCGAACGCGCCGCCCGGGGTCGGACCCGACGGGATCGAGAACCGGATCAGGCTGCTGGACGCGTTCGAGGAAGTCGTCGAGAACCGGACCTACAGCGTCACGGTCAGAGAGCTCGACGATGACGGAGCACCCGTCGAGTACACGTACCGCGTCGAGGACGAACACGAATACACGGTCGTTACCGACGGCGGGGCGACCGACATGACCTACGTCGACAGTCGCGCGCGGTTCGACCGTGACTTCACCTTCGCGAATGGCGAGGTCGAGATCCACAGCGACCGAGTCATGATGAGTGCGACCAACTCCGTCTCCGTCGGGGCGTTCGGCCAGCGGCATCTCGCCGGGTCCGGTTCGGTCGACATCGTCGAGCGAAACGGGTCGACCTACTACCGGATCCGGACGACGCCGGAATCGTCGGCGATGACGCCGGGCACGAACTACACGCGGACGGTGTATGTCAGGCCCGACGGGTTCATCAAAACCATCGACGTGGCCTACGACCAAACTGGCGACGCCCCGCGCGTCGAGCGCCGCTGGACGTTTGCCCTCGACACCGGCCCCGTCACCGAACCGGACTGGGTCACCCGAACGCGGAACGGGAACCTCTCGGCGTTCTCGGCGGGTGAGTACCCGCCCGGTATCGACGAGAGCGGGCTGAGGAGCTATGGCGAACTGTGGGCCGCTCACCGGACGCATCTCGCCGTACAGTCGTTCACACTGACGCGGTCCGGGGACCTGAGACTGGACGGACTGGTGCCGGAACGGACGATCAGGGTTGCGAACCGGAGCACGTACGCGGTCGTCAGTGAACAGGGACCCGTCGAGTACGTCGACCCGAGCGGTCACTACGAACTGCGCGACGGTCTCGAAACGGAGACGACGGCCGACGACCGGGTCACCGTCGACCAGCCACAACCGTTCTGGGTTCGGCTCGGTCCTGAGCACGGTCACAACTGGCTCCGCAGCGGCAACTCGCGCGTCGAGCGCGTGACCCGAAACGGGTCGACGCTGTTCCGGGTGACCGCCACGCGACCGCCCCTCGGGCGCGACATCTCGGCGGAGAACTTCACCATGACGGCGCTCGTCAGACCGGGCGGCCTGATCCGCGAAATCCGGATCGGCGCGACCGTCGTCAACGGCACGCAGGCCGATGGCTCGGGCTACACGTGGACCGAGAAGACCTACCGCTACCGCTACCACGACATCGGGTCGACGACGGTCAGCGAACCCGACTGGCTCACCGCGGGCGTGGCGAACCGGACGGCCACGCCGACGGAGTGAAACGCGCGAAAACGGGGTTCAGTCGCTCTCGCCGCGGTTACCCGCGCGGTGTTCGCTGATCAGGCGGTCGACCATCTCGGCGTTGCGCTCGCGCTCGCGCTCGACCGCCCGGCGCTCCCAGTCCTCGATGGCCGCTTCGACCTCCTCTTCGCGGGCGACGGCGAGTTCGTCGACTTCCTGGACAGTGACGAGATCCGCGGGCGCGACGGGCACGTCGTGTTTGAACAGGATCTCGTCGGCGATGTCGGAGAGGCCGCCGTTCCGGAGGACGATTTTGGGGTCGACATCGACGATCCGGTCGGCCGTCGAGGCGCCCGCGCCGGAGGCGTCCCGGAACAGGACGACATCGTCCTCGGCGAGGCCGAAGCGCTCGTCGGCGTCCGCGATGGCGTCGGTGGTGAACTGGTCGACGACTTTCACCGGGATCAGCCCCTCCTTCTTTTCGGAGACGTCCGCGAAGTTCGAGTGGTCGAGTTTCCACAGCGCCTTGAGCCGTTCGAGTTTCCCCTCGAGGTCAGCGATGCGCTCGTCTCTCTCGTCGAGTTCGCTCTCGAGTCGGCGGTTTTCGCGTTCGAGACGGGTGACCTCGCGGTCCCGCCGGGCCTCCTTGCGGGACTCGCTACGGGCCTCAGAGAGCTTTCGCTCGTAGTCGTCGAGTTCGTCGTCTTTCTCCGCGATGGTCTCCTCCAGGCGCTCGACGTGGGACTGGAGCTGTTCGACCTGCGTTTCGAGCTGGCCGATCCGCTTTTGTTCAGGCGAGCGCTCGGCGGGTTCGTGGTCGGATTCCTCGTCGGAGTCGGAGCCGTCGTCGCGCAGGTCCGCGAGGACCGTCTCGACGCTTTCCTCGCCGGCGACGACGCGGGCGACAACGGGGCCGACCTCCTGGCCGGGCGGGACCTTCGCGGCGATGCGGTCGAACTGGTCGTTGTGGTGGTCGAACGCGCCGAAGGCGGCGGCCATCGCGTCGCGCTGATGGTCGTCGTCGTACCCCTCCTCGCGGGTGCGGTGCTGTTTCACGTCGACCGGCAGGTCGCGCTCGGGCGTCCAGCCGGCGGCGTCGAACGAGCGGCGGAGTTTCTCGACCGTCTCGGGCATCGGCGTCACGTCGGCGGCGACGACGACCGGCCGCCCGCGCTCGATGATCCACTCGGTCACGTCGGCGGCGTCGGCGGTCCTGGTACTGATCACGTCCAGCACCTCGCCGTCGAGGCCGACGACGGCGACAGCCGTGGTCGTCCCGGGGTCGACGCCGACGACGACGTGGTCGCGGCGCTTGGCGAGCGGGCGAAAGTCGATGCCGTCGCGGCGGACCCGCTCGACCTCGATGCGCACGTCGCCGGCCCGCTCGTTCGAGACGGGGATATCCTCCGGGCGGCCCTCGACGGTGAAGACGGCGTTGGAGAAGCCGCCGTACTTCTCGGTCGCGTCGCGCTCGAACGCCAGTCCCGCATCCTCGAGTTCGGACTCGACCTCGCGGGTGCGCTTTTTCACCGAGCCGTGGATCCGGCGGGTGTAGCGGTCCTCGCTCCAGCCGCCGCCCCCGGTCGAGCGGCCCCGCGAGACCTTCACCTCGGTCCGGTCGGTGAAGGCGGAGACTTCCTGGCCGACGTTGGCCGCGGCGAGGCGGGCGGCGGCCTCGGCCTCCTGCATCGGGTCCTTGCCGTAGGGGATGTCGTGGCGGTTGGCGACCCGGGAGAGCGGTTCCGGGCGCTCGGCGCCGGTGACCTGGACGAGTTTCGTCCCGTCGGGGAGTTCGCCGAGGAAGTGGACCAGCGCGTCCTTGTTCTCGGCGAGTTCGTACATGTTGTCAGTGGCGACGATGGTGGGTTTCTCGTCGCGGATCAGCCGGCGGAGTTTCCGCCGGGAGACCACGTCGCGGTCGACGTGCTCGCCGTCGAACGCGACCAGCGCGTAGGAAACGTCCCCACGCACGTCGCCGCTCTGGACGTCCACCCCGAAGACGACGGCGTCCAGCGCACTCGTGCGGGTGCTCACACGCGAGCGTATGGAACAGGCGAATATAAACCCGACGCGGGACCGGGGCCCGGACGAACGAGGAACCTATCTCCGAAGACACAAGACCGAAAGGCGCGGCTCGGAAATCCGGTGGTATGGAAGCGACAGCGATCGACCACGTCAACGTGCGCGTCCCCGAAGACGAACTCGACGACTACGTGAGCTTTTATCGCGACGGGATGGGCTTTGATTTGGAGTATTACGACGAGTACCGCGCCGGTGAGCGCGACTTTTTCTACGTCCGACTCGGTCCCGAGTGCATCGTCCACGTCTCGCCACGGGAGACGGTCCCCGAACGAACCGGTGAGACGGTCAATCACTTCGCGGTGCTCGTCGACGAACCGATGGCCGAGGTCAAAGCACGGATCGAGGCCGCAGGCGTCGAGGTGTTGACCGAGGCCGTCCGCGAGGGCGCTGTCGGCGAACAGCCCTGCATCTACGTCTCCGACCCCGTCGGCTACACGGTCGAATTCAAGACCGCGGCGTAGCGTCACAAGCGGTCCGTCGCCACCATGTGATTCTCTCCGTGACGCTCATCTGCCGGGCCCGAGATGCGCCGCGGAGTCGTGAACTGGACGGTCGAACCGTGCGATAGAAACACCGGTTCGAACGTGTAGGCACGTCTCGACAGCCAGAAGACACTTACTAGCGCATCCGAAATTCACGACCGAATGCCCTCCCGATGGTCACGGCGGCGGCTCCTTCGCCTGGGAGTTCTTGGACTCGGAAGCGCCCTCGCAGGCTGTTCGGGGGCGGGATCCGGGGACTCGCCGAACACCGACGATGGATCGACCGGAAACACGACCTCGCCCGGGCCGACGGCGACGGACACGGCGACGCCGCCGTTCGCGGGCGAAACGCCGGCACCAGGCGAGTGCGACGCGGTCGACCGACCGACGCCGACGCCCACGGCGGAGGGACTGGAGCCGATGGCCTACCCCGACTACCCCGACTCGCTCACCGCGGAGGCGGCCGAGTCGTTCGTCGACGCATACGAGCGGGCCCACCGACACAACGAGTTCCTCGCCGACGAGTTCGTCCGCGGGACGGACGAGGTGACGATAGAGGGCGGCGTTCCCACGGGGATGGTCACCGAGTACGAGAACGGTTACGTGGTGGGGTTCGACGGGACGATGTACACCAGTGACAACCGCCAGCCGGAGACGTCGACGGCGACGCAGGCACCGGCAGGTAACTTCCCGGTCGGCGCCTGGTACTACCTCACCGACCGGTTCGCGCTCCGGAACGGCGTTCAAAGCCTGGAGGAGGCGGAATCGCCCGAGTTCGGGATGGCGACGACTGTCGTGTGCGACCGCGGGTGAGGGCGTCGTACTCGCCCCGGTGGTGCCGCCCCGTGCTCCCCGCGGCGGACCTTCGTCCGTCGTGAACTGATCAATACAAATATACGACCGTGCGCTCAACGGGAGCGGCATGGACACGCCCGACTGGGTGACGCCGCGTCGCGTGCTGGCGGCGGTCGTGCTCGCGCTACTCGTCCCGGTCGCCGTCGCCGGACTGACGTACTCGCCGCCAGCGACGGCCGATATCGGGAACGGGAGCGGTCCACCGGTCGAGGACCTGACGATCGTCACCATGCAAGGGGGCGACGGGCTGAGCGACCAGGCGACAGGGGGCATCGAGATCGTCAACACCACCTCGAAGGAGCGAGTCTGGTCGCACTACGAATGCCAGGCGTACTACGACGTCGAACCGGTCGACAACGCGACGGTCCTCGTGACGGCGCAGTGTCCGACCGACTCGGGGAACCACCGGAAGTACGCCCTCGAAGTTGACTGGCGGGCAAACGAGATCGAGCGCCTGCTGCGGGTTCCGCGGGACGCCCACGACATCGACCGTCTGGGGCCACACCGCTACGCCGTCGCGGACATCATCGACGACGCCGCCTACGTCTACAACTACACCGCCGGCGACTACATGGACGCGGGGATGGGCTACGACGGCGTTCGTGCGAAGGATTCCTGGAAGACCGACCACGCCTGGGAGTTCGAGTTCCGGAACCACTACCCTGGCCCGCCGCTGGCCGGCGGCGGCCGCGGCGGCTACACGCACCTCAACGACATCGACCCGGTCGACAACGGGAGCGCGTTCCTGCTGAGCCCGCGGAACTTCGACCGCGTAATGGCGGTCAACCGCTCGACGAAAGCCGTCGAGTGGACCCTCGGGCAGCAGGACGACCCCGCCATCCTCGCGGGGCAACACCACCCGGTCGTGATCGAGGACGACCCGCTCACCGTCCTGGTCGGGGACAGCCTGAACCACCGCGCGGTCGAGTACCGGCGGCTGGCGAACGGTTCCGAACCGGCTGACCCGGACGCGGTCGTCAGCTCCGGCGGCGACCGGTGGGAACGCACCTGGGTCTACGCCGAGGGGCTCAACTGGCCGCGCTCGGTCACGCGACTGCCGGACGGCAACACGCTCGTCGCCGACTCCGGGAACGACCGCGCGCTCGAAGTGACTCCCAACGGCAGCGTCGTCTGGGAGTACACGCCCGCCTCACCGCACATCTACGATGTCGTCCGCTACGGAGTGGGTGAGGAACCGGACGGCCCGACGATGGCGGCCGTGCTGAACGGGTCGAGCGCCCCGGGATCGTCGGGCGGCGTCTCGCTCGTCGAGAAGTACCATCGCTACGCCGGATTCGTCCTGCCGATCTGGGTTGGCGAGTGGGAGTTCGTCGCGCTCGTTCTCGCCGGTACCATCCTCATCGGGTGGACGCTGACCGAAGTCGGACTCCGCGTCCGGCGGTGGCTATAAGCCCGTCTACAGGAATGCCTTGCAGGTCTCGGAAAAGGTCGCGAGCGGCACGTCGGCGTCGGAGGCGATACTGACGAACAGACCGGAGAACTCCCCGGTGGCGAAGTGGAACGCAGTCACGTCCTCGAACCGGTGCATCGAACATTCCAGGTCACCAGCGGCGAACAGGTCTTCGAGGTGGCCACGGCCGAGTCCCTGCAAGACCAGTTCCTCGTGGATCCGGTCGGCCTGGGACTGAACGCGCGATTCCACTGCCTCGCTGACGTAGGTCGTGTCGTAGCCGTCCCGGTCGTAGACCGCGACGACCCGGAGCGCGTCACCGGCCAGGTCCCGAAGCGCCTCGACCAGCGCGCCCTCGTCACCGACTACCATACACGGGCTACCGGCCCGAGTCTTGTCAAAGTAGCGCCGAGCGGGGCCTGGCCCGCGGCGGTGGTCGGCGGCCCCGACCCCTGGAACTCCGTGGATCGAACTTCCGGGGACGGTCGATTTACGTCCGCGCGGGCCGACACGCTCGTATGGAGTACACCACACTCGGCTCCACCGGCATGGAGGTCTCGAAGGTCTGTCTCGGCTGTATGAGCTTCGGGGGCCAGGACGACTGGATGTTGGACGAGACGGAGGGGCGCAAACTCGTCGAGCGGGCCATCGACCTGGGCGTGAACTTCTTCGACACCGCAAACACCTACTCGTCGGGCGAGAGCGAGGAGATCCTCGGCGACGTGCTGGCTCACTACGACCGCGACGAGCAGGTCGTCGCCACGAAGGTCCGCTTTTCCGGCGCGAACGACCACCGCAACGCCGTTGGCCTCTCGCGCAAGACCATCGAGCAGGAACTCGAACACTCGCTGGACAGATTGGGAATGGACACGGTCGACCTCTACCAGATCCACCGCTGGGACCCGGACACGCCCATCGAGACGACGCTGCGGGCGCTCGACGACGCCGTCCGCCGGGGACAGGTCCGCCACATCGGCGCGTCGTCGATGTGGGCCCACCAGTTCCAGGAGGCGCTACAGGTCTCCGACCGGGAGGGACTGGCCCGCTTCGAGACGATGCAGGACCTCTATCACCTGACCTACCGCGAGGAGGAACGCGAGATGTACCCGGTCTGCGAGAACGAGGACATCGGCGTCATCCCGTGGAGTCCGCTGGCGGCGGGGTATCTCGCCCGCCCCCACGAGGAGTTCTCCTCGACGACACGGGGCCACCACGAGGCCGAAGAGGTCGAAGTGCCGTATCACACCGGGCCCGGGAGCGAGGAGATAAACGAGCGCGTGCAGGAACTCGCCGCCGAGAAGGGCGTCACGATGGCCCAGATTGCGCTCGCCTGGCACTTCGAGAACGAGTACACCGATGCGCCCATCGTCGGCACCTCCAGCATCGAACACCTCGAGGAAGCCGTCGAGGCACTGGAGGTGTCGCTGTCAGCGTCGGACATGGCCTACCTGGAAGAGCCGTACGAGCCCGTTCCCGTCTTCGGTCACGAGTAGGCGGGCCGCTTCGGTCACAACTGAAACGGCGTGGCGGAACACGAGCGCGGTCGCTACTCGTAGCCTTCCCTGAACGCCTTGGCCGTGCGGCGGAGAAAGAGGAAGACGAAGAAGACGAACAACAGCAGGACGACGACGATGCCGAGGAGAACCGGGTCGATCCCGTCGAGGAACATACCCGCGCTACTCCGGCGGTGCCAATAGAGGTTTCGGGAGCGGGGTCACGACGTATCGGGACGGACCACCGCGTCGGGACGCGCTCGGCTCAGCGCAGTTCGCCCACGTCGCTCATCGTCTCGCCCAGTCGGTCGCGTTTCTCGACGGCGCCGTCGGCCCCGGGCGCGAGCGCGCCCTCGACCGCCTCACGGGCGCCCGCCAGCGAATCGTGGGTCTCGACGTAGGCCGCCAGGGCGAACGCGCGCTCGGAGACGCCCGCGAGTTCGACCGCCTCGGTCCGGGCGAGTCGCCCCTCGAGCCAGTCGCCGACGATCTCCCGGCCCATCGGCCCGACCGGCGAGACGGACTCGCCGAACAGGTGCAACGCCTTCGCGCCGTCGGTCGGCGCGATACCGGCCGCCCGCGCCGCGTCGCCGACACTCGCCCCGGCGGCGTAAGCCTCGACCAGCGTCGCAGCCGCGCTCGCGTCGCATGGCAACTCCTCGGCGTACGGCGCCAGTCGCTCGGCCAGCGGTTCGTCCGTCCGGTCGACGGTCGCCACCCCGCGGTCGCGCTGCTCGTCGACCACCTCGACCCCCGCCGCGATATCCGACAGCCCCATTGGGCCGGGGTTTTCGCGCCCTCCGTTTAGTAGTTGTGGGTCCGACACATCCGCGAGACAGGATTTCGAGCTGACCGCAGTCCTCGGCGAGGAACGCGTTCCAGTACGGCGATCACGTACCGGTAACCGGTACGTGCGAGCGGGGTCGACGGCGCCGATATCGGGGGTGACCGCACCGTTTATTAACCCCCTTCCGGGCGAAGCGTTGCATATGAGCACGACAGTCACGGCGTGCCCGGAGTGTGAGGGAAGTCTGCGAAGCGACGACTGCGAGACCGTCTGCACGGAGTGTGGACTGGTCGTCGCGGAAGACACCATCGACAGGGGGCCCGAGTGGCGCTCGTTCGCCGACGAGGAGACCAATCCCGAGCGGACGGGCGCACCGCTCACGCGGTCGCGTCACGACAGGGGCCTCTCGACGGAGATCGGCCGGTCCTCGCGGGTCAAGGGGCGCAAGCGCCGGCGACTCGCGCGGATGCGCCGCCAGCACAACCGCACGAAGATCGGGTCGAAAGCCGAGCGCAATCAGGTGTACGGCTTCACCGAGATCCGTCGGCTCGTGAGCGCGCTCGGCCTCTCGGAGCACGTCCGCGACCGTTCGTGTGTCCTCTTCGAGTCCGCGCAGGACGCGGACCTGCTGCGGGGGCGCTCGCTGGAGGGGTTCGCCGCCGCGACGGTGTACGCGACCTGCCGCACGGCCGAGATCTCCCGGACCGTCGAAGAAATCGTGGCCGACGCGAAGGCCTCGGCCGCGGAGTTGCGGGCGGCATACGACGCCCTGAACCGCGAACTCGGCCTGCCGACGGGCCCCATCGACCCCGAGGAGTACCTGGCGCGGTTCGCGAGCGACCTCGACGTGCCACGCGAGGTCGAACAGCGCGCCCGCGACCTGGCCGAGCGCGCCCACGAGGAACACCTCGTCGCCGGCCGCAACCCGGCCGGGGTCGCAGCCGCCTGCCTCTACACCGCCGCCGACGAGCGCGCCTACCCGCTCACCCAGCGCGAAGCCGCCGACGCCGCCGACGTGACGCCCGTCACGCTGCGCTCGACGTACGTCGAGTTGTCGGAGTGAGTGAGCGAGTGAACCGGAGGCCTGCGACCTGACCAGTGGCCGGGTCGACCCGTTCGTCGGCCCCGATAGCCGCGTCACCTACGAGAACGTCTCGTTCAGCTACCCGAGCCGGGAGGGTTCGTCGACCGGATCGAACAGCGGGCCGATGCCCTCCGAACGGATGAGGAGTGCCGGTCCGACTGAGATCCCGTCCTGCCTCTATTTTCCGGGACGACCGCCCGTTGACCCGCTACTGGAGCCGTGGCGGCCACCAGAGCCGCCCCTGGAACCGGATCCGCGATGGCCACCCCCGCACTCGCCGCGCGAGAGCAGGGATTCGAGTCGGGTCGCCAGTTCGGCGAACGCGTCGCTCGCGGCGCTCCCGGGCGCCACCGCGGCGACGGGGCAGCCGGCCGCCTGTGCGTCCGCGAGCGCCGGCGAGTCGGGGACGACCGTCACCGGGCCGCCGAGGCGGTCCGCGACGAGGTCGGTCGGCGCGTCCGCGCTCGCCCGGTTGAGCGCGACGGCCGCGAGTCCGGCGTCGAGTTCGCGAGCCAGCGCCCGCGCTCGAACGGCGTCGCCCAGCGCCGCTGGCGTCGGTTCAGTCACCAGCACGCACGCCTCCGCGACCAGCAGGCCCAGTCCCACGTCGCCACACAGCCCCGCCGGGCAGTCGACGACGACGACGCCGTACTCGCGAGCGACCCCTTCGACCGCGTCGACGAGCGCGGTCGGGTCACAGGCCCGCGCGCCGGCCAGCGACCGCCCGCAGGGAAGGATGTCGACCGGCCCACTCTCCCGGACGGCCTCGACCGGCGCGGCCCGCCCCGCGAGCACGTCGTGCAGGTCCGGACCGCGGCGCTCGACCCGGCGCCGCTTGGCCGTGTTCGCGTCGGGAACGGTTGCGTTCCCGTAATCGCCGTCGGCGCTCGGATCGGCGGCGCTCCGGTCGGCGGCGCTCTCCGGGCCCGCGGGGAGGTCGGCCATCGCCAGATCCGCGTCGACGACGACGGCGTCGAGGTGTGCGGCCAGGTTGTACGCGACCGTCGACTTCCCGACGCCGCCTTTCCCGCCGACGACCGCGAGGATCATCGCACCCCGTCGGCCCGCGACGCGAGTCGCTCGACGCGCCGGGCGACCCACGACAGCGCCCGCCTGTCCACGGCCACGGCAGTCCCGAGGCCGGCGTCACGACCCTCGGCAGTCGGCGACCGAGTCCCGTCAGTCGGCGAGTGAGTGCCGTCACCGGGCTTCCGTCCCGCGCCCGTCTCGACATCGTCGAGGCGCCGCTCCACGTCCCGGAGCCACGCTCGAACTCCGCCGGGAACGACGAGTGCGGTCCCGGCCGAAGTATCGGCCGGAGCGTCAGCGGGGCCGTCGGCTGGGGCGTCAACCGGAGCATCGGCCGAAGCATCGGTCCGCGTCGGCGCTTCGGTCCGGCGGTCACCATCGGGGCACCGCTTGCCGCGCCGGCGGCCCAATTCGCCGTCCGGGCCGCCTTCGAGTTCATCGGCACGCTCGCAGTCGTCGATATCGCCGGTTGTGGCCGGTTCGTCGGCCGTGGGCGATCCGTCAGTCGTGGCCGATTCGGTCGACGCGTCCGGGACCGGCACGCAGTCCCGCGGGACGACCGGGTCCCCGAGCGACCGGACCACGTCGTCCGGGGTTGGGTCACCGTTCCGCTCGGGAGCCACGCCCCGCGTGACCGCCACACTCTCCCCCTGCGCACCGCCGTCGGTGCGCTGTTCGCGGTCGACTGTCGCGTCGGGCGGCCCCGTCGAGACGATTTCGGCGGGCGGGTCGGCCGGCCGTGCCGGCGTGGCGTAGCCCACCGTCAGCCGACCGTCGGCGGGGACGGTACCCGCGTACTCGTCGCCGTCCCAGCCGGCCGCGGGCCGGCCCTCCCGTCGCGGCGGCCAGACGGCCCCGTCCAGTCGGTTCGCGATCCGGACGCGACACTCCCGCTCGGCCGCGACGAACAGTTCGACGAGCGTCACCCCGTCGGTCCGTTCGAGGTCCCAATCGAGCGTGACCATGGCGGGCCTGGTCGCCCCCTCCGGTATAAACGCCAGGACGACCGGCGTCGACGACCGACTCGTCACACCCGGATGACCGGTGTCGACGACCGGCTCGTCACACCCGGATGACGGGCGCATCGAGCCACGCCGCCGCGGACGGCGCGTCGAAGCGGTCGCAAGCGAGGACGACCGGCGCCCGGAGGGCGGCCACGCGGGCCACCGCCAGCGCCGCGGTCACGTCGTCGACCGCGAACGGGTCCGCGGGCGCGCTGGCGTCAGGGTCGGCCGCCAGCCCACCGGGTACGTCGGCCACCGCGGCGACGAACTCCCCTCGGACGGCGTCGACGAGCGCCGCCCGCGCGGTCCGTTCGAGATTCGCCAGTCGGTCTTCGAGTCGGCGCCGCCGGTCGCGAGCGTCGCGGCTCTCCCGTGCCGTAGACCGGGCACGGTCGAGCGCCTCGCGTGCCGCGGCGCGCTCGGTCTCGCGTTCGGACAGCGTCCGCGTCGCCTCGGCCAGTTCCGCCTCGAGGTCGGCCGTCTCACGACCGGCGTCGCGGGCCGCCTCGATACGCCCGCGGAGCGCGGCGACGCGCTCGCGCCCCGCCGTGACCGCCGACTCGGTGCCCGCGAGTCGCTGTCGCGCGCTCTCCAGGTCCGGCGCCGGCGGCACCTCGAGTTCGGCCAGTCGCTCGCGGACCGCCCGGAGATCCGGATCGACGGGCGTCTCCTCGCCGCGCGACCGGGCCGCCGCGGCCAGCGCCGTCCGGGTGCGCACGCTCGTCTCCGGTCCGATCCGCCCGACGTATCCGTAGACGGGGCCGGGTGCGGGACACTCGACCCGGAGGGAGTCCGCCGCACCGTCCCTGTCGCACGATTCCGACCGCCGGACCGCCGCGACCACGCGCTCGGCGCCGACGGATCGGTCCCTGAGGTCGATCGCTCGTCCCTCCCGGCGGTCGTCGGCGATTCGGACGGTGACGCGGGATCGGTCGACGGATCGGTCGGCGGATCGGTCGGCGGCGGATCGGTCGGCGGATCGGTCGACGGATCGGTCGACGGATCGGTCGACGGATCGGTCGGCGGATCGGTCAGTCATCGCTCAGAGGGTGCATTTCGGAGTCACCGCGAGAGGTCGGTTTCGCGCATCTCTCCGGGTTCGGGGTGGTCGGTTCCGTCGGCGAACGTCGCGTAGGGCACGGACGGCCGCTCTCGGTTCTCGTAGGCGCGGGCGGCCTCGCGGACGGATGAGTCGAGCGCCTCGAACTCGTTGAACGGCCGCGTCCGCTCTATCTGGACGTCCTCGCCGTGTTTCTCGCGCAGTCGGAGCGCCTGGAACGCCGCGAACTCCGTCTCGGCGAACAGCGCGACCCGGCCGAACCGCCGGACCACGACCCCCTCGTGTGTCCGGCAGACGTTGCGGAGCGTCCCCCGCGCCGCCCGCGAGTAGGTCACCACCAGTAACACGGCCGGCGGCTTCTCTACCGCTCGAAATAAAATGTTCGTTTCGTCGTCACGACAAGGGTGCGGTGACCGACAGCCAGCGAGTCCCGCCGACTCCGGCCAGCGATTCCCACCGATTCCGGTCAGAGAGCCCGTCCGCGGGCTCCATTCAGGCGATCAGCGTGCCGACGATCACCGCCGTCAGGACGAGGTTGGCGAACGAGGCGACGAGCATCCCCTTCCAGCCGACGCCGATGAGCTGGTCGATGCGAAAGCGGGGAAACGAGTAGCGCGCCCACTGCGTGAAGAGGAAAAACGACCACATCTTGAGCATGAACCAGACGAATCCCGGCAGGACCGGGCCGGTCGGACCGCCGAGGAAGATGGTCGTGATGACCGCCCCCGAGAGAAAGATGTGGAGGAACTCGCCGAGATACAGGAGCACGAAGTACACCGAGGAGTACTCGGTCTGGACGCCGGCGACGATTTCGGTCGGCGCCTCGGCGGTGTCGAAGGGGTTGCGACCGACCTCCGCGAGCGACGCGACGACGAACAGGACGAACGCGAAGGGGTTGACGAAGGCGTACCACGACGGGACCGCGACCGGGCCGAGCGTCAGGAGGACCGCCTGCTGGGCGGCGACGATGCCGGACAGCTGGAGCGTGCCGGCAAAGAGCACGACCGAGACGCCCGTGACCACGAGCGGGATCTCGTAGGCGATGCTCATCGCGATGGCGCGCAGCCCACCCAGAAGCGAGAACTTGTTGTTCGAGGCGTAGCCCGCGAGCACCAGCCCCAGCGTCGCCAGCGAGGCGACCGCGAAGACGTAGGCCAGCCCCGTCTCCGGGTCGGCGATCTGGACGCCGCTGCCCATCGGGATCACGGCGAAGCCCAGCAACGCCGAGAACGTCACCAGCAGCGGCCCGAGGTCGTAGGCGGGGCGGTCGACCTGCTCAGGGATTATCAGCTCCTTCGAGATCAGGCGCACCACGTCGGCGGCGATGATGAGCAGGCCGTAGGGGCCGTGGCGGTTCACCGCGATCCGGTCGGTGAAGTCGGCGAACAGTTTCCGCTTGGCCCACGGGCCGGTCACGGCCGCGAGCGCGAGCACGACCGAGCAGACGAAGGCCGCCCCAACCAGCCCCGCGGCGAACTGCTCGACCGGCCCCGGATCCGGGCCGAACCCGAGCGCCCGCTCGATGGTCGCCGGCAACGTCCGCAGCGCTACCCCCGGTCCGCCGAAGACACCCGTCACCATAGGGGAGCGTTCGCCCGGCCGGCCCCCAAGCCTACTGCCGGTTCAGCGAGGTCATTTAAATAGGAGTCCGCCCGGGGCGCGACCACGGCGAGCGACAACGCAGTCCTTAAGCGCGCCGTCCGGATAGATCCGGCAATGACAGTCATCGGGATCGTTGGCCTGCCCGGGAGCGGCAAGAGCGAGGCCGCGGCCGTCGCGCGCGAGGCGGGCGTCCCCGTCGTCACGATGGGCGACGTGATCCGCCAGGCCTGCCGCGACCGCGGGCTCGACCCCGCGACCCACCACGGCGAGATGGCCCGCCGACTCCGCGAGGAGAACGGGCCCGACGCCATCGCCCAGGAATCGATACCGCGTATCGAGGGCCACCTCGAAGACCACGACACCGTCGTCGTCGACGGCATCCGCTCCGATATCGAGGTCGAACGCTTCGAGGCGGCCTTCGGCGACGCGTTCGTCCTCGTCGAAATTTCCGCGCCCGACGAGGCTCGCGCCGAGCGCCTCGATCTGCGGGGGCGCGACGCCGGCGCCGCCGACGGCGGGGAGTCACTCGCGGAGCGCGACGAGCGCGAACTCGGCTTCGGTATGGGCGAGGCGATGGCGATGGCCGACCACACCGTCCACAACGACGACACGCTCGCGGCGTTCCAGGAGTCTATCCGCGACCTGCTACTCGAGGACGCCGCTCCGGGGGGTGAGGGCGCGTGAGCACCGTCTACAGCGTCGACGTGCAGATCACCGCACCCGTCTACGACACCGAGGTCACCGACCGCGTCGTCGACGCCGTGTTCACGCTCTTTCCGAACGCCGAGATCGAGGAACGGCCCGGCGAACTCGTCGCGACCACGCACGGCCTCGAACACTTCTCGGAGGGACTGCACCGCCAGGAGATCCTCGATACCGCCCGCGGCGCCTTCTTCGAGAACCGCCGCGGCGACACCTTCTCGTTCGACCTGAACAAGCAGGCCGCCTTCGAGGGCGTGATCAACTTCGCGGTCGGGGACCCGAGCGAACTCGGCGACATCCACGTCCGCGTCCGCGTCGACGACCCAGACGTGGAGTCGTTCATCGACCACGTCGCCCCCCGTACGGAAGACGGCAAACCCGTCGATACCGAAGAGTGACGGGCGAAAGGAGGCCGAACCCGCGCAACAGTCAGGCAGTCACCGCTCGGGATGGGTCGGCGCGTCGAACCCGCCCCGGACGAGCGGCTTCGCGACGTGGCGCCGGGCGACCGGCGGCACCTCGTACCACCCGACCTCCAAATCGCGTTCGACCGGCCGCTCGACTTTCCCCGGCGCACTCGTCGTGCAGTCCCGACAGCGATACCCCTGGCCGGCGCCGGCCGAGCCCATCGACCGACCACAGTCCGGACACTTGGGCGGCGCCGATTCGGTCCGGACCAGCTCCCGCACCGCGAACTTCTCCAGTTTGAGCGTGCCGTCGCTGACCTCGCCGCAGGCGGTCACGCGGTCGCCGACCCGCAACGCCCGGATCCGGTCGCGAAAGCGCTTGGTCGGCTCGAAGGCCGCACACGCGAGGGTGTCCGAGTCGGCGCCCGATCCACCGCCCGAATCGTCGCTCGGGCCGTCGCCGATCCGGACGAAGACGTGCCCGCCCTCCCGGGTCTCGGGCGCCGTGACCACGTCCCCGGTCACTCGATAGGCTCGCCCGTCCCGGACCGCGGCGAGCGAGTCGACCGACCGCAGGTGCGCGTCGGTTCCCTGGTTGGTCACGAACAGCGCGTGCCGCGCGACGGGTTCGCTCTCGATATCGTCGGCGACCGCTCGGACCGCCGCGGGGTCGTCGCCGCGGATCCCGTGGAGGACCGGGCAGGGGGTGCGGGGAACACACACCGGATAGCCCGATTCGCAGTCGATTGTGTCCCAGACAGCGGGATAGGCCGCGTCGGCGGCGTCGCGGACCGACGCCGGGTCCACATCGCGGTCGGTACCCCAGCGCCCGCGCTCGCGGTAGGAAATGTGCTCGTAGGTCCAGTCGTCGAACGCGCGCCAGGCACCGACCGCCGCGAGCGCGCCGATCCGGCCGCGGCCGTTCCCGGCGTGAACCGTCCCGTAGCCCGCCCCGTCCGCGAGGAGCGCGGCGTCGGTCACGTCGTGATAGTCCCGGACCGCCTCGCGGGCGAAGGCGGCGACCGCGTCGGGGATCGCGTCCGGATCGCCGGGGTCACCGGGCGCGACGACGACGCCGGGATTGGTCTTCGGGTCCGCCGTCTCGGCCAGGTCGAGATACTCGCGGGCGAGTTCGAGCGCGCGCTCGTGACCGAGGTCAGTGTGGACAGCAAGCGCCGCGTTCCCGCGGGTCTTGTGCGCGACACCGGGATTGAGGCGGACAAGGAGGCGGCGCTCGACGCGCCCGCCGTCGGCCTCGATCCGGGCGGCGAGGCGGTCGGCGACGTACGTCGTACACATCCCGCGCTCGCGGGAGTCGGTGTCGTCGAGGCCGATAACCGTCACGTACTCGGGTAGGCGACACAGGCAGTAACGGGTTTCGGCATCGGACCGAGTCCGGGCGGGCGAGACACCGGTGTTCAGCAAAGCGATGTGGAACCGCCACTACAAACAGCGTGAAAGCCCCGACTCGCTCGTCGGTCCTGACTCGCTGTCGACCGAGAGAGCGAAGCTCTCTCGTGATGACGAGAGACGCCATCGGCGTCTCTCGAACCACGCTCCTCACTCACTTCGTTCGTTCCGGTGCTTGCGTCGTCAGTTACCGACGAGCGAGTCGCCCCTTCCATTCCCACCCGATTCAGCCAGTGCAACGGTCTGAGTGGGTGGGAATGAAAGGGGCCGCCGACTCCGGGAAGCACGGCGCAGCAAGCACTGGAGCGACCGGAGGGAGCGAAGCGCGCAGCGAGCGGGTGGCGCGACCAGTGGGAGCGCCACCGACGCTCGAACGGCGACCGAAGGGAGCCGAGAGAGCCGCGCGACCGGATCGGACGGGGGCTTTCACGCTGTTTCCAACGATCCCAAATCCGTATCTGAACACTGCTCCCGCAATCGCCACAAGGCACTTTACAACCGAATGAAATGAAATGGACGTGAAACGGTGGGAAATCGGCGCGCTCGTGCTGTTCGCGCTCGGCGCGGTCTGGATCGGACTCGTCCTCTTCGAGGTCGTCTCACTCGGCGGCGGTGCGACGGTGTACCTCGAAACCGAGTCGGTCGACCCGGGATCGGTCCCCGCAGACGCCGAAGTCCGTTCCTTCGAGACCCTCTCGGATCCCATCCGGGAGGTGGTCGAGCGGAGCAGGAACAGCACCGGCGGAGCCAGCGTCGGGAATCTCTCCACCGACCGGATCCCCGAGTACGTTCGATACGGGAACACGACCTACGTGGCCCACTACTCGGTGGCGGACCACGGTCTGGATACCACTGCCGTCGCGGGCCTGTTCGGCGCCATGCTGTCCTGTCTCGTCGGCGCCGCGGGGGTCGCCGCCGCGCTGATTCGCCGGATGGCGGATCGGGTCCGGTAACTGGGCAGGAGTCGTCCGCCCGGGTCGCGCCCGCGTGTAAAAGTGTATATCAATCTATCGGATAGAGATCGAAATCGGGGCGCAGGGAGGTTCTACCGGCGGCACAACGCATTTATGCGGGGGCGTACTTACGTACGACTATGTCACGGTCGGCCCTGGTCGGGAACGTCACCGCGATGCTCGAGGACGCGGGTTTCGTGGTGTCGGAGCGGTGTGCCATCCGGCCCAAGAGCTTCGACGTCGCGGCCCGGCGCGGGGAGGAGGTCCTCCTCGTGAAGATCCTCGGGAACATCGACGCGTTCAACGGACAGACCGGCGCGGAGATGCGACGCCTCGGCACCTATCTCGGCGCCACGCCGATGGTCATCGGCCTGCGCACCCGCGACGAGGAGCTGAAACCGGGCGTCACGTACTTCCGCCACGGCGTTCCGGTGCTCTCGCCGGACACCGCGTTCGATCTCTTCGTCGAGGAGGTGCCGCCGCTCATCTACGCCGCGCCCGGCGGCCTCTACGTCAACATCGACAGCGAGATCCTCGCGGACGCCCGCGAGGACAAGGACTGGTCGCTGGGCCGTCTCGCCAACGAACTCGGCGTCTCCCGGCGCACCGTCTCGAAGTACGAGGACGGCATGGACGCCTCCGTCGAAGTCGCCGCCGAACTCGAGGACCTGTTCGACGCGCCCCTGACCGCGCCGGTGAGCGTCCTCGACGGCGCCGAGGAGGTCCACGAGGGCGAACCGACGCCCGAGGACCCCGACGTCGACCCCGAGGACGAACCCATCGTCGCCGTCCTCACCCGCGTCGGCTTCGACGTCCATCCGACCGACCGAGCGCCATTTAAAACGGTCAGCGAGAACGAGCACCGCGAGGAGGAGATGCTCACCGGTCACTCCGAGCTCACCGAGACCGCCGAGAAGCGCGCCCGGATCATGTCCTCGGTCGGCCGCGTCACTCGCACCCGCTCGGTGTACGTCGTCGACCACGCCACCCGCGAATCCGTCGAGGGGACGGCGATCATCGAGGAGTCGGAGATCGAGCGGATCAGCGAAGCCGACGAACTCCGGGACCTCATCATGGACCGGGCCGACCCCGAAGAAGAGGTTGCCTGACCGGATTTTCCCCGTCGCGGAGTGCGTCGAATCCTTCGTAGCGTTTTGTCGACCGGTTCAGTTCTTCGTCTGGGCGATCCGCGAGCAGATCGCGGCCGAACACGTCACCGCCGCGAACCGACCGTATCAGTCCGCGGGGTGGCCGGGTCGGCCGCCGGACTGTTCGTCCTTCCGACGCCGGCGGGCGACGACTTCGCTGGCGACGAAGGGCGCGGCGACGATGGCGCCCGCCAGTCCCCACAGCGCGGTCTCGAGGTCGAGGAGACCGCCGCCACCGCCGGCGGCCGGGTTGCCGACGACGACGGCGCCTTTCATCCCCGCGCCCTCGTGGGGCGCGCAGGCGTACTTGCAGACGCCTTCGCCCTCGAACTCCAGGGCGTACGTGGCGCCTTCCTCGCTCTTGGTCGGGCTCTCGAAGGCGGGGGCTTCACTGTAGACGTTGTGCCCGCCGCCCTGACCGGTCCACTCCCAGACGACCGTCGTCCCGGGGTCGACGTGGACTGCTGGCGGCGAGAAGGCGAGACTGGAGCCGTTGCCCTCGGCGCCGACCTCGATGCGGACCTCGTCCTCGCCGGTCCGGTCGACCGTGCCGTCGAAGTTGCCGACGTTGTCGAACCAGTCGCCGTAGTCGGGGCTGACGCTCGCGGTGCCCGCCCCGCCGCCCGCGGTTCCGTTCCCGCCCTCGTTGGCACCCCCCGGTGCGTCCGTCCCCGCCGACCCGCCGCCGGGGAGCGTCACCTCGGCGTCGCCGACGACGACGGCGCCTTTCATGCCCATCGTCTTGTGGGGGCCACAGTAGTACTTCGTGACGCCGGCGCTCTCGAAGACGTGTTCGAAGGTCGCACCGGCGTCCGAGATCATCTCGCTCTCGAAACCCCCGTCGTCGGCGACGACGTTGTGGGGAGAGCCCTCACCGGTCCACTCCCAGACGACCGTCGTCCCGGGGTCGACGCGGACGACGGCCGGCCCGTAGCCGAAGGCCGCCCCGTTCCCGTCGGTCCCGACCTCGACCGTCACCTCGCTTTGCCCGGTCTCGTCGACGACCTCGGTCGCGTTGGCCGTGTTCTGGAACCAGCCGGAGAGGTCCGTCGCGGCCGCCGCCGGCCGCGCCCCCGCCGCAGCGAGGCCGCCCGCCGTCGCCCCGATAGCGAGGGTCTTCATGAACGCCCGCCGCCCGTCGTCGATACCGTCGCAGTCCGAGTTCATATCTGTCGATTCCACCGCTCACACCATAATCGCCGGCGCGCGTTCTCACGTCGCAGGAACGGGTGCGCCGCTGTCCGAACATGTTCGTCCACCTTCTTCCCCGACGGGAAGTCGCTCGCCGGTATATACGGCTGCTCGCCCGAGTCTCAGGTGAGAGCGACCATGAGAAAACCAACTGCGACCACCCGACGAACGTTCCTGAAGACGGGCGCGGCGGCCGGCGCCGCGGCGGTGGCGGGGTGTACGAGCCAGATCCCGGACGACCGCGTCACCGTCTCCGAGGTCGAGACGGAGCCGACGGCCGACCAGGGTCAGGACGGTGGCCTCGAGGCCGCCCGGTCGACGACGGTCGACCGCGTCGCGGCGGACCCGACGGACGTTCCCGACCCGATCGACCGCGACGAACCGGCGACCGTCGAGGTCGAACTCACCACGAAGGAGGTCGTCGCCGAGGTCGAACCCGGCGTCACCGTCGACTACATGACCTTCGACGAGCAGGTTCCGGGGCCGATGCTCCGGGCTCGCGTGGGTGACACGGTCGACCTGACCATCCACAACGACGAGGCAAACGCGATGCCCCACAACATCGACCTCCACGCGGTCCGCGGGCCCGGCGGCGGTGCCGAGGCGACCCACGTCGCCCCCGGCGAGACCGAGCGCGTGCGCTTCACGGTCACCTACCCCGGCGCCTTCATCTACCACTGCGCCGTCGCGAACATGGACTACCACATCTCGACGGGAATGTTCGGGCTGATCCTCGTCGAACCCGAGGAGGGCCTCCCCGAGGTCGACCGCGAGTTCTATCTCGGCCAGCACGAACTCTACACGGAAGCCGAGGCCGGCACGGAGGGTCACCACCGCTTCGATATGGGCGCGATGGCCCGCGAGGAGCCCACCTACGTCCTCATCAACGGCGAGAAGTACGCGATCACGCCCGACAACTACGGCGCCATCCCGGCCGAGACGGGTGAGAGCGCCCGGGTGTTCTACTGCGTCGGCGGGCCGAATCTCGCCAGCAGTTTCCACCCCATCGGCTCCGTCTGGGACGAAGTCTACCCGCAGGGCGGCCTCGGCGGCCAGCCCCAGCGCAACATCCAGACGACGCCGGTCCAACCCGGGAGCTGTGCCATCACGACCATGCACTACCCGGTGCCCGGCCCGATCAAGCTGGTCGACCACTCGCTGTCCCGGGTCGCCCGCAAGGGCGCCCTGGCGGTCATCGGCGTCGAGGGCGAACAGGACCCCGAAATCTTCGACCCCGACCCCGCGTAACGGCGGCGAGCGCGGCTGACGCCACCCGCGGCTACGCGGCGTCGTTCGTCTCGGTGACCGCGTCGGAGCGGTCGGCGTCGAGTCCGTCCACGTCGAGTCCGTCCACGTCGGGTCCGTCGGCGTCGAGTCCGTCGGTCGTTCTCTCTTTCTCGCTGTCGGCCCCGAGCGCCCGTTCGACGCTGCGCTCGAATTCGGTTTCATCGATCTCGCCCGCGACGTATCGCGCCCGAAGGGCGTCGATGTCGTCGTCGGTCGCCGATCCCACGTCGTCAGTCACCGGTCCCACGTCGCCAGTCGCCGACTGCTCCGGCCCCGCGTCGTCACTTTCGGACGCGGGCGGCCGAAACGCGAACACGAGCGCCAAAAGCGGCGTCAGCACGAACACTCCGAGGATGGCGACGGCGGCAGCGAGAACGATGTCGACGAACACGAGCGCCAGCGCCACGCCAAGCGAGACGAACGGAAGCGCCGAGACGGCGAACCACCGCCCCACCGGCGAACGGACCATACCGACGGCTACGGGCGGGCGTCGATTACGTGTTTCGGCCACGGGAGAAGCGCTCGCGGCCTAGCTGCCGTACTCGCGTTCCAGATATTCCACGATGTCGTCGCTCTCGGGCATCCCCTCGACCCCGTTGTCCGGGTCGACGAGGACGGGGACGCCGGTCTGACCGCTGACTTTCTCGACTTCGGTCCGGTCGGCGTGTGACCGCGGGACCATGTGTGACTCGTACTCCAGGCCGAGTTCGTCGAGTTTCTTCGTGACCTTCGCGCAGTAGGGACAGCCCTCCAGCTCGTACAGTTCCAGATTTGGCATCACCTCTTGGTAGGAACTCGTCCCCAAAGAGCGCGTTGGTCGTGTGTACGGGCCGCACAGGGCCGCACCGAACGCCATCGTCGCTGGTGGTGTCCGAGGACGCAGAGTCACTGCAAACAGCGTGAAAGGGGCGGCCCGCGCGAGGCGTCGGAGACGCCTCGGCACGCGCGAACGGCGCCTCCGGCGCCGTGAGCGGACACCGCAGGGCGAAGCCCGAGGAGCGCAGCAAAGCCCCCGAGTCGAACGGGTCGGGGCTTTCACGCTGTTTCCGACGACGGTTGGCCCCTCTCTAAAGACAACCCATAGCTCGCGGGCGACTTTTAAGCCGCTGGCGGGCGGGTGTTCGGACATGAAACGCATCGTCAGCACCGACGCGGCGCCGGCCGCCGTGGGCGCGTACAGTCAGGCGACCGAGACGGACGACCTCGTGTTCACCGCCGGGCAGATCCCACTGACCCCCGACGGCGACCTGCTCGACGAGGCCGCTATCGACGTCCAGACCCAGCAGGCCCTCGAGAACGTCGAAGCGGTCCTCGATGCCGCAGGCGCCGGGATGGGCGACGTCCTCAAAGTGACCGTCTATCTCGACGACATCGACGACTTCGACGCGATGAACGACACCTACGAGACGTTCTTCGACGCGGAGCCGCCGGCCCGGAGCGCCGTCGGCGTCGACGCGCTCCCCAAGGGCGTCGGCGTCGAGATCGAGGCCGTCGCGACGAAATGAGCGACGCGCAAGGGAGCGAAGCAGGGGCGCCCACCCGCCTCTCGCCCGAGGCCAAGGCCAGTCTGCTGTGGGGGGTCGTCGGCGGGCTGGCCTTTCTCGTCCTCGTCCAGGGGTACGAACTCGTCGGGGACGAACCGGTCTCGCTCGGGGTGAAGTTCGGCGTGGCGGTCGCGGTCGCCATCGGCGCGGCGCTGTTGACCTACGTCGCTCGCGCGCGGTTCTCCTTCGGGGGTGTGTAGCGCCGAGACCTGGCGCGTTCGGGTCACTCGACCGCTCCGGATCACTCGACGGATTCGGTGAGCGCCCGCTCGACGTACGTCTCCAGCAGGTGTTCACGGAACTCGCCGGAGGCGTAGGCGTCCGACCGGAGGCGGTCAGCGTCGACATCCGCGTCGGCGACGGCGACCGCCTCGTCGAGCGCGTCCGCGGGGCGGTCGCCGGACAGTGCCGCTTCGACCGACGGGAGACGAAGGGGGCGGTCGACGACGCCGGTTGCGGCCACGCGGGCGTCGGTCACGACGCCGTCGACTCGTTCGAGGACGGCCGCGACGCCAACGAGGGCGTAGCCCGTCGCCGGATGCGTGTGTCGGACGTACGCCGAGTCCGTCGCCGCGTCGTCCGCGGTCGAACCGGCCGTCGGCAGGCGGATCTCGGTCAGGATCTCGCGCGTCCCGACCGCAGTCTCGCGGTCGCCGCGGAAGAAGTCGGTCGCGGGAACGTCACGTTCGCCCTCGGGGCCCCGGAGTACGAGCGTCGCGTCGGCCGCGAGCACGGCGGCGGGCGGGTCCGAGGCCGGGTGGGCCTCGACGAGGTTGCCCCCGAGCGTGCCGCGATTGCGGATCTGCACGTCGCCGGTCTCCGCGGCCGCGGCGGCGACAACGGGCGCGCGCCCCCGGACCGGTTCCGAGTCGGCCAGGTCAGCGTAGGTCGTGAGCGCGCCGATAGCGAGGTGGTCCGCGCGCTCCTCGACGCCGGCGAGTTCCTCGACGGCGAGGTCAACCACCACGTCGGGCGTGCGCTCGCGGGCTTTCAGCGCCGGGACGAGACCGTGCCCGCCCGCGAGGAGTTCGACCTCGCGTCCCGCATCGGCGTGGGTCCCGAGGCGGTCGAGCGCATCGGCGACCGAGTCGGCTCGCTCGTAGTCGAACTCGTCGGGGAACATCTCAGTCGTCCTCCGCGGACTCGTCCGGGCCAGTGCCGACGCGCTCGGCGGCGGTCTCGACGGCGTCGACGACGTTCCCGTAGCCGGTACACCGGCAGACGTTGCCCTTGAGGGCGTGGCGTATCTCCTCGCGCGAGGGGTCGGGCGTCTCGTCGAGCAACTGCTCGGTCGTCATCAGGATTCCGGGCGTGCAGTAGCCACACTGGAGGCCGTGTTCCTCGTGGAAAGCGGCCTGGATCGGGTGGAGGTCGTCGCCGCTCTCGGCGAGAGCGCCCGCGGTCCGGACCTCGCTCCCGTCGGCCTGGACCGCGAGGACGGTACAGGATTTCACCGCGTCGCCGTCGAGCGAGACGGTGCAGGCGCCGCACTTCCCGCTCTCACAACCGACGTTCGGGCCGGTGTAGCCGAGTTCGTCCCGGAGCGCGTGGACGAGCAACGTCCGCGATTCGACGGCCAGAGACTCCGTCGTGCCGTTCACCGTGAGCGTGATGTCGTGGTCTGCCATGGATATCGGAAGTTCGCGGTCGTACCGGTGATACGCACCGACAACGGCCCTCCGCGAGTAAAGCCTTGGCCTGTCGGAAACCGCCGGCGTCGGCAGAAAGCGACTTCCGTTCCCGGGTCCGATCCGTCGCCATGGGACTGCTGGACGGGCTGAAATCGGCGCTGGGGATGAAAGCGGAGGCGGACGCGACCCGCGACGCCGACCCCGAGGACCTGTTCGGGATGAGTACGGCCTACCTGACGATGGAGGCCGACCTCGGGTACGACCCGCTGGGGACGGCGGCGCTGTGTTTCGCCGACGTCGACAGCACCGACTTCGCGGACACCGTCGAGGCCGTCGAGGCTATCCTCGACGCCGGCGAAGTCGAGACCGGGACCGAGGCGGAGTTCACCAGCGACGACCACGGCTACGAGTGGGTCGTCCTCGTCGACGACGACTTCGAGGACCTGGTGACGAGCATCCACTTCGCCGCCGACGAGTTCATCGAGCGGGGGTACGGCTCACGCCTGCTCGCGGCGCTGTTCGCCTTCGAAAAGGGCGATACCGGTAAGCATCGAGACGGAGGCGGCGGAGCCGCCGGAGACGGCCAGCGCGCGTACTGGGTCTACTCCTTTCGCCGGGGCGAGTACTACCCCTTCGCGCCCGCGGGCGACCACGAGCGCGACAGCAAGGCCGAGCTCAAACTCCAGAGCGTCCTCGACGGCGAACTCTCGGTCGAGAGCGACAAGGAGTACTGGTACCCGCTCTGGCCCGACCGCGCGAGCGAGCACCCCTGGGAGTGATCGACCGTGACTGAATCCACTGGGTCCGATCCTGACTCGTCCGGATCTGACTCGTCCGACGTGCCGGACCCGGCGATGTACGACCACCTTCGGCCGACGGGGCCCGAGGCGGGCGTCGACCCCGGCGTCTACCGCGTCGTCGGCGCGGGCGACCCGCTGGCGCTCCTGCGAGTCGGCGACGCGAACGGCCGCCGGGTCAACTCGGGCGAGGTGGTCGCCGTCGGTCGCAACGCCCTCGCGGCGTTCGAGTCCGCCGACAACCCCGACGGGAATCGCCCGCCGAGCGAACTCGTGGTCGGCGCGCTCTCGAGTCTCGGCTGGCAACTGCGCGCGTTCGCCGGCGGACTGCGCGCGAACCCGGTCATCGCCGCCGCCGGCCTCGCGGCCTTTCTCGTCGGCCAGTTCGGCGAGGGACAGCTCCCCGGACCGGGGTCGGTTCCGGCCGTGCTTGTAATTCTCGGCGCGGTCGCGCTCGCCTACGCCGGGACGCGCGGCCCCGCGTGAATGGGCCAGATCGGGTGTTTCCGGTTCAGTTCGGGTGTTTTCAGCTCGATCAATCGCTGTTAGGCTCTCCGCGGAAGAGTACGCAACCACACACGATCGTGAAAGTTGAAAGCCCTCGGTCCGGTCGCTCACGGTTCCCTTCGGTCACCGTTCGCATCGAGGCCTCCCGTCGGTCGGCCTCGCTCTCGCGGTGGCTGCGTCGGATACCCTCGCTCGTTGCACTCGCTCGGGTAGTGCCGACGCAGCGACTCCCTTTCAGCGCGACCGAGTCTCGCCCTTTCGATCCACCAGGATCGCACAGCACGCAGACAGCCACACGCCTCCCCAACCGATTGCGCTTCTCACTCGCTCCGCTCGCCTGCGTTGTCTGCTCGCGGGCCGTCGGCCCGCTCGCATGGTCCGAGGGACGTCGGTCCCTCGCTACTCATCCCTCGCGCGACGCCGTCTCGTGGCCTCACTGTCGTTCGGCACACTCGACGGTGCGCGCCGACCTGGCTGGTGAGAGTTGCACCTTTCGCGCCGGCTGTGACACCGCGAGATTCGCGTTCTCGTTTCAACCCTCGGACACGCTGTTCTGGAGGTGTGTGGGGTCCCTCGATTTCACTTTCACTTCGGTGTTAACGAGGCTTTATATGATGGGCGGCACAACGCCAGTCCATGGCATCAGACGACCTCGAAGAGCTGTCGGGCGTGGGCCCGGCGACAGCGGAGAAGCTGCGAGACAACGGGTTCGACTCCTACCAGGGCATCGCGGTGGCGAGCCCGGGCGAACTGTCGAACTCGGCCGACATCGGCGAGTCCAGCGCCGCCGACATCATCAACGCGGCCCGCGAGTCCGCCGATATCGGCGGGTTCGAGACGGGCGCGCAGGTGCTCGAACGCCGCGAGCAGATCGGCAAGCTCACCTGGGGCGTCGGCGAGGTCGACGAACTGCTCGGCGGCGGCGTCGAGACGCAGTCGATCACCGAGGTGTACGGCGAGTTCGGCGCCGGCAAGTCCCAGGTCACCCACCAGCTCTCGATCAACGTCCAGTTGCCCCGCGAACACGGCGGCCTCGAGGGGTCGGCGATGTTCGTCGACAGCGAGGACACGTTCCGCCCCGAGCGCATCGAGCAGATGGTCGACGGCCTCCCCGACGAAGTGCTCGAAGACGCGATGGTCCTCCACGGTGTCGCCGACGAGGAGAGCGCCGACGCCGGCGACGAGGCGCTGATGGACGACCTCAACGAGGCCATCCTCGACAACATCCACGTCGCGAAGGCGTTCAACTCCAACCACCAGATCCTGCTGGCCGAGCAGGCCCAGGAACTCGCCAGCGAGACCCAGGACGACGAGTTCCCCATCCGCCTGCTCTGTGTCGACTCGCTGACCGCGCACTTCCGCGCGGAGTACGTCGGCCGTGGCGAACTCGCCGAGCGCCAGCAGAAACTCAACAAGCACCTCCACGACCTGATGCGCGTCGGCGACCTACACAACACCGCCGTCGTCGTCACGAATCAGGTCGCCTCCAACCCCGATTCCTTCTTCGGTGACCCGACCCAGCCCATCGGCGGGAACATCCTCGGACACACCTCCACGTTCCGGATCTACCTCCGAAAGTCCAAGGGCAACAAGCGCATCGTCAAGATGGTCGACGCGCCGAACCTCCCCGACGGTGAGGCCGTCATGCGCGTCGAGGAAGGCGGCCTGATGGACGAGTGAGACGGCGTCTCGGGGGCCGTCTCACGACCGAACCCCCCGAGCCCCGGCGCGTCGTTTATCCTCGTCGAGCCCGTATCTCCAGCAGTGACTTCCGATAGCGACGGGGAACGACGCGACGACGACCCCGGGGACGCCGCGGACGCGCCAGCAGCGGTCGCGGACGAGTCAGCGGCCGCCACGGATCCGCTCACTGCGGCCGCCTTCGACGCGCTCCCGGCGCAGGTCGCAGTCGTCGACGCCGACGGCGTGATCCGCCGGACCAACCACGCGTGGGAAGCGTTCGGCGTCGACAACGAGTTGCAGGGCGACCCGGACATGATCGGCGAGAACTACCTGGCGGTCTGTGACGCCACCGACGACCCGGACGCGACGACCGCCGCCGACGGCCTCCGGTCGGTGCTCTCCGGCGAGACCGATTCCTTCTCGTTCGAGTACCCCTGTCACTCGCCCGACGAGCGGCGCTGGTTTACGATGCGCGCCATCCGACTCCCGGACCACGACGAACACCACGCGCTCGTGATGCACATCGACATCACCGAACGCAAGGAAGCCGAACTCCAGGTCACCGCTCACAACGAGCGCCTCCAGACCGTCGCGCACGTCCTCGGACACGACCTTCGCAACCCGCTGAGCGTCGTCCTCGCGCGCGCCGAACTCCTCGCCACCCGCGAGGCCCTCGACGACGAGACGGTGGCCGACTACGCCGATACCATCGCCGCCTCGGCGAGTCGAATGGACGACATCATCGACGACGCGTTGCTGGTCGCCCGCGAGGCCACCGCCGTCACGCTCGAGTGGGTCAACCTCGAAGTGGTCGCGACCGACGCCTGGTCACACGTGACCACCGACGACGCGACGCTCGCCGTCGATGGGACCGGGAAGATTCGGGCCGACCGCAGCTTCCTCATGCAACTGCTGGAGAACTGCTTTCGCAACGCCGTCGAACACGCCGGCGACGACGTGGCTGTCACCGTCTCGCTCACCGACGACGGGTTCGCAGTCGCCGACGATGGCCCGGGGATCCCCGCAGCGGACCGCGAGCGGGTCTTCGAGGCCGGGTACACGACCAATGCCGAGGGCGGCGGTACCGGACTCGGGCTCGTCATCCTCCAGGCGGTCGCGGACGCACACGACTGGGACGTGCGCGTGACCGAGGGCGCGGCCGGCGGCGCTCGATTCGTCTTCGACGGCGTGACGATCGCCTGAGTCGGGGCGGGGCGGGGCGGGGCGGGGCGGGGCGAGGAGGATCACCCGCTTTCGAGCGCGGGTCCCCGGTCGCAACGCACTTGCGGGACCGTTCCGAAAGGCAAGTATGGTGACGCTCTACCGGCTCGAAGGCTGTCCGTACTGTGAGAAGGTCGCCGACCGCCTCGACGACCTCGGGGTCGCGTACGACTCCGTATGGGTCGAGGCACGACACTCCGAGCGCAACGAGGTCAAGCGCGTCTCGGGCCAGCGTGCCGTCCCGGTCGTCGTCGACGAGGACCGCGGCGTCACGATGGCCGAGTCCGATCGCATCCTGGAGTTCCTCGACCGGACCTACGCCTGATCCCGACAATCCCGATCCGGCAGTCGAATGGTCGACTCGCCGTCACGGGCCTGTCGGTGTGGTCCTCGTCGGGGCAGGTCAGGTATCGTCGGACTCCGGGTCGAAATCGAGCGCCGCGGAGTTGATGCAGTAGCGTTTCCCGGTCGGCTCCGGTCCGTCGTCGAAGACGTGCCCGAGGTGGCCGCCACAGGTCCCACAGACGACTTCGGTCCGGCGCATCCCGTGGCTCGTGTCGAGGCGCGTCTCGACGGTACCCGCCGCGAGAACATCGTAGAAACTCGGCCAGCCGTGGCCCGACTCGAACTGTCGCTCGGTGTCGAACAGCGGTTCACCACACCCCGCGCAGGTGAACACGCCCTCGGCGTCGACGTCAAGGTACTCGCCGCTGAACTTCGGTTCCGTCCCGGCCTCGCGGAGGACCCGGTACTCCTCCTCGGTCAGTCGCTCGCGCCACTCCTCGTCGGTTTCCGGGATGGCCGCGTCGGCGCCGCCGGGATCCGAATCCCGGTCGCCCTCGCGTCCCCCGCCGGCGTCCCGACTACCGTCGTCCTCGCGTCCCCCGCCGGGGTCCCGACTACCGTCGCCCTCGCGTCCCTCGTCAGTGCCTGCCATGTCCGCCCGTAGCAGTGCCAGCCCTTTATATCGCCCGCGGCGTCGGTAGCTTTTTCAATTACCAGTGGTTATCACGGCTATGGAGTTGCCGACGCCGGCGGACCTTCGCGAGCGCCGCACCGAACTGGGGTTGACACAGAGCGACCTGGCCGACCGGGCCGACGTGTCCCAGCCGCTCATCGCCCGCATCGAGGGCGGCGACGTGGACCCGCGGCTCTCGACGCTGCGGCGTATCGTCAACGCGCTCCAGGAAGCCGAGGGGGCCGTGTTGCGCGCCGAGGACCTGATGAACGCGCCGGTCGTGAGCGTCGAGCCCGACGATTCAGTCCACGCCGCCCAGGAACTGATGGACAACAGAGGGTTCTCGCAGGTGCCGGTCATCCGTGACGGGACGCCGCTGGGACTCATCGGCCACTCGGACATCCGCCAGCGCTCGGAGAGTGAGGACGCCGAAAACGTCGGCGAGTACCCCGTCGACGAGGTCAAACGCGAATCGATCGCCACCGTCGAACGCGACGCCACTATCGACGAGATCAACGACTACCTCAACCACAACGACGCCGTTCTGGTCGTGGACAGCGGCGAAACCGTCGGGATAATTACCGAAGCCGACATCGCGGCCCATATCAGCTGAGAGCCTCGCCGTAGCTGACGCGGCGGAAGTCACTCGGTGCCGCCGCCGTCACCGCCGTCGCCGGCTTCGCTGATGTCGACGGGGACCGGTTGCTCGTTGGCGTCGCCGAATCCGGCGCTGAGGATGCGGGTCAGTGCGTCCTCCACGCGCTCGTTCGTCGGCGTGTACCGCTCCGGGTCGACCTCGATGACGTAGCCGGTGGTGATGTTCGGCGCCGTCGGGAGAAAGAGCACGTCCTTACCGTCCGCGGTGGTCTTGCCGGTCTTGAACGCGGTCATCCGGAGGCCTTCCCAGGTCTCGAGTTTGACTGGCTCCTGAAGTTCGTCGGTGCCCGAGACGGCCGTCTCCACCGCCATCTTCGAGGCGTTGTAGACCACCCGGAGTCCGGGGAGCCGGTTCATCAGTTCGTCCAGTGCTTCCTCAACGACGTCACCGAGGGTCGTCCGCATCATGTAGCCGACCGAGAACACGAGCAACACGAAGATGACGAGCGTCAGCGTCGCCCGCGCCACCGGATTCTCGACCGGAAGCGGGATCCCCGCCAGCCGCACGTACAGCCAGTAGATGATGTAGATGGTCACCAGCAGTGGCAGGAGCACGATGAGCCCGCTCGCGAAGTCCCGCTTCCAGGTCGCCGAAGTCATCTGTGCGTACGTGTCATCTCCGAGGTAATGAGCGTGTTCCTTCAGGCTCGCGTTCACTCCCCTGTCGCTCGCAGTCTCTCGACCGTATCAACGGTTATCCCCCGACAAGCGCGCGGAGGGCGAACGTCAGGTTCCCCGTTCGCTCGCTGACCCGCCGGTAGAAATAGGAGAGCCACTTCGACCCGTAGGGGGCATACTGCCAGACCTCGCAGTCGGCCGCCAGTTCCGCCTGTGCGTCCTCGCGTACGCCCATCAGCATCTGGATCTCGTAGTCGGTGCCGTGCTCGTCGTGGAGGTCCCGCGCCCGCGCTATCATCGCCGGGTCGTGGCTCCCGACGGCTATCCCGCCATCGAAGGTCCGGAACATCCTCTCCAGCAGGTCCCGGTAGGCCTCGTCGACCCGCTCGCTCTCCCGGTAGCCGACCGACTGCGGCGGGTCGTAGGCACCCTTGACGAGTCGGACCTTCCCGGGAAGAGCCGCCAGTCGTGCCACGTCCGCGGGCGTCCGCTTCAGGTTGGCCTGGATGCAGACGCCGACCGACTCGTGTTCGCGGGCATGGTGCTCGAAGGCATCGAGCGTCGCGTCCGTCGTCGTGTGGTCCTCCATATCGATCCAGACGAACACGCCCTCGCCGGCCGCGTGCTCGACGACGCGGGCGAGGTTCTCCCGGAAGACGTTCTCGCCCACGTCGAGGCCCAACTGCGAGGGTTTGACCGAGAGACAGGCGCGCAGGTCCGCCCCTGCGATGTCGTCGACCAGCGCGCGGTAGGTGTCAGCGTCGTCGTCAGCCGGCCCGCGCTCGTCGTAGTGCTCGCCCAGCAGGTTCAGGATGGTGCCCACGCCCCGCTGGTTGATCTGTCGCGCGTGTTCGAGCGCCGCCGGGGCCGACTCCCCGGCGACGAACCGGCCCGCGATCGGCGGAAGCATCCGTCCACCAGTAGGGCCGGCGGCGGGAAAGCGGTGTCGACGGCGGGAAAGTAGTGTCGGCGGCCGACACGCGCCGCCGGGCCGGGCCCTCACCCCGACAGGTGGTCGAGGAGGTGGTCGGTGACCGTCTCGGGCCGTTCGCGGTGGACCCAGTGGGACCCGTCGGGGAAGGCGACCAGCCGTCCGTCCTCGCAGTATCGCAGGCTCTCGCGGGCCATTTCGGGGACGAGCGCGTCGTCGTCCTCGCCCCAGACGACGAGCGTCGGCACGGGCACCTCCTCGCGGGGCGGGTCGTCCCGGCGCCGGAGGAGCGCGCGATACCAGTCGACCGCCGCTCGGGCCGCGCCCGTTCGTCGCCAGGCCGCCCGGTAGTGTGCGAGGTCGGTGTCCGTGAACGCGCCGGGGTTCGACGTCGCCCGCAACACGTCGGTCACGCCCCGGGCGCCGTCGCGAGCGAGGTACCACTCCGGCAGGACGGGGATCTGGAAGGAGAAGATGTACCAGCTCCGGAGCAGTTGCCGCGGGTTCGACCGGAGCATTTCCCGCATCACCGTCGGGTGCGGGACGTTGACGATTCCGAGGCGGTCGACCGCGGTCGGACGGCGCAGAGCCAGGTCCCACGCGACCCCGGCGCCCCAGTCGTGGCCGACGACGTGGGCCGACTCGCGACCGGTCGACGCGATCAGGTCGGCGATATCCGCCGAGAGCCTGCCCATCCGGTAGCTGTCCAGCCCCTCGGGTTTGTCGCTGAGATTGTACCCCCGCTGGTCGGGGACGAGCACGCGATAGCCCGCCTCGACCAGCGCGGGGATCTGGTGGCGCCACCCGTACCAGAAATCGGGGAAGCCGTGCAGGAGAACGACCAGCGGGTCCGCCGGGTCGCCGGCCGCGACGACGTGTAACTCGACGCCGTCGACCTCGCGATACGTCGATTCGGCGGGGACCGTCTCGAGGATACTCGCATCGGTCGTCGGGGGATCGGCGGCCATAGCCGGCCGTTCGTCTCGCGGTCGCTTACAGATACCGGAGGGGAGAACTACCGGAGGGGAGACCCGATCGACAGCGACGGCGGCACGTTCTGTCGGGCGACAGCAGTTGCGACGGAAGCCCAGGTCAGCCCGGGAACTTGTGGTAATCGAGGCCCTTGTGTTTCATCTCGTTGTGCTTCTCCTCGAGGAAGGAGTAGACGGTGCCGTGGGGGGCGCCGTCGAGGATCATCTCGGCGGCCTCGCGGACGATCTCGACCTGCTCGGGGTCGCCGATGATCCCCAGCGTCGACCCGTAGATGACGACCGACGCGCCGGAGAGTTCCGCCATCAGTTCGCGGGTCCGTCCGTCTTCGCCGATGAGTCGGCCCTTGTGTCGCTGGAGGTCGTTTTTGTTGCGCGCGACGGCGCCGACGTCGATGATGTCGAACATCATCATCTCGTCGTCGAGGAGTCGCATGGCCTCGTCGGGAGCGAACCCGCGGCCGATGGCCTTCACGATGTCCGGGCCGGCAAGCGCCGTGACGGGGTCGCCCGTCGACTCGACTTTGACCTGGCCGGTCTCGCTGTCGATGTCCAGACGCACCTCCGCGCGGTCTTCGATCTCCCGCATCGTCTCACCCCCTTCACCGATGAGAACGCCGATTCGGTCCTGCGGAATCTTCACGTGTTGCATAGGAATCCGTAGGTGACTGGGGCGTTTTAAGGCTTTGCTGACAGGCGCGGGCAGATCGGATACTCTCTCCGTGGCAGGGCCCCCGTGGTAGGTCGCCCCCGTGGGGCCGTCGGCCGATGGCGAAACTGATTACCCGGACGACGCCGACGTTCGGACGATGACCGAGGCCGCAACGGCGTTCGTACCCGGCCACGTGACGGGATTTTTCACCGTCGACCCGGACGATGACCCGACGAAAGCGGGGTCGCGAGGCGCGGGACTCGCGCTCTCGAAGGGCGTGACCGTCACCGTCCGCCCCGCGGCCGACCCGTCGACCAGACTGAACGGCGAGTCCGTCGACGTCGAGGCCGTCGACCACGTCCTCGGGGCGCTCGAAGCGAGTGCCGCGGTCCGGGCGGAGACGGGCCTGCCCGTCGGGTCCGGGTTCGGCGTCTCGGGCGCGATGGCACTCGGGGCGGCGCTTGCGGCCAACGCCGTCTTCGAGCGCGGCCTCTCGACGTACGAACTCGCGGCCGTCGCCCACGGCGCGGAGGTCCGGGCCGGGACGGGACTGGGCGACGTGGTCGCCCAGTTACACGGCGGCGTGCCGGTCCGACTCGAACCCGGCGGCCCGCAACGAAACCGGATGGACGCCGTGCCCGCCCGGTCGCGAGTGGAGTTTCTGACCTTCGGCGAACTGTCGACCGCGGACGTGATCGGTGGGGACACCGACGCCATCACCCGCGCCGGCGAGCGGGCGCTCTCGGAGTTGGTCCGGGAGCCGACGCTTCCGGCACTGTTCGAGGCGTCGCGGACCTTCTCTCGCGAGGCGGACCTGCTGACCGACCGGGTCCGCTCGGTCGTCACCGACGTCATCGAGGCCGGCGGCGACGCGACGATGGGGATGCTCGGCGCGACGGTCGTCGCGCTCGATACCGGCCTCTCGGACGCCGGGTACGACCCGCAGGTCTGTGCCGTCGACCCGGCCGGGGCGACCCTGCTCGTGCCGCCCGGCGAGGCGACCATCTCCGACTGATACGACGCGCCGGAGTCGCCTGCCGACGCGCCGCCAGGCCTGCCGTCCGAGTCGGGGCCCAGTCCTGACACATGAAAACACACCACAGTATTGAGGTACTCGTTTTTCCCGGTTTCGTCCAGTATGGTGGAGTGGACCGGCCGTTCTGTGGCAGCGACCGCGGAGCGCCCGCGGCGGACTCCCACCCTGCGACCGTTCACGTTCCACCACCCACCACCAGCGTTCGACTCCAAACGACACCAGCTTCGACTCCAAACGACACCAGCTTCGACTCCAAACGACACCAGCTTCGACTCCAAACGATGCGCAAACGAGATTGTCTGTATCTGCACGCGCTCTGTGTGTTGCTCCGGCGGGAACTCGAGGAGCGCCGCGAGTACGACCCCGACGCGTTCGACCGCTACGATGGTTTCGCCGTCGGTCCGACGGAGATTCATCACTCGAAGACCCACCACCGGGAGGCGGTGACCGAACTGCTCGACGCGCTGAGCGACCCCCTGGAGAGTCAGGGCGAGGAACCGACGCTCCAGGTCAACACCGGTGACGGGCCCAGCGGCGACGGGCCCAGCGGTGACCGTCGGTGAGCCAGTCACGCGATGCTGACATCGTACGCGACATCGCACGTTCACGCGGCCATCGATCGATCCCAAGTCACATGGTAGCGTGGCACGTACACGGGACACGATGGCATCAGAGGAAACGCTGACCGAACTCGAGTTCCGCGTCGCCGACGAGGCGTACCCGTTCGTCGGCGGGTCGGACCGCGCCGCCGGTCAGTGTGTCCTCCGTGAGTTGCTCCCTCGCTCGGACGGGACCTGTCTCGAGTTCTTCGAGGTCCGGGACGGCCCGCCGGCGGCGCTGGAGCGGGCAGTGAGCGACGTGGACAACGCGCGGGCGCGAATCGTCACCGACTGCGGAAACGCGGGCATCGTCGTCGTCCACGTCGAGCGGCCGAGCGACTGCGTCGCGACGACGCTCGCCGACCAGGGGGTGTTTCTCCGCGACGTGCGCGCCGACGACGGCGAGGGACGGATCGTCGTCGAGGTCACGCCCGCGGACGACCCCGGGCAGGTCGTCGCGGCCGTGACCGAGGAACACCCACCGGTCGAACTCGTCGCGAAGCGCGAGCGGCCCCCCGACGGCCCGCTGTTCATCCGCGAGCGGGCCTCGGGCGTTGTCGAGGAACGCCTGACCGAACGACAGCGAGAGGTCCTGGTCGCGGCGTACCACGGCGGCTACTTCGAGCGCCCCCGCGACGTGACCGGCGCCGACCTCGCCGACCACCTCGACATCACCTCCGCAACCCTCTCCCAACACCTGCGTACCGCCCAGCGGAAGGTTCTCGCCGCGGTGCTCGAGGAGGGTCTCGGTATCGACGGCCTCAGCAACGGCCTCGACGACCCCGGCAACGGCCTCGACGACCCCGGCAACGGCCTCGACGACCCCGGCAACGGCCTCGACGCCGACGGTTCCAACAACAGTCCCGACCCCGACGACAGCGGCGACACGACATGACGGACGCGTCGGCCGCGGTCGCCCCGTCGGCGGGTCGCGTTGCGCGAAGCGAGCGCTTTTGCCCGCCGGCGTCCGATCACCGGGTATGACCGCGGACGTCCCCAAGAGCCACCCGCGATACGAGTCACTCGTGACCCGCCACCGGATCGAGGAGGGCGTCGACAAGGGCATCACCTCCCGGCAGGGGCTGATCGCCCAGGGTCGGGGGGAAGCCTTCGACTACCTGCTCGGCGAGCGCACTATTCCGTCGGCCGACGCCGCCCAACGGGCCGCCGCCGCCCACCTCCTCCTGGCCGACCACGCCGTCCTCTCGGTCAACGGCAACGTCGCTGCCCTGGTCCCCGGCGAGACGGTCGAACTGGCCGAGGCGACCGGCGCCGACATCGAGGTGAACCTGTTCAACCGCACCGACGAGCGCATGCGGGCCATCGCCGACCACCTCCGCGAACACGGCGCGACTGACGTGAAGGGACTCACTGCCGATGGGCGCATTCCGGGCCTCGACCACGCTCGCGCGAAGGTCGACGCCGACGGTATCGGCGACGCCGACGTGGTCCTCGTCCCCCTGGAGGACGGTGACCGCGCCGAAGCGCTCGGCGAGATGGGCAAGACCGAACTCGTGATCGACCTTAACCCCCTCTCCCGGTCGGCCCGCGCCGCCGACGTGCCCATCGTCGACAACGTGATCCGCGCCGTTCCGGGGATCACGACCCACGCCCGCGACCTGGCCGACGAAGACGACGAGACCCTCGAAGGAATCGTTTCGGAGTTCGACCGCGAGCAGACGCTCGCCGCGGCCGAGCGGGCGGTCCGGAACGGCGGAGACGGGAACGGGTCGGGGACCGGTGCCGAGTCGGACGAGAGCGCTCCCTCGAAAGGCCCGGTGGAGTGAGCCGGGAGCGTTCGGTCCCCGAGGGACGGGGAGCAGTCCGTCGCGGAATCGGTCCGATGCCCGCCGCGCGGGCCGTCGCGAGCAGCAGTTCCGAGGTGGCGAGGGGCAGGGCGCCGCGCACCGCGTCGTCGACGGTCGATGCGGCGAGGATCATGTCGGCCACCCGCTGAGAGGCGTCGAACTCGGGGTCGCCGAGCACCAGCACGCGCGAACCGACCGCCTGGAGTCGGCCCGGAATCGCGGCCACATCACGACCGCCTGGAGTCGGCCCGGAATCGCAACCACATCACGACCGCCTGGTCCACCGATTCCGTAACGAAACGGATATCACCACCGAGTGCTAACACCGAGTGGTATGAGTCAGAACGGCAGCGGCTTCGACAAGTTCAGCGACGTCGGCGAGGCGGAAGTCACGCGAGCCATCGGCCAGGAGTGGACCGAGGAGTTCATGGACTTCTCGGACTCGGACGTCATCATCGTCGGCGGGGGGCCGTCGGGGCTGATGGCGGCGAAGGAACTCGCCGAGCGCGGCGTGCAGGTGATGGTCGTCGAGAAGAACAACTATCTCGGCGGCGGCTTCTGGCTGGGCGGGTTCCTGATGAACAAGGTGACGGTGCGGGACCCGGCCCAGCAGGTCCTCGACGAACTCGAGGTCGACCACAAACAGTCCCAGGACAGCGAGGGTCTCTACGTCGCCAACGGGCCCGAAGCCTGTTCCGGCCTGATCAAGGCCGCCTGCGACGCCGGCGCGAAGATGCAGAACATGACGGAGTTCACCGACATCGTCATCCGCGAGGACCACCGCGTCGGCGGCATCGTCATGAACTGGACGCCGGTCCACGCGCTCCCCCGCGAGATTACCTGCGTCGACCCCATCGCAGTCGAAGCGGACCTGGTCATCGACGCCACCGGTCACGAGGCCATGGCTGTCAAGAAACTCGACGAGCGCGGCGTCCTGAACGCCCCCGGACTGGAGGAGGAAGCCAGCGGTATGGACTCCACCGGCGACGACACCTACGGCGCCCCCGGCCACGACTCGCCCGGCCACGACTCGATGTGGGTCGGCGAGAGCGAGGACGCCGTCGTCGAGCACACCGGCCTCGCCCACGACGGCCTGATCGTGACGGGGATGGCCACCGCCACGACCTACGGCCTGCCGCGCATGGGCCCCACCTTCGGCGCCATGCTCGTCTCCGGCAAGCGCGCCGCCCAGGTCGCGCTGGACGAACTCGATGTCGACGCCGACCCTGTGGACCTGACGAGCCGCGACGCCGCGGCGCCCGCTGACGACTAGAACCCACTTTTTACGAGCAGGGGTTTCCTCGGGCCTTTGGCCCTGCGGGAACCCCTGCTCGCAAAAACTTGGGGAAAAACTGCCGAACCCTCGCTTTGCTCGGGTTCGGAGAAACCGCGCCTCACTGTGTTCGGCGCGGTACAGTCTCTTCGTTTTGGAGGTGGCGCGCGCCGTCGAGCGTGCCCGAGCAGTGCGAGGGTCGCGAGACGGCGCCGCGCGAGGGATGAGTAGCGAGGGACCGACGGTCCCTCGGACCATGCGAGCGGGCCGACGGCCCGCGAGCAGACAACGCAGGCGAGCGAAGCGAGCCGTGAGGCCGGTAGCGGATGCTGTGTCGGCCCTATCCGAGCGGTGCGAGACGCGAACGAAGTGAGCGTCTCGACGAGGCGAGCGGCGAGAGCCGCGAGCCAAGAGGAT
>Ga0207719_100110_pt1 | contig 67372 bp, 69 predicted proteins | sample A23P1SouthBayCA_2_FD_187279 | JGI IMG/M metagenome (GOLD analysis project Ga0207719, IMG submission 187279) | Aerobic enrichment media microbial communities from Eden Landing Ponds, California, USA - A23 P3 (3) (SPAdes) | ecosystem: Environmental > Aquatic > Marine > Unclassified | place...
ATGCCGATCCCTCTCGGGCGACTCACCGCGGCCGGTGTATCGCGCATCTTTTGGCCGTCGATCGGCTACTCGCGGGTATGGAGTGTCGGCGCTGTGGCTCGCGACTGGACCGGCCGGGTGACTACTGCCTGGTCTGTCGCTCGCCCAACGCCGACGCCGTCGTCCTCGAACTCGACCGCGACCGGGCGCGCGTGACAACCATCGACGACGAGGACATCGTCGGTGCCCGCGAGGTGACGACCACGCCCGAGGAGGGCGGCGAATCCGGCGTCGTCGAACTGCGCAACTTCGCCGGGCAGGTCGCCGACGAGGTGCGGCGCAAGCGCCCCGAGGAGGTGTACGCGACCGGCGACCGCGAGGTGCTCCGGGCCGTGCGCGGGCAACTGCACTACGAGTTCTACCGCGTCGACGCCGAGGATCCCGTGGAACGGGTCCGCACCGGCCGCGGCGACGCCCCGCTGGAAGTCGTCGAGGAGGCGCCTCGTGAGAAGATCGGCGGCTCGCACTCGACGCTCGTGGGCGGCCGTGCCGGCCAGCGCGCCATCCAGACCGTCGCCGGCCACCCCCACGTCAAGAAGATCATCCCCGGGCCCATCGACGCCGGCGGGAGCGGGTCCCGGTCGGGCGTCCGAGCGAAGGCGACCCGCGCCGGCGAGAACGGCAACGTCCGCCTGCTGATCCGCGACGGGTCGAGCGTCCAGGAAAACCGCGTCGTCACGACCGCCCGCGAGCGCGACCTGGGCGAAGTCGTCCGCGCGGATCTCAACGAGGCGCTTCGCGAGGCCGACCTGCAAGAGGAGTGAGCGGTCGGCCGACGGGAACAGTGAGTGGCCGATCGGTGGTGAAGCGCCCGAGCCGACGACGGGGCGATCGGTGGCCGGTCGCCCGAGCCGACGACGGGGCGATCGGTCGCGGGATCGGTCCAACTCGTAGGGTTTATACGGCCCACTGCCGGACGATACGGTACTATGGCCCCACAGAGAGGAGAGACCGGCAGTGCGGGGCGGTTCGGCGCGCGATACGGTCGCGTCGCCCGCCGTCGCGTCGCCGAGATCGAGGACGAGATGCGCGAGGAACACGACTGTCCCGACTGCGGCGACAAGCGCGTCCAGCGCCAGGGCACCGGTATCTGGGAGTGTGGCAACTGCGGCCACACCTTCACCGGCGGTGCCTACACCCCGCAGACGCCCGGCGGCCGGACGGTCACGCGCTCGATCCGCGCCGCACTCGCCGACGAAGACGAATGAGCTACAAGTGCTCCCGCTGTAAGCGCGACGTCGAACTCGACGAGTACGGCGGCGTCCGCTGTCCGTACTGCGGCCACCGCGTCCTCCTCAAGGAACGGAGCCGCGACGTCAAGGAAGTCGACGTCGAGTAACCGCAGCGACCGCCCCGCCGCGTCGGGTGCCTGCCGGCCGCGTCGGATACCCGCTTGCCGTATCGACCGCACCATACCGACCCCGTCCGTATCGACCGCACCATACCGACCCCGTCCGTATCGACCGCGACGACCGAAGCGGACACCTGCTCTACCCGTGGACCACGAAGCCGTTCTCGAATTCGACTACCCCACGCCCAAGAGCGCCCGCATCGTCGCGCGAAGCGTCGCCGTCGAGGCCGCCGACCTGGCGGGTGACCGCTCGCGAGTGACCGTCGACCGCGAGGGCGAGACGGTGACGGTGACCGTCGCGGCCGCCGACCTCGTGGCGCTGCGCGCAGGCCTGAACACCTGGCTCTCGCTCGTCGGCGTCGCGGAGTCCTGTGCCGACGTAACTTCCTGACAGTTCTCGGCCCCCACCCGGAAGGCCGTAGGACATCCAACTCCGACGAGCGGCGTGTGAGTTATCAGTCTCGCACCTGTACGTGCGTTCCATACCCATGGGTCGAGGAATCAGGGAGGGGGCTAGATGAGCGAGCGGGTCGAACGCCGGGGGGCGGCCGACCCGCTGGTCCGCGAGTTGCTCGCGGCGGTCGACGACCCGGCGCTGGTCTGTGAGCCGTCCGGTGCCGTTGTAGCCGGCAACGAGGCACTGACGGATCTGATCGGCGAGGGCCGGCGGCCGGTCACGGGGTATGCGCTCGCCGACCTCGTCCGGTGTGATGACGACCCGCTCGCGCGGGCGGTCCGGACCGGCGAGCGTGCGCGGTCGGCGGGACAGTACGTCGACGGCGGGGCGTGTGCGGTCGTCTGCCGGCCGGTCGAGCGCGACGGCGACGTCGCGCACGTGGTCGTCGAGTGTCCGCTCGCGGTCGACCCTGACGCGGCGCTGTCGGGGCCGCTCTCTGACCTGCCGGTGGTGCTGGTCGGCATCGACGCCGACGGGACGGTCGGCTACTGCCGCGGGCTCGATTTCGCGGGACTCGAGTGTGACCGCGAGGACGTCGTCGGCGCGCCGGTCGAGCGCTTCGACCCCGTGTCACCGCGGCTGGTCGAGTGGACCGACGACGCCCTCGCGGGCGAGACCGTCGGCGGGCGAACGACGCTCGGCGACCGGTCGTTCCAGGTGCGGTTCGGACCCCTCGAAACCGACGGGGACATCGCGGGCGCCGTCGCCGTCGCGGTCGAGGTCACGGACCGCGAGCGCCGGCGGCGGGAACTCGAGACCACCCGGGACCGACTGGACCTGGCGCTCGAGGCGACGGGCGCGGGCGTCCACGAGTGGGACATCGGCGAGGACCGCGTCTACTGGCACGAGACCACCTCGCGGCTGTTCGGACTGGAGTCGGAGACGACCTACCGGTCGCGGGCGGCGTTCGCCGAGCGCGTCCATCCCGAGGACCGCGAGCGGGTCCGCGAACACGTCCACGGGGCCATCGAGGCCGGCGAGCGCGAGGTCCGGACCGAGTACCGGATCGTTCGGCCGGACGGTGAGGTCCGCTGGATGGTCACCGAAGGTCACGTCCAGTACAAGGACGGGGAACCGGATCGGATCATCGGGCTGGTTCGCGACGTGACCGAGCGCAAGGAGCGCGAGCAGGACCTGGCGGCCCGCGAGGGGAAACTCCGGGCGGTCATCGAGAGCAGTCCCGACCCCATCACGATGCAGGACCACGACGGCCGATATCAGGTCGCCAACGAAGCGATGTTCGAACACAACGAGGCCGACCGGGGTGAGATCCTCGGCGCCCGTCCCGAGGACGTCTTCGCGGCCGAGGTGGCCAAGCGACTGGAGCGCCACCGCGAGACGGTCCTCGAGACCGAGCGCGCGGCGGTCGTCGAGGAGCAGTTCCCGGGGACCGACGGCGAGAACACGGTCCAGTTGACGATGGCGCCCTACTACGGTCCCGAGGGGGAAGTCCAGGGGACCGTAAGCGTCGCGCGGGACGTGACCGAACTCGAGCGCCAGCGCGACGAACTGGAGACGCTCACGGAGATCCAGCAACTCGTCCAGGAGAGCGTGCGCGTGCTCACCGCTGCGACGACCCGCGAGGAAATACAACGGACCGTCTGTGAGCGCCTCGCCGGATCACGGTTCTACGAGTTCGCCTGGATCGGCGAGCGTGCTCCCTCGGACCGGGTCGTCGAACCCAGTTGTTCGGCCGGCGACGGGGCAGGCTATCTCGACGCCGTCACCGTCACCGTCGATCCGGACCGGAACGGGCAGGGACCCGGTGGGGTCGCCTATCGCACCGGCGACGTCGAGGTAGTCCACGACGTCGCCACGGACCCGACGTTCGAACCCTGGCGCGAGGCGGCACTCGACCGCGGCTTTCGCTCGCTCGCGGCCGTGCCGCTGACCCACGGGTCGACGACCCACGGCGTCCTCTGTGTCTACGCGAACGAGGCGAGCGCGTTCAGCAAGCGCGAACTCGCGGGGTTCAAAACTCTCGGCGAGGTCGTCGGGTTCGCGCTCTCGGCCGCGCAGTACCGCCGCCTGCTCGAGGCCGAGACCGTGCTCGAACTCGAGTTCGAAGTGCGAAGCGACGACTCCCCCTTTATCAACGCCTCCCGGGAACACGACTGCGGGTTCCTCATCGACCACGCCGCCCACACCACCGAGGACCACGTCGTCAACTACCTGACCGTGACCGACGCCGACCCCGAACTCGGCAGAGAGGTCGCCGGCGAACTCCCGACGGTCGAGCGGATCAGGGAACTCGACGGCGAGGACGGCCCGCACTTCGAGTTGACCATCGCCGACTCCGTGTTCCAGTACCTCGCCAACGCCGGCGCCCGCGGGAAACGCGGCGTCATCGAGGACGGCGTCGGCCACCTCTACGTCGAGGCGCCGGGCGACATCGACGTGCGGACCGTCACCGACGCCGTCGAACGGCGCTTTGGCCCGGTCGATCTGGGCGCCAAACGCGAGAAACGCCGCACCGACAGCCCGTGGTGGCACCCCGCGGGCGACCCGGGCGCACAGCTGACCGACCGCCAGCGGGCGGTCCTGCGGACGGCCTTCTACAGCGGCTACTACGAGTGGCCCCGCGAGACCGACTCGGAGACGCTCGCCGAGTCGCTCGGCGTCGCCTCGACGACCGCCCTGCAGCACCTCCGCAAGGGCCACCGGCGCGTCCTCGAGTCGATGTTCGAGTCGTGAACGGCCCCGGCGGATCCGAGGCCGAGCGCGGCCCGTTCGATAGGGCCCGACCGACGTGACCGCCCCGCCACGTACCGCGGTTCTCTCGCGACACATATTATTTCGACCGGACAGGTGAACGCGACAACAGGTCCCCTAGATAGCTAGGGCGTGTGCTCTTGTTCCATAGCGGAGAAGATAGGGGCACTCGGGTATGAGCGAACGAAGCGGATCCAACGGCGGGACGGGGGAGTCGGTGTCGGGGACAGTCGCCGGGGACGCGGACGAACCGCGGCCGTTCATCGATAGCGTGTTCGACGCGCTCGCGGACTGGCGACGGCGGGAGGTCTGCCTGTACTTCCGCGAGACGGACGCGACGACGGCGACCGTCGACCAGCTCGGGATGTTGCTGGTCGCGTGTGAACCGCCGGGCGTCGACGAGTTCGACAACCGGTCGATCGACGACCTCGTGGCGGAACTGGAAACCGAACACCTGCCGCGTCTCGACGAGGCCGGCGTCGTCGACTACGACGACCGCTCGAACACGGTGCGGTACTGGGGACAGCCGACCGTCGAGAAGTGGCTCGAACACGTCCGTGCCGTCGACCGCCACGAGCAGTGAGACGGAAATCCGGCTGACTGACGGCCGGATCAGAATCGGAAAGCGGGGGTTTTTCACCACGGGTCTCGCACGTCCGGGTATGCAGGGAAATCTGCCGCCCGAAGCACAGGAGAAACTCGAGGAACTGCAGGACCTACAGGAGAAGGCCCAGCAGGTCGCCGCACAGAAACAGCAGGCCGAGACACAGCTCCAGGAGTCCGAGACGGCCCTGGACGCCCTCGACGACATCGAGGGTGACACCACGATGTACCGCAAGGTCGGCGAACTCCTCGTCGAGACGGACTACGGCGAGGCCAAGGATGACCTCGAAGAGAAAGTCGACAGTCTCGAGGTCCGCGTCGAGACCCTCGAGAAGCAGGAAGAGCGCGTCCAGGAGCAGTTCGAGGACCTGCAGACGGAGCTCCAGGACATGCTCGCGGGCGGCGGTGCGGGCGGCCCCGGCGGTATGGGCCCCGGCGCCGGCGGCGACTGAGCGATGCCGACTGACGCGGACGGCACGGCCGACGAAAACGACGCGGCCGAGAGGAACGGTTCACCGGGCGAGGACTCGCCCGCCGAACCGAGCGACGAAGACGTGGTGCAGGTGGCCGCCGAAGCCGCCGAATCCGTCGTGTTCTCGCGGTTCGACCGCTCGGATATCGATGACCTGGACGTGACGGTCACGTTCGAGGACGGCATCCTCGAAGTCGACGTCTACCTCAACGCACCGGCGGGGCGTGCCGACGCCGACCGCGTGGCCGACGACGCTGCGCTCGCGGCGCGAGGCGCCGTCGACGACCTCTTCGCGAGCGAGTAAGGCCGCCGTCCGGCGGCTATTTACGTTCTAACGCCCGGAGCGGCGCGACTCTCGCTGTCGGATGGAGATCGGATCCGGAGAGCAATCAGTCGGGACTGGGAGAGCAATCAGTCGGGACTACCGACGGCGTCGTCGGGGTCGGTGAGCGGGGCGTCCTCGTCACCCGTCCGGTCGCCGACGAAGCCGGTCCGAAAGCCGAGCCACGCGAGCACGCTCATGAAGAGGATGGGCGGGAGGATCATGAAGCCCCACAGCGGGTCCAGCCCCCAGCCGAGCAGGAGGACCACGTCCGCCAGCCCGAGCAGAAGGAAGGGCGTGACCGCGATCGCGGCCTGTCGCCGGTCGTACCCGCCGTCGTCGGACGCGTCTGCCATACGCTCGCTTGGACGGCGAGGGTGAAAAACGACGCGCTCTCGTCGCGTGTCCCGAGGTTCGGTGAATCAATCCGGCCACACGACCACGATCAGTTATCCGTCTGGGGTCGATACTCGCGGGTAGCATGGGTCGTGACCGCGCCGGTAGGCCGTCCGGGGACGTGAGCCGCGCCGACGGAGCGGGCGGCGCCGCGGGACGCGCCGTCGGCCACGCGATACTGTTCGCCGTCGCGGTGTACGCCTGCACGGGCGAGGCCAGCGCGCACGCGGGGTCGCTGGGCGGGTCGGTCGCCGAGGCGACGGTCCCGACGTGGCTCGTCGTCCTCACCGGCGGCATCGTCGTCGGCGGGACCTTCCTGTTCACGACGCTTCTGACCGACCACGAGGCGATGCGCGGGGTCAACTGGTGGCGGCTCCCGGTCCCGATACCGGCCGCGCCCGGTCGCGCCGTCCGCCTCGTGCTGGGCGCGGCGTCGGTCGGCCTCCTCGCACTCGTAATCGTGACCGGGTTCACGGCACCGGCCGACCCCACGCGGGACTTCGCAGTGCTTTTCGTCTGGGCGGGCTGGTGGGCCGGCTTCACGGCGACGACCTATCTCGTGGGGAACACCTGGCCGCTGGTCAACCCCTGGCGGGCGCTCGTCGCGCTCGGCAACCGGGTGCACGGGGCCTTCGGCGAGACCGGCGGCGAGCGCACGACCCACGAGGGTGCCGGCGGCGAGCGAACGGCCGGCGGAGAGGGGCGCGAGCGTGCGTCGGGCTCGATCCCCGATTCGTGGGGCGTCTGGCCCGCCGTCGCCGGCCTGCTCGCGCTGGTCTGGGTCGAAGTGGTCAGCCCGGTCGGCGAGGACCCGCGCTTGCTGGCCGGGCTGGTCGTCGCCTACACGCTCGCGACGGTCGCAGGCGGGCTCCGCTACGGGAGCGCGTGGTTCGAGCGCGTCGACCCGGTGAGCCGGGTGTTCGCCGCCTACGGACGGGTGGCGCCGCTCCAGCGAACCGGCGACGGGGTCGCCGTCCGTCTCCCCGGGACGGCGCTGACCGGAGACCCGCTCCCCGAGCGACCCGGCGAAATCGCGTTCGTCGTCGCGCTCCTGTGGGTGACCACCTACGACGGCCTCGTCGCGACGCCCGCCTGGAAGCGGGCCGTCGCGCCGCTCGTCGACGCGGGCGTGCCCGCGTTGCTGGTCTACGCCGGTGCCCTCCTGGCCGGGTTCGGGCTGTTCGTCGGCGTTTACCGGCTGGCCGCCCGGCGGGTCCGCACGGCCGCCGACAGCTACGTCACCGCTCGAGCCGTCGAGCGGTGGTTCGCGCCCGCCCTGCTCCCCATCGCCGCGGGCTACCATCTCGCGCATTTCCTGGGCTATTTCGTCGGGCTCGCGCCGGCGCTGGCGGCCGTCGGCGCCAGCCCGTTCGCGCCGCCGATGAACACCCTCGTCTTCGTGCTTCCCGGCTGGTTCGGGACGGTCAAACTCCTCTGTGTCCTCGGCGGGCACGTACTCGCCATCTGGGTAGCCCACTCGCTGGCGTTCGAGCTGTTCCCGGGCGTGCTCTCGGCCATCCGGAGCCAGTACCCCTCGGTCGCAGTGATGGTTTTTTACACGATGACGAGCCTATGGGTGATCACACAGCCGTACGGGTCGCCCCCGTTCGTGTGAACGGCCGAGCGTCACCGGTCGGACGAGCGGCCAAGTGCCACTGGTCGGACGAGCAGCCGAGCGCCACCGGTCGAACGAACGGCCAAGTGCCACCGGTCGAACGAGCGGCCACACGCGGCGACGACCCCGGGCCCGACCATGCCACGATCAAATCCCGAACTCCCCGAACCCGACGTGAGCGTTCCCGCCGGCGAGGCACCCGCCGGGACCTGCCCCTACTGCGAGCGGCCGTTCCGGACCGACCACGCTCTGGACCTGCACGTCGGCGAACACCACGACCCGACCGAGGCCGAGCGCGAGCGCTACGAGGCCGCGCTCGAAACCGAGCGCGACGACCTCTGGTTCTTCCACGCGAAGGCCGTCGTCGGCCTCGGCGTCACCTACGCCGCGACGGTCATCCTCTACATGGCCGTCCTCGGTGGCTTCTTCTGACAGGAGCGGCCAGCGAGTTGCGGAGCGCCCCGACGACCAGTCCGACGCGCCCCACCGACGGAACGAAAGAAATGTCAAGTGATTCTATCGAATCGCATCTCATTGATAAGGCAACAGGACCGCGGCAAAACTACCACCTTTAAAGTAATCGTACGGGAAGTGAGAGAAGAGAACCGATGACGGCGACGCAGGGGAACCTCGCGAGTCTGTCACGGTTCGTGGTCCGTGCGCCGAACTGGTACTCGAGTGTCGCGTTCGCGTTGCTCATCGCGGGACTCACCGGCCTCGCGGCGTTCGACTCGCGATTCGTGCTCGAGGACGTCTGGGAAGGTGTGTTCTACATCGGCCTACCGACGGTAGCGGCCAGCGTACTCACACCCTCGGTCGACCGCCTCCTCGGGGGGAAACTCACCCGCAACCAGAGTTCCCTGCTCGCGCTGGCCTGCGAACTCGTCGTCATCGCGGTCCTGACCTGTGCGGCAGCGGTCGCGACGCTGACGGCGCTGGAACAGACGTTCGTCCTCGATGTGTTGCTCGTCGCGCTCGCGTCCGTGTTCGCGTTGCGGCTGTTCGTCATCATGGCCGTCTCGCGCCAGACGCTCCCGGTGGCGTCGGTCGCGGCCAGCATCCAGACCGTCGCCGCCGCCGTTCTGCTGTTCGTCTACAGCGGGACGATACGCTATCTCGAGTTCGGCGGCGGCCCGGTGACCCGCGCCTTCCTCTATCGCCCCGACGAGGCGCCGGCCCGCATCCGGGGGATGGACTACATCGACCCCGAAAAGTTCGCCCTCCTGCTCTCGCTCTGTCTGCTCTACGCCGGCGGAGTCTGGCTCTTCTTGCGGGTCATCGACCAGCCCTGGAAGCGAAGCCTCGGCGTGAGCATGCTCGATTTCGTCGGCGGATTCGTCGGCCACGTCGCCGAGGGGAGCCGCGAACTGGAGAACTTCTTCGAGGACATCGGCGAGGAGGCCCTCGTCCCGGTGACGGTGTGTTCGATCCGCCGGCCGGACGGGAGCGAGAAGGCGCGGTTCGTCCTGCCGATGATCCACCCTGGCCCGATGGGTGACATCGGCGGCGGCAACCTCCCGCGGCGCATCGCCGAGGGGGCCGACGGGCTGGGGTTCCCACCCCACGCCACCGCCGGCCACGACTTCAACCTCGTCACGGAACGGGAGGTCGACACCGTCATCGACACCGCCGAAACCGCCTACCAGCGCATCGAATACGACGACGTGGCGACCAGGTCGGTCAGGGTGTCCGAGGGGGAGGCGACGTTGACCGGCCAGGCCATCGGCGACGACGCCTTCGTCGTCTCGACGTTCGCCCCCGAGTTCGCCGACGACGTCGAGTACGCGGTCGGCCTCTCGGCCGTCTCGGAGGCACGCGGGGGCCGACTCGACGACGTGATGCTCGCCGACGCGCACAACTCCAACGACGGGCTCGAGGGCGAGGACCTGGGCCACGTCGTCCCCGGGAGCAAGCGCTCGTTCGACCTGATCGCGGGGGCTGGCGAGGTGGGCGAGCGCCTCGCACGCGCCACCCGGGAACCGCTCGCATTCGGCGTCGCCTGGGACGAGACCGACTGGCAGCCCGAGGACGGCATCGGCCCGCTCGGCGTCCGCGTCGCCGTCTTCGAGGTGGGTGGCCAGCAAACCGCCTACGTCCTCGTCGACGGCAACAACATGATTCCGGGCCTGCGCGACCGGATCGTCACCGCAATCGAGAGCCGCGGGGTCGACCGCGCCGAAGTGATGACCAGCGACACGCACGTCGTCAACACGATGGAGGCCGAAAACCAGGTCGGCGAAGCCCTCGACGAAGACAAACTGATCGCAGTTATCACGGACCTGGTCGACGACGCCGTCGCCGACGTCGAACCGGTCGAGGCGGGGATGGCCAGCGAGACGGCCGAAGTGACCGTCTTCGGCAACGACCGCACCGAGATGCTCGCCTCGACGGCTAACGCCGCCGTCTCGCTCGGCGCGCCGCTGGCCGGCGCCATCATCTTCGGGGCGCTCGTCGTCTCTATCCTCGTTTTCCTCGTCGCGGGACTGTGAGCGCTTTCCGACCGTGTCGTATCGCCCCGCGCCACCGCAACTCTGAGGTGGCATCCGTCCCACTCACTCACCAGTGCAGCGACGCCTGACAGACGTCGGTCCCGGACTGCTCGTCCCCGCGGCGTGGGCCGTGACCGTCGGCGCCCACGCCGGTGCGGTCGGGCGGCATCCGGTGTTCGTCGCCCTCTGTGTGATGGACGTGTTGCTGGTCGCCTTCTACGTCGCCGGCCGGTCGGCTATGGACGGGCCCGTCCTTCGCGTCTGGCGCCGCGTGCTCGTCGCGGGCCTGGTCCCGACGCTCGCCGGGACGGTCGACCTGGCCGTCGACGCCGGGAGCGACCCCGTCCTCCCGCTGACGGTCCTCGCGTGGGTCCTCCTGCCCGGCGCGGCCTACCTCGCCACCGGTCGGGCGGTCGCCGCGTCGCCGTATCGCCGGGTGTACTTCCTGGCCGGCGCCGCCTCGCTGGTCGGCGCCGGCGGCTACGCCCTCGCGTGGACGGTCGGCGACGCGGGCGTCCTCGGTGACCCGGTCGCGCTCTGGAGTCTGGCCGTCGTCGGGGTCGGACAGACTGCCGGCATCCTCGCCGCAGTCGCGCAAAACCCCGGCACCGGCGGCGGCTCCACCGGCGACCGCGCGTGAGCGACGATCGCGCGCCGCCGCGCCGTGTCTCGCGACTCTCGCCGTCGGCGCGGTGACGGCGGCCTGACCGCGGCCGTCACTCGCCGCGCTCCCGGTCTCCCGCCCGCGCCCGGAGCCGCTCGATCCGGTCGGACGTCTCCGGGTGCGTGCCGAGCAGGCCGCGATAGATCAGCCGACGCGTCCGGTCGAAAAAGCGGTGCTCCTCCCACGCCGGCGGGACGACCGAGAAGGCGGCAACCGCCCGGAGGTCGGTCCCGGGGCGGCGTGCGACCGTCCCGTCGAGCGTCGCGAGCGCGCTCGCCAGCGCCGCCGGGTCGCCGGTGATCGCGACCGCGCCGTCGTCGGCCGCGTACTCGCGCGCTCTGGCGACGACCGCCGTGCAGAACCGGCCGACCAGCGCCGCGAGTCCGGCGAGCAGAGCGACGACGGGGTTCAGACCGTAGCGCTCGAACGCGCGGCGGGCGGCCACCCGCGGGACCGACAGCGCCGTCAGGGCCGCCGCGTCGCGGTTGGCGACGTGCGCGAGTTCGTGCGCGAGGACGGCGTCAAGTTCGTCGCCGTCGAGCGCGTCGACCAGTCCGGTCGAGACGACGACCGTCGACGCGGCCGGTCGGTAGCCGACCGCGGCCGCCGTCGGCGCCCGGGAACGGACGACTCGAACGACCGGCGTCGGCAGATCCGCCCCCGCAGCGAGGCGAGTGAGGCGTCCACGAACCCGGTCGGTGATGTCGGCGTCCGGACCCGAACCGGCGTCCGTGACCTCGCCGAATCGCCGGTCGAGTTCGCGCAACACGACCGTCTCGGCGAGTTCCGCGCGGAGTTCGCCCCCGAGGTGGACCGCGGTGACGGCGACGCCGACGGCGGCCGCGAGCGCGGTCAACAGCGCCGACCGCGAGTCCGCGAGCGCGAACGGCGCCCCGAACAGGCACGCGACCAGGAACGCCACGGCGACGGCGCCCGGCAGGCCGTGACTGCGGTACGGAACCGCCGCCGACCGCCGGATCTCCGCGGCGACCGTGACCGCCGCCACCCGGCGCTGTTCCCACTGCGCCAGCCAGCGCGCGACGTTCTCCCGGCGGTTTTCGCGGAGGCGCCGGCGGAGCCGCGCGATCCGACTCGTGTCGGTATCGGCCGTGGCGGATGCGTCGTCCACCGCTCGATCCCCGCCGGTCGTGTGGTCCGTATCAGTCGGCCCATCCCCGCCCGTCGCCTCGGTGTCGTCGCTCGCGCCGTCGGTCCGCCAGCTCGGTCCGCCGTCAGTGTCCGCCGTCTCGCTCGTGGCGACCTTGTAGAGGGTCATCGGGTAGAAGAGCGCGATCAGCGTGACGAGGACGACGGCGAGCACCCAGCGCGGGAACCCCAGCCACCGGATCGCCCAGTCGGTGAGGACGAGCGACGCAGCGATGAGCGCGACGTACGCGCCCGCGAGGATCCGAAAGCCGGCATCGATCTCCTCGTCGGGCCGTACGTGGACGCGGTAGGTCCCCCCGGCGACGACGAACAGCGCCAGCGTCGCGAGGAGAGCGCCTGCGGGCGCGACCCCGGAGTCGGACGCGACACCGACGGCGGGGGCGACCGCGCGGACCGCGCCGTCGAACAGGACTAGCGCGCCGTAGGCGACGACGCCGAACAGCACGGCCTCGAACGCGAGCAGCGCCAGCGCGACCGCGCCGACGACGGCGCAGGCCCCCGCGACGCGAGCCCAGAGGCTCACCCGGCGGGCGTCGATGGAGGGCATCGGCCGACAGTTGCGGTCGCACTCATGTAACTGCTGTGGACGCTTTCGGGTCAGTTCCGACGGGGGTCAGTTCCGACGGGGGTCAGTTCCGACGGGGGTCCGACCCGCCCGGGTCGGGAGACGACGCCTCGACCCAGTTCGACTCGTCAAGGACGAACCGGGAGACGAGCGCGGCGAACTCGCGGGCGGTCTCCTCGCGAGCGAACAGCGAGACGCTGCCGAGCGACTCGGCGACGGACTTGGTGACCTCCGTCGTCGGCGACCCGCCGGCGACGACGGTCTCGGCCTTCTGCGAGAGTCGCTCGGTCAGTTCCTTCCGGGCGGGCCTGGAGAGTTCGTGACCGGCCGGCAAGATGTCGTACGTGACGGCGTAGCCGCCCTCGTAGCGTTCCACGGCGAGAAACACCGTCCCCTCGCGCTCGGCGCGGTGATACGCCTCGTCGCGGGCGGTCGTGTCCTCGTAGACGGGCACTTCGGACGGATCGTGACCCGCTGGCACGACCGGCGATACGAGCCGCGCGGTCATAAATCTCCGCGGACCGCCGAGACCGCCCGCAGGCGCACCAACCGGTACGACACCGCCGCGGCTCAGGTATCGCCGGCGCCGACCACGTCCGCGTCGGTCGGTCCCTGGCCGTCGTACTCGGCGACGAACTCGTCGAGGCGGGCCGGGTCGTCCGCCCCGGGGAGTCGACGGTCGGCCGTCTCGCAGGCGGCGTCGACGCCGAGGCGCTCGCAGACCAGGTCGGCGGTCGCCTCGGCCATCTGCCGGTAGGTCGTCAGCTTCCCGCCGACGATGCTCGCGGCGTTTTCGACGCCCGCCTCGGCGTGGTCGAGTCGGAAGAACCCCCGCGAGATGCCGCGCCGGTCGCCCCCGGACTCGTCGGGTTCGTACAGCGGCCGCACGCCCCACCACGTCCGCTCAACCGGGGCGTCCGCGACAGCCGGCACCATCGCCGTACACTCCTCGATCGACCGCTCGATCTCCCAGTCGGCCCGCTCGTAGTCGTCGGGGTCGCTCACCGGAACGCTCGTCGTCCCAAGCACCGCCTCGCGCTCGTGGGGCACCACGATGTCGCCGTCGTCGGGGTCGCGACACCGATTGAGCACCGGGTCGACGCCGTCGTAGTCCACGGAGACCATCACGCCGCGGGCGGGCGCCATCGACACGTCGAGGCCGGCCATCGCCGCCACCTCGCCCGCCCACGCGCCGGCCGCGTTGACGACGTAGTCGGGTTCGACGCTGTCGGGTCCCTCGCCGCCGAGTTCGGCCGTCGTCACCCGCCCGTCGCTGACGGTCAGGTCTTCCAGCGGCGCGTGTGAGAGTATCGTCGCGCCGTTGGCCTCGGCGTCGGCCGCGTTGGCGGCCACCAGCCGCGAGGGGTAGATGACCGCGTCGGGGACTCGCATCGCTCGCTCCACGTCGGTGGTGAGAGCGGGGACCTGCTCGCGCGCGGTGTCACCGTCGATCACTTCGGTGTCGATACCGACCGACTCGCAGGCGTCGCGCTTCTCCGCAAAGTAGTCCGGGTCATCGCCCGCAAGTTGGACGAACAGCCCGCCGGTGTCCCGGATGCACTCGCCAGCGATGGCGCGGAGCGTCTCGTTCTCGACGATGCACTCCTCGGCGCCGACGCGATCGGCCTCCGCGTAGCGCGCCCCGCTGTGGAGCAGCCCGTGTGACCGCCCGGAGGTCCCGCTGGAGAGGCCGCCTCGTTCGGCCAGCGTCACGTCGATCCCCCGAAGTGCGAGGTCACGCGCCACGCCCGCGCCCGTCGCACCGCCGCCGACGACCAGAACCGTCGTCTGGTGTGTCATACCGGAACACGGGGCCACAGCGACATACATCCACGGACCGAAGCGGTCGCTCGGGAGAACGGCTTCGTGAAAAGCGCCGAGGGAGAGATTTGAACTCTCGTGTCCTCTCGGACACCTGCTCTCGAAGCAGGCGCCTTGGCCAGGCTAGGCTACCTCGGCTCATTACCCGATACTGGAATGGCGGCTTTATCGGTTACGATCCGTCGGAGAGCGAGGCGGTGATCGGAGAGTCCAAACGACTAACTTGTCGGCAATCTATCGGGCGGCCATGGACGTCACCGAAGCGAGCGCGCAGTGTGACAGGGTCCTCGACGAGATCGGTTCGGCCGTCATCGCCGACCGGGAGTTCCTCGAGACGGTCCTCCTGGGGTTCGTCGGACGCGGCCACGTCCTCATGGAGGACGTGCCCGGCACCGGCAAGACGCTGACCGCCCGGAGCATGGCCAGGGCCCTCGGTCTCGACTTCTCGCGCGTGCAGTTCACGCCCGACCTCCTCCCCGCCGACATCACCGGGACTCACGTCTTCAACGAGCGCGAGCGCTCCTTCGAGTTCAACGAGGGGCCGCTGTTCGCCAACGTCGTCCTCGCCGACGAGATCAATCGCGCGCCGCCAAAGACCCAGTCGGCCCTTCTCGAAGCCATGGAGGAAGAGCAGGTCACCGTCGACGGTGACACCTACGACCTGCCGACGCCCTTTTTCGTGCTGGCCACGCAGAACCCCGTCGAGATGGAGGGGACCTTCGAACTGCCCGAGGCACAGGTCGACCGCTTCCTCGTCAAGAGTTCGATCGGCTACCCCGACGAGGGCGGCGAGGAGGAACTCCTCCACCGGCGCCTGGCCCGCGACGAGCAGAGCCCCTCGGTCGAGGCCGTCCTCTCGGGCGACCAGGTGACCGGCATCCGCGAGGCGCCCGAGTCGGTCCGCGTCGAGGACGACCTGGTGACCTACGTCGCGGCCATCGCGCGGGCGACCCGCGAGGACCGCCGCGTGGAGGTGGGCGTCTCACCGCGGGGCACCCAGCGCCTGCTGGAGGCCACCCGCGCCCGCGCCGCGATGGTCGGCCGCGAGTTCGTCACCCCCGACGACGTCAAGCGGGTCGCCCAGCCGGTCCTCGCTCACCGCATCGTCCTCACGCCCGACGCCCGCGTCGACGAGGTCCAGAAATCGACCGTCGTCGACGCCGTCCTCGAAGAAGTTCCCGTCCCGACAGTCTGAACTGCGGCCCGTCCTCCCGCTCTTTCCCTCTCCCGCCCTCTCAGGGCTCGAGCGCGCCCAGCAACAGCGCCACGCCGGCGAGGAGGAAGACGACGGCGGTCGCCGGGAACGACCCCTCGGCGGCGAGGAAGACGGCCAGCGTGGCGCCGCCGGCGACCAGCGTCGCCCCGGCGGTGACCGCGAGGTGGACGACGACCGATCGGACGACCCGCGCGTCGCGGCCGAGTTGCTCGCCGAGGCCGACGACGTGCTGGGCGGTCGTCCATGTCACGACCGCGCCGGCGGCGCCGACGAGCACGAACCCCGGCGACACGCCGGCGAGGGCGGCGAAGACGACGCCGAGAAAGCTCACGAGTGCGCCGGCGGTGACGACCGGGCGGGACGCCCAGGTCGCGCCGGCGGCGACGACGGCCAGGCCGGCCAGGCCGAGCACGAGGCCGCCGAGGGTCGTCGCCAGCGCGACCGACCCGAGCAGTCCCGGGAGCACGGCGAGCGCGACCGACGTGCGGGCGGGGCGGCGGACGACGCTCACGCCGACCACCGCCGTCGGGCGCGGTCGACCGCCGTCTCCAGCGGCCGGTCGGTGTCCCAGTCGACGACGCGGACCCCCGCTCGCCGGAGCGCAGAGAAGCGCATCGCGCGCTCGACGACCGCGAGGCGCTGGCCGGTCGTCCGGGTCGCGGTCACGTCCGGGCTGAGGACGGTCACGGGGTACCCCCGCGCGTGCAGGCCGCGGGCGAACGCGACGATGCCGTCGTCACACAGCGGCGAGAGGAGAATGACCTGCGCGTCGCCCGGCAACTCGCGGCGGAGGCGGCGCTCCTCCAACTCGCCGTGGAACGACCGGGCGGGCCGGCCCGCGTCGAACGCGGGGTGGGATTCGAGCAGGCCGCGAGCGCGTGCCCGCTGGCCGGACCCGCCCCGCGGCGGGAGCCAGCACCACTCCGGCGAGACGGCGCCGAGGCCGACCGAGTCGCCCGCCGCGAGCAGGGAGGCGACGACCAGGTCGGCGGCGGTCAACTCCCACTCGAGGGCGCCGGGGGCGTCGACGCGGGGAGCGACGTAGGCCTCCTGGCGGGCGTCGACGAGGACGACCACCGTCGCGGCGTGTTCCTCGCGGAACTGGAGGGTGGCGAACTCGCCGGTGGCGGCCAGACGGTTCCAGTCGACGCGACTCAGCGGGTCGCCCGAGCGGTACTCGCGGACGGAGTGGAACTCGACGCCGTTCCCGCCCTCGTCGGTGAGCACGCGCCCGACCCGCTGGGCGGTGTGGGGGTGGACGGGCACCTCGGCGTCGGCCAGCAGATCGGCCGAGACTTCTATCGCCTCGGCACCTTCGCCCCCGTCGCCCGCCGCGGCGTCGACGTAGCGCTCGCGTTCGAGTGCGCCGCTGAAGTCCCGGACGACCACCTGCGCGGGATCGAAGGCGTGTCGGCCCCGCGTCGCCTCGACGGCGTAGGAGAAGGTCGCCGACTCGCCGCCGCGGAGGGCGGTCGCGTAGCGGGGTGACCCGGCGACGACGCGCAAACCGGGCGGGACGCCGTCGACGACCCGGAAGTCGGGAATCATCGCCCCGCCGGTGTTGGTCACGGTGACCGTGACCGTGGCGCGGTCGCCGGCGTCGACGCGGGGCGGGTCGACCGCTCGCTCAATATCGACGGTGACCGGCGGCGCCGGCGAGAGGTGGATCAGGCCGGCGACGCCGAGGACCGTCGCGGCGGCGACGACAAGCGACGGGGGGACGGACCCACCGCTGGTGAACGCACCGATACCGACGGCCAGGAGCGCAACGCCGGCCAGCCCCGTCCACCGGCGGGTCCGACGGTCGACCGCGTGCCGGTCGCCGCGGGTCGTATCGACCGAGTCCGGGGGCTCGTCCGCGAGCGTGTCAGTGGACCCATCACGAGCGCCGGCGGTGTCGTCAGCGTCGGCGGTGTCGTCAGCGTCGGAACCGGCGCCGTCGACCGCGTCGAAGTCGACGCCGGGTGCGAGGTCGGCGAGCACGCGCGTCACGCGGTCGGCGCCGCGCTGGACGCTCGACTGGCGGCCCACGGCGGTCCGAACCGCGTCGGCCACCGAGGAGGCGGAGGCGTCGGCGGCGAGGAATCCGGCGGCGACGTCGTCGTCGGTCCAGGAGCCCGCTTCGACCTGTTCGCGGGCCGTCTCGGTGGGGATCCGTGCGGTGTGGGCGTGGATCGCGACCGCGGCCTCGCGGAGGCGGGCGACGACCCGCCGACGGGTGCGCATCCGGGTCGAGTACAGACCCGTCCCGGCCGCGGCGAGCAGGTCGTCGAACGCGGCGCCGGGGACCCGCACGTCGCCGCGGTACTCGACGTCCAGCATCTCGGCTTGTACCCTGGCGGCGTTCACCCGGAACACCGCGAGCGCGAGTGCGCCGCCGACGGCGGCCACGGCCACGATGGAGACGGCCATCTCGGAGGACACCGCCGGGACCGAATCGACGCCGGCGGCGACGCCGACGCCCGCCGCGAGGGCCACGAGTCCGCCCGCGACGAGCCACGGGTGGTCACCGACCGTCGGCCGGTTCTCGACCTCGTCGCCCGCGAACGCGGCCAGCCCGGGAAGCCACGACGACCGCCCACCGGTGTTCGTCGCCCGACTCTCGTCCGGGCGTTCGGCGTCGGGGTCGTCCGGGTGTTCGTCCGCGTGTTCGTGTTCGGATCCGCCCTCGTCTGAGTGTTCTCCCGCGTGTTCGGATCCGCGCTCGTTGGTCGCGCTCACTGCTGCTCACCCCCGTTGTCGGCACCGGCGACACCCACGCCGGGGTCGGAGTCGGTCGAGCCCTCGACCGACGCCTCGATCCGGCGGAGGGCGTCGACGGCGCGGTCTTCGTACTCGTCGGGCGGTTCGGCGCCGTAGCGGACCGCCTCGAACACCGCCGTCAGGTCGGCGACCGCGTCGGGGTCGGCGCCGGTCGCCACCGCCGCGTCCGCGAACTCACCGGGCGTCGCCGTCGCCGGGTCGGACACGTCGACGGCGGCCGCCATCTCGTCCCAGGCCTCGTAAACCGCGTTCCAGCGCTCGGGCCCCTGACTCTCCACGATGGCGTCGGCGGCGCGCGCGGCGGCGTCGGCGATGGGCTCGCTATCGGTCTCTCCGCTGGTGTCGAAGTCCGTCGAATCGTCGACGCTCCGGGTCGCGTAGGCGACCGCCGCGGCCGCGAGCGCGAGCGCGAGGCCGACGGCCCCGAGGAGCGCGACCGGCGGCCCGGAGCTCTCGGACCCGCCGCCGTCCGGACTCGAATCGTTGTCGACGGGCGTGCTCACGTTCGCGCCCGCTCCGGGATCGTTCGAGCCCGGGAACGAAATATCGGGAGCCACCACCGCGAACGCGAGGATCGCGCCCAAAATGACGATTCCGACCACGACGCCTTTCAGCAGGTCCCCGCGATAGTAGAGGACCGCGGGAACGATGAACGCGACGCTCGCGAGGAAAAAGAGCGCGACGGCCCCCGAGGGAACGACTCCGTTCGCGGACACCGAACCGGCACCCGACTGGTTCGACCCCGGGGTCGGGCCGCCGCCGGCGACGCCGGACCCGTTCCCTGTACCGGACCCGGACTGGTCGGTCGGGGCCGCCGAGAGCGACGCCGCGGCCAGCCCCAGACCGATCACGCAGGCACAGACGACGACCAGGGCGACGAGTCTGTCAGCCATCTATCTTCCCTACTAAGACCACCAGTTAAGTATTGTCGGCGTCCCCTGCCGACTCGGTCGCCGAATCGGCGTCGGTACCCCCCGACCCGGTTTCCGAATCGGCGTCGGTACCCCCCGACTCGGTGCCGAAGTCACCGTGACCGCCGTGGCCGCCGCCGCCGGGCGTCTCGACGGTGACGGTCGTCCCCGCGGGAACCTCCCGCGTGACCTTCGGACCGACGGACTCCCCGTCGATCCGGTTGTGTCCCACCGCGCCGTCGGCGCCGCCGGCAAGCCCGCGCGGGGCGTGGCGGCGACGCTCGGTGAGCAGCGACACCGTCGCCGGGCGCTCAACGGTCACCGACCGGACGAGGCCGTCCCCGCCGCGGTGGCGGCCCGCGCCGCCGCTTCCCCCCCGGAGCGCGTAGCGCTCGACGCGGAGCGGGTAGGCGGCTTCCAGCGCCTCGACCGGCGTGTTGAGCGTGTTGGTCATCCCGACCTGGACGCCGGAGAGCCCATCGGATTCAGCCGTCGCGCCCGCGCCACCGCCGACCGTCTCGTAGTAGGCGAAGTCCGCGGCGCCGACGACGAGGTTGTTCATCGTCCCCTGTCCGCCGGCGGGCACCCGCTCGGGCGCCGCCTCGGCCAGCGCCGCGAACACCACGTCGGTCACCCGCTGGCTCGTCTCGACGTTCCCCCCGACCACCGCCGCCGGCGGCTCCGGGTTCAGGAGCGACCCCGCCGGCGCCCGCACCGTCACCGGCTCGTAACAGCCGTGATTCGGCGGGATATTCGGGTCCGTGATACATCTGATCACGTAGTATACAGCGCTCTTGGCGACTGTCAGCGGCGCGTTGACGTTGCCGGCGACCTGGTCGGCGGTGCCTTCGAAGTCCACGGTGACGCTCGCGCCGTCGATCTCGACCGTGACCTCGACAGGAATGTCCTCGTCGGTGACGCCGTCGCCCTCCAGCACGTCGCTGGCGGTGTAGGTGCCGTCGGGCAGGGTGGCGAGTTCGCTCTCGACGCGCTCGCGGGAGTACTCGATCACCGCCTCGAAGGCCGCGAGCAGGCGGTCACCGTGGTCGTCGAGCAGGTCCCCGATCCGTTGCTCGCCGCGTTCGTTCGCGGCGATCTGGGCACGCAGGTCCGCCCGGCGCTCCCGGGGGTTGCGGACGTTCGCCAAGAGCAGGTCCTCGACCTCGTCCCGTATCTCCCCGTCCGCGACGAGTTTCGTCGGCGGGATCCGCAGCCCCTCCTGCTGGATGTCCCGCGCCCCCGCGGGCATGCTCCCCGGCGCCATCCCGCCGACATCGGCGTGATGGGCGCGAGAGACCGCATATCCGACGATGCCTTCGTGGGAATCATTCAGTGCATCCTCGCCTGCGGACTCGTCGGCCCGGGGTGCGATGGGCGAGACGAGCGTGACGTCGGGGAGGTGGGTCCCGCCGGCGAAGGGGTCGTTGAGGACGAACACGTCGCCGGGTTCGGGGTCGTGTTCGAGGACGGCGTCGACGGCCTCGGGCATCGCGCCGAGGTGGACGGGGATGTGCTCGGCCTGGGCGACCATCCTCCCGTCGGCGTCGAACAGGGCCGTCGAGCAGTCGCGGCGCTCGGTGATATTCGGCGAGTAGGCGCCGCGGATGAGGACCTGCCCCATCTCCTCGGCAACGCTCTCGAGCTGGTTGCGCAGGATTTCGAGGTCGACCGGGTCGAGGTCTGTCATTCGCTCCCCTCCGTGAGGACGAGCGTGCCGTTCGTCGCGGCGTGGGCGCGCCAGGCCGGCGGGACGACCACCGTGCTCTCGCCGCCCGCGAATATCGCGGGACCGTCGATCCGCGTCCGAACGGGCATCCGTCGCCGGTCGTAGACCGGCGCGCTGTAGAACCCCGACGGGAAGAACACGTCCCGGTCGCCGACTTTCGGGTCGCCCGCGGGATCGTACTCGATGGGAAGGGGCTCACCCTCGACGGTGGCGGTGACCCGGAGCGTGACGGCGTCGACCGGTTCGTCGAGCCGATAGCCGCGGGCGCGCTCGTGGACCGCGTGAAACCGCCCGCGGATCCGCTCGGGGTCGAACGCGAAGTCGCCGCTCTCGCCGTCCCCATCGTCGCTCTCGCCGCCGGCGTCGACGGCCAGTTCGAAGCTCTGGCCGGCGTAGCGACACTCGATTTCGCGCTCGACCGTCGCCGCGCCGGGGTCGCTCGCGTCGGCGAGCGCGCCGTCGGTCAGGTCGGCGAAGACCGACTCGACGGCGGCGGGGTCACAGTCGGCGAGCGCGGTCCGATAGGTCCGGGTGACCTCGTGGCGCTCGTCGGCGGCCAACAGTCCCAGCGCCGAGAGCACACCGTTGCCCGGCGGGACGAGCACCGTGTCGATGTCCAGGCGGTCCGCGAGCGCGGCGGCGTGCATCGGCCCGGCGCCGCCGAAGGCCGTCAGCGCGAACGACCGGGGGTCGTGGCCGCGCTCGACGGTCACCCCGCGGATGGCGCGAGTCATCGTCGCGTTCGCCACCCGATAGATGCCCTGCGCGGCGTCGATGACGGTGTCGAGGCCGGCCTCCTCGGCCAGGTCCTCGACGACGGCCTCGGCGCGGTCGGGGTCCAGTTCGAGGTCCTCCCCGAGCGTGGCGCCGGGGCCGATGTACCCCAGCACGACCGCCGCGTCGGTCACCGTCGGTTCGTCGCCGCCCTTGCCGTAGCAGGCGGGGCCCGGTTCGGCGCCCGCCGAGCGCGGGCCGACCCGTAAGGCGCCGCCCTCGTCGACCCACGCGACCGACCCACCGCCCGCGCCGACCGTGTTCACGTCGACCATCCCGATCCCGACGGGGTGGCCGCCGACGGTCGCGTCGGTCGTCCGCTCGACGTCGCCGTCGCGGACGAGGCTCACGTCCGAGGAAGTCCCACCCATGTCGAAGGTGACCACCCCGTCGAGACGGTCGGGCTCGAACCGCGCCGCGCCGACGACGCCCGCGGCCGGCCCCGACAGGACAGTCGTCACCGCGCGCTCGCGCACCGTCGCCGCGTCCGCGATACCGCCGTTGGCCTGCATCACCGCGGGCGAGGGAACGCCCCGCTCGGCCGCGCGCTCGCCCAGTCGCGCCAGGTAGTCGTCGACGACCGGCGTGACGACCGCGTCGGCGACCGTCGTCGCCGTCCGCTCGTACTCGCGGAACTCCGCGAGCACCTCGTGGCTGGCCGAGACGGGCACGTCGAGTTCCTCGCGCAGGATTGCGGCGACCCGGCGCTCGTTGTCGGGGTGAGCGTATGCGTGCAGCAGCGAGACGGCCACACTCTCACAGTTTCCTTCGAGGGTATCGGCGAGCTGGCGGACTTCCTCGGGGTCGACCGACACCTCGATTCCCTCGGTGGTCGCCCGTTCGAGAAGTTCGTAGCGGCGGTCGCGGGGCACCAGCGGGTCAGGCTTCTCGGCGTCCAGGTCGTAGAGGTCGGGGCGGTCCTGCCGGCCGATGGCAAGGACATCGCCGAACCCTTCGGTGGTGACGAGCGCGGTCCGGGCCCCCTCGCCTTCGAGGAGCGCGTTGACGGCCGCGGTGGTCGCGTGCCGAAACGCGTCCACGTCCGCGGGGTCGACGCCCGCCCGCTCGCAGGCCGTCTCGACGCCGTGGACGACGCCGACGCTCTGGTCGGCGGTTGTCGGTACCTTCGCCGTCGTCAGGTCGCCGCCCGCCAGCAACGCCACGTCGGTGAAGGTTCCCCCGACGTCGACACCGAGTCGGACGTTCCCGTCGGCCGGGGCGTCCTCGTCCGCCTGCTCGCCCACGTCGGCCCGAGCGCCCTCGTTCGCACCCCCGTCGGCCCGGGAACCCCCGTCGGTCCTAGTGCCGTCGTCGGCAGTCGCGTCGGCGTGGTCGCCCCGACCGCCCCCCGGGACCGGTCCGTCGTCTGCCGTCTCCATGTTCATACTCGTTCCTGGAGCGGCGTGCCGATAAGCCTGGTCCGTTGGCCGCGCCCGCCGGGATAGACGCCGGTGTTCGGCCTGCAGTCATTCCGAACCGACGGGAGATTTTTGCGCGTGGCTCCCTGAGAGGGTTGCGTGAAACGCGCCGTCGTTCTCGTGGCGCTGGCGCTCGTGCTCAGCGGGTGCAACGCGTTCGGCGGCCCGAGCGCCGGCGATGGCGACACACCCGCTGCCGTCTCACCCGTGCCGGTCCCGAATCCGGGGCCGACCGCGACGGCCGGCGAGGGGAGTGGAACCTGTCTCGTGCCGCCGCCGGCGACACCGCGCCCGAACACGGCCGAGACGCCGGCCGAGCCGGTGGCGTTACCGGGCACGGACGACGTCGTGAACGGGACCGCGCTCGTCGACCACCACGCTCGGGAGCTCGCGACCCATCGGTTCCGACTCAGCATCGGCAACGGGACGGACGCGTGGGTGATGCCCGGGGCGTCGGCGTTCACGTACACGGGGTTCGATTTCGGGCTCAGGACCAGTCGCGCGTACGCGGCCGGCGGGACGCTCTACACGCTCGATCGGAGCGGCGGCGGCTACCGGGTCGTCCGGCGCCCCTACGAGTCCGGGTCGCCGACCAGCCAGCGCCTGCTCGCGTCGCTGACCGGCCGCAACTGGCTCGACGAGCGGATCGCTCGCTACGACTACACCGTCACCGACACGCGGACCTGGAACGGGACCGAGGTCCGCGTGCTCGAAGACACGGTCGACAACCGGATGCTCCTCACCCAGGACTCGCAGTACGACGGTCTGCTCTCGGTCAACTCGACTATCTACGTCGACCGCCGCGGCATCGTTCGCTACGTCAGGCACATCCGAAACATCGAAGCCCAGGTCGGCGTCAACGAGTACGAGAACGTCACCCAGGTCCGGACGATGCGGGTCCCGTCGGTCGGGTCGACCCGCGTGTTCCGTCCGGAGGAGTTCTGTGTGTCGGCGGCGCTGAACGTCTCGGTCGAGACGCTGACCCCGACCGACCGGGACCCGTCGGAGACGCCCACCCGCAACGACACCTCGACGGCCGCGGCCAACGGCACGACCGGGACGGCGACTGGCCGGAACGGTCGGGACGGCGACTGACCGAAACGACTGGGACGCGATCAACCCCATAGTATTTGACAACTCGCCTGCCAGTCCCGGTATGGTCCACTGTCCCGACTGCGGCCGGACCCTGGACGGACCGGACGACGTGACCTTCGTCGAGATGGACGCCACCACCGGCTTCATCGCCGCCTCCAAGCGCTTCTACGCGGCCAACTGCGCCGGCTGTGGGCACACGATCGGCAGCGGCATCGCCGGCGCCAAGGCCGGTGGCAACGCGGGGGCCGTCTGAGATGTCCGACGAACCCGCACCCGTGCCCGTCGCCCACTGCCCCGAGTGCGAAGGGTCCATCGAGTACGCCGAGGACATCGACTTCGTCGAGATGGACGCCACCACCGGCTTTTTCGCCGCCTCCAAGCGCTTCTACGTCGTCGCCTGCGGCCACTGCGGCGCCGCCATCGGTGGCGGCGTCGCCGGCGCGAAGGCGTGACCGTCCCAAGCGGAGACAGCGCGAAGGCGTGACCGTCCCGAGCGGAGACGGCGCGACTTCAGCGGTTGAGCGCGGCGACGAGCAGGACGGCCGCCAGCAGGAGGACGAACAGCGTCGTGACGGGCTGGCGGGTCGGCCCGACCCGGAAAAGCATCAGGCCGACCAGCGCGGTGACCAGCCCGACCGCGGCGCCGGCGACGGCGTGGACGACTTCGACGCGCGTGCTGTCGACCCGGTTGCCGAGCTGGCGCCCGATCGAGATGGCGTTTCCTCCGGCGTCCCAGGCGACGACGGTCGCCGTCGTCCCGAAGACCACCGGTCCGGCCGTCGCGCCGTTGGTCGCCGCGAAGACGATGCCGAGGAAGGCGACCAGCCCGCCCCCGTCGACGAGGCCGTGACGGGCGCTGGCGACCCCGGCCAGCAGGACGACCGTCCCCAGCGCACACAGCAGCGCTCCGGCGGAACTCCCGGCCGCCACCAGCGTCGTCGCGGCCGTGCCGGCGACCGCCGGCACGAGCAGCGACCGGCGGGCCGGGCGGCGGACGATCTCGACGCCGGTCATCCCGACCACCGCCTGCGGCCGCGCGCCAGCGCCTCCGCGAGCGACTCCTCGGGGTCCCAGTCGACGACGCGCAGGCCGGACTCCCGAAGCGACGCCAGCCGGTTCGACCGCTCGGCGGCCGCGAGCGTCCGTCCCGGCGTGTCAGTCCGCGTCGAGTCCGGGCTGATAACCGTCACCGGGTGGTCGCGGACGTGGATCGCGCGGGCGACGTACTCGCTCGTCCGGTCGGGAACCGGCGAGACGAACACGACCTGCGCGTCGTCCGCGAGGCGGTGGAGGAACGTGCGCAGGTAGCCGGGCACGTACACCCGGTCCGACGGCGGCGTCGGCGACAGCGTCGGATGGGTCGCCAGCAGGTTCCGGACCTCGGCCTGGTGGGTCGGACCGGCGCCGGGGGCCTGCCAGACGTCGTCGGGAGCGAGTGTGGCCACCCCGACGCGGTCGCCGGTGTCGATGAGCGAGTTGAACAGCCGGCGGGTCGCCTCGATCGACCGGTCGACGGCGTGGGGGCCGTCCGGGCCGGCCTGGAGGTACGCCGCCTTCCGCAACTCGACGAGGACGACGACGGTCGCCATCCGCTCCTCGCGGAACTCCATGGTCGCCAGGTCGCCGTCGCGAGCGTAGCGGTTCCAGTCGATCCGACTCAGCGCGTCGCCGTGCTGGTACTCCCGGAGCGAGGCGAACTCGACGCCCTCGCCCGCCGAGTCCGTCGACACGCGTCCGGTGTACGGCGAGGTCAACCCGTGGAGCGGCACCGTCTCGGTCGCGTCCAGCGGCGGCAGACAGGTGATCGTCGTCGGCTCCGTCCGCAGTTCGAGGGCGCGCTCGCGACTGCCGCTGACGTTGCGCGCGACAACGTCCAGTCCGTCGAAAGTGAACTCACCCCGCCGGGCCAGCACCGTGTACGCGAAGGTCACGCTCGCGCCCGGGCGCAACGCGGTCGCGGTGCGGGCCGGGCCGTCGACAGCCGCGAGCGCATCGGGCACGTGGTCGACGATCCGAAGGTCCGGCAACACGCCGTCGCCGGCGTTGGTGACAGTAACTCGCACGCCGACGCGGTCGCCTGGTTCCGGGTTCGGGTCGGTTACTGCGCGCGTGACCGCGAGCGAGGGCTCCGGCGCCTCGGTCGCGTTCGCGTAGGCGAGATAGCCGACGCCGACGACCGCCGCGAGAAAAAGCGGCCGCGACTGCGTCAACACGCCCAGCCCCGCGGTGAGAAACGTGACCGCCGCGATGCCGAGCCAGTGGTCCGTCGACGAGAGCCGCGACGCCTCGACAGTCGTCGCGCCTGCGGGGCGGTCGCCGGTCGCGTGGTCGCCGGCCTCTTCCGCGCTGTCACCGGCCGCGTGGTCGCCGGCCTCTTCCGCGCTGTCACCGGTCGCGCCGTTGCCCGTCTCGTCCGCCGGATCTTGATCGCTCCCGGAACCGTCCTTCCGGTCCCCCGAGTCGCTTCCACCCGGGTCGTCGCGGCTGGCGTCGTCCCCGTCGGCGCTTGTTGCCTCAACCACGTCGTCGGACGAGCGCGCCGGCGCGCCCCCGAACTCGCCGGCGGACCGGCGGACCGTCGGGGCGTCGTCCTCAGTCATCCTCGCCCTCCGCCAGCCGGTGGACTTCCCGGACTGCGCTGACGGCGCGGCGCTGGAACGGTGGCGTCGAACTGAACAGTTCCCGGATCCGGTTGCGCGCACTCGTCTTCGGCGGCCTGCGCGTGAAAAACGAGGCGGCGAAAGGGTCGTCGGTCCAGGTCCCCTCATCGAGCATCACCTGGGCCTCGTCCTCGGTACAGCGCTCGCGGCGCTGGAGTGTCGCCACCGCCACTTCCCGGACATCGTCCCGGATGGACTGACGCTGGAGCTGGTTGTAGCGGGTCACCGTGATGGTTTCGAGTCGCCGGTCGAAGTCGTCGCCCGGCGTCGGCAACTCCACGGTCACCTCGGTGTCCGAGGTCTCGGCGTACTCGAACGAAGCGTCACGGCGACGCTGGATCTCCCGGGCGGCGCCCAGCAGGAGCACGCCGCCCAGGATCGAGACGACCGTCTCGTCGGTGGGCAACGTGGTCGTCACCGACGGGACCGCGAGCGCGACAAGACCGACCAGCGCCAGTACGACCCCCGCCGCCGCGGTCAGGCGCCGGGTCACGACGACTCACCCGCGTAGGCCGATTCGATGCGGCGCAGCGTCTCGACGGCTGTCTCCTCGCGGTCGGGTGTCGGGTCGAACCCGCCGTAGCGGACCTCCTCGAACACCGCCGTGAGTCGGTCGACGTCGTCGGCGTCCATCCCGGCCTCGACGGCCGCCGCCGCGAACTCCGCGGGCGTGCTTGACTCCGGGTGGTCGACCGAGAGGTGGTCGGTCATCTCCGCCCAGGCGCGATACACCTCGTTCCCGAACTCGCCGCCCGTCTCCGCCTCGATCCGGTCGGCCGCGCGTCCGGCCGCCTCCCCGATGGCCCGCACGTTCGCCGACTCCTCGGGGTCGCCGGGTTCCTCGGCCGACTCGACTTCCTCGGTCTGGTCGTGACTGCCGGTCAGGACCAGAAGCGCCGTAACGACCAGCGCCCCGGCCACGAGGACGAGCAGTATCGCGGTCGGCAGGTCCGGCGAGGTGACGCTGCTGGCGCCGCCGGCGATCCCACCACCCTCCTGGGCAGGGTTCCCCGCGTCGGAGAAGTCGAACAGTTGGCCGGTCTCCTCGTCACGACACGCTGTGAGGACGAGATAGACGAACGTGCCGGGATACGCGACGAGGAGCGTGAAGGCGGTGGCGGTCGCCACGTCGTCGAGCCACCGCAAGAGCAGGAAAAACGCGACGAGACCGAGGAGGAGCAGGACCTGTGCGGTCGTCGTCCGGAGCCACTGGACGCAGAAATTGAACAGGGGTCCGCTCTCGAGGTCGAGGTCGATGATCGAGTCGCGCCCGTCCGCGCTGTCGCCCGACGGCGTGGGCGCCGGGGTGCGCTCGCCGCCCAGGTCGTCGGACTGACCGGGGTTTCCGAACCCGACGCTGCCGTCGGGGTCGGTCGTCGTGTCCAGCGTCGCCGCCGCGAACGCGATAACTGCCAGACACAGCACCGCGAGTGCGACCGTCCGCGGACTGACACGCGAATCCACACCCCGGCTTAGCGGCGTGTGTCAAAAAAGGCCGTGCCCGGAACTGGGGTGCGCTCCCGGCGGATCAGTCGACACCGCCACCAGTAGATTCCCCTCTCCCCAGCCCACGAATTCCGATCGCCAGCCGAACCCGACCGTTTACGCTCGTCGACCCCGAACGACGCCCGATGACCGACGACGAGCGCGCACCCACGGCCGAGCGCGCGGCCGACGACGAATACACGACCGACCCGCCGGAGGCCAATCCGGTTGCGGCCGGCGAGTGGACCGGGCGACTGTTCGACCGGCGCGATTCGCCCGGTCGCTACGACGGCGAGACCGGCACGGCGTTCGACCGCTGGCAGGCCGACGCCCGCGAGCGACTGCGGACGACGCTCGGCTTCGAGGTCATCGAGCGCGACGGCCCCGTCGACCTCGACCCTCGCCTCGTTGCGACGGCCGACGCCGACGGCCACGAGCGCCAGACCTGGACGATCGCGACCGAACCGGGCTTCCGGGTCCCCTTCTACCTCCTCGTCCCCGACGACGGGGAGCCGCCGTATCCGACCGTCCTGGCGTTGCATGGCCACACCACGGCCGGGAAAGACCTCGCCGCCGGACTCGTGACCGGCGACGAACGCGAGCAGACGATCGGCGTCGAGGAGCGAGATATGGCCCGTCAGGCAGTCGATCGGGGCTACGCGGCGCTCGCGCCCGATATGCGCGGGTTCGGCGACCTCACGCCCCCCGAGGACCCGCGGGCCGGCGGCACCTGTCGCACCCTCCAGGTCCACGCCCAACTGTTCGGTCGCACCCTCGCCGGCGACCGAACCTGGGACGCCCTGCAAGTTGCCGAGTTCGCCCGCGGCCGACAGGAACTCGACGCCGACCCGCTCGCGGTCACCGGCCACTCCGGCGGCGCTGCGGTCGCGCTGTTCGCGGCCGCGCTCGATACCGGGCTCTCGCCCGCCGTCGTCTCCTCCTATTTTTGTGCCTTCGAGGACTCAATCGCCGCTATCGACCACTGCGATTGTAACTACGTTCCCGGCCTGTGCGAACTCGGCGAGGCCTGGGACCTGGCCGGCCTGCTCGCGCCGCGGCCGGTCCGGTTTCTCGCCGGCCGCGACGACGAGATTTTCCCGCTCGCGGGCGTCCGACGAGCGTTCGAGCACCTCGAACCGATCTACGCGGCCGCCGGCGCGCCCGATGCGTGTGACCTCGTCGTCGGCGACGGCGGGCACCGCTACTTCGGCGACGCCGCGTGGTCGTTTTTCGAGGAATTTCGAGAAGAGTTCCGGGCGTGATACCCCTGAACGTCCAGTCAGCGAGGGTCACTCGAATGGGGGTACTTTCGTATCGATAGAGCGACAAACGGTCAGGACTCAAGCAGGGACCGCGCCCGCTCGACGTAGCTGTTCCCGTCCCAGCTCCGGGCCGCGCCGATGCGACCGAGCGCGTCGAGCGCCCGCTCGTCGGTGAAACACGTCCGTCGAACGAACACCGAGAGCAACGTCGGCGTCGTCACGAGGCGGGTGTCAGCGAGCGATGCGTGGATCAGCCCGAGCCTGTTGAACTCGTCGCAGAGAAAGAGCGCGGCGTCGACCTCGTTCGCGAGTGCAACCGCCGCGTTCTCGCCGTCGTCGAGTGGAAAGTCCGCGTCGAGCGACGCTTTCCGAACGGTCAGTTCGTCACTCCGGTCGAGCACTGTCTCGGCCCCCCGTCCGTGTACGTCGTCGTGGGAGGCAACCGACCGGAGTTCGTCGACCACGATCTCGGGCGCGTACACGTTGTACTCCGCGAGACATAGCGCGAGCAGATCGCGTTCCGGCGGGACAGTAGCTTCCTCTCGACCACGCGCGGACCCGACCCCGAGACTCACGAGCCCCGACGTGTCGGCAACCAGCACGGACATCTACAGGTCCGCGACCTCGTCGACGAACCCCTCGTCCAGTTGCCGTTTCAACACGCGCACGTTCGCGGCTTCCTCCGGACCGACCAGCGCCGTCAGCTGGTCGTCGGATATCTCGCCGTCATAGTAGGCGGCCGCGATCTCCTGGGTGATAGCGTCGTCGTGAGCGGCCTCCTGCAGGTACTCCCGGAGCGCGGTGACGAGGATGTCCGTCCGATCCTCGCCGAGCACCGTCGCGAGCGCGTCCGTCCGGTCGACCAGTCGCTCGGGCGCCCGAAACTGGACGCGCCGTTTCTCGGAGCTCATCGTGTGTACGATGTGAGCCAAGACACTTAGCGGTTTCTCGGATAGGGGAGTGCTTTCGAGTTCGATTCAGCGAGACTGGAATTTGTCTTCCCGGTCTCGCCTCCCGCTCAAGCAGTTACTCGGATTCGGTCAGTTCGAACTCGACCGCAAGCGACGATGACGACATCTGGAAGACGAACCGGTACGTCCCGACCCTCAGGCGTTCGCAGACCACGAACGTCCCGGTGGAGAATCCCACGGCACTAGCCCGGAACCCCCACTCGAAACCAGCACCCGGATCGTGAGTGACAGCGGTGGCGTTGAAACCCGCACGAGCGGACTCGAACAGTGTCACTGTTCGCCAGCCGTTGTCGATCTGTCGTTGTAGCGCATATCGGTTTGACGTGCCCGTCGTTCGTTGCTCGCCAGCGACGTTCGTCAGTTCGAACGTGATCGGATCGCCGCGCTCGACGCCCCGTTCGTTCGCGGTGAGTTCAAACCCATTCGCCTCCGAAGGAATCCCCGCGGAGAAATCGAAACCCGGACCGGTTTCCTCGCCCGTACACTCCGCTGGCGTCGCGGTCGTAGCTGATCCGATCGGCTGGTCTCCGGTTTCTGAGGTCGCGTTCAAACAGCCAGAGACGACGATGAGCACCAGAACAGCTGCGATCGCTACCTGTCGAGTTCGTCCAGCCATACCAGCAGCATCGGGGGACGACTGCCTAAACTAACGGTGAGTTAAAATCGCGATTTTCGTAGTGGGTAGGTTCATTGAAGGAGGAGCACAATTTTCGTCGTGTCATGAACGCGAGGGTGGTGGGTCAGTGACGCGTCTCTTCCCGATACAGTCGGATCCCGATCTGGAGGGGCGAGAACCAAAACTGGTCGAGCTAGACGAGGCTGACGCCGACGAAGTGTTCGACGCGCTGAGTTCGAAAACATCCCGAACGCTCTTGCTCGAACTACACGACGAACCGCGGCCAGCCTCGCAACTGGCCGAAACAGTCGATACGACCGTGCAGAACGTTCAGTACCACCTGACCAAACTCGAAGCGGTCGATCTCATCGAAGTGGTTGATACGTGGTACTCCGAGAGCGGCACGGAGATGAAAGTCTATGCTCCGGTGGACGAGTCGTTAGTGCTATTCGCCGGTGAACAACCGAAATCCTCGCTTCGACGGCTTCTCGAACGACTCGTCGGTGTGCTGGCGGCTCTGACGGCTGCTGCGGCCATCGTCGCACTCGCCGTGGACGAGAACAAGCCATCACAGACCGGTGGTGTGAACATGAGCGGGCCGACAAGCGGGGGCGGCGCGGGTTCCGATCCGGTTGTCACCGCTCTCGTCTTTCTCGCCGGTGGCGTGTTTGTGCTCGTCGCGCTCGTCGTGCTCGATAGAGTATAGAACAGCCGTTCTTCGGCACCGAAAACTGGCCCGCGGAAATCAGCCTCCGCAGTCGACCGCCCCGTCATCATCCGTTTCAGGAAACAGTCCGTTTCGAATGTAAGAGTTTAAAACACATCGGGGAAACAGCCTCGGCTATGCCGACAGAGGGGCTGGAACTGGCGGACAGGGGGACCACACAGGGGACACGCGACGCGGGGGCCGTGCCGCCGCCGCTGCCGCCCGACGACCCGGAGGCGTGGTACGCGCCCGACGTGCGCTCACAGACCGAAGTCGCGCCCGGCGTGGTCGTCACCATCCGCGAGACAGACGACGGCTTCGCCTACGAGGTCCGCGAACCCGCCCTCGGCGAGGGCGGCGCCGACGCGCTCGACCGCGTCAAGGAGTACTTCGCCGACGCGAACCTCGACCGCCCGCGTACCCGCGAGGGCGCGGTCGAGCGCATGGCCGAGGGGTTCGACCCGAAGTACCGGCGCGTGCTCGACCGCCTCGTCGACGTCTCGCCCGCGACCCGGCGCCGGATCGAGTATCACGCGCTTGCCGACCTGGGCTGTCTCGGTCAGCTGACGCCCTACGCGCTGGACGACCGCATCGACGTGGCCGACGTGTCCGACGACCGCGTCGTCGTCCACACGGACCGGTTCGCCCCCGCTGAGACCGACCTGCCCGCCGACCCCGAGTATCTGGACCGGTTCGCCAGCGAGCGGGTCGACCGCTACACAGTCTCCTTTCACGACTTCGACGTGCCGGTCGTCGTCTACCGCGAGAACCTGCTCGGCGCGGACGCGTTCCAGACGAAATACGCCGTCCGCGAGCCCGACCTCTTGCCCGGCGACGCCGACCTGGTCGAGGAGTGCAAATCGCGCATCTGGGAGACGGACGTCGACGGCGTCGTCGAGGACGAGGCCGCCTTCGTCCGCGAGCGTGCCCGCGAATTGCTCTCTCGGCGGCTCACCGCCCGCAACACGCGAGCGTGGGTCGACGCGACTCGCCACCGACTGCGGAGCGCGCTCGCCGAGTGGGGGCTTGCCATCCCGCCGGTCGACGACCGCTACGTCGAGGACCGACTCGACGACCTGGTCTACTACGTCCTCCGCGATTACGTCGGCTACGGCAAACTCACGATACCGGTCCGCGACGAGAACCTGGAGGACGTGGAGGCCAACCGCGTCGGCGAACGGGTGAAGGTCGTCCCCCGCGACGGCGTCGGCCACGGCGGTCGGATCCCCACGAACCTCGCGTTCGACGACGAGCAGCCGTTCGTCAACGTCGTCAAGCAACTCGCGGCCGACGACGGGACGGAACTCAACGCCGCCAACCCGAGCGCGAAGGTCAACCTCAGCCCACCGGGGGTCGAGGAAACTATCCGCTGTGCCGTGGCGCTCCCGACCGTCAGCGAGGACGGCCCCCACATCTCCATCCGCAAGCAGGCCCCGGACGTGCTGACGCCGGTGGACCTGCTCGAAAAGGGGAGTCTCCCGACGGAACTGGTCGCCTGGCTCTGGCAGTTCTACGAGAGTCACGGCGTCGTCCTGTTCTGTGGCCCCACTGGCGTTGGCAAGACCACATTGATGAACGCCCACATGCCGTTCGTCAGCTTCCGCGATCGACCGGTGAGTATCGACGAGGGCTCGCGCGAGGTGTGGCTCCCCCACGAGACTGGCGTCTCGCTCACCACCCGCGAGCATCAGGACGACTACAAGCAGGTGACGATGGCCGACCTGATGACCCAGACCAACTATCTCAATCCGGACGTGGAACTCATCGCCGAGGTCAACACGCCCGAGAGTTTCCGCACCTTCGCCGAAGCGCTGAATACAGGCCATGGAATAATCGGCACTACCCACGCCGCCGACGTGGAGACGCTGGTCAACCGCGTCGTCGAGCAGGACGTGCCCACCTACCTCCTCGACGAGGTTGATCTCCTGGTCTTCCCGCGCCACGTCGACGGCGAGCGCTACGTCGGCGAGGTTATCGAGTTCGTCGACGAGGGTCGCTTTCGCGACCTCGACCGCGAGCGGGCGGACGACGCCTGCGGGGTCGTCAGGAAAGGCGACGCCACGGTCTACTGGAACGCCGTCGCGAGCCGGCGCCACGACGGGAGCTACGACCTCGCCTACGATCACCCCGACCTCGACGGGAACGGACCGAGCGAGGAGAACACCGAGGACGGCGGCGACGAACGCCGCGTCGACACCGGCATCTTCGAGCGCCTCGCCGCCCTGACCGACCGCCCGGTCGACGCCGTGGAATCGGACTTCCACCGCAAGCACCGGTACGTGCAGTACCTCCAGCGCGAGGGCGTTACCGACGGTGAGGAACTGTTCGCGCTCCTGGCCGACCTGGAGACCGACGAGGCCGCGACTGTCGAGCGGATCCGCCATCGACACGACACGCGGCGTCGCCGAACGTCGGCCGAGCAAGGCCGAAATACAGCCGCGGACGGCGGCGCGACTCCGGACGGCGGTCCGGCTGCGGACGGCGGCGCGACCCTAGACGGCGGCGCGACCCCGAGCGAGAGCGCGACCCCGAGCGAGGGCGCAGCTCAGGACGACGTCCCAGGTCACGAGCGCGAAAGCTCGACGGAGGACACGAATGGCGACTGAGCGCGACCCGGTCGCCCGGCGCGACGGGCCGCTCGCGGTGGTCGACAGGGCGCTCTACGCCCTGTTTTCCAGGCGAGCCGACAGCGCGAGACACGACCGCGACCGCCACCGGTACCGGGCGGCCAACGTCGGGACCAGTTTCGACGTGTATCTCTCGCGGGTTTACGGCCTCTCCTGGGCCGTCGCCGCCGGCGCCTTCGCCATCGCGACGGCGCTCGCGCTCGTCGTCCCGGCAGGGTTGTTCGAGGGCGCCGTCGCCTTCGTCGGGGACGGCGTCCCCGTGGTCAATCGCCTGAGCGTGCCCACGGTCCCGCGCGTCGTCGTCGGCCTGGCGGCCGGCGCGGTCGCGGCCGGCCTCGGCAAGTGGGCGACGGTACGACTGGGCGGGCGCTACCTCGGTTGGCGCGCGAAGGCCCGCCGGGCCGACATCGAGTCGACGCTGCCCGGCGCGGTCCGATATCTCCGGGTCCTCGCGTCCGGGAGCGGCGACCAGCGCGGCATGCTCCGGCGGGTCGCGGACCAGCGTGCCTACGGCGAGACAAGCGTGGCCTTCCGGCGCGCGCTCAACGAGGCCACGCTGGCTGGGAGCCTCGACGCCGGCCTCGAACGCGTCGCCCGCGACACTCCCTCGCGGGACCTGCTCGCCCCCTTTCTCCTGAAGTATCGCGAGCACGCCGAGCAGGGCACCGACGCGCTCGCGGAGTACCTCCGGATGGAGGGACGCCTGCTCTCACACGAACAGTCACGCACCCACGACCGCGTCGGCGGCTATCTCGAACTGCTCGCCGAACTGTTCGTGGTTCTGCTCGTGTTCCCGGCGCTCACGGTCCTGATCGTCACCGTGATGAGCGTCCTCTCGCCGGGACTGTCGGCCCCGGTCGAGACGCCGCTGGGCACGATGACCGCGCGCGAGATCCTGGTCTACGCCAGCATCGCGTTCGTACTGGGCGTCGGTGCGGCCTCGGCGGCCGTCGTCGCGAGCGTCCGACCCACCCAGCACGCACTCCCCGACTACCGCGCCCCGCGGGACCCGCTCGGCGTGCTCCGGACCGCACCAACCAATCCCGCGAGCGCGACGCTGGTCTGTCTGCCCGTCGCAGCCTGTGTCGCCGCCGGCCTGTGGGCGCTGGGCTACGCGGCCGCAAACGTCCTCCTGCTCGCCTACGTCGCCTTCGGTCTCCCGGTGGGGCTGGTCGCCGTCCGCCGGGCGCGCATCGACGACGCGAAAGACCGGGAGATGCGCGACTTCGTCCACGCCATCTCGGGCCACGTCGCGCTCGGACGGCCGTTCTCGCAGGCGGTCGAAACCGTCGCCGAGGAGGTCGACCACGGCGCCCTCCAGGGCGACGTGGAGTCGCTCGCGTTTACCCTCTCGCTGACGACCGACGCGGGGCGCGAGGACGGCGACGTCCGTGCGGCGGCGCTCGACCGATTCGTCGATGACGTGGGGACGCCGATGGCCGAGCAGACCATCGGCCTCGTCGTCGGCGCGCTCGACGCCGGTAGCGAAACCGAACAGGTCTTCGAAACGCTCCAGACCGAGATCGGGCGGCTCTACCACGAGCGAAAGGAGCTCCGGTCGGTGTTGCTCGTTTACGTCGCCGTCGGCTGGACGACCGGCCTGCTCGTCCTCGGGATCATGGTCGCCGTGAACCTCTCGGTGCTCGACGGGTTCACCCAACTTGCGAGCGTCTCGAACGTCGAGGGTGCGGGCGGCGCCGGCGGGTTCGCGCTCGACGCCGACGCGGTCCAGCCCGCCCGCGAACAGTGGCGATTCTACCTCGTCACGCAGGCGACGATGCTCGCCTGTGGCTGGTTCGCGGGCATGACCAGCCGCGGCCGCTACGAGGCGCTACTGCACTCGGCCGGACTCGTGGCCATCGCCTACGTCGTCTTCGCGGGGGTCGGAATGGTATGACCGGGCCGCCACCGACTCCGCGGAGGAACCGCGGAACCAATCCCAAGAGTCACGAGCGGGGCCAGTCGAGCGTCGTCGGCGTCGCGCTCCTGCTCGGCGCGACCGTCGTCGCGCTCGGTGTGTTGACCGCGAGCGTCGGGACGCTCGTCGACGGCCAGACCGCCCGAACCGACGCCGAGCGCGTCGCGGCGGACGTAGAAGAGTCGCTCCGGCCGGTCGAGACGACCGGCCACAGCACCGGCGAGATCCGCTTCGCCGACGGTCGCCTCCACACGGTCGAACGGGACCTGCGCGTCGTGAACGACAGCGGCGTCGTCGCGGCGGTCGAGGTCGGCGGCCTCGTCTACGAGCGGGGCGACCACCGCGTCGTCTCGGTCGCGGGTGCCGTCCTCCGTGAGGAGGGCGAGAGCGCCTGGGCCGTCCGCGACCCGCCGATATTCGGGTCGACCGCCACCGAGGTACTGGTCGTCGGCGCCGCGAAACTGAACGCGAGCGACCTGGCGATCGGTGGGGACCGCGCCAGCGTCCGCGTCGAGACGAACGTCAGTCACGACCGGCGAACGCTCCCTGTCGACGAGTACGCCGTCGCGGTCGAGACGGAGAGCCCGGACGCGCTCGCGGCGGCCTTCGAGGGGCGCAACGCGACCGTCGACCGCCGGCACTTCGACAGCGACGGGACCCCGAGCGTCGTCGCCACGTTCCCCAGTCGCAGACAGGCGTACCTCGTCGTCCACGACATGCGCCTGGAGGTGGGCGATGGCTGAGTCGCGAGGAGTCGCGCCGGCCACACACCGATCGTCTCTCGCCGAGGGCGACCGTACACTCTCGCCGGACCGCGCTGCCGACGATCGGGGAGTCACGCCCGCCGTCGGCAAGACCCTCGAAATCGGGCTCGTCGTCCTGTTCGTCGCACTGGTGACGACGGTCCTGCTCGGCGGAGCCGTCCCGGAGTACCGCGCGGCGACCGGCGACGAGGTCGGCGACCGCGCGCTCGTCTCGGCGAGTCAGGCAATCGAGCGGGCCGTCCCGCCCGGCGGCGCGACGGTCACCGCCCAGCGGACGGTCGACCTGCCACCGACCATCGCCGGGAGCGGCTACGAACTCCGTGCCGACGGGCGGCGACTCGTCCTCGACCATCCCGACCCCGCTATCGACGGATCGGTCCGGCTCGTCCTCGGCCCGCGGGTCGGCCGCGTCGTCGGAACCTGGGACAGCGGCGCGACGACGGTCGTCGAGGTCACGGACGGTTCCGACGGGTTGGTGGTCGAACTCGCCGAACAGGAGGGCGGCGGATGAGCGGCCAGATTCGCCGGCCGCGGCAGATCGGGGACGCGCCGGCGCCGAGCGGTGGTGGCGGGAATCGCGGCGGGAGTCGCGGCGGGAGTCGCGGCGGGAATCGCGGGCAGGCCAACCTCGTCGCGCTGGTCGCGGCGCTGTTCGCACTGACGAGCGTGACGGTCATCGCGGTCGCCGTCGCGAACGGCGCGCTCGCCGGGGAGACGCGTGACGCCGACGAGCGCCACGCCGCGACGGCCGTCGCGGACCGACTGGTCGAGGGGGACTCGCCGCTCGCGAACCGGTCGAACGTTCTCGACGCCGCCGACGTTCGGTCGGTGACCGCCGCCGACCTGCGGCGGTGGTACCCCGCCCTCGCGGAGCGATCGTTCAGGGTCACGCTGGACGGCGAGGAACTCGCCAGCGCGGGGTCGCCCGCGGGCGGGACGACGATGCGACGGGTCGTCCTCGTCGAACGGACCGCCGAGTCGACGGTCACCCCCCGCTTTCGCGCCGGGAACCACGTCATACTCCCGCGGCGCACGTCCCGAGCCGATGTCGACATCGATCCACCGGAGAATGTGAGCGTCCGCGCCGTCCGGGCGAACGAGCGGACGGTGTTGCACGACCCCGACGGACTCGCCGGAGCGTTCACGGTCGAGGTGTCCAGGCGGGAGACAGTACAGTTCACCTTCGCCGCCAACGGAACGCTCGGGTCCGGCGACGTCGAACTCACGCTGTACCCGCGCCAGACGCGAAAGGCCGAACTGGCGGTGACCGTCGATGATTGAGCGAGCCCCGCGAGCACAGCTCCCGATGCCGGCCGTCGAGGGGGCACTCGCCGTATTGGTGGTACTTGGCGTCGCCGGCGGGTTCGCGCTCGGGGTCACCCAGCCGGACACGAGCGACGCGCAACTCGACGCCTACGCCGCGGACGCGGCGACCATCCTCTCGGCCGAGCCGCCGCGCCATCGTGGCGGGACGCGACTGGCGGAGGTGACACGGTCGGCCGAGTCCTTCGAGCGCGAGCGCGCTGCGCTGGAACGCCGGGTCGGGCGGATCCTCCCGGACAACCTCATGTATCGCATCACGACACCGCACGGGCGGGTCGGCCATCCGAAACCGGTCGGTATCGCCACCGGCGTCGCGACGGTGACGACCCGGCACGGCGAGGTCACCATCAGGGTGTGGTACGCGTGAGCCGACCGCGCTCCGGGGACCCCGAGCCACCTCCAGGGGCCCGTCAGATTCCTAGGCTCGGCGCCGCCGGGGGCCGACGCGGACAGCTGGTACTCCTGTCGGGTGTCGTCGTCGCGCTCGCGTTGCTGGCGATGTTGACCGCGTTCCTCCAACTCGGATACCACGCTGACGTGGCGACGAGCGGCGACGAGCGCGTCGTTGCCGACGGGGAGTCGTACCTCCAGCGAGTCACGCACGACGCCGCGCGCGACCTGCGCGGGGAGTACGACTGGAGCCAGCGCGACGCGGCGGTGACCGCGCTCCGGTCGGCGCTCGAACCGCGCCTCGCGACGCTCGAACGGTCGCGGGCCGGTGCCGGGGTCGCCGCGACTGGCACGCTCAACCGGACCGCCGCCGAGCGATGGGCCGACACGCACTGTCCGTCCGGCACCGGCCGCGAGTTCGGCCCCTGTCGCGCCGACCGCGGCGTCGTCGTCCAGGAACGCGATGGGCGAACGCTCGTGGTCGGGGTCGCCTACGACCTCGGGGTCACGACCGAGCAGTCGACGACGAGGCTAACGACCGTCGTCGAACCGGTCGAATAGATACCTTCGTAGGAACCGATAAGTGGTCCGGCCGCGAGGGTCTGGACATGGCCGACCCGGGGCGCGAGACGCGATACACCGAATCGGACGTCATCGAGGTGTTCAAGGGGCGAGACGATTACGCCGAGCCACTGACCGCGAACGAGGTGGCCGACGCGCTGGAGTGCTCGCGCCGGACCGCCCTGAACCGCCTCCACGACCTCCAGGCGTCGACGGAGGTCACGAGCAAGAAAGTCGGCGGGCGAAGCCGGGTGTGGTGGATCCCGGTGCGCCTCAACGGCTGAGACTGGTGGCGCGCCTCAACGGCTGAGACTTCGGCAGTCCAGCGCGTCGCCACGCGTTGCACGGTCTCGTATCACGTGAGTTACCCGAGCGTCGCGTGGCTCTCCCGAATCACTCGAATCCCCACTGCTCCGCGCGCGCTTCCGCCTCCGCACGGGCCTCCTCGCGGATCGCCGCGACCTTCTCCTCGTCGTCGAGAAACGCCTCGACGGCACCGACCTGTCTCTCGTCAGCCTCGGCATCGCCCTGCCCACCGGGCGATGGGTCGGGCTCACTCGGCGGTCGGGGAGCATTCGCCGACTCGCCGTCCGCGCCGGCCACCCCACCGCCCACGCCGGCCGCACCGGCCGCCACGCCGGCCGGTGTCGCCTCGCGCGTCCGCTCGGCCAGCGCGGGGTCGCCGACGAGGCGCTCGGCAGCCATGCCCGGGGGCACGCGAAACGACTCGCGGGCGTGGACCTCGGCGAGGTCTGCGGCGTCGAGTTCGAACAGTTCGAGTTGATACGGGCCCTCGGCGGCCAGGTCGGCCAGCGCCGGCGGGCCGCCCCGCTCGGTCCCGGTGTGGTAGGCGACGACCGGGACGCCCGTCTCGAAGGTGACGACACCGCGGCCCTCGCCGTCGAGAAGCAGCGATTCCTGGGGTTCGAGGACGGCGTAGCCGGTCACTCCGCGGTCCAGGGCGTCGACGAGGAGGGTTCGCGGATCGGTGACGACCCGAGAGCGCACGAGACGGCCGCGCGGGAGTTTCATGGCGACTCGGGGACGACCGCGCTCCGGAAGCGGTCGGCGACGGTCCCGGAGTCCCCATCGCGGACATCGAGCGTACGTACCGCCTCACGATAGGCCGCGGCCGCTTCGGACGCCGGCGCGTGGGCGAGTAGGGGGCGTCCCGCGCGGCGGGCCGCGCGGACCTCGTGGCTTTCCGGGACCGTCGCTAGCGTCGGCCCCTCGAAGTAGCGCTCGGCCTTGGGCGCGATCCGGGCGATCGCGTCGTCGTCGCGGACCTTGTTGAACAGGATGCCCGCGGTGCCGGTGTCGTAGGAGGTGGCGTACTCCTGGACCTTCAGCCCGTCCGACAGCGACGGGATCGTCGGTTCGAGCACGACCACGACCCGGTCAGCGAGGACGACCGGGAGGACGGCCGCGCGACTCGAAAGCGTCGCGGCCGAGTCCAGCAGGATGACGTCGGTGTCGGCGGCCAGCGTCGCGACCACGTCCCTGAGACGCGTCGGGTCGGCCGCCGCGAAGTCAGCGAGACTGGTCCCGCAGGGCACCACGGAGAGCCCGTGGCGCTCGTAGACCGCCGCTTCGACGGGCGCGCCGCCGTCGACGAGCACGTCGTGCAGGGTCGTCTCGACCGCCTCGAGGTCGGCGTGAAAGAGCAGGTTCGCCATCCCCATGTCGGCGTCGACGACCGTCACGTCGTACTCCTCGGACAGCGCCATCCCCAGCGCGAGCGTGCTCGTGGTCTTGCCTGTCCCCCCCTTGCCGCTGGCGACCGCGAACGCCTCGACCATGTGGACCGGAGTGGTTCCCCCTCCGATAAAAACGTTCGTGTCGACGACAGGTTTCGGCGACAGCATCCCAGCGAGCGGTCACTCGGCTGGACGGGACACGCTCCGTACGGAACGGACAGCGACCGGACGGTTGGCTCGCTGGCGAGCGAGTCCGGATAAATGGCGGGAAGTCGGGCCGGCGACCGGCCCTGGGTCACGTGGGTCGCAGGGCGCGCGCGTTCGGCTTCGGGCAGGCCCGGGTCGTCGCCCGACCGCAGGACGACGGCCACAAGATTCGCGGCGCCGACCGCGGCCTAGCACGACACCCACTTCGCGCGGCGAATGTCGTACTTACCACAGACCGGGCAGGTGTGATACTGGACATCGAACCGTGTGTCACAACCTATACACACGTACGGAAGCGTCTCGGAGGACGACAACCCTGACGCGCGCTTTGCCCTCTCCAAGACGCCCATCGTGACCACGTCGAGTCAGTGGGACGCTCCAAGTAAAAAGAGACAGGATAGTTCACACCCCACCACCCCGTCGCTTGCGTGCGGTTTTCGAGCGTATAAATACCCTCTTGGCGGCCAGTCAGCCGGCGGCCATCGACGCCCACTACCGGCCGCGAACGTCGCGACTGGGCCCCGTCGAGAACGACGACCACTCCGGAGAAAAACAGAACAGATCCAGATGATAAAATACCGTATGTTTTTGGAATGGGGCCGGCTCGCTGACGTTCAGGGGTCGACTCGTCCGTCGCACGCTATTCGACGATATCGTACACCAGCCACTCGCCGTCGTACTTGCGAAGCGTGAACGTCGAGGTGCCGTCGTTGTCGGTCCACGTCGCCTCGACAGTCGCCTGCTGTTCCGACTCGCCCGTGACCGACAGGCGCTGGATCGTGACCTGGATATCGGTGCCGACGAGCGTGTCCGGGTCCAGTGGCGAGTCCGGGTGGACGAGCGACCGGATCGTCTCGCCGTCGTCCGACTGCATCGCCGTGATGAACTCCCTAGTCGTCTCCTTCGGGCTGCGCGTGCCGCCGTCGTCCCCGCCAAGCAGGAAGAACGCGCCGCCCCCGACGCCGAGCACGCCCGCGCCCCCGACGGCGAGTACCTGCCGTCGGCTCAGGCCGGCCACGACACCGCCCTGGTCGCGCCCGCGTGCCTGCCCGCCGCGGGGCTGGCCTGGCTGTTGGTGGCCCTGCTGTGACGGATTCTGCTGCGGGGGATCCTGTCGCGGTTGCCCCTGCCGTGGCTGGCCCTGCTGTGACGGATTCTGCTGCGGGGGATCCTGTCGCGGTTGCCCCTGCCGTGGCTGGCCCTGCTGTGACGGATTCCCCTGAGAGTGATTTTGCCGTGGCTGGCCCTGCTGTGGCGGATTCCCCTGGGGAGGGTCCTGTCGAGATTGCCCCTCGTCCGGTCGCCCCTGATTCTGTCCCGGTCCCGCCTGGTTCGCCTGACCACCGCCCTGTTGACCCAGCGACACGCCACAGGAGTCACAGACTGCCGCTCGCTCACCGACTCTCGCACCGCAGTTCGGACACGTCGACATACCACGGAAACTGTGCGAATACCACAAGAAAGTCCCGATAGACACTCGACAAGTGTCTTCCATCGAGTTGTATAATTTGAACTGTGATATTTTACATACGGTGAGATCCCCTGTGAGTTGATCCACCGAGAGAGCGCACTGCCGGACTGGAGCGCAACGAGAGCGACCGGCGGATCCACAGACACCGGATACGTTCGCCCGATACTGATGGGGCCAGGCACCGATTTCGCCACCCGGATTTATTAGGCCACAACGCAGAAAACGAATATCCTGAGTTCGACCATGAGCGGTGAACCCGATGCGGTCCGCGTTCTTCTCGTCGACGGCGACCCCGAATTCGCGGAACGGGCCGCGGCCACCCTCGAACGCGAGGACGACCGCTTCGATGTCGTCCCGGTTTCGAGCGTCGCCGACGGGAGCGACCGGCTTGCATCGTCGGCGTTCGACTGCGTCGTCTCGGACCACGACCCGCCAGCCGTCGACGGGGTCGACTTTCTCGAAACTGTTCGCGAACGGGACGCCGAACTCCCGTTCGTCGTGTTCGCCGGCGCGGGCAGCGAGGCCGTCGCCAGCGCCGCGCTCGCGGCGGGCGCGACCGACTACCTCCCGAAAGGGTCGGGAAGCGGCCAGTTCGAGGAGCTCGCGGGCCGCGTCGACGATGCGGTCACGCGTGCCCGACGCGACCGGCCGGCGTACGAACACCGCTTCGACGCGCTGTTCGACGACCCGAACATCCTGGTCGGACTGCTCGATACCGACGGGACCGTACTCGATGTCAACGAGACGGCGCTGGAGTACGTCGACGCCGACCGCAACGACGTGGTCGGCGACCCCTTCTGGGAGACGCAGTGGTGGTCGACGGAGGTCCAGACGGACATCAAGGAGAAAATCGAACTGGCCGCACGCGGAGAGTACGTCGGCTACGACGCCAGTCACACCGGCCCGAACGGCGAGGCTCGGGACGTGTCCGGGGTCATCCGGCCGGTGACAGACGACGCCGGAACCGTTCGGTCGCTCATCGTCTCGGCGCGCGACGTCACCGAGAGCAGGGAGCGCCAGCGGGCGCTCGAGCGCCAGAACCAGCGTCTCGAGGAGTTCGCCGAGGTACTCACCCACGACCTGCGGAACCCGCTGACCATCGCGGTCGGCTATCTCGACGTGCTCAAGCAGTCGCCCGACGAGAAGGCCTTCCGGAAATGCGAGAACGCCCTCGACCGCATCGAGTCGCTTATCGACGAGGTCCAGGCATCCATCCTGCAAAACCGGAGCGAACCCGAAGAGGTGCCGGTCGACCTCGCGACTGCCGCGCACGAGGCCTGGTCGACGGCGGACACGCGCGGCGCAACCCTCGAAGTCGACGGCGAGATGCGTCTCAGAGCCGACCCCGACCAGTTCCGCCGACTCCTCGAGAACCTCTTTCAGAACAGCGCGGAACACGGTATCTCGGACGGCGCGGACGGTGCGGACGGCGGACGGAGCGCGGGTGGCCCCGGTGGTTCTGCGGGGGGCGAGTCGGAACTCACGGTCCGCGTCGTCGCCCTCGAGGACGGCTTCGCGGTCGACGACGACGGCGACGGACTGCCGCCGGACGTGGCCGACGATGTCTTCGAACGGGGCTTTACGACCTCGCGGAACGGCACCGGCTTCGGCCTGTCGTTCGTCCGGAACATCGCCGAGAGCCACGGCTGGAACGTCGCCGTCGAGGAGAGCCCCGCCGGCGGCGCGCGCTTTCACTTCTCGCAGGTGCTCCGGTCGGCCGAATCCGTCGTCGAGATGGGAGCCGGCGGGGCCGACATCTGGAACCGGGCCGACGAGGGGCATTTCTACTACGAGGCGGTCGAGGGTGACTTCGACGTACGGGTGAACGTGCCGCTGGTCGAGAACACCCACGCCTGGGCGAAAGCGGGCATCATGGTCCGGTCCTCGACCGACCCGGCGGCACGAAACGTCATGGTCCGACAGCGACCGAACGGTGCCGCGACCCTCCAGTGGCGCCCGCACGACGGTCTCGAGGCCCGAAGCCTGACCTCCGACCTGGGCCGCCACCAGCAGAAAGGGGAGGTCGGCGAGCCACAGTCCGACTGGCTCCGACTGGTCCGCGAGGGCGCGACCTTCCGGGCGTACACCTCCGAGACGGGCGAGGACGACGACTGGCAGCTCCTGGCCGAACTCACCGAATCCGAACTCCAGATACCCGACGAGGCGGTGCTGGGTATCGCCGGCACGAGCCACAACCAGGCCGAATCGACCACGGTCCGGTTCAAGCACCTCGCGGGCGTCGACCCCGAACACAGCGAGGACCTCGGCGACCCGATCCGGAGCGGGAGCGTCAGGACCATCCAGCCGACGGCCGCCGCCGTCCGCGACCCCGTCGACGTCACTCCCACGGACATGACGCTCCGGGGAGTCGTGGAGTCGTCGGACCCGGTCGAGGACCTGACAGTCCACTTCGAGTACCGCGAAGTCATGGCCGAGGAGTGGCGCACGACCGACCCGCAACGGGCGTCCGGGACCGGCGAGATACGCGCCGAAATCGACGGGCTCGAGCCACGCCGATACTACGAGTACAAGGTCGTCGCCGACTTCCGCGGCGCAACCCTCGAGAGCGGCACCACGGCCCTCGTCGCGACGCCGAGTCGGTCACCGGGCGCCACGACGACCGGCCCCCGGAGCAGCGCCCACTTCGACCCGAGCGACGGGTTCGCTGACGTGGCGCCCTGGCTCGACGACGACACGCCGGTCGTCACGGTCACCGAACCCGACCCCGCCCAGCTCGACCGCGCCCTCTCGGTCGACGGCCCGCGCGTCGTCGTCTTCGAAACCAGCGGCACCGTCGACCTTGCGAAACAGGACGTGACGATCACGAACGACGAGTGCTGGATCGCCGGTCAGACCGCACCCTCGCCGGGTATCACGCTAATACGCGGCCGACTGATGGTCGCCGCCGACGACTGCGTGATCCAGCACCTCCGCGCACGACCCGGCGACGCGGGCCTCAGCCACGCGGACGAGTTCATCAAGGAGGGCATCCGGACCGACGACGAGACCGAGAACGTCGTCGTCGACCACTGCACCGCGACGTGGGGCGTCAAGGAAAACCAGTCGATCGGCCACCACACCGACGCCGCGACGTTCTCGAACTGCCTGATCGCCGAGGGGTTACGCGACTCGATCCATCCGAAGGGCGAACGCGCCTACGGGACGCTCATCGGCGACCACACCGAAAACGTCGCCCTGCTGGGGAACCTCTGGGCGCACAACTGCGACTGGAATCCGCGGCTGAAAGACCACACCCACGCCGTGTTGACGAACAACGTCCGCTATCACTACAACGGCGGCGTCGAGGTGTCGGAGGGTGCCCGGGCGGCCATCGAGGGTGACGTCTTCACGCGTGCGCTCACGGAACGCTCGGACGTCTTCGGCGACGGCGTCGTCTACGCCACGGACAACGACCATGCGTGGGACGACGAGCAGTTACACGTCGGCGACCGGATCCGAACGCTCGCCGACCGGCCCCACTGGGCCGAGCGCTTCGACCGACTCGTCGCCGCACAGGTACACGAACACGTCCTCGCTCACGCCGGCGCGCGCCCGGCCGACCGAAGCGACCACGACGAACGGATCGTCCGCCAGGTCCGCGCCGGCGAGGGGGAACTCGTCGACAGCCAGGACGCGGTCGGCGGCTACCCCGACCTCCCGGAGAACCGCGAACCGCTGGACGTGCCGACCCGGAACCTCCGGGCCTGGCTCCGCGAGCAGGCCCGCGCGGTCGAACCGTGACGGCGGTGGATTCGCCGGCGACGGTTTCGCGTCGCTTACAGGTATGAGAAACAGCGCCGACAACGGAGTCGACTGGTATCCAAGTCCGCCCCCCGATTTGAACTCGCCGAGACGGTCGGCCTCGCTGTGCTCGGACGCTGCGACTCTCGTGTTCAATCGGGTCGCGGAAAACTCGACAGACGCCGCTGGCTCCCTTCGGTCGCAGTCGTCGTCAGAACGAGTCCGCCCTCCCCGTTGTGGGGTATCTTCCAGCCGATACCTCTCGCCGGTCAACTGAGTGTTTCGTGAACTCATAGGTCGAAGAACCTCCGTCGCTGCTCCGCCTTCTGGCGCTTACTGCGCCGGTCGTAGTGCTTGTCGAGAATATCCTCGCTCGCGTCCATCCGGTCGGATACGAGCGACCTGTCTTCGTCCGCGAGCCGGTGCGCGGTCACCCGTCCGCTCCGAACGTCGTGCGGCGACCGCGATGCCGGGCACGTACTCATCTTCGAGTAGTGCGTCGCCTCGCACTCCTCCGGGTCCCGGTCGTGCGGGCACTCCTCACCGCGCCAGCATGGGCGCGTCACCCGGTAGAGCGTATCGCGACAGGCCGACACCGACACCCGGCCGTTCCGGGTCGTCAGCAACGGTGCGCGGCCGTGTTCGTCCGTCACCTTCTCGCGGGGGCCGTGAATGTAATCGTCCAGCACGTCCGCGGCGTGGCCGCTAATCGCGTTCCACCGCTCGCTTTTCTCCTTGTTCTTGAGGGGCGTGTCCGACTCCGGTCGGTGGACGAAATGAATCGCCGGCCCATCCGCGCGCGGACGTTCGCCGTCGAGGTCGAGATCCCCGAGGTCGAGCGCTCGAAGCGCACCGACTCGGCACCCGGTGTGCCAGAGCAACATCACCATAACGTGCCGGCGACTCGCGTACTCGTACCGCTCCAGCCAATCCACGATTTCGACCGCGTGGTCCGGGTCGAGCGTGCTGTCGCTCACATCGGCCGAACCGTCCATCCGCGGGAGCGGCACCTGGTCGAAAAGTTCGCCCGGCACGGCATCAATCTCGCCGCAGAACCGGAGGAACGCGCGGAGCGTCGCCATATCTCCCCGGAGCGTCACCGTCGCCAGTTCCTCACCGGAGTATCCACCCTCGCGGCGCCAGACGCGATATGCGTACAGGTCACGCCCGGAGAGTTCGTTCAGGTTCGCGATGCCCTCCTCGTCGCACCAGGCGACGAACGCGCGAAGTCGATACTTCTGTCCTTCGAGGGTCTGATCCGCGGCGTCGTCTCTCGCCTCCAGGTACAGGTCTACTGCTTCCGAAGGTGCGAGAGGTTCGAGTTGTGCGTTCACGCACGCTCACCCCCGACTTCCGGCCGTTGAGGGCGCGTATTACATCGACTACTTTCGACTCGATACGCAGGCTTACAGGGTTGGAACCAGTCGTATAGCATGGTGTTCCCACGGTTGTTGAGGGGCACCGTGGCCGCGTCCCGCGGGTGCCGGACCTGTCCAAAGAATCGGGCACTCGCGGAGGGCGACCACAGGCCTGTGAGGTTATTCTGTCGGACTGGATATAAACCAAATCCTCGGACGCACGGTGAAAGTGAAAGTGAACGAATAGCCACCCCGTCCCGCAGAAAACCGCTATATAGCGGGTGAAAGTGAAACCGTGAGATACCGCGTTCTCACTGCCACCTGATTTTTTACGGGCCGGGGGTTCTCGCCTCATGTGTTCGTTCACTAGAACGGCACCCGGCCGGCAAACCTCTCGGCCGGCGGCGTCCTCCTCACGGGACTACCTCCGAAGCGCCGGGTGTCTCGTTCTGTCTCCACCGTTCAGACCGTTGTGACTTATAATTACCGTTGGTAACTGTAAAATACATTTACTCGCAACCATTGCTAAGAGAACAAGGCAGACTAATTACCGATGGCACACGACACAGACGTTAAGAACCGAATCGTGCGTCTCGTACAACCAACGGACTTCCTGATTCTGGAAGCCCTCGACGAACATGGCAGGAACGTCGCACCGAATCTGGAGCATCACACTGGCAAGAGTCGGAAAAACATCAATAACCGACTCCCGGTGCTGGAGGACTACGGACTGGTGGAGAAGGTGGGGCCGGCCGAGAACTCCGGGCTGTACGAAATCACCGAGCGAGGGCGGGTTGCGACGCAATACCGGGACGAATACAACGATGTCGAAGACTTCGATGAGTTCCTCAACGTAGTGATGAGCGACTGAGGGTATCCGCGTTGCAGGCACGCTCGCGTAAATCGCCCGCGGGCGTACAGGTGCCGCGTCCGCTACAACCACGCACCCGTGGTCGTGCGGATATATCTATACAATACGGGCCGCTGAGTGCGGTGTTCCATATCTTTCGCCAATCCCCCAGGGGTTGAACAGTACCTCGGAACCGGCGGCTTCTCGTGAACGGCAAGCGGGAGGGAACCGGAAGACAGCGCGTGCCTGGCTACGCGTTCACGTTCACCCGCCCCCGGTCGTTCGGATATATCTATACAATATGAGCCGGTCAGAGGGACAGTTCTGTACGGACGGCCCCCTGGGTCACTTCTCGATCTCAAATCGCTCGGACAACTCCACCTCGTAGGTGCCGGGGATACTGAGCGTCGCGGCGATCTCCCGCTTCTGCTCGGCGGTCAGGTCGTCGCGAGACAGGACCTTCCGGATGCGCTGGTCGAGCCGACGCGCGAACTCGGCGGACTGAAGGAGCGCCTCCGTCTTGTTGCACTCCCAGAAATCGGCGGCCTGCTCGATGGTGTCGCTTCGATGTGCGTGCTTGCCGTCTTCGCGGATTCGCATACTCGCGCTCGTGAACACGACCGGAAAAAACAGGTCTGAGCGAGTAACTGGAAGCCCGGTTTTTCTTAAACACCACCGCGGCCCACAGCCCAGAGCGCTCGATCTCCTCCGGTATGCCCTCCCCGGGCTCCGAACCTGCACACGGGCGAAGCGCGCTCGTGTGCATATCGAGAGAATCGTTTCTCTCGACGTGCAACCGTGAGGGTCAGTTCAGTAATCGTCCGGTCTAATCAGTTCGGGAATCATGAAATATAGTGCTGCGAGCATGAAGGCAATAATCAGTCCAAATACCGCAATGATACAAACCACTAACAGGGCTTCAAGAGGTCTTTCAGTCACACCGGGTATATCTGTCTCGTCATTAATCGCGAAAAACGCCGAAGCAATGGCACCACCAGTAATCCACTTTAGCGCTTCTGAAAAGTGGTACTTGAAATCCTTTCTCCACCCTTTCTTCGGGCTTCTGGTATCGATCCTTTCGAATAGGGAATCGTACTTTTTAGCTAACTCATCCTTCATATATCGCAGAATGGGGATAGCACCTTGCATGAAGGTTTGGTTGATGGAAATAATATACTACCAGACTTATACCGAAACCCTCCGGGAATGTCGGGCGTCCTGATGGAGTTCTACAAAGTCACGCCGAACGGGAACGCTCACAGTGTCACGCTACCAAAAGAGGAACTCGAAGCGCTCGGTGTCGTAGACGAGGACGGCGAACTTGTGGGCCAGACGCACGCTTGCGTCACCTACGCAGGTGATGGACAGTTCACCGTCAACCTTGTCGGCGTCGAGGAGAAGCCCTTCGAGCCCGACGGCGATGACAGCGCCGCGCTCACTGACTCGGAGATGGAACAACTCGCGGCGCACGCAGAGGAACTGGAGGGGTAGTATGCCGTCTGTCGCGACCGGGATTCCGAATGGCCGCTACAAGCACCTCGATCCATTGCTCCCGACGAAACAGGTCCACCTCGAAGACCTTCCCGAGTTCGGTCTGGTAATCGAGCAGAGCATCAACAGCCGTCGGCGTATCCACCGCTATCCTGGGCCGCCTGGAGACGACGAACGTCAGTTTCTCCCGGTCTGTCCGACCGGCCGACGCAAGACTCACCTCTCCGAAGATCTCGACTGGCAGGCCGTTCACGACTCCTGGCAGAAAATCCGGCTCCGACAGCGCCTACCCTTCGATACCTATCTCCTCTGCCAGTGTATCGAATGCTTCCGCGGCCTCGAAGTTATCTATCCCGTAAACTGACCGCTTGCAGTCGTTCTGAGTAGTTTCGACGCCATTCTCTTGGACTATACAAATCGCCGACAATCACCCCTGATTAGACTCTCTCAGTGCTACCTGTCCCGACACTGCGAACTCAAAAACTGACTGACGGCGAAACGATGTCTGCCTGTCGGCGTCTACCAACCCCCCTTACAGCCCATCGCGCCCGCCCGCCTGAACGGCGAGCGACAGCACGCCATGGGCGGTGTCGCAAGCGTGGCTGGAGGAGTCGATATATAAGACGCGTGGGAAACTGATGTTGTAACTACACTATCACATAGGTTTCGAACCCACTCCAAGTTATGTAATAAAACTTATCTTTGGTCGTTATAGCCCCTTCGAACAGTAGACAGGCTGAAATCATTGGAGCCGGTAGGAAAGATTGCACGGAAGCGCCCTCAACCAAGCAACATCGCGCCTTCGTGCGAATAGCCGAAGAGAAATCGAAACATGACCCAGCTACAGCACTGGCTCGGAATAACTGTAAGGTTGCTTACAATTGTGGTGTTGACTCTCAGAATCCGGGCCAGACTCGACACTGACGAGAATAGGTAGCGGGTGTCAACAAGAGACACCCCCAACCAAGCGTTTAGATTCTATCGCGCCAGAAAAAAGAGTATTACGAAGGTAGCTTCGCTGGTTGACTGTCAGAAACGTGCAGCGGCCTTCGATTCCGCATACTGAGGTGTACTGCAGTGTGTTTTGATTGAGTGGCCTTAGCCACACCCCTAAGTGGAAACGCGGCCCCTTCGGCCGGGTTTCCACTCAGGCGGTAGCCGAAGCGACCGAGCCCACAGCCCACCGCGCCCGGCTCGACAGCCGAGATCTCCTCGATACCCTCGCTCACAGGTCCGAATAGCGGCAGAACGTACCGGTTACCGGTGGGTGTGAGAGCGTCGCCACTACCCGCGAACCGGGACGCTCCCGGCCCGCGGGGAACCGCCCGCTACGCGAGCAGGCGCCAGGCGTCGATACGACAGCGCTCACCGTCCGGTCGGGACCACCGCACCACTGCCGACCGGAACCGCTCGGCATCCTGTTTCGCGTCGGTCCACAGACCGAAGGCGCGCTTCGCCAGGAACGACGGGGAAGGGTCCGCGTCCGGGTCGAGTTCGCCGAAGCGAATCTTCATCCGCGCGTCGCCCTTGTCTCGATAGTCGATATTGTACCGGTCGCAGAAGGCCAGCAACGCGCTCGTGCGCTCGTCCAGGCCGCGCTCGGCTGCCTCCAGGGCCTTCGCACTCGCGGAGGCCGCATCTCTCACTGCCTCTTCAGCGCGCTGGACGGCGTCGTGAACCAGTTCCGCGACGTAGGTAGAACGGAGCGACACACTCCCGTACTCCCGTTGTACGAGGTCGTCCATCCGCCGGAGTGCGTCGCGGACGCTATCCACGTGTCGACCTTTCTCAGCCGCTATGTCGGCCGGTGCTACGTCTCCGCCGTCGGTGACCAACATCTCCAGCGATTCCCACTGAACGGGCGAGAGGCCGTCCTTGACGTGCTTGAGTACGACGCTCTCCTGTTCGTGGTGGATGTGCGCCATGTCGAGTGTCGGTGGCTCCTCGAGGCCGTCAGCGGGCTCGGCGTCGAAGTACGCATCTTCGACGAACGGCCCACGCCCATGCTCGGGCGCCACGTCGAGATCGGCGTCGATGAGTACCGCGTGGAGTATCCGGTCCAACTCGCGGCGCAGCTGTTCCAGCGCCTCGTCGTCGGCGCCGAGAGTGTCGTCCCATCGGTTCACCTGATACGAGACGCCGACCTTCGGGTGTGCCAGCGGGTCGTCCGAGTCGCGTGCCAGCGCCTCTCGGGAGTAGTAGTGCTTCACCTCCACGGGCAACTCGTGACTCGGGAAGGCCTCAGCAACTCGTCTCGGCCCGAGTGTCACCGTGTGGTAGTAGCCGGGGAGGTTCTGTCCGTGTTCGTCGTCGTCGTTCTGAACCACCTTGCGGTAGCCCCTCCGGTCATCTTCGAGCAGGTGACCCATCGTCGCTATCGGTCCGTCCCGCGCGTGAACGGGGCCGCTCGCGTCCTTGTGAACCCGCACGTACCGCTCGGCGTCCTGCGTGTTGGAGAACTCCAGCGGGTCCTGGAAGTAGCCCATCGAGATACCCACCGAATCCGCGGCGTACTTGAGCAACTTCGAGTACCGGAACGCGTTGATGTTGCTCCCCTGAATCCGGAGATTGACACCCTCGTCTAACTCGTCAGGTACGTCCATCTCGAAGCGCGTGCCGTCGTCGCTCTCGACTTCCATGCCCTGCCAGCGCGGCGCCAGGTGCGCGTTGAACGACTGCTCTCCCACCGGATCCTCGTCGGACACTCGTGAGACGTGTAGCCGGAACTCGCGAATCTCGTCCAGGCGGAACTCCGTTCCCGTGGGCGTCGATGGGCCGGGGTGGACGATGCCGGAATCTTGATAGTAGAGCTTCGCCACCCACGACTCACCGGCAACCTCGAAGCGGGCGCGTTGTGACCCACCGCCCGCTTTGACCTGCGAGTCCGCGGCGAAATACGGCGCCAGACCGTCCTCCCCGAACAGGAGATTCGCCGCGTACTCGTGCCACGCGGGCTCAATCCCCCGCATCTCCGGCACCCTCCGTTACCGCGCGCTCGACAGCCGTCTGACTCTCTGCGAGCGGTTCCATCTTCGACCAGTCCCACGCGACGCGCTCGCCCGCCTCCACGTCGTAGAGCCGAGAGGCAGGGACGAACTCCGCGGACGTCATGGTCGCTCACCCCCGCCGAGACGGCGCCGCGCACGGCGAAGCAGATTCCCGACCGTGCCAGCCGAGCGCCCGGTCTTACGGGCGTACTCGCGCATCCCGTAGCCGTCCTGCTCGACTGCCTCGTACACCTCCCGCTGCGCGTCGGACAGCGCCGACAGGTCCTCCTCGTACTCGAAGAGTGACGACTGATACGTCACCACCACTCACTCCCGAAGCAGTCCGGATTCTCGCAGAGCTTGTAGTGTGGATACGCCGCCACCGGAACGTCCGTGAAGTCGGCGTCGGGGCGGTTCTCCGATTCGACACACGCCGGACTCGGCTCGTCACTGTCCGGGTCCGGCAGGTGGAGCGTGTCCGCGAACTGCGACCGGTTCCGCACGGCCGTCTCCGGCACGTCAAGGCCGTCCGCATCGGGGTGCGAACGGCTCACGCCGACCACCCCGATTCGACTACGAAATTCGCCAGACGGGGCGAGCCCGCGGCTTGATACCAGTTGAACTCACTATTTCGGGCCGGTTCGCGCGAAACTGATTCCGCCGAGCGACGGCCCAAAAGCCCACAGAACAGACGCGTCGCTGTCTGTCGTAGTTCGGCAGGAAACCAAGTCCGCCCTCCCCGATTTGAACGGGGGGCAAGTCGATCTACAGTCGACTGCTCTACCAGTCTGAGCTAAGGGCGGGCGCACCTGAACGTAGCCGCGGTGTCGGACTTAACGGTTATCATTCGCCCCCGTCGGACACCGTCGTCGGCCGCGCGACAGACGGTCGTCAGACAGCGCGGGAAGATTGAAATACCCGGGAGACATCCTGTATGACGAGTCGGATGAGCAAGATCACCTTCCGCGCGGACGACGACCTCATCGAGCAACTCGAGGAGTTCGACGCCTCGAAGAGCGAGATTATGCGGGAGGCCCTGCGGGAGTACCTCGAGGGGCCGTCGGACACGTCCGCGAGTTCGTCGTCACACACGCCGTCGACGACGGCCACGACGGACGACGGCTCCATCGACGACCTCATCGCCGAGCGCGTCGACACCATCGTCGCCGACCGACTGGAGAACGCGTTTACGCCCAGTCAGCCACAAGATATCAACGTAAACATCGCTCTCGACGGCGATTCCGCGGAGTCCACGGCCGTCGACACGGACGCGTCACACGAGCGCGCCGACAGTTCGTCACACGACCCGACCGGTCGTAAGACGGAGCGCGCGCCCGACGAAAACGCCGACGAGGAGGCGAGTAATACGTGCTCCCAATGTGGCGAAAACGTCTCCGCTGGGCACGTTTACTGCCCGAACTGCGGGGAAAAGTCGTCCCACCGCGTGTTCTGCGATTGCGGCGACGAACTCCGATCCGACTGGGGATTTTGCCCCAGTTGTGGTCGCCGCACCCCCGCAGCCGACGTGCTCGACCAGACCTGAACCCGCGTAAACACCGTATAGAGGGTGTTTACCGTAGTAAACGCGCGAGTGTCATACACTCGCCGTAACCTTTATAATGTATCCCTCGGATGTAATGCTTGCGTAAGACGGTCGTCTTACACGGGACGGCGCGCGCGGGACATCCCCGCGCTGTCGTGCGATTACGTCGTTCGAACGGTCGGAGTCGCCGTGTAAGACGCGTCGGCCGACACTCCGGCGTCGCCGTCTTACCCAAAGGGGAACATCAAATATGGAGCGTGTGACACTACGGATTCCGAAGCAGCAGATCGAAGAGGTCGAACGAATGGTCGAGACCGGGGAGTACCCCAATCGGAGCGAGGCCATCCGCGCGGCCGTCCGCGAGAAACTGAACGAACAGGAGGGCACCAAAGAGCGCCCCTCCGAGAAGCGAAAGCGCCGTAGCTGGCAGAGGGCCTGACGATGCAGGACATCGTCAAGGAGGCCCTCGAACGCGACGAAGAGGAACAACAGCAACAACAGGAGCTAGACGCCGAGGGCGACGGGTTCGGCGACCCCCGAATCGTCATCGTCGGCTGTGGTGGCGCCGGGAACAACACCGTCAACCGCCTGTACAACATCGGCGTCGACGGTGCCGACACCATCGCCATCAACACCGACAAACAGCACCTGCAGATGATCGAGGCCGATACGAAGATCCTCGTCGGCAAGTCCCTGACCAACGGCCTCGGCGCCGGCGGCGACCCCGACATGGGGAAACGTGCCACCGAGATGGCCCAGGGCACCATCGAGGAAGTGCTGGGCGACGCCGACCTGGTCTTCGTCACCGCCGGTATGGGTGGCGGGACCGGGACCGGCGCCGCGCCGGTCGTCTCCCAGATCGCCAAAGACCAGGGCGCCATCGTCGTCGGGATGGTCTCGACGCCGTTCAACGTCGAGCGCGCCCGCACGGTGAAAGCCGAAGAAGGGCTGGAGAACCTCCGCAACGAGGCTGACTCCATCATCGTGCTGGACAACAACCGCCTGCTCGATTACGTCCCGAACCTGCCCATCGGCAAGGCGTTCTCGGTGATGGACCAGATCATCGCCGAGACCGTCAAGGGCATCTCGGAAACGATCACTCAGCCCTCGCTCATCAACCTGGACTACGCCGACATGACCGCCATCATGAACCAGGGCGGCGTCGCCGTGATGCTCGTCGGCGAGACCCAGGACAAGAACAAGACCGAGGAAGTGGTGAAAGACGCGATGAACCACCCGCTGCTCGACGTGGACTACCGCGGCGCGACGGGCGGACTGGTCCACATCACCGGCGGCCCGGACCTCTCGCTGAAAGAGTCCGAGGGTATCGCCCAGAACATCACCGAACGCCTGGACGCCAGCGCCAACGTCATCTGGGGCGCACGCATCCAGGAGGAGTACAAGGGAAAGGTGCGAGTCATGGCCATCATGACCGGCGTCAAGAGCGCGCAGGTGCTCGGCGCCACCACCCAGAAGCAGGCCAACCAGTCCCGTGAGGCGCTCGACGATGTCGAGGACACCTCCTTCGACGCCAGCGACAACGTCGACACGGAGTTCGCGGCCGACCAGAGCAGCCGCGGCGGCAACGACCACAGTTACGGCCACACGGACGGCGGCCGGGACAACCTAGAGAAGAACAACGGTCTCGACGTCATTCGACCCGACTGACGTCGCAACGTCCGACACGGCCTGGAGACCCCTCGTCGGACTGCGGCCCGGTTTTCTTCCGTTTCGACGCGTGAGTGACTACTCTCCGTTTCGACACGCGAGTGACGACGACTCCGTTCTGGGTCTGCCACGTTCGTAACTAACTGTCGCAGACCTAACTGTCTCAGACCTAACTGTCTCAGACCGCGAGCGCGTCGAGCAGGTCACACTTCCGGCAGAACTCGCGAGCGGTCGGCGCGCCACAGCCGTTACACTCGCCGTAGTCCGCGCCGTCGGGTCCGCCGACGGCCGCGGCCGCGAGCGCGGCCATCTTCTCGTAGCCCGCGAGGATCGAGTGACGCGTCCCGGGGTGGTTCTCCTCCATCCCGAGCAACAGCTCCTGGATCTCGCCCCGATACGCCTCCTCGGCGTGGGGACACTCCGTGATGTGGGCTGGCAGGTCCCGGAGGTGGGCGTAGAGTGCGACTTCCTTCTCGGGCACGTCCCGCAACGGCTTGGCCCGCGGGACGTGGTGGTCCTGCGTCCGACGCGCGCGCTCGGTCGGCGCGTCGCCGGTCGCCTCGAACGGCCCCAGCGAGGCGTCGTAGTGGTTGGCCATCTGCGCGATATCGCCCTCGAAGAAGTTCATCAGCGCGGTCTGGGCCTCATCGTCTAAGTTGTGGCCGGTCAGCAGTTTGTCGGCGCCGAGTTTCTCCGCGTAGCGTTCGAGCACGTCCCGGCGGAAGACCCCGCAGTACGCGCAGGCGGCCATGTTCTCGGGGTCGTCCTCGACCACGTCGTCCATCCGGACGCCGAACTCCTCGGCGTAGGAGACGACCTCGTGGCGGATGTCGAGGTCGGCGGTCAGTTCGCGACAGGCGTCGAGGCTCTCGTCGCGGTAGCCCTCGATGCCCTCGTGGATCGAGAGCGCGACGAGTTCGACCCGCGGGTCCCGGGCGAAGGTGTCCTGGAGGATGTCGGTGAGCACGACCGAGTCCTTCCCGCCGGAGAGACCGATCACCCAGGTGTCGGGGTCGTCGGGCGTCGCGTCGTCGGCCACCATCGCGTCGTCGCGGATCCGGCGGCGGACCCGCGTCTCCACCGACCGGCAGAAGTGCTCGTCACAGAGGTGCAGGCCCGAGTAGGCGGCGTGCATGACCGCAGGCTCGCCGCACTTGTCACAGTCCATCGACCGCCCCTATCCGGGCGAGCGGGGTGAGCGTTTCGTTCCGAATCGCGCCCGTCGTCAGTTCTCGTCGGTCGTCGTCGAAGGAGCCTCACCTGCGGGGAGACCCTCTCCTCTTGGGACGGTGACGACGACGGAGGTGCCGTCGTCGATAGTCACGTCGATGTCGCCGTCGAGGCGGTCGACGAGCCAGTTGACCAGCCAGAGGCCGAGACCGCGGCCGTGTTCGGTCGGCGTCTCGACGAAGGGTTCGGTGAGCACGCGCCGTTCGACCGCCGGGAGCCCGGGGCCGTCGTCGCCGACGGCGATCCGGATACACTCATCGTCGGCGCTCGCGACCAGCGTGACCGTCGGATCCTCGCCGTGGACCACGGCGTTCCGGACGAGTTCGTCCAGCGCGACGACGAGCAGGTCGCCGCCGCGGACCGAAACGCCCTCGGGCGCTGACTGGACTCGGATGGCAGCGGCCGGGAACTCCTCGGAGAGGCCGCTGACGACTTCCGCGAGGACTGCGTCGACCGGGCGGTCGCCCGCAGCCTCGGGCGGCCCGTCGAGCGAGGACTCCACCGAGCGGGCGTGGTCGGCGAGTTCAAGCAGCGACTCCCCGCGCTTGCGGATCCGACGGGCGTCCTCGGAGACCGTCTCGTCGTCGGTCCGGGTCGCGATGCGGTCGGCGTTGCCGACGACGACGGTCATCGCGTTGCGGAGGTTGTGTCGCAGGACGCGATTGAGGACGGTCACCTCGGTCCGGCGCCGGGCGAGCGTCTCGCTCAGCTCGTTGAACCCGTCCTCGAGTTCCGTCCACTCGGTCGCGCCCGACAGCGAGACGGTCCGCCCGTACTGGCCGTCGACCAGCGACCCAAATCCATCGTTGAGACGCTCGAAGTTGCCCACGTACTCGCGGTAGAGCCAGCCACCGAAGACGACCAGCGACCCGAGGACGAACACGAACGCGCCGACCTGCATCAGCGTGACCGGCCAGAGACGCGAGTCGAGCGCCGCCCGCGTCTGGACCGCCGAGACGGTCCAGCCCGTCGATCCGACCGACGCGTTGGCGACCAGCGAGTCGCTCGCGTTCGTCGGCCCGGCCTCGTGGACCGGCGACTCGTCGGTCAGGATCCGGATCCCGCGAGTCTCCGTCGCGCTCGCCCTGGCGAGGTAGCCGATGTCGCCCTCGTCGAGGTGAAACGCCGCGTTGAACGTCGCGACCACGCCCTCGCCGCCGTAGATCGGCGTGCTGATCGTCACGATCCGGTTGCCGCTCTCGGCCTCGACGGGGTCGCTGACGTACGTCCGCCCGGCAAGCGCCTCGCGAACGTAGCGACGGTCGCCGAACTGTTGCCCCATCAGGTCACGCTCCGCGGCCGCCGAGACCCCTTCGGAATAGATCCCGGTCATCGTCCCGTTGGCCCTCACGACCGACGCGCCGCTGAACGATGTCTGCCGAACGAACGTCTTGAGCGACTGCTTTTGGGCCGTCGACCCGTGGTTGCCCAGCGGCCGCTGTTGAGACCACAGCCTGACGACGTCGCGTCTCTCGTCGAGGACGGCCTCCAGTTGCGTCGCGACCGATTCGCTCGTCCGCGAGAGGTCGGCGCGCTCCTGGTCGGCGACGGCGTCGCGATAGAGCGAGAACCCGACGAGCGACGTGGCTGACAGCACCACTGCCGCGACCAGCAACGCCGCAGCCAGGCGGGTCCGCAGGCGCATCGCTTGCCCTTGCGTGAGCGGTGACTTAAACCTGTACGCGCGATTCATCTCGTTGAAATTGGCGCTGGCCCGGAGAGGGGACGCTCGAACGCGCTGAGAAACCGTTATCCCCGTCGCCCGGGTAGACGCGGGCGATGAGTGACCTGCCGCGGGACGTCGCCGTCGAGCGCGTCGAAGACCTCGTCGCCACCGTCGCGGACGAGCGACTGCCCGTCCCCGTCCGCGAGGTGTGGGTCTACGGCGACGTGGCGCTCGGCCTCGACCCCGTCGAACGCGTCGACGTCTACCTCACCAAGGATATCCTGCTCGGCGACGAGGGGAGCGACCCGGACGCCGCGAGCGACGCCCCCGTCGGCGTCGACGGCATCGGCGACACCGTCCGCGCCGACTGGGCGGCCGAACACCCCGAGTACGTCCGGACGAACGCGAGCGGCTACGCCGCCCCCGAGCAGTGTCTCGCCGCCCACCTCCTCGCGGACGACGAACCGGTCCACCTCGAGGTGTGCAACGCCAGTTTCGAGGACAACGTCACCCAGCGCCTGGAGGGCGCGCTCGCCCGCGACAGCTACGAGAACATCCTCGACCCCCGCGGCGCCTGCCTGTGGGCCGAGGGCCGGCGCAGCGAGAGCGCCTTCGAGAAACTTCGCGCGGGCGAGTTCGTCTTCCCGACGCTCGCCGACTCGCTGGAGATGCTCGGCGCCGACCCCGACGTTGCCAGCGAGGCCGCAGACGCCGTCCGCGAGTACCGGGCCGCCCAGGAGGGCGCCACCGTCCGCGGCGACGTGGTATAACCACCCCCGATTTTGATATAACCACCCCCGATGTTGAGGGCGGTGGCCCAAGCGCCCCGAGCGCTTCGGTAGTCACGATGACTATCGCAAATGACATCACCGACGAGATCGGGGACACACCCCTCGTGTGGCTGGATGCCTTCGCCGACAACCTCGCGGGGAAAGTCGAGTCGTTCAACCCCGCCGGGTCGGTCAAAGACCGCATCGGCGCCGCGATGCTCGACCGCGCCGAGCGACTGGGCGAACTCGAACCGGGCGGCCTCGTCGTCGAGGGCACCAGCGGCAACACCGGCATCGGCCTCGCGATGGCCGCCGCCGCGCGGGACTACGACCTCGTCCTCACGATGCCCGAGTCGATGAGCGAGGAACGCCGCGCCCTACTCGCGGCGCTGGGCGCCGAGATCGTCCTCACCCCCGCCGAGGACGGCATGAACGGCGCCAACGCCGCCGCCGAGGCCATCGCCGACGAACGTGGCGGCGTCCTCGCCAGCCAGTTCGAGAACATCGCCAACCCCGAGATCCATCGCCACACCACCGGCCCGGAAATCTGGGACGCCACCGACGGCGCCGTCGACGCCGTCGTCGCCGGCGTCGGCACTGGCGGCACGATAACCGGCGTCACCGAGTACCTCAAGGAGGAACAGGGCGCCGACGTCGACGCCATCGCCGTCGAACCCGCCGACTCGCCCGTCCTCTCGGGCGGCGACGCGGGCTCACACTCCATCCAGGGCATCGGCGCCGGATTCATCCCCGAGATCCTCCGGACCGAACTCGTCGACGAGGTCCACCGGGTCGAACACGACCGCGCCGTCGAGACCACCCGCCGACTGGCCGGCGAGGAGGGGATCCTCGCGGGCGTCTCCGCCGGCGCCGCGCTCGCCGCCGCCATCGACGTGGCCCACGAGCGCCCCGACGACCTGGTCGTCGTCGTCCTCCCCGACACCGGCGAGCGCTACCTCTCGACCGACCTGTTCGAATCGCCCGAGGCCACCCACTGGGCGCAGGCCGACCCCGCCCCCGCAGACGACTAGCGACTGCCGTTTTGCCGCGGCCCACGAACGCGGAAATCGACGCGCATTTCATCACACGCCAGCAATTTCGCGCCAGTGCGACAGTTCAGCGCGGACTACCTGGAGACGACGCGACAGGGGATGTGGGCCGACTCCAGGGAGGCGCTCGCCGATCTCGATCTCACCACCCGCGAGCGCGTGCTCGACGTGGGCTGTGGGACGGGCGAACTCACTCGCGTGCTCGCGAGCGAGACCGACGGCGAAGTCGTCGGCGCCGACGCCGACCCCTCGCTACTCGGCGTCGCGAGCGAGCACGCGCCGGTCGTCGGCGCCGACGCGACCCGCCTGCCCTTCCGCGCGGACGCCTTCGACCTCGTGGTCTGTCAGGCGCTTTTGATCAATCTGCCCGACCCCGTCGCGGCGGTGCGGGAGTTCGCGCGTGCCTCGTCGGATCTCGTCGCGGCCATCGAACCCGACAACGCCGCGGTCACGGTCGACTCCACCGTCGAATCGGAGGGCCCGCTGGCCCGGCGGGCACGCCGACGATTCCTCGCAGGTATCGACACCGATGTCACCCTCGGCGCGGACGCCAGAGAACTGTTCGCCGAGGCCGGCCTGGAGGTGGTCTCGACGACCCGGTACGACCACGAGCGGGTGGTCGCGCCGCCGTACTCCGAACTGGACGTCGAAGACGCGCGAAAGAAGGCGACCGGTGAGGGACTGGCGAGCGACCGCGAGACGATGCTCGCCGGCGGGACGACCGAAGCCGAGTACGAGTCGCTCCGCGAGGAGTGGCGCGCGATGGGGCGGGACGTGGTCGCACAGATGAGCGAGCGCGCGTACGAACGGCGCGAAGTCGTCCCCTTCTTCGTCACCGTCGGCCGTGTGACGTAAACGAGTCTGCGTGTGGAACGCCTCGGCCCGCTCGCGGGTCGCTTCGCTCACGGTTTCACCGTTCGCATTCGTGGTTCTCGCGTCGCTCGAACCACGCACCGCTCCCCGCTCGCATTCGAGACTCTCACTCCGTTCGAGTCTCGCCGCTCCCTACGCGTCCCGCAGTTCCCTGACTTTCTCCACGTTCCAGGCGAAACTCTTGCCGTCCTCGGTAGGCGTCTCGAGGAGGAGCGGCACGTCGCGCAGGCCCTCGTGGTTCACGAACGCGCGCATGCCGTCCTCGCCGATCAGCCCCTCGCCGATGTGGGCGTGCTCGTCCTTGTTCGTCCCACAGTCGTGTTTCGAGTCGTTGAGGTGGACACACTGCAGGTGCTCCAGTCCGACCACGTCGTCGAACTCCGCGATGGTCTCGTCGACGGCCGCGGGCGTCGAGAGGTCATAGCCCGCGGCGAAGGCGTGGGCGGTGTCGAGACACACATCCAGGTCCTGCTCGGAGCGGTCAAGCACCGCGGCGAGGTGCTCGAAGTCGCCGCCGAGTTTCGTCCCCGACCCCGCGTCGGACTCAACGAGGACCGTGACGCCGTCGGGAACGTCGAGTTCGTCGAGCGCGCTGGCGGCATTGTCCAGTCCGCCCTCGACGCCGGCGCCGGTGTGGGCGCCGAGGTGGACGTTGACGTAGCCGATGTCGAGTTTGTCCGCGGCGTCGACTTCCTTCTGCATCGAGTCGATGGACTTCTCGCGGAGGTCATCCTTCGGCGTACAGAGGTTGACGAGATACGAGGAGTGGATGACCCACGGCCCCAGGTCGTGTTCGCCGACCTGCTCGCGGAACTCGCCGGCCTCGTCGTCGCCGATGTTCGGGTCCTGCCAGACCTGCGGGGAGTGAGAGAAGATCTGTCCGCAGTTGCCGCCGATATCTAGCTGTTCGTCGACCGCGTTCGGGACGCCGCCCGCAATGGACGTGTGCGCGCCGATCCTGAGCATGACCGACCCGACGGAACCGGTCGTCAAAGTGGTATCGAAGCGCAGCCACCGGCCACACGCTCACGTCGGGTCGTCGCCGTCGCGAACCCACGGGTCGTATTCGTATTTCTCGTCGGCGCGCTCCCGGGCGCGGGCGAGTTCGTCGTCGGTCCACTCGCCCACCTCGGCGTCGGCCCACGCTTCCAGCGCCGACTCCAGCGCGTCGACCACCGCCTCCCGGCTGGCGCCGACCTGCTCGCGGACCGACGTGACTCGGTCCTCGAACTCGGCGGGGGTAGTCCCGGGGTCGGTGAAACACGCGAGGTGGCGCTCGGTGGCGTGGTCAACGGTCAGCGAGCCGTGCTGGACGACCGCGTCACGCTGGCGGTACTGGGCGTTGCCCGAGAGCTTTCGCCCGTCGGCCGCCACCACGTCGTGGGCGGGGTGGAGTTCGCGAAGGTAGCAGGCGGGCTGGTGGATCGCGGATCGTGATTCGTCGGCGAAGCGGGCGTCGACCCCGAGCGCGTCGAGGGCGGCAAAGAGCGGTTCACAGAGCAGTTCGTACGTCTCCAGCAGGTCGCCGGGGAGTTCGTCGGCGGGTGCCACCACCGAGAAGGAGACGTCGCCCCGGCGGTCGTGGTAGATGGCGCCGCCGCCGGTCGGCCGGCGGGTCACGTCGATGCCCGCGCGCTCGCAGTAGTCCCAGTCGACCGTGGCGGGGTCTTGCTGATAGCCCAGCGAGAGCGTGCTGGGCTCCCAGCCGTACACGCGGACCGTCCGGACTCCCTCGGCGGCCGACACCGCGGCCACCTCGTCAAGGGCCATCTGCATCGGGCCCGGGCGGACCTCCTCGCGGATCAGCCGCCAGTCCCGGTCGGCGAGGGATGCGGTCATACCCAGCCTCGGACCGCGACGAGAATAGACCTGACGCTGTGTGCCTCGTCCGGATTGCTGTCGGTCCGTTCCGAATCGACTGCACGGCCGGGTGCGGTCGGACCGGGAGATCGCGACGGCGATCCGTCTCAGACCGGCCCCGTCGAGACGACTCGCTCCATCACCGACCGCTCGGCGCGGCGCAGGAGTTCGGCAGCGGTGCCGGGCGCACAGTCGAGTCGCTCACCCACGTCTTCGACACCCCCCTCCCGCGGCGTCGCGTAGTAGCCCACGTCGACGGCCGCGGCGACGGCCTCGAACTGCCGGTCGGTCAGGCCGCCGCCCGCGTCGAGGCGGCGGGCGTCGTACTCACCGATTTCGAGCACCTCGACAGTCATCCGGTCGGGCGTCTCCTCGACCGCCGACTGGAGGCGGTCGGCCGGCCCGACCACCGTCACCTGAACCGTCCCGTCCGCACGATATTCGATCGGCATCAGCCCGACGAGACCGGGCTGGGAGAACGCGCCGACGAACGCCTCGGCGTGGTCGGGCACCGCCTCCCGGACGTAGAGGTAGAAGGTGTCGTCCGGGCACGGCGAGAGGGCGTACTCGACGACCGTCGGGAGGTCGGCCAGCGCCGCCTCGTAGGAGTCGGTGTCGGGCGCCTCGCCCTCGACGTGAAAGAGGAAGGTGTCGGGGCCCTCGCCGGCCCGGGCGTACTGGAGGAGCCGCGACACCTCGTAGCCCTCGTGTTCGACGACGAACTGGTGCATCGGGTGGCGAACCGCCGGGTCCTGATGGACCGCGACGTGGAGATAGCGCATATCGGCGCCTGCCCGCGGTCGCTGATAAACCCCACCCATTGGTGAGGACCAAGAGCGAACCCGTGGCCGGTCGGATCGCCGGCATGGCCCAACAGCGACAGCGGCGGACGGAACTCCGGGACGGGGAACCCATGGCTGAGAAATCCCCAGCCGGTTCGGGACTGCCGGACGACCGCGACGCGCTCCGCGAGGCCGCGCTCGCGGCCGTTCCCGACGACGCCGTCACCGACACCGAAACGCACCTGAACGCCCCCGCGCTCGTCGTCCACGCCGACCGGGTCCAGGCCGCCCTCGCCGCGCTCCGCGAGGCGGGCCTGGACCACTGTGCCTGCGTCACCGGCCAGGCGTACGACGACCGCTACGAGTCGGTCTATCACCTGCGAAGCTACGACGATCCGACGACCGAACTGTCGGTGGTCGTCCCCGTCCCGAAAGGCGCCCCCGCAAGCGAGAGCGGCGCGCCCGTCTACCGGACCGCCGACTGGCACGAGCGCGAGGCGTACGACCTGGTCGGCATCGAGTATGACGACCACCCCGACCTGCGTCGCATTCTCCTCCCGGAGACCTGGCAGGGCCACCCGCTCGGCCCCGACTTCGACGGGACACAGCCACAGGTCGTCACGCTGCGCGAGCACGAGAACCCGCTGAAAGAAGACCAGCGTGCGGGCGGCGGCGGTGACCGCGGCGACGGCGGACGTGACGATGGCGGTATCAACAGCGGTGCCGGCACGGACACGATGTATCTCAACATCGGGCCACACCACCCCGCGACCCACGGCGTCCTCCACGTCGGCGTCACCCTGGACGGCGAACAGGTGGCCGACGTGGAACCCGACCTCGGGTACATCCACCGCTGCGAGGAACAGCTGTGCCAGCAGGGGACCTACCGCCACCAGATCATGCCCTACCCCGACCGGTGGGACTGGAGCGGCGCCGGTCTCTGTAACGAGTGGGCCTACGCCCGCGTCGCCGAGGACCTGGCCGACATCGACGTGCCCGAGTACGCCCAGGTGATCCGGACGATGTCCGCCGAGCTCTCGCGGATGCTCGCACACTTCCTCGCCGTCGGCACCTACGCGCTGGACGTGGTCGGGGAGTTCACCGCCGCGTTCATGTACGCCATCGAGGACCGCGAGCGCATCCAGTCGATCCTCGAAGACCTCACCGGCCAACGCCTGATGTTCAACTACTTCCGACTCGGCGGCGTCGCCTGGGACCTGCCCGACCCCCGCGCGGAGTTTTTCACCGAGATCCGCGAGTTCGTCGACGACCTCCCCCGGAAACTGGGGGAGTACCACGACCTCCTGACCGAAAACGAGGTGTTCCAGCTCAGGACCGTGGACACCGGCGTCCTCCCGGCCAAAACTGCCCGCGAGTACGGGGTCACCGGCCCCGTCGCCCGCGGGTCCGGCGTCGACTACGACCTGCGCCGAGACGACCCCTACGGCTACTACGACGAACTCGACTGGTCGGTCGTGACCGAGGGTGGCGGCGACAACTTTGCTCGCGTCCTCGTCCGCCTGCGCGAACTCGAACAGTCCGCCCACATCGTCGAGCAGTGTGTCGACCTGCTCGAAGAGTGGCCCGAAGACGAGCGAACCATTCAGTCGAACGTCCCCCGCACCCTGCGGCCCGGCCCCGACACCGAAATCTATCGCGCCGTCGAGGGCGCCAAGGGCGAACTCGGCATCTACATCCGCTCCGACGGGACGGACGAGCCCGCCCGGTTCAAGATCCGCGGCCCCTCGTTTTCGAACCTCTCGGCCCTGCCCGAGATGGTCGAAGGGGAGTACGTCCCCGACCTGATCGCCACGCTCGGCAGCCTCGACACCATTATGGGCGAAGTCGACCGATAGTGGCTGAGAGTTGAAAGCCCTCGGTCCGCTCGCTAGCTGTCTTACCCGTTACCGCAAACGACACCGCGACCGCAGGAGATCCTGAGAGTTGAAAGCCCTCGCCCCGCTCGCGGTCGCTCCGGAACATATCCGCGCGTCGAACACCCGCACCGCGCCGCACTCGCGCGGATAGGGGCCCCGGAGGCGACTACACGAGCGCGAGCGGGCCTCGCCCTTTCAGTCCACCAGGAAATCCACGTCCCACAGGCTGATTCGACGTCGAACGTTGCACTGGCCGATTTGACGTTCGCTCATGTGAAGCACGTTGTTGATTTTCAGAGGGCCGCGTCGAGAGCGTGTTTGAGTGCTTCATCACCTGGTTTTCTGTAGAGTTCACGGCGGAGTTGGAAGGCTCTGAGATACGGTGTGAGCTTG
>Ga0207719_100111_pt1 | contig 67333 bp, 62 predicted proteins | sample A23P1SouthBayCA_2_FD_187279 | JGI IMG/M metagenome (GOLD analysis project Ga0207719, IMG submission 187279) | Aerobic enrichment media microbial communities from Eden Landing Ponds, California, USA - A23 P3 (3) (SPAdes) | ecosystem: Environmental > Aquatic > Marine > Unclassified | place...
CCGCCCCCGCCGGCGACCCTCCTGGCGAAGCTCCGCGGCGGCGAGCCGGAGGATCACGTCACAGGGGGACTGTTGCTCCACCTCCTCTACGGGGTCACTGCCGGCGTCGCGTACGCGGCGGCCTCTCCGCTCGACCCGGACCTGCCGGTCGTCAGGGCCGAACGCCGGGGCGTCCTCCGGGGCGCTGGCTTCGGGCTGGGACTGTCGGCGTTCGGAGCGCGGGTGGTGCTCGAAGTCGCCCTCGGGGTCGACCTCGACCCCGACGAACGGTTCGTCTTCCACGTCAGCCACCTCGTCTACGGCCTCACCCTCGGCGCGTGGCTGGGGTCCGCCGTCGGGGACCAGTGACCCGGCCGAACACCCGCTCACGGGACGGCGTGATCGACCGCTAGCGGCGACTTGCGGTCGCCTGCAGGGAGGCTTTGCACCCGTCGCCCGCTGTGTGAACTATGCTCCTGAGACCCGTCGACAGCGACGCCGACGACGCTACACTCGCCGCGGTCGGACCATCCGTCGGTAGACCGACCGATCCACGGGAGGGCGTGTCGACGGGGACGGACGACGGAAAGTCCGACGAACGGGAACGGGCGACGGCCGGGAGGGACCGATGAGCCGCGACGACCGCTCGGAGTTCCTGTTCTGGTTGCTGCTCGACCTCTTTACGGGAGAGGAGAGCGACGACCCGTTCACCGGACCGATCGACGACCCACCCGGATCACGGGACGACGCCCGACTCGACGGCCATCCCTCGGGGCGACCACCCGGGGAACCCCCGGACGAGCCACGGGGGCCGCCCAGCCCGCTCGATCCGCGGGACCTGCCGGGGACCGCCCGCGATCCGTCCAGTGCCGCCAGCAAGCGGCCGGGACCGTCCCGAAACCGGGCGGACGGTCCCGGGGGCCTCCCGGTCGATCCAGGGGACCGCCGGAACGACCCGGCGGATCCACGCCGGCACGGCAACGAGGCCCCCGTGGGCCCGGAAGGCACTGACGGGGGGCGCGGTCGTCACGGGTCGCCGCTGGTTGCCAGGCGCGAGACCGGTCGCGGACTCCGCGTCACCGCGGATCTTCGCGGGACGGGGGTCAACGAAGTCCAGACGGCCATCGAACCGGAGACCGGCGCGCTCGTGCTCCGTGCGTCCGGCGCGTTCCTCGACCGAATTCCGCTCGACGGGAACGGGTGGACCATCGCCGACGTGTCACTCAACAACGGGGTGTACGAGGTGACGCTGGCGGCCGAGTAGCCGGTCGGCGACCCCGGCAGGGCCGAGACGTCAGCCGACCCCCTGGGCGGTGCGGGTGTCGAACGTCCCCTGCTGGAGGACCACGAAGGCCAGGACGAGCAACAGCGCGATGACGGCGAAGGCGAGCGAGAACGTCCGTCTGGTCCGCGGACTGAGTCCGAACCGGTCCCCGACCGCCCGGGTTTCGAACAGCCCGGACAGCGCGAGCGTCCCGCCGATCACGGCGACGTGGGCGCCGCCCAGCGTCGACTGGGGCACGAGCACGAGGCCGTAACCGATCAGGAGCGCCCCCACGACGACCGCCGCCAGAACGACGAGGTTGGCAGTGGAACCGGTCGGGACCGTATCGGTCAGGTTCATGCACTGTGCCTGGGCCGCGAGCCATAAATCCGTTACCCGGCAGCGGACAGGTCCGGACCGCCCCCTCCGGCCGTCGGGACGCCGCCGGACGGACACCGGGGAGCCGGTGGACGGAGTCGTACGTGGGACAGCCAGCGCGCGACTGCGAGGCCTGACCCGCCGAACGTCCCGGCTTACCGTCCTCCCGAGCCCCTACCCACTTTGTAACTAAGGGAGGGCACCCGCTAGGGGACGACATGGACCACACGAACCGTCCGACGTCTCGTACCGCCACGATACGGAGTGGAGACTAAGCCGTGTTCCCGGTTTCCCTCCCGGGGGCGCTCCAGGCGTTCTCCGGGGACTTCCTCTCGCTGGCGATCCTGTTCGTCGTGCTGGCGATCGTCGCCGCCGTCCTCGGCGCCCGCGGCATCGCCGGCCTGAGCATGACCATCGCCAAGTGGCTCGTCATCCTGTTCGTCGCCCTGGCGATCATCTCGCTACTGCTGTGAGAGTCGAGCGACCGCCGGGCGCGGTCCCACAGGCGGACCTTACCGATCCCGCTGGCGGCCGAATCGCCCGACTGCGACCGTAGCAGCCGGGTACGACTCGGCGCTGGACGACCTACCTCTTTACACTCCTATAGGTGTCAGAACTTCGAGCCGTGGGAACGCTGGTAAGCAGCGGCGCACGAACCGCAGGATCTCGTTGTTAGCGGTGACCCTCGCGTACGCTCCCGTTACTGGGTGGTGTGGCTGTCGCGAGGACCGGCGGGCGGCGCCACGGACAGTCGGCGGCACCTCTGTAATCGGCGGCACGGACGGTACTCGCGGTCGGGGGGCGTCACTCCCGGTCGGCGTACGCCTCCTCGATGAGGGGCTGGATCATGACGGTACGCCCGGCCTCGGCGGCCTCGTAGGCCGCTTCCGTGAGCGCCGTTACCCTGAGCCCCACCTCGCCGGGGACGGCCGGGTCGGCCGTCCCTTCGATCGAGGCGACGAAGTTCGCGAGCTTTCGCCTGTTGAGCGTGTTGAAGTCGGCGCCCCCGGTGATCCGGGTCTGGTAGGTCAGGGTGTTGCGCTCGGCGACCGAGATCTCGCCGTCGGCGTACACCAGTCGCCCCTCGCTCCCCCAGAACACATACCCCTCCGACGGTTCGGTGTCGGCCCCGTCGCCGGTGACACCGACGCTAGCGACCAGCGGCTCCCCGTCCCGATCGAGTTGCACCGACAGGGCGCTGTTGACGTCGATTTCGGGCTCCTCGAAGGTGATGCGCGCGCTGACCGACTCCGGGGTGGCACCCGTGGTCCAGAGGAGCGCGTCGATGAGGTGCGAGCCGGTGTCGTAGAGCTGTCCGCCGCCCGACAGCGAGGAGTTCATTCGCCAGCTTCCGCGGTGGACGTCGACCCAGTCCTGGCCGACGTAGGCGTTGACCATGTGGACGTCCCCGATGCGACCGTCCTCGATGATCCGCCGGATCTCCCGGAACGCGGGGTGGAAATGGCGCTGGTAGCCGACCTGGAGGACCCGGTCGCGCTCGCGTGCGGTCTCGATGAGGTCGACGGCGTGGGCGATGTCGGTCACCATCGGTTTCTCGACGAGGACGTGCAGTCCGGCCTCGATGCAGGCCTTTGCCTGTTCGTAGTGCAAGGTGTGCGGGGTGATGATCGTGGCCGCGTCCAGTTCGTCGCCGTGTTCGTGGAGGAGTTCCCGGTAGTGGTCGTACGCCGGAACGTCGAAGTCGCGTTCGAACAGGTCGCGTGCCTCCGGGGCCACGTCGACGCCCCCGACGATGGTGACGTCGTCGGCCGTGTCGTAGGTCGTGGCCTGGAGATGGCCGAGACCACCGATACCGATCACGCCGATTCGAATTCCCATAGGGGCTACACGTGAATGGGACGAAAAGATCTGTCGTCCGACCGTCGTGCTCGGATGTGAATCCGGGATCCCCCGGCGGCGTCGATGCCCTCTCCGGTCGGTCCGTTCCGGATCCGGAGTTCACAGGGTGCGCCGAACGATGGATCCCGCGCAGGGCAAACAGTCAAGTGGTGACCCGGCGTTGGTACAGTAAGTCATGCCAGTCTGTCCCGGGTGTGAGCGGAGGGTGTCGTACGAGCAACTCCCCGTTCACGAGCGGTACTGCAGGGGGCTCCGGAGCAACCGGAGCGGCGAATCGGACGGCACCAAGCACCTCGAACGGCAGTTGATGGCGCTGGAAGAGCGCCTCGCCGAGGAACTCCACAGCCACGACGAGGAGATCAAAAGTCGGTTACAGGAGCTCGAACGGACCCAGATCCGCACCTCCCCCGAGTGACGGCCAGCGTCGTCGGGGGTGAGTCACGACCGCGTGCCGCGGTAACATTAACCGCACGCGCGACGTAGCGTCGGCCAGTATGCACATTGGCGTCCACACGCCGCCGCTGTACGACCAGCCGCTGCCCGAAGCGCTCGACTACCTCGACGGGCTCGGCGTTCGGGCGATCGAACCCGGCGTCGGCGGGCACCCCGGTGACGACCACCTCCCGCCCGGGGAGTTTCTCGACGACGAGGAGCGACAGGCGGACCTGCAGGACCTGCTCGGCGAGCACGGGACGTCGATCAGCGCGCTCGCGGCCCACGACAACCCCCTCCACCCCGACGACGAACGCGCCGGGGCGGCCGACCGGACGCTCCGGCGGGCCATCAGGCTCGCCGACCAGCTCGACGTCGGCGCGGTCACTTGCTTCTCCGGGCTCCCCGCCGGCGCCCCCGGCGACTCGATGCCGAACTGGATCACAGCGCCCTGGCCGCCGGAACACAGTGAGGCCCTGGCCTACCAGTGGGACGTAGCCACCGACTACTGGGCGGATCTGGCCGCCGTCGCCGACGACCACGGCGTCGACGTCGCCGTCGAAATGCACCCGAACACCCTGGTCCACCAGCCCCACGCGCTGGTCCGGCTCCGGGAGGCGACCGGGGATCGGGTCGGCGCGAACTTCGACCCCTCCCACCTGTACTGGCAGGGGATCGACGCGACCGAGGCGATCAGGTACCTCGGCGACCACGACGCGATCCACCACGTCCACGCCAAGGACACCGGGATCTACGAGGCCAACGTGCACACGAAGGGCGTCCTCGACACGAGCGGGTACGACGAGAAGCGCGAGCGATCCTGGCTGTTCCGGACCGTGGGGTACGGCCACGGCGAGGCCCACTGGAAGGACGTGATCAGCACGCTCCGCATGGTCGGCTACGACGGCGCGCTGTCGATCGAACACGAGGACTCCCTGGCGGGCGCCCGCGAAGGACTGGAGAAGGCCGTCGACGTCCTCGAACGCGGGATCCTCGAAACCCAGCCCGGCGGGGAGCACTGGCTGTGATGGCCCGGGACGTTCTCCACCCGGTTGCTCGCTTCCTACCGTACGGACACAGCCGACGCGTGCCGTCCGTCCCGACGCTGACCGGCGAGGAGGGGTGTGCGTGACCCTCCGCGTCGGCTTTCTCGGATACGGCTTCATGGGCGACGCACACGCCAACGCGCTGGCGCGCCTGCCGATGTTCTTCCCCGACGCCCCCGACGTCGAGCGCGGCGTCCTGATCGGCCGCGACGAGTCCGCACTCGCGGCCGCGGCCGATCGGCTGGGGTTCGAGGACACCGCGACCGACTGGGAGGCGGCGCTGTCCGACGTCGACGTCCTGTTCAACCTCGCGCCGAACTCCCTCCACGCCGAGCCGTCGATCGCGGCGCTCGACCGCGGTGTCCACGTCCTCTGTGAGAAGCCACTCGCGACGGACCTCGACGGGGCCGAAGAGATGGCCGCGGCGGCAAGCGAGTCCGACGCGGTCGCCGCCGTCGGCTTCAACTACCGGTACGTCCCGGCGCTCGCCCACGCCCGGAACCTGATCGCGGCCGGCGAGATCGGCGAGGTGCGGGCGTTCAGGGGGCGGTACCTGCAGGACTGGCTCGCCGACCCGGGGGCGCCGTGGTCATGGCGGCTCGACGCCGACCTGGCGGGCAGCGGCGCCCTCGGGGACCTTGGAGCCCACACCGTCGACCTCGCGCGATACCTGCTCGGCCCCGATGCGGGGGGCGTCGACCGGGTCAGCGGCCACCTCCGGACGTTCGTCGACGAGCGCCCGGTCGAGGACGGCTCCGGGACGCGTGCCGTCACGGCCGACGACGCCTGCTCGGCGCAACTGGCCTTCGAGAACGGTGCGACCGGAACCGTCGAGGCCTCCCGGGTCGCCCGCGGGCACAAGAACGACCACGCGATCGCAGTCCACGGCACGGACGGGAGCCTGCGCTTCGCGCTGGAACGGCTCAACGAACTGGAGGTCTGCCGGGCGGGCGACCGGGGCTACGAGCGCGTGCTGGTCACCGAGGCGTCGGACCCCTACGTCGAGGCCTGGTGGCCGCCGGGACACGTGCTCGGGTGGGAACACACGTTCGTCCACCAGGACTGCGAGTTCCTGTCGGCGGTCGCGGACGAGGGGGCGTACGCACCGACCTTCGAGGACGGCCTCGCCGTCCAGCGCGTCCTCGACGCCGTCGCGCGGAGCGACCGCTCGGGAGAGTGGGTCGACGTCTGAGGACGGAGACGACGACGCGGTGCCGACAGGGAGGCGAAGCCGACGGAGCGACCGCCCGGATCAGGGTGGTCCCTCGACCGGGGAGATGACGTCACACAACGTGTTCGAGATCAGGGTCTGATGGCCCCGACGGAGCCGTTCCGACAGCGCCTGGTGGGAGACGCCGACCTCCTCGGCCAGTTCCCCCAGCGTGATGCCGCGGGGGATCGCGTAGTAGTCCATCTCGAAGGCGGTTGTGAGCGTCTCGTACTGCTTGTCCGACAGTTCGACCCGGTTGCGGTCGATCGAGTCGGTGACCCCCTTCACCCGCCTGATCGAGAGGTCGATCCCGTACTCCTTGCAGTGGTCGTAGGTGGCCGAGACGGCGTCGTGTTCCGGGAACAGCACCCGGAAGGTCCAGTTGCGTTCGTCGCCGGTCGCCCCCAGCAGCGTCCCCTGGACCTGGATGAGGACGGAGACGATAGCGTGGACGCGGGAGCCCCACTCGACCTGGTAGAGGCTCCGGTCCTCGTTGCGGGTCAGACGCCGCACCGACTCGGTGCTGGAATCCCGCTCGAACCAGCGGTCGACGTCGTCGAGATCCGAGGCCCAGACCCAGAGAAACGGCATCACGTTGCCGGCCTTGGGCGCGACGACCGGCACGGTTTCGACCGTGGCGTCCGGGACCTCGTCGAACAGGTCTGCGAGCGCGAACTGCTCCGTCGGAACTGTCGCATCGACCATCGTTCCCATGGGCCTTCGGAACGCTCCAGGGTGGATAGTTATAATCGCGGTACAGGAAGTCCCCACGACCTTGGAGTTGGGGGTACCGCGAGTAACAGTCACGTACCCGCGAGGGGGGCCGTCGCCCGCGGAGCGCGCCGAGCAGGGACGCCACGGGACGCCGACTAACAGAACCATACCCGTCGACTGCAACAGAACGCCCCCGTGTTGCCGACCGTGCGGTCGCCGCGTTTGGTCGACGCTGTACCCTGGTAAGCCAGGTGAAACGCGCATGTTTCCCGCATGGCCCGGGACGAACCTCATCTCCGACGGATCCCGTGCGTCCGATCAGTCGAACCCGCCACGCCGTGCGGATGCCTACTTGATGCTGTCCTCTTTTAATCGGATGGCTACGGATGCCCCTCGGGTCTCCTCGACTTCTCGTGGGTTGGCCTCGACTGGGTGCCGGTATCGGGAAGATACAGAAACGGTTTGGTGACGTAGCGGAGAGATGCCTGCACGATTGGGCGAATCGACGCGATGATCCGGGAAGATGCCGTCGAAATGTGCCAAAGCAACGTCGTGATGGTCAAGTCGGCGCCGGGGTCAAACCGGGCGTGGCGACCCGGCCTCGGCCGCGTCGAGGTGCCCCGAGAGGACGGCGTTCGTGACCGCGCCGACGAGAAGCAACAGCGACCCGAAGTAGAGCCACGTGATGAGGAGGATGACGGCGCCGATCACGCCGTACAGTTCGGCGGTCGAGGAGTAGGCAACGTACAGCCCGAAAGCCGTCTGGAGCAACACCCAGCCCACGGCCGCGACCGCCGCGCCGGGGAGCGTCTCGCGGAGGGAGACGTCGGCGTCGGGGAAGACGTAGTACACCGGGACGAACGTCACGATCAGGCCGATCACCAGCAGGACCTGGTTCACCGCGACGGCGAAGGGGACTCGCGGGGCGGCACCGAAGAAGAGCGTGACGGCGACCACGCCCGAGAGCGCCAGCCCGAGCGACAGGAGTACGACGATCCCGTCCCGGAACTGTTCGATGAGTTCGTCGGTCCGGCGGGTGCCGTAGATAGTCGAGATGGCCGTATCGAGCGCACGGAACACCCGCAACACCCCCCAGAGCAACACGACGACCCCGAGAGCCGACAGGCCGACCCGGTCGGCCGCCCGCGTGATGCTGTCGATCACCAGGTTCTGTCCAGTCGGCGTGAGGTAGTCCCCGGTGAGTCCCAACACGAGGGTGGCGATCCGCTCGCCTCCCACCGCAGAGGCGACGAGCAACGACAGCAACACGAGCGGGAGCAGGGAGACGAACGCCGAGTAGGCGACGCTTCCCGCCATGAAGGAGACGTCCTTCGACCGGGTCCCGCGGACGACGCGGCGCGCTACCGACGCGGCAGTCCCCGCCCGCCGGAGCGCGTTCACCGTCACGGCCTGGATCCGAGGGGCGACCCGGTCAGTCCTCTCGGGTGGCGGCCAGCGCCTCCTCGGGAGCGCCACAGTTCGGACACGAGTCCGGCACGCCGTCGTCGAGTTCGCCCATTTCGCCGCACTCGGTACACCGCCACATCAGATACCCCTCGCCGAACTCCTTGCCCGGAATCTCCTCCTCTGCCTCACCCTCGCTCTGGTCTGCCGGTTCGACCTCGAACCCCGCGTCGGTGATCGCACTCACGCGACCGATCACGCTGCCGGAGTCGTCGTACACCGACTCGCCAGGCTCTACGGGCGCCTCGTCAGGACTGCGTTCTGCCATGCGCGTTACGTGCATACGAGGAACAATCTGTTGGGGGCTTGCATCTGCGCGGTGTACCGATTAGACGCCGCAAGGGCGACACCCACCATGGCAGACGAGTCAGAGGACACCAGGGAGGCCGGCGTCGAGTTCGGCTCTCTGGCGGACGCACTCGAGGCGGAGAGCTACCCGCTCTCCCACGAGGAGCTACTCGACCGGTACGGGGACGACGAACTCGAACTGGTCGACGGGAGCGCACGGCTCCGCGAAGTGCTCGTCACGGAACAGGAACGCGAGTACGAGGACGCGGAGGCTGTCCGACAGGCCATCTTCAACATGGTCGGCTCCGACGCGATCGGCCGCGAGGGGTACAGCGACCGTGGCGGTGAGCCGACGACCGACGACACGAACGGGGAGGAGGAGTCGATCTGAGACGGCCGTCGCCGGTGCCCAGGTGGGACCCGGGGCCAGGGGCGGATCGTGCGGTAATCGACGCCCGAATTGCGGTGCGATCAGCCGGCCGAATCGGACCGACGGTCGACCGTCAGGTTGCCCTCCAGTTCGTGTTCGGACGGCGGGCTGAACTCGATGCCGGCCGCGTCGAGGGAGCGCTTGATGGCGAGTGCGACGCGCGAGCGGACGGAGACGGCGTCCCGGCGGTCGGGGTCCGCGATCCAGTACTGGACGCGGATGGCCGCGGCGGTGTCGCCGAACTCGTCGACGAACACTTCGGGGGCGGGGTCGGTCCGAACGCTCTCGACCCGCATCGCCGCAGCCTCGATCCGATCCATCGCCGTTTCGAGGTCCGCGCCGTAGTCCACGCCGAGCGTCTGGACGATCCGGAGGTCGCCGCGCCCGTAGGGCCGGACGATGGACCCCCCGGTGAGGATCGTGTTCGGGATCGTCACGAGTTCGCCCGCGGGGGTCTCGACGCGGGTGACCCGGAGCGCGATCGACTGGACGACCCCGCTGCCGCCCTCCCACTCGATGTAGTCGCCGACGTTGAACTCCGAGTCGAACACCAGCGCCATCCCGCTGACGAGCGAGCCGATCACCTCCTGGGCCGCGACGCCGACGGCAAGCGCCAGTGCGCTGATGACGAGCGCCGAGTCGCTCAGGAACCCCGCGTACCCCGCGACGCCGGCGCCGACGAGGATTCCGAGCGCGACGACCCCGAGCTGGAAGTACAACACGAGCGCGCTCCGCAGCGTGGGGTTGTTCCGGTTGCGGCGGCGCACCACCCGGGCGAAGGCGGGCTGGAGCGCCAGGCGGCCGACGACGACGACCGCCAGAAAGCCGGCCAGAAACCAGCCGGCGCGGACGAGTGCGGGCCAGAAGGTGACCAGCCCCTCCGGCCCGAGTTCGGGTGTCGGCGTCGTCGTGGGGGTCGCCTGCAGCGGCGCGACCGACGCGAAGAAGCGAGGAAGCGACGAGTGGATCACGGGGGATCCCCCGACCGGCCGGTACGAACTGGATAACTAACCCTCGGCTCGACGACGTGTGGACAATGGCACTCATCGACTCGGCTATCGTGTTCGTCGTGAGCCTGTTGATCGGAGGGTTCGGCGTGTACGTCGGTGCGCGCCTCGTCGCCGACGTCGACGACTACTCCCGCGCGATCGTCACGGCCCTGATCGGCGCGATCGTCTGGGCCGTCGTGTCGTTTTTCGTCGGGTGGATCCCGCTGCTCGGACCGCTGCTGACCCTGCTCGCCTACGTCGCCGTGGTCAACGCCAGCTACCCCGGCGGCTGGGTGGACGCGATCGTGATCTCGCTCGTGGCGTGGATCGCCGCCCTGGTCGTCCTCTACGTCCTCGGGATCGCGGGGCTCACCTCGTTCGAGGCGTTCGGCGTCCCGGGCGCATAGCGGCGCAGGCAGGCCGCGGCGCCCGACCACGCCGGTCGACGGGGGCGTCGAATCGTGCGGTACGTGCATCTGGGTTGTCGCGTTGGGAGCGAGCCTGGTCTAGCGGTCCGACCCCACGACCTCGCCGGGGGCGGTCCAGGAGTCGGTCGCCAGGACGACGCCCGGGCTGAGCGACGTGTTGATGCCGGTCTTGACGCGGGGCCCGACCACCGCGCCGAACTTCCGCCGGTCCGTCGGCTGGTCGTCGTCGCCCGCGAGCACGTCGGCCCCGTCGTGGCGGAGGTTCGCGACCACGGTTCCGGCGCCGAGGTTCGCCCCGTGTCCGACGAGGCTGTCGCCGACGTAGGAGAGGTGGTTCACGTTCGCGCCGTCCAGCAGCAGGCTGTTTTTGATCTCGACCCCGTGGCCGACCGACGCGTCCGCCCCGATCACGGTTGCGCCGCGCACGTAGGCGTTCGGGCCGACCGTCGCGCCGTCGCGGACGAGCGCCGGACCCTCGACGACGACGCCGGCGTCTATGGTCGCGCCGCGCTCGACGACGACGTCGCCACGCAGGGTGGCGTCCCCGTCGACCTCGCCGGCGACGCGGCGGTCCTGGCGGGCGAGCAGCCGCTCGTTAACGTCGAGCAGATCCCACGGGTGCCCCAGGTCGGCCCACTCGTCGACGGCGACGCCGGTCACGTCGTCCGCGTCGATCACCCGCCTGAGCACGTCCGTGAGTTCGCGTTCGCCCCGTTCGCTCGTGGGCACGTCGAGCAGGTCGCGGGCGTGCTCGGGAAACGCGTAGGCGCCGGTGTTGACGACGTGCGAGGGCGGGTCGGCCGGCTTCTCGACGATTCCGGTGACGACGCCGCCGTCCGTCGAGATGACGCCGTACTCCCCGGGGTTGTCGACCCGGGTGTACCCGACGGCGGGGGCGCTCTCGAACAGGCGGGCCAGGCTCCGGGCGTCGTAGACGTTGTCGCCGTTCAGCACGGCGAAGGGACCGTCGACGCGGTCGGCGGCCGCGGCGACGGCGTCGGCAGTCCCGGCCTGGGTGTCCTGGAGGGCGTACTCGACGGGGACCCCCCGATATTCGGACCCGAAGTAGGACTCGACGACCTCCGACCGGTGGCCGACCACGAACACCAGTTCGTCGACGCCCGCCGCGACCGCCGCCTCGGCGACCCGGGCGGCGATCGGTTTCCCGGCGACCGGAAGCATCGGCTTCGGAACGGGGTCCGAGAGCGGCCGCATCCGCGTGCCACGGCCCGCTGCGAGGATGATGGCTTGCACAGGCACCCGGTGTACGGAGATCTCTATTAGTATGTGCCGGCTACGCTCCGCTCGGGCCATGAGCCGGCGGCGTCGGGGACCAGGTCACGCGCCCTCGATCGGGGACTCCCGGCCGGCCAGCGCCGCGGCCTCGGCAAGCAGTTCCTCGGCCCGCCGTTCGGTCCGGGCCTCGGCCGTCAGCCGCACCAGGGGCTGGGTGCCGCTCGCGCGGACGAGAAACCAGCCGTCGTCGACGTCGACCCGGACCCCGTCGAGGTCGGTCACGTCGTCGTATCGACTCCTGGTGCGTGACTCTGCCTCGGCCACGACCGCCGCCTTGTCCCCACAGCGCACCGACTCGCGCTTCGTGACGTAGGTCGGGAGGGCCGCAACCCGGTCCGAAAGGGGCGGCCCCGCGGCGACGAGGGCCGCGAGCCGACAGGCCGCGTAGTGGCCGTCCGGGCAGAGCGCCTCGTCCGGCCAGATCCAGGCGCCGCTCGGCTCGCCGCCGAAGGCGACGCCCTGGTCCGTGCAGGCGGCGGCGACGTGGCCGTCCCCCACCGCAGTGCGGACGACGGAGCCGCCGCGCTCCTCGACGACCGCGTCGAGCACGGCGCTCGCGTTGATCGGGGCCGCAACGTCGGCGCCGGCCGGCACCGTCTCCCCCGCGAACAGCGCCAGCAGTTCGTCCCCCGTGAGGAAGCGACCGGTCTCGTCGACCGCCATCGTGCGGTCGGCGTCGCCGTCGTGGGCGACGCCCAGGTCGGCACCGGTCGCCGCGACGACCGTCGTGAGGGTGCCGCAGTTCTCGGCCGTCGGCTCGCTCGGCCGCCCCGGGAACGAGCCGTCCCGCTGGGCGTCGAGGGTGGTCACGTCACAGCCCAGCGCCAGCAGCGCGTCGGCGGTCAGCCCGCCCGCCCCGTTGCCGACGTCGACGACCACCGAGAGCGAGTCGAGGTCGCCGGTCGGCAGGCGATCGAGGTGCCGGCGACTCGCGTCGTCGACGCGGCTGACGGACCCCATCTCCGGCGGCGGAACCGTCGCCTCCCCGGAGTCCTCCACCCGGGTCGAGAGCGTCCCGGTCGCCTCGGCGTCGAAGGCTCGCCCCTCGCGGGTCCAGAACTTGAACCCGTTGTCGGCCGGCGGGTTGTGCGAGGCGGTGACGACCAGCCCCGCGTCCGCGTCGTACCACTCGACGGCCCGCGCCACCGTCGGCGTCGACTCCACGCCGAGGTCGACGGCGTCGGTGCCGGCCTCCTGGGCGCCGGCGATCGCCGCCCGGGCGAGGGCGTCGCCGCTCTCGCGCGGGTCCCGACCGACGACGATCCGGTCGGTCATCGACCCCAGTCCGCGTCCCAGATCCAGCGCCAGCGACCCGGTGACGGTTTCGCCGACCGGTCCCCGGATCCCGCTCGTTCCGAACATGTCCCCCGGTGGGACGGCGCCCGGATTTAGTACCCGTCGCTTACCGTACCCCCCCGCCGGAACCTGTCGGGTAGCCGGATTGTAACAAAATTCGAAGGGCGGGGATGGAAGCGTATGACGGACGGATCACAGCCCGCTCAGCCGGAGCAGTTCCGTGCGGCCGTCGTCGACTACGACGACGCGCCCGACGAGTGTACGATCTATCCGCGGACGGTCGGCGAACAGCAGCGAACCACAGCCTGGATTACGGCCCGGGAGGGCGCGTTCTGTTCACTTCCAGCGATGCGCTGACCACACCGGACGAGAGCGGGGCACTCCTCAGCGACGGGGGGAGCCACCGACACCCCGGCGTGGCATCGCTCGCCGGAACCGAACACCTCTTGTTTTTCGAGAGTCCACTCGGTGACGACCAGCCGAGCAGCGCCGTCGTCGCCGGGACCCGACAGTCAGGACGTACCGACGTCGGAAACGGGCGCCTGCGTCGGCGGCGAGCGTCCACGGTGACAGGACGCTCCACCAGCCCTACGGGCCGCGGCCAGAGAGCGGCGGAAGGCCCGGCGTTCGACGGCACGGCGCAGGGGAACGACCCGCGGAGTCGCCCCGCGGTTGGGGGCTCCTACCGTGCATATGGTACGTTTACTAAACTGCCTTGCAGCCTATCGGTAACAGTATGGACGGTTACCTGACGGAGAGCGAGATGAATCGGATCAGCGAGTTCGCATCGACACCAAAGTACGAGCGGGAACCGGAGATGCTGCTGCCGAGCGACGAGGACTGACTGCGAGAAACGAGCGCCGACGGCCGCCGAACGGATCAGAACGCGACGCGACGACTCCCTGATGGGCGGGAAACTACACGAGGTTCTGTGCGTCGATCGTCTCCCAGATCTCTCGTCCCCGATCGGTGATGCCGTAGATGCGGCCTTTCTTCCGGGATTCCGGCACCAGGAGGTCGACGAGTCCGCGCTCCCGGAGGTCCTGGAGCGCGCGCGAGACGTGCGAGACGGCACAGTCCGTGTCGTCGGCGATCGTCGACGGGGGTGCGGGTGAGTCCGCGAGACGTCGCAACACGCTGACGCGGTACGTCGAACTGACGACGTACCCGACCTCGTCCCAGTCCGGACTCATCGGGCCTCCGTACGTCCGGCCGTTCTGCTGTGCGTCCCTCTGAAATGTCGGGGTCGTATCATAATTCCTGATCCGCCGACCGTCCCCGCCCGAGCGTCGAGCTCGCGCGGATCGAGACCGGCACTGCATTAGGGTTTCTCCACTAGCCACTCAGGTATATACGACTTACCTCCGCGTACGTAAACAGGTTTCCCGTCGACTGCCAGCGTCGGGGTGAATCGCCTGGACAGTCACGGCCGTCCCCACCCCGTCCACGCGGTCCCCCTCACCGTCGATCGGTCGTCGTCCAGGCGACCCGACCCCACGGGGACCTGTCACCCGGTCGATCGGAACGGGTCGCGGCGCCGTTCGCTCACGGTTGCGAGGCTCGCGCGGACGCGCTTCTCCCACCACCCAGGTAAAACTAGCTGCTACGTGACCCAGGGGCGGGGTGGGCACGGACGGATCGGCGCGAAGGACGTCACTGGAGGACGAAAGTGGGGGGCAAGGCGCGGGGAGTGAGCCGATCGAATCCGGGGCCCGGAACACACCGCGTCGTCGGAGTGACTCGGTGCGGCCACAGTGGTTGTGATTCCCTACCATGGGTTACGTGGTCCTTACGATCCGCGTCCGGCGCCCACGCGCGGTCGGGGGGAGACGAAGCCGTCGGGTCGGGAAGGTCCAGCAATCGGTATCATCGACGTAACAACCACGTATCCATCTGGCCGAAGGTATTATTTCGAGTAGCGATAGCTTACTCATATGCAGAGACGGTCCACCTCGAACGACGCGTGCCTCCGAACGACCCCCGAGCGTAAATCGCTCCCTACAACCCCTCCCCGGAGGGCCGTCGATGAGTAAGTCCAGCCGGGAAACCTGGGAGTCGATTCCGTCGAACCCCGACCCGGAGTCGGACCTCGGGTACGAACACGGGCCGCTCACGCTGGTTCACGTCGACGAGGACGACGAGCAGTACATCTTCCTTCCCGGCGAGGAGGACCACCTCACCGACTCGGAGTTCATCATCGCCTCACCGGAGTCCGTCCGCTCGCTCGCTGAACACCGCTGAGCGGCCGGTCACCAAACGGCTATCGGTCGTACTCCGTCAATTCGACCGGAATCTCCGCCTGGCGACGACGGTAGTACCAGTACTGCACGACGGCCGACGCCACGAGTAACGCGACCGTACCGACGCCGACCCACAGCAGGGGGACGGCGCCGACGAGGGGGGCGTCGACGAGTGAGAGGAGCATGAACGCGCTGCCGAGGACGGCCAGTGCGACGTAGTGGAGGTTCCAGGGATACGTCGAGTCCTGTCCGGCGGTGAGGTATCGGTCGACGTTGCTGGTCCGGTCGACGAGGCTAACCGTGCCGGCGTCGGTGTCGTAGTCGATGACGTTCGCCTCGGCCATCTTCGGCAGATGTGTCTGGTAGAGGGAGACGTACACCCGCTTTCGCTGCTGGCTCGTCAGCTGCTCGACCGGGATCTCGTTTTCCATCGCAGCGATCTCCTCCGCGAGCTCGTTGACTGTCGCCGTTTCACCGCGTTGTCGGAGGTAGTAGAGCACCATTCGACGGCGGTGGTTGCTGAGGATCTCGAAGACCTCGTCCGGTGTCAGCGGCTCGGGATCGGCCGAGCTCATCGTCAGCGAAGGCCATCCTGAACCCAGGTTCCAGCGAGCGATTTCATACAGTTACGGATCAAGAGGACGGAGTATAGTTATGCCTGGGATTACCCCGAGGTAGCCCGAAGTTACACGCGAATCCGGCGACGAGACGGGGCATCCCGCCTGCAAACAAGCGAACCGCCTGGAGAGGGGAGACCGACGGAACCGACGGGACCGACGGGACAGAACTCCCGGACCGACGACCACCCCTGGGACGCCGGAACGGGGTGTTAGGGAGGTCGAGAGGCAGTATCGGCGGCACGTCGCAAAACAAAGTAGGCGTTACTGCTCGGAGTCGGGGGCCGGTTCTTCGGGCGGCAAATACGGACCGAACAGGTGGATGTTTTTCCCGCAGTCGATCAACCCCCGGGGCTTGTTGAAGTCGACGACGCCCATGTCGTCCATCTTCGGCAGGTGACACTGGTACAGCCCGACGTAGACGCGCTTGCGCTCCTGAGACGTGATCTGCGAGACGTCCTTGTCGTTCTCCCACGCGGCGATCTGGTCGGCGAGTTCGCCGAGTCTGACCTCGTCGTCGGCTTCCTCCAGATACCGAAGGACGTGTCGCCGCCGCTGGTTCTTGAGAATGTCAAATATCTGATCGAATTCGAGATCCCGTTTTTCCATGTCCGCTACCACGTTCGTCGCCCCGCCGGGGTCGGCTTCGGGCGAACCGAAACGTCGCTGGACCTCCCCTCGAACCCCGCCATCGCTCGCAGACGGCGTCGATCCGTCGTCTGTGCTCCCGCCTTCCCGACCGAGGACTTGCTTGATTTGTTCGATCATAGTCTCCTACCCCGTTCGTGTATGCCACGACGATTCGCCGATTCTACCGAACGGTGATATTCCTCCGCGACTGACACGCACTCCGTCCGGGTATGTCAATACGCTGTATTTTAATTGCCTTTAGTGTTTTGATTAAGTGAGTTATTACAGTCCATCACGTGATTATGGCTACGGGGGAGCGGGGACTTCGTGTGCCCTCCGTCATACATAGCCGTCCGGAATCGGGGGGTAATCCCGTCCCAGTGGCGGCGATCGCCGCACCCGTCCCCACCACCTCGACTATCGGCCTGGCCACTCGACGAACAACGAGCGGGACCATCAAGGTAGTACCGGCGCCACGAACGGCCGGCCAGGCGAACAGCACTACGGGAACCGGTTCCCGGGAGCGTATCGAACGAAAAAACGGCTATCAAAACGAACCACGGCTGGAACCCTCGACAGGATGGGGAGGGGGGAGGGGAATGGGGAGCGGGCTTCCGCCGGGAACCGATCCACGCGGGTGTCCCGACACGGATCGATTCCATTCGCCAGTTCGAACGGCGACACCATTGTAATACGACTGTTACCGGGGGCGAGCCGACACGGATCGGTCGGGACCCCACGGGACCGTTCCGGAGGGGATATGAAAACCCCACACGGGGACCGAATCGACGTCACAAACCCCTCGGATCGAAGCGTTCGAGGAAGATCTTTGGACGTATCTTCGATTATACACCTGTTACTCGCGATGTCAGTCACCAGCGTCTGTATAACAAAGCCCAAAACGACAGTCCCCTGGAGTACTGATGGAATACCACACCAGCCGAACGGTCGATCGACCGACCCCGGTCGGCCCCGGCCGCGACGGATCGGCCGAGGCAGGACCGGCAGCACCGACCGGGCGTCGATCGAACCGGGCGGGTCCCCGCGGAGGCGTTCCCTGATGTGCGGAATCACCGCCCGGGTCGGCAACGGCGACGCGGTCGATACGCTGCTCACCTGCCTCGAGAACCTCGAATACCGCGGCTACGACTCGGCAGGGATCGCCCTCTCGAACGGCGCGGGCGTCAAGGTCACCAAAAGCGAGGGCAACGTCGAGGACCTCCGCGAGAAAGTGACCGCCGAGGGCCCGAGCGGCGACGTCGGCATCGGCCACACGCGCTGGAGCACGCACGGGTCGCCCTCCGACGAGAACGCCCATCCCCACACCGACTGCACCGGCGAGGTGGCGGTCGTCCACAACGGCATCATCGACAACCACGACGCCCTGCGTACCCGCCTCCGCGAACGCGGCCACGGGTTCACGAGCGACACCGACACCGAGGTCGTCCCGCACCTCGTCCGCGAGCGTCTCGACGCCGGCGACGACCCCGAGACGGCGTTCCGTCACGTCCTCGACCAACTGGAAGGGAGTTACGCCGTCGCGATGGTGCTCGCGGACGACGACCGCGTCTTCGCCGCCCGCAGCGGCTCCCCGCTGGTGCTCGGCCTCGGAACCGACGCGAAGTACCTGGCGAGCGACGTGCCGGCGTTTATCGACCGGACCGACACGGTCGTCTACCTCGACGACGGCGACGTCGTCGTCGTGAGCCCGACGGAGTACCGGATCACCGACCGCTCCGGGGCGCCGGTCGACCGCCCGGTCGAGAGCGTGGAGTGGGCCTCCGAGGCCGCCGAGAAAGGCGGGTACGACCACTACATGCTCAAGGAGATTCAGGAACAGCCCACCGCCCTCCAGCAGACGATCGAGGGGAGGATCGAGGATAGCACCGCCGTCCTCGACGAATTCCCGCCCGGTTCGTTCGCCGACGTCACCAGGGTCCAGTTCGTCGCGTGTGGCACGTCCTACCACGCCGGACTGTACGGCGAATGCCTTCTCGAAGCCGACGGGGTCTCCGCCGAATCGTTCGTCGCCAGCGAGTACGCCGTCTACCCGCCGCCGGTCGACGAGCACACGCTCGTCGTCGGGGTGACACAGAGCGGCGAGACCGCAGACACCCTCGAAGCGCTCCGGGTCGCACGCGAGGGCGGCGCACGCACCCTCGCGGTCACGAACACGGTCGGATCGAGCGCGGCCCGCGAATGCGACGACGCCCTCTTCATCCGGGCCGGGCCGGAGATCGGCGTCGCCGCGACCAAGACCTTCTCCTCGCAGGTCGCCACGCTCGTGATACTCGCCGGGCGCCTCGTCGGCGACGTCACGGGCGAGGTCCCCGCGGACCACCGCGCGCGCCTGGAGAGCCTCCAGTCGCTGCCCTCGGCGGTCCGAACGGTGCTCGACACCTCCACCGCCGAGCACGTCGCGGAACGATACCTCAGCGACGACGGGCACTTCTTCATCGGGCGGGGGACCGCCCTCCCGGTCGCCCTCGAAGGCGCGCTGAAGTTCAAGGAAATCACCTACGAACACGCCGAAGGGTTCCCCGCTGGCGAACTCAAACACGGCCCGCTAGCGCTGGTGACCCCCGAGACGCCCGTGTTCGCGATGTGTACCGGCCAGGACCCCGCGAAAGTGGAAAGCTCCACCAGCGAGATCCAGACCCGCGGCGCCCCGGTCGTCGCCATCGCGCCCCGGTCGATGACCGACGTGATCGAGACCGCCGACGAGGCGCTCACGGTCCCCGCGACCCACCCCGATCTCATCCCCGTCCTGACGAACGTCCAACTCCAGTTGCTCGCCTACCACGCCGCCGCGGCGCTCGGCCGCTCGATCGACAAGCCGCGCAACCTCGCAAAGAGCGTCACCGTCGAGTAGCACGGTCGCCTCGCTGTTTTCCGAACCCACCGAGTAGCGCGGTCGCAGACGAGCCGCGGAACTGTCACCGCTCCGGAGTCGATAGCCCGGGCACCGTCGGCAGTCCCTCGGCCAGCGACACCTGCGCCTCGAAGCCGAGCCCCTCGGCGGCCGCGGCCGTGTCGGCCCGGCTGTGACGGATGTCGCCGGGGCGCGGGTCGACGGTGACGATCCGCGAGTCCGAGTCGGCCGCCGCCCGGACGCGACGGGCAAGATCGTCGATGGTGACCGCATCGCCGGTAGCAACGTTGTACGCGGCGCCGACGTCGTCGGTGAGCGCCGCCCGGATGTTCGCGCGGACAACGTCCGCGATGTGGACGAAGTCGCGGGTCTGCTCGCCGTCGCCGTGAACCGTGATCGGCTCGCCCGCCCGCGCCTGGTCGACGAAGGTGCGGATGACGCCGCTGTAGTCGCCGCCCGGTTGTCCCGGCCCGTAGACGTTGAAATACCGGAGCGCCACCGTCGGGAGGTCGTACAGGTCCGCGAACAGCCGGGTGTAGTGGTCGATCGCGAGTTTGTCCACCCCGTACGGCGACGTTGGGGACAGCGACGCGTCCTCGGCGATGGGGACCGAGTCGGGGCGGCCGTACACCGCCGCGCTCGACGCCACGACGGCGCGGGCGCCCGTCCGCCGGGCCTGGTCTAGCACCTGCATCGTGCCGCCGACGTTGGCCGACTGGCTGTCGACCGGCCGCTCGGTCGAGGCGGCGACGCTGACCAGCCCGGCCTGGTGGAAGACGACGTCGACGTCGGCCATCGCCGTCGCGACTGCCGCCGGATCCCGGACGTCGCCCTCGACGATTTCGGCCTCGGGGTGGACGCGCTCGCGCGATCCGCCCGAGAAGTCATCGAGCACGCGGACCTCGTTGTGACCGACGAGCGCGGCGACCAGGTGACCCCCGATGAAGCCGCCGCCCCCCGTCACGAGCACCCGTCGACCGGTCAGCGCCGGGTCCGCAGACACCGCGTCGAGAAACGGTCCCGACGGGAGGGTCACGTGGGTCCCCCTCCGAGGCGTCGCCCGCGGGTGGGCAGCCTGCCACGCACCCGCTGTCGACGCCCGCGTCCCCGGCACGCACGAACGCTGTCAGTCCGACGCTGGTGGGTCGGCGGCGAGGCGCCGGCCGCGACCCGGAGGCTCCGGCTCATACCGGCCAACGCCCTCCGCCGGACATTGTTATGCAGTCGGTAGGACGGCCGGCGACCGGCGGCGGGCGGGCCCGGGGGACGACTGACTGCCGGCCCTGGACGCTCGCGAGGACGGGGCGTGCGTTCGAAGGCGCCCGGACGTCGGCCCGGTAGGGCTCCCGGACCCCGGCCCGATAGGGGACGTATACTATTGGGTGCGTCGCCGCGAGGCGGATACATGACGTGCCCTGAACCGCGCCCCAACGATCTTCGCCGACCGCCGATCGACCGACCCGCCCCTCACCGCGGCGAATCCACGACGCACACCGACAGAGCATCCGACGAGGGGACTCGGCCGGGATCGACCGCCCGAACGCCGGTCCGGAGCCCGGGCAGCGAGTGATCGCGTCGCGGACCGGGAAGGGAGGGGTCGGCTGATGTGGCCGTGGGAGCACCTCGCCGTCGGCTACCTCCTCCTCTCGGTCGTCGTTCGAGCGACGTACGAACGCCCGCCCGGCGAAGCGGCAGTCTTCGTCCTCCTGATTGGGACCCAGCTCCCCGACCTCGTCGACAAGCCCCTCGCGTGGGAGTTTGGCGTCTTCGCCGGCGGGCAGGCGCTCGCACACTCCGCGTTCGTCGCGATCCCGGTCGGCGTAGCCGGGGTGCTCGTCGGGCGCTCCCGGGGCCGGACCGAGGCCGGCCTGGCGCTGCTCGTCGGCTACTGGTCGCATCTCGCCGCCGACGTCGCCGACCCGCTGCGGTACGGAAACGGGATCGCGGTCGAGCGGATCCTCTGGCCGTTCGTCGAAACACGGCCCTACAGCGAGGACCTCGGCGTTGCCCGCGGCCTGGTGTACCTCCGGGAGTTCGTCGCCGACCTGCTGTCCGGGGGCGTCTCCGGGCCGAACCTCCTCTATCTGTTGCTGCCGGGGATCGCGTTCGCCCTCTGGATCGTCGACGGCCTGCCCGGCGTCGCGACGCTCGCACGGGCCGTGCGGCCACGGTGATCCTGGCGGTCCGCGCGGCGTAGCAGCCACCTACCGCAGCAGAAGGGTGGGAATGCGGAGAATTACTAACCCCGTCACGGGAGGCTACCCGAGTGGAATGAGCAACGTGTACTCGGAACCCTCGAACGTCGACTTCACGTTCGGGTGGTACCGGACGTTCCTCGAACGACTCCGATCGGACGGCTACCGGTTTCGGTCCTTCGAGGAGGGGGCAGACGGCGACGGGGTGTTCCTGCGTCACGACGTCGACCTCTCGATCTCGGCCGCACTCGATATGGCGCGGCTGGAAGCGAACCTCGACGTGACGTCGACGTACCTGTTTCTGCTGACCTCGCCGCTGTACAACCCCTTCGAGGCGGAACAGCGCGCACGCATCGAGGAGATCGCCGACCTCGGCCACGACGTCGGCCTCCACTTCAGCACCCACCAGTACTGGCCGAAGGAGGACCCACCCGAGGAGGGGGTGCTCCGCGACCGGGTCGTCGCCGAGCGGTCGGCCATGGAGACGATGCTCGACGTCGACGTCGCGGAGACGACGTCGTTTCACATCCCGCCGGAGTGGGTGCTCGATCGGGAGATCGCGGGCCTAGAGAGCGCCTACGAGCCGGCGTTCTTCTCGGAGATGGGCTACGTCGCCGACTCCGGCCAGCGCTGGCGGGACGACCCGCCGACGGTCGGCTCCCTCCCCGACCGGGTCCAGGTGCTCACTCACCCCGGGCTCTGGGGGGACGTGGACGCCGAGTTCGAGCGGCGCATCGAGGCGGCGGCCGACGACGCGGTGACGCGGACGCGCCTGCAAACCCACCGCGAGTTCATCGACGGGGCCTACAGCTGATGACCGGATTCGACGCCGTGCGCTCCGAGCGCGACACCCCGCGATCCGGACGCGCCGCGCGCCACGGAGGCGAGGATGTATAGGGACCTCACCGTCGCGGCCGTCGTGCCGGCGTACAACGAGGAGGGGTACGTCGGCGACGTCATCGACGACCTGCCGGAGTACGTCGACCGCGCGTACGTGATCGACGACGGCTCGACCGACGGGACCTGGGCCGAGATCACCCGTCACGCCAAGCGGCGGAACGGGGCCCACGACGGGGAGTTCGACCGGTTCGTCGTCCCGATCCAGCACGAACACAACCGGGGCGTCGGCGGCGCGATCAAGACCGGCTACCGGCGCGCCCGCGACGAGCGGATCGACGCGACGGTCGTCCTCGGCGGCGACAACCAGATGGACGCCTCCGAACTGTCGCGGTATCTCGATCCGATCGCCGACGGCACCGCCGACTACGCGAAGGGCAACCGGTTCACCCGGCCCGAGCACTGGGCCGAGATGCCACGGTTCCGCTTCGTCGGCAACGTCGTGCTCTCCTACCTGACGAAGGTCGCGAGCGGGTACTGGCAGTCGATGGACTCCCAGAACGGCTACAGCGCCATCTCGCTGCGGGCCCTCGAAGAGACGAACATCGACGACATGTACGAGTACTACGGCTACTGCAACGACCTGCTGGTCCGTCTCAACACGGCCGGTATGCGCGTCGCGGACGTCCCGCGCTCCTCGGAGTTCGCCTACGAGGACGGCTGGAAGAGCCACATCGAGTACCGCGAGTACGTCCCCCGGGTGTCGGCGATGCTCCTGCGCGGCTTCGCCCGGCGGCTCCGGCGGAACTACCTCCTGACGGACTACCACCCGCTTGCCCCCCTGTACCTGCTCGGCTCGGCGCTGGCGGGCGGGGGTGGGATCGGCCTGCTGGCGTCGCTGACGGGGCGGAGCCGCGACGGCGTCGCCAGCTGGCTCCTGGCGACCGTCGCCGGCCTGTTCGTGTTCCTCTATGCGACGCTGCTCGACCGCGCGGACAACCGCCACCTCGAGGTCCGGCCGGACGACCTGCCGACCGACGCCCGGAAGGGCGGCGAGGCGACCGACTGGCAAGCGGCCCGAGCCGCGACGAACGGGAGCCGACCCGCGTCGGGAGGTCGGCGAACGGATCCGGACGATAGCGCAGGCGAGACGAGGGAGACGGACGGGACGACCGACGCCACGTCCAACGGCAAGGTCGATCCGGCGGGGGGTACCTGAGATGGTGCGCTCCGAGAGCGACGGGATCACCGTTCTCATGACCGGTGCTGGCGCGCCCGGCTGTGCCGGCATCGTCCGCAGCCTCCGGAGCACCGACGAGCGACCGGTCCGGATCGTCGGCGTCGACATGGACCCGACCGCCTACGGGTTCGCGCTGGTCGACGAGAGCGCGACCGTCCCGGCGGGGGGCGACGACGACTACGTCCCGCGGATGGTCGAACTGGCCGAGCGCGAGGACGCCGACGTCGTCCTCCCGCTGACGACCGCCGAACTCGGCCCGCTCGCCCGCAACCGCGACGCCTTCGACGCCGCGGTCATGGTGTCGCCGGAGGACGCACTCGCCGTCGCCAACGACAAGGGCCGGCTGTACGGCTTCCTCGACGACGAGGGGTTCGACTGCGCCCCGACCTTCCGCCGCGTCGACGACGCGGACGCGTTCGTCGAGGCCTGCCGGGAACTCGGCTACCCCGACCGGCCGGTCTGTTTCAAGCGGCCCGTCGCGAGCGGGATGCGCGGCTTCCGGGTGCTCGACGAGCGCGGCGACCGCCTGGAGCGACTCCTCTCGGAGAAGCCCGACAGCACGGTCACGACCGTAGCGGAGGTCCTGCCCGTCCTCGAATCCGCCGAGACGTTCCCGGAGCTGATCGTGATGGAGTACCTCCCGGGCGAGGAGTACAGCGTCGACGTGCTCGCCCGCGGCGACGAGGCGGGCCCGGTGGTGCCCCGCTCACGGACCCGGACCCGGGCGGGCATTAGCTTCGAGGGCACCGTCGAGCGCGACGAGGAACTGATCGAGGCCGCCGGCGACATCTGTCGGGGGCTCGGCGTCGAGTACAACGTCAACGTCCAGTTCAAGTACGACTCCGACGGCGCCCCGAAGGTCCTGGAGATCAACCCCCGGGTGTCGGGGACGATCATCATGTGCGTCGGCGCAGGCGCGAACCTCCCGTATCTCGGCGTCAAGCACGCGCTCGGCGAGCCCATCCCGGCGGTCGACGTCCAGTGGGGGACCCACATGGTCCGGTACTGGCAGGAGGTGTTCCGGTCGCCGGACGGAGAGCGGTTCCACGTCGAACCCTCCCGGACGGCCGGGAACGCGGTCGCCAGCGACGGGGGGAGTGCCGAGAGATGAGACCGACGACGGTCTGTTTCGACCTCGACGACACACTGTACCCCTACGCCGACTACGCCCGGACCGGGCTCAGTGTTGCGGCCGAACGGGTCGCGAACCGGCTCGACGGACGGTCGGGGTCGGAGGTCGCCGAGGAACTCCACGATCTCTACTTCGACGAGGACGTGACGGCCGGCACCTTCGACCGACTGGTCCAGCGCCACGACCTGCCCGCCGAACTCGTCGACGACCTCGTCGAGGCCTACCACGGCGCGTCCGATCCGCTCGCACCGTACGACGAGACCGTGCCGACGCTCCGCGGGCTCGCCGACGACGGCTACCGCCTCGGTCTCGTCACCGACGGGCGAAACGGGGACGCGAAGCTCCGCCGCCTGGGCATCGGCGACTACTTCGAGGCGGTCGTCGTCACGCCCGAGCACGGCTGCTCGAAGCACGGCCGCGAGCCGTTCGACAAGGTACTTTCGGAGCTGTCAGCGGAGCCCGAACGGACCGTCTACGTCGGGGACGACCCCCGGGTGGACTTCGCCGTGCCGAACCATCTCGGCATGGGGACGGTGCGGCTCCGACGCGGCCGGTACGTCGACCTCGCCCCCCCGGACGACGCGGCGGCCCCCGACGCCGAGATCGACGCCCTCTCCGAACTCCCGGACCTCCTCGACGTCGCGTCGACCCCGCCCTCCGGGGAGCCGACAAGGTCCCCCCGGGCCCACGGCGGGGACCGACCCCGATCGGAACGCGAGCAGGGGGATCGCCGATGACTGCGGACTTCACGTACGGAAAGTACGCGGAGCTACTGGAGGCCGGGCTCGACCTCGGGATTCCCTTTCTGACCGTCCGTGACTACCTGTCGGCCGAGTCGCTGCCGCCGGCCTTCGTCGTGTTGCGCCACGACGTGGACCGCAAGCCCGGGAACGCGCTCGATTTCGCACGGATCGAGGCCGAACGCGGCGTCCGGAGCACGTACTACTTCAGGACCGTCAGCGAGACGTTCCGGCCGTCGATCATCGGGGTGATCGAGTCGCTCGGCCACGAGATCGGCTACCACTACGAGGATCTCGACCGGGCAGACGGGGATCGCGAGAGGGCCCGCACCGTCTTCAGCGCGAACCTCGATCGGCTCCGCCAGGTGGCCGACGTCTCGACGGTCTGCATGCACGGGAACCCGCTCACGCCACACGACAACCGGGACCTGTGGACCGACGCCCCGTCCTTCGACGAGTACGGCCTCCTCGGGGAGGCGTACCTGTCGATGGACTTCGCCGACGTCGACTACTACTCCGACACCGGTCGAAGCTGGCGGGACGGCGCGCTGAAGATCAACGACCACACCGTCGGCGAGGACGGGAAGACGACACAGGTCGAGACGACTGACGAACTCATCGCCCTGCTGGCGTCGACGGACGGGGGACGGTTCTGCGTCCTCACCCACCCCGACCGGTGGGCCGACACGCTGACCGAGCGGGCGTTCGAGTTGACCTTCGACACGGCCAAAAACACCGCGAAGTACGCACTCGGCGTGCTTCCGACCGTCCGCTGACGGGGTGGCGACGCCGCCGGCCCGCGCCGGTCGACGCTTCCCGGGGCGACCGACGCACCTACTGCTCCGAGCGGCCGGCGAGTGACCGCCCCGCCGATCAGACCCGTGCGTGGGACTGTGCTCCCGAAGTCGCGGCCGCGAGACGGTCGGTCGCGGTCGCCAGGCGGGCGTACACCCGCTCGAAGGTGTGGCGCGATTCGCCCGCGGGGTCCGCGATTTCGACGCCGCCGGGCGTAAACGCCGAGAGGAAGAACACCCCCTCCGGATCGGGATCCGGATGTCGACGGCGGAAGAGGTGGTACGTGTGGAAGTCCATCACGAACGTCACGTCGCTCTCGGCGAGCGTCCGGGCGGTCGCACACCGGGAGCGATGCTGGGCGAGGTCGACGCCGTAGCGGGCTGCCACCTCGACTGAGTTAGGGGGGCTGGGTCGGCCGCTCCGCTCGCCGAGTCCTGCCGACCCGACGGCGAGATCAAGCCGCCCGGAGCCCTCGATCGACTCCCGGAACCGCCGGGCCGCCATCGGGCTCCGACAGATGTTTCCCCAGCAACAGAACAGCAGGCTATCGGCGTCCCGGACGGCGCGGGCGGCTCGAACCGGGTCCAGCGCCGGGTGATCGGGGCGGGACCGGAAGTAGCGGCGGTAGTACACCGTCGCCGCGACCCGGCGGACCTGCTTCATCGCGGCACCGGGCGCACGACCGAGAGCTGTCAGCAGGGAGGTAGTTTCGGCCATCGGTCAGACGTCCCACCGGACGAGCGTGATCGCCGCCTCCAGCACGTGCGGGAGCGGGTCGCTGAGGCGGACGTTCGACTCGGTGTGGGGGGAAACGAGGTCCCGGAACACGGCCGGGGCCGACTCCGGGCGGCGCCAGGCGTGGGTGAGGTCGCCCGACAGCGGCCAGTGGAACCGCTTTGGGGTGAACGGGCTGTCGCCCACGGCCGCCCGCAATGACCCGTACCCGTCCGGTGCGTCGGCGGTATCGGCCGGGGCGGCACCGTCCGGTGCGTCGGCGGTATCGGCCGGCGTGGCACCGTCTGTAGCGACCCGCGTCCCTCCGGTCGTGGTTCTAGCCGGGTCCGCAGTCTCGGTCCGGGACGCGACGTTCTCGGCGGCTCCGGCGGCGGCGGCGTGTGCGTGGACTGTGGCGCCGGCGTCCTCGGCGTCCGCTGTGGCACTGGCGTGTGCGGGACCACGCGCGGACGCCAGGAGCGCACGGGGAAGGTTCAGCCCCGACGCGATCCCCAGGTCGAGCGAACCCCAGAACTTCGGGTTGATCTCGACCACCGTCGGCGTGCCGTCGGCTGCCTCCTTGAACTCGACCATCGCGACCCCGCTCCAGTCGAGCGCAGACAACAGTCGCCGGCTGTAGTCTCGCAGTTCCGCGTCCCGCTCCGACTCGGCGCACGCACTCGCCCCGCCCTCCGGAGGGTACTCCCGTATCCGCCGGTGAGCGTACCCCGCGACGAGATCACCGTCTGCGTACAGGCCGAAGTACCCCCTGCCTGGGCCCGGTAACCGCTCCTGGACGATGGGGTCGGAGTCGTGGTCGTCACGGTACTCCCGGTAGGCGGCTGCGAGTTCCGGGGCGTCGTCGACGATCCGGACGAACCGCGGTTCGGTCTCGACGCCCGTCTTGATCACCGCGGGGAAGCCGACGACCTCTCCGGCCGCGTCGACGCCCGACTCGTTTGAGAGCACGACGGTCGTCGGTGCCGGCACCCCCTCGCTGTCCGCGAGGGCGTACGTTTCGGCCTTTCTGACGGCCGTCTGCATCGCCGACCGGTCGGGGAGGAGTCGCTCGACCGGGAACTGGAGGTCCTCGCGGCGCTCGGAGACGAGTTCGAACGTGCGACCGCCGACCGGCAGGAGCTGGTCGTACCGGTCCGAGAGGTCGTTCAGCGCCGCGACCATGGCGTCGGGACTGCGGTCCCGGAGCCAGTGGCTCCTGTCGGCGGCGGTCGAGACCCCGGCGGGCGACACCGGGAACCGCGAGGCCACCCCGATCTCGGTCGTCGCGTCCGCGATCGCGCGGACGACGGCGAGGGCCTTGTTCGTCTCCCCGTCGGTTACGAGTACGCGCATTGGACCAGCCACGGCCGCGGTGGTGTTGGTTATGGGTCGGCTTCCGCGACCGACCGTCCGCCGTCCGGGGGGATCGACCCCGTAACCCTGGCATAACAAAACGTGGGAGCGGCGTCGTCGCCCACAGATGATGCCCGACCCCTCACGGACACTGCGGGTGCTGTTCGACGTCCAGCACCCCGCGCAGGTCCACCTGTTCAAACACGTGCTGTGGGAACTCCAGGCGAAGGGTCACGAGACGATGGTCGTCGCACGCGACAAGGAGGTGACCCTCGACCTCCTGGACGCGTACGGGATCGACCACCGGTCGCTGTCCCGACGGACCGGTGGGCTCCCGGCTGCGGTGCTCGAACTCGGTGTCCGCGAGGTGCGTACGACACTCGCCGCGCGAGCGTTCGAACCGGACGTGGTCGTCAGTCGAGTGAGCCCGCCGGCGGTCCACGCCGCGTCGGTAGTCGGCGCCCGTAGCGTCGTTGTCACGGATACTGACATCGACGACACGCTGCTCGGACGAACCTTCCACGCGATCACGCTCCCGTTCGCGGACGTGGTCTGCCGGCCGCCGGGGCTCGACCTGCCGACCGACCCCGGGAAACAGCGGGATCTCGGCACCCAGGAACTCGCCTACCTCCACCCGGACCGGTTCACTCCCGACCCGACTGGGCTCGAACGCCACGGCGTCGACCCGGACGAACCGTTCGCAGTGGTGCGGCTGGCCGGCTGGGACGCCTACCACGACGTGGGACACGAAGGAATCACGGAGTCGGTGTTCCGGAAGGTGGTCGCGATGCTCTCGGACCGCGGGCGCGTGTTCCTCTCGACGGAACGGGGTCGCCCGACCGGACTCGACGTCGAACCGCTGCCCGTGCCGACACACCTCATTCACGACCTGCTGTACTACGCCGACATCTACGTCGGCGACTCGGGGACGATGTCGACCGAGGCGGCGATGCTCGGCACCCCATCCGTACGGCTGAACTCCATCGAGAGCGACGCGGACGAGAGAATCTTCCGGACGCTCGAAACGGACTACGGGCTGCTCTTTTCGTTCTCGGACGGTGAGGCCGCGCTCCGGAAGGTGCGGGCGTTGATGACCGACGAATCGACGCCGGCCGAGTGGGAACGCCGGCGCTCCAGACTGCTCGACGACGCCCCGGACGTGACCGAGGAACTCCTGGCGATCATCCGCGAGACGGCCGCGCCGACGTCGACATCGGCCGTCCCGGCGCCGACGGGCTGAGCCCCTTTCTCGTCCCGCAAGGCACGGCCGACGTGGTAGCAACCGCTTACTCCGTCGCGGTGTCACCCGACAGCGCCGACGGGAGACGGATTCCCGGGACTACGACGAGGCGTTTGCCGAACAGTTCCCGTGGAAACGGGGCGACTGCGGCGGCTTGGGCGCTCCGTGCGCGGCCGCGAACGGCACGTATGGTGATCTATACTAAAGAGACCGCTAGCCGTGGGATCGGACGATGAACGAAGTATGCACAGGCGCAAATTCCTGAAGCTAGCCGCAGCGGGGGGCATCGCGACTTCGGTTGCGGGCTGTTCGAGCGACGAGGACCCGTCGCCCGAACCGCCGACGGAGACGCAAACGTCACGGACGACCGCCGGCACGACCAGCACGCCGGACCTCGCCGAGCGCGTGCCATACGGCGACCAGTTCGAGACGGTGATCGACCTCCAGCGAGCGGGCGCAGATCCGGAGGCCGAGGAGTCCATCGTCCCCTTGCTAGAGGAGTACATCGACGACGACACGCTGGTGTACCTGCCCTCCGGACACTATCTGATGGACAACACGGTCCAGCGCCTGGAGTTCGAGAACCTCGGCATCGTCGGCCACGACGCGATCGTCGTACCGGCCGACGGTTTCAACAGTCCCTTCTTCGATCTCGGACGGCCCGACGAGGCCGCCGGACTGCTGTTCGAGGGCGTGAACTTCGACTTCAACGCCCCGGACGCCGGGTCGCGGCCCCTGAGTGCCCTCGTCGACGACGACCTCGTCGTCCGTGACCTGGTGGTCACGGGCACCCAGGCCGGGGGGAGCGGTATGCTCCGGGTCGACGTGACCAACGAAGACGGGACGGGCCTCGTCGAACGGGCACGGCTGCTAGACGGGGCAAAACCGGAGACGGATGCCAACGGCTGTCTCGTCGGCGACGAGAACCGTGGACACATTCGGTTCGAGAACTGTCAGATGGAGGGGTTCCCCGACAACGGCCTCTACGCCGATCCGGCCGAGGGGTCGATCGAAGTGATCGGCGGCTACTACGCCAACTGCAACGTCTCCTGCATCCGGGTGGCAAACGACAGCGTCGTCCGCGGGGTCCGGGTCCGCTGTGACAGGGCCCCCGAAGAGTACGGCAACATGCGCGGGATCCGGGTCACCCACGCCGAAGGGGCGCTCGTCGAGAACTGCGTGATCGAACTGCTGGACGTGGCCGGGAGCGACGGCGCCATCACGTTCGGCAAGGCGCTCACCTCGGCCACGATTCGTGACAGTCGGATCGTCATCGACGCCGACTACGTCAACGCGATCCAGGTCAAACACCCCGAGAACGTCCCCGACGACGAGCCGATCACCATCGAGGACGTCAGCATCACCGGATCGGCGGCGAACGAGTCAGCCGTCGAAGTGAACGAGCGCCAGAACTGTACCTTCGAGAACGTAAGCATCGAGCAGGACGGCGAGAACAGGGACGGAATGGTGTTCGACCGTTCGAACGCGTCCATTCGGGACTGTGAGATCCAGGTCACCGGCGAACCGATCGTCGCCCCCGAGGACGCAACGGTCAACGTCGTGGGAACGATCCCGGAGCGGTTGAACGACGTCCCCGAGGAACGGGGCTCGGAGACCGAGGCCTGAAGTTCGGTGTGAGGCGAGAGAGCGGCGGTCGGGACGGACCCGGTCGACGACTCTCTCGCGCCCGCGGCTACTCGGTGGCGTACGCCTGTGCGATCGCACAGGCGCCGACGGTGACGATGATGGCGACGAGCACCAGGGAGACGATCACGGTCGACGTCGCGCCGAGCAACACGACGCCGAGAAACAGCCCGGCACCGGCGAGCGAGACGGCGCCGTACAGCCGGTGCCACGACCGTTCGGACTCTTCGAGGTACGGGTAAAGCTGCTCGGCGCGGTCGGTCAACTGCACCGTCCCGCGGTTCTGCTCGAAGTCGACGACGCCGATGTCGTCCATCTTCGGCAGGTGACACTGGTAGAGCCCGACGTAGACGCGCTTTCGTTGCTTCGAGGAGAGCCGCGCGACGGTGGTGTCGTTTTCGAGGGCGGCGATGTGTTCGGCCAGGTCGCTCAGTGACCCCTCGCCGTCGTGCTCTCGAAGGTAGTGGAGTGTCTCCCGTCGACGCTCGTTTTTGATGACCTCGAACAGCTGATCGAGGGGGAGCGGATCGGCGTCGCCGCCGGGAACCCCGGCGGCCGTGAGTCCCTCCTCGTGGTCGGAGGTCGCGTCGTCCTCGCCACGCATCGCCGGAATCCGAGCCAGGACGGCACCAATGACTCCCCCGGAGACGACGTCCGGGAGCGACCATATCGAGGCGTCACTCATCGGGAGGCACCTCCCGTGGCCCCGCCGGGCCGGATCGATCACCCGAGTCGTCCCTCCCGGTCACGTCGTCCGTGGCAGTCGACGCGGGCGCATCCGTCCGCGCGGCCGAGTCGAGCGATCCCCCCGGAACGGTTCGGCCGCGCCCGATCGTGTACGTCGGGAGCCCGACCGACCCGTCGAAGAAGTCGCGGCCGTCGATCACGACCGCGTCGTCGACGGCCTCCCACGGGAGGTCCGCGAACGCGTCGTGGCCGGTCACCAGCGCCACGGCGTCCGGGTCGACGTCGGCGAACCGATCGATCGGGAGGACCGTCGCGTCGAGGGCGCCGGGATCCGAGCAGACGGGATCGACGGCGTAGACGTCGGCACCGCGGTCGGTCAGCGCCGCCGCCATCGGGTAGGTGGGCGAGGCGCGCGTCTCGTCGATCCCCGGCCGGTAAGTGATCCCCAGCAACACGACCGTCGCGTCCGCGACGGCGACACCGACGCGTTCGAGTTCGGTCTCGATCCGGTCGGCGGTACGGATCGGCATGGCGTCGTTGATCTCGCGGGCGAGCGAGACGAGCGGGAGCGGCGTCTCGCCGTGGAGGACGAAGTGGGGGTAGTACGGGATACAGTGGCCGCCGACGCCCGGCCCGGGGTCGTGGATGTCACAGAACGGCTGGGTGTTTGCGGCCGTGATCGCCTCCCGCACGTCGACGGCGTGCTCGTCGGCGAGCCCCGCGAGTTCGTTCGCGAGCGCGATGTTGACGTCGCGGTAGAGCCCCTCGAACACCTTCACGCACTCGGCAGTGCTGGGGTCGGACACCGGGATCACCCGGTTGTGCGTGAGTTCGTCGTACACCAGCCGCGCGACGCGCGTGCTCTCGTCGTCGCGGCCGCCGACGATCTTCGGATACGACCCGCGGATGTCCTCCAGAGCCTGGCCGCTGGCGGTCCGCTCGGGACAGAAGGCCAGGCCGTACGTGTCCGTCGCGAGGCCGCTCGCTTCGGCGAGCAGCGGGTCGACCAGGTCGCGACAGGTCCCGGGCGGGACCGTCGACTCGACGAACACCGCGTCGCCGGGGGCGAGCCCAGAGCCGATCGCTTCCGCGACGGCCTCGACGGCCGCGAGATCCGGGTGGTCGTCCTCGTCGAGCAGCGTGGGGACGATGACGACGTGGATCGCCGCCGCGCTCGCCGCCTCCGCCGGCGCCGCGGTCGCACGGAGCGATCCCTCGTCGACGGCCGTCGCGACCGCGTCGGCGAGCCCCGGCTCCCCGGACACCGGGCAGTCCCCGGCGTTGATGCGGTCGACGACGCGCTCGTCGACGTCGGCGCCGATCACGGTCCCGGTGACCTCCGCGAACACCGCCGCGATCGGGAGGCCCATCTTCCCGAGTCCGTAGACGGCGACCGGAACGTCGCCACCCGTGAACGCGTCGCGCTGGTCCGTCGGTTCGATCCTCGCGTCGTAAAGCCCCGTAGATCCTGGATCCTGAGTCATCGTAATGTGTGTGTTCCGCCGGCATGGTTCCGCCTAGCAGCTGCGTTCGCCCGGAACGCAACCGGCTCCCCGCTTTCTATCTTCTGTCTGTGCTTTGTTACCCCTCACTTACAGATCGGTAACCGGATGCTTCCGGCGCGTCCCCCGCCGATCCGCCGGGAGCGAGGACCAGGGGCAGTCGACGACGCCGACCGGCCCGGCAGACCCCGCACGGCGGCGGCTCCCCGGTATACGCGGCATAACAAAGCCCGGCGCGGGGGACCCTCGGGGCAGCGACGCCGGATCCGGCGTCGCCGCCCTACACTATGTCGAACGTCATCACTGGATCGGACTGTTACATCGCCGCGGACGCGACGGTCCCCCCCGGGTCGGCGGACGGGGACGCCGAAACCGTCATCGGCGACGACGCGAGGATCCGCTCGGGAACGGTGATCTACACGTCGGTCCGGATCGGCGACGGCTTCCGGACCGGCCACAACGCCCTAGTCAGAGCCGACACGGACATCGGCGACGACGTCCTCGTCGGCACCGGGACGGTCGTCGACGGCCAGGCCACGATCGGGTCGCACGTCAGCCTCCAGACCGGCGTCTACGTCCCGCAGAAGACCGAAATCGGCGACAACGTCTTCCTGGGCCCCCACGCCGTCGTCACCAACGACCCGTTCCCCATCCGGTCGGGGAGCCGCATCGAACCGACGACGATCGAGGACCACGTCTCGATCGGCGGCAACGCGACGGTGCTGCCCGGCGTCACGGTCGGCGAGGGATCGTTCGTCGCGGCCGGCGCGGTCGTGACCGAGGACATCCCGCGCGAGACCCTGGCCGTGGGGGTGCCGGCGACCCACCGGCCGCTTCCGGCGGAGCTTCGAGGGGGGAACCGGATCGCATGAGCCAGAGCCACCAGGTCCCGATGGCCGACCCGCGGCTGGGCGAGGAGGAGAAAGCCGCCGTCGAGGCCGTCCTGGACTCGGGAATGCTCGCCGCCGGCGAGGCCGTCGCGGCGTTCGAGGCGGAGTTCGCGGACTACTGCGACGCCGCCCACGCGGTCGCCACGACCAACGGCACGACCGCGCTGCACGCCGCCCTCGAAGGCCTCGGCATCGGCGCGGGCGACACCGTCCTGACGACCCCGTTTACCTTCGTCGCCACCGCCAACGCCGTCCGCCTCGCGGGCGCCGACCCGCTGTTCGCGGACGTCGACCCCTCGACGTACAACCTCGACCCCGCCGCCGCCCGAGAGACCATCGCCGCCCACGACGGCGGGATCGACGCCGTCCTCGCGGTCCACCTCTACGGCCTGCCCGCGGCGCTCGACGACCTCGCCGAGATCGCCGACGCCCACGACGCGCCGCTCGTCGAGGACTGCGCACAGGCCCACGGCGCGCGCCACCGCGGCCGGCCGGTCGGTTCGGTCGGCGACGTCGGCTGCTTCTCCTTTTACCCCACGAAGAACATGACCACCGGGGAAGGGGGGATGATCGTCACCGACGACGCGGGCGTCGCCGAGCGCGTGCGCTCGTTCATCGACCACGGCCGATCGGGGAGCCGCGGCCACGTGCGGGTGGGACACAACTTCCGGCTCCCGGAGGCCGCCGCGGCGATCGGCCGGGTGCAACTCGACCGCCTCCCCGGGTACGTCGAGCGCCGGCGCGAGCACGCCAGTCGGCTGAACGAGGGGCTCGCGGGGACGGAGCTGGTCACCCCGACCGAGCCGTCGCACCTACGTCACGCCTACAACCAGTACACAGTGCGATGCGAGCAGCGCGAGCAACTCAGGGACCACCTGGCCGACGCCGGGATCGACACCGCGGTCTACTACCCGACGCCAGTCCACGAGGAATCCGCCTACGACGGCGTCGAGGCCTCGGCGCCGGTCGCCGAGCGGGCCGCCCGAGAGGTGCTGTCGCTGCCGGTCCATCCCCAGCTCTCCGCCCGTGACGTCGACGCCGTCGTCGACGCCGTCGGCTCCTTCGAGGGGTAACCCGATCGCGTCGGAGCCGAACGTTCCCGATCCATCAGTTCCCCCGCTCCATCGGTCGATCCGGGTGTTCCTCCGTTTCGACGGTCGGCGCGTCACCGGCCGGTTCGACCGTTCGATTCGTGGGGTCCTCGACTCCGGCGTTCGGATTCTCAACTCCAGCGTCCGGATCCTCGACTCCGACGTCCGGGTCCTCGACTCCAGCGTCCGGATCCTCGACTCCGACGTCCGGGTCCTCCGCTCCGGCGTCCGGGTCCTCCGCTCCGGCGTCCGTATCCTCCGCTTCGGCGTCCTGGTCGATCGGAAGCCGGTTGGCGAGGACGTGGCGCAGGCCCCGGAGAAACGGTGCCGGATCGTCGAAACGCAGGTTGTCGAAATTCGGGGACCGCAGACACGACTCGACGACCGACAGCGTCTCCCTGGCGAGGGACGGCCGGTCGCGTAACGGGGAGTCGTCGCTGACGACGCTTCCCAGGTAGCCCAGTTCCCCGTACAGCAGGTGTGTCCCGACGTCGAGACGGTAGGCCGGGTCGATCTCGTCGGCCCTGTCGGTCGCGAGCAGCCAGTAGTAGGCTGGGAAGTCGGCGCCAGCCTGCACCGCACAGGGGAGGGACTGCCACAGCCGGGGGTTCAGTTCGATGAGCTTGTACTCGCCGGTGTCGGCGTCTTTCGCGTACTCGATGCAGGCGAGCCCGTGCCAGTCCAGTTCGTCGAGCAGCGCCCGCCCGACGCGTTCGAGTTCGGTGTCGTAACATGACTTGCGGAACACGCCGCCGCCGCCGGTGTAGGAATCGCCCCTGATCTGGCGGTGCTGGAACGTTGCCACCGGCTCCCCGTGGTCGTAGAGCGCGCCGAACACGTACTCGCCGATATCCTCGACGTACTCCTGGACGATCGGATCGTGGCCCATCCGATCGCGGAGCCCCGCGGCGTCGAGACGCTCGCCGGCCGGGAAGTGTTCGACCGACTTGACGGTCCTGACGCGGGACGGGTCGGGGACGTCGGCGTACCGGTCGGCGAGCAGGTTGTAGCGGGACTTGACGATCACGTCGTCGGTGAGGGAGGCGGCGTCGCTGCCCGCAACCTCGCTGAGCGGGCGCGTCTCCGGGACCGGAACCCCGGCGTCGACGGCCGCCTCGTACAGCCGCATCCGGTCGAAGACGCGGTCGAGGCGTTCCAGCGACGGTGAGACCAGCGTGACGTGGGGGGCGAACTCCGCTTCGTACTTCGCGAACACGTACGGATCCGGGGACCTGAGCGGAAGGATCGTCCGCACCTCCGGGCGCGCCGCGAGGTCGACGAGCGCGTCCTTGTACGCGATCAGGTCGTCGAACGCCGACGGGAGGATCGCGAGCCGGTCGCAGAACCGAGAGGCCGCCGCGGGCACGTCGTCCTTCTCCGAGGCGACGATCGTCCCGACGCCGAGTTGCGAGAGCGACCGAACGCAGGTGTAGCTTCCGGGGTCGTACCTCGTCGGAACGACCGCGTATTCCCTGTCAGCCGATGGATCTGCCATAGGCGACTGGTTCGCAAAGGAGCCCCAAGAGTAGCAGCCACTTACCGGCCCCATCCGGGGATCTCGGCGGTCCCGTCCGGGAGCCGCGGCGGTCCCACCGAAATAGCCGGCTGATAACTATACGGGGCCCACCAGTCCGTGTGGGCGTGTCCGCTCCGTTCGACGACGAGGCCCCCCTGGCGTCGCTGCTCCCTCCGGACGGCGACCGATCGGTGATCGGCGCGGTCGAGTCGGCGGTTCGGACGGCCGGGCGCCGGCTGTGTGAAGCGGACCCGCGGCTGAACGACGCGCTCGTCCGCCTCTGGGGGTACTACGTGCGCCTGTATCCGGCCATAGCGAACGGCACCGCGTGGCGCCGAATCGCCGCACCCGCGCCGATCGATCCGTTTCGCGTCGTCGAAGTCGATCCGGACGACGTCGAGTACATGGTCGAGGACGGCGCCATGCCCCGGCAGGCGCGCGACCGGGAGGTGTTCCCGAAGCCGCGGTTCAAGTACGCCGGGGCGGTGATCGGCGGCGACTGGGACCGGTCCCGGCGGCGCTTCGAGGACTCGGAACTGTACCGCTCCTTCGAGGCCCACTTCGAGCGCGGCGTCGCGTGGACTGATACCCCGTTTTTTGCCACCGCCCTCGACCACGTCGAGGACGGCACGGCCCTCTGGGGCTGTTCGTCCAGAGCGGAGCTGATCGACCGTTGTCGGGAACTCGACGACCTCTATGCCGCGATCGACCGACACGGCTACCGCTCCCAGCGGAACCTCGTGGACGCCGACGTCGAGGATCCCGTCGACGGAGACGACACCCGGCCGTACCACGTGCGGCTCGTCAACGACGAACTCGCCGTCTGCGTCGGCCGCGAGGGGGAACTGCTGTTTTACGACGGCCGCGACCGGCTGGCGATCGCGAAGCTGCTCGACCTGGATTCGATCCCCGTCTGGCTCCTCGTACGCCACCGGCGGTGGCAACGACTCAGGAACGCGATCGCGCAGGACCCCTCGTTTTTCGACCGGCTCCCCGACCGCCTCCGCTCGCACCCGGACGTCCGGCCCGAGCGGGGCTGGATCCGACGTAGATCCGGACCCGGCCGGAGCGACTGAACTGCCGGACCCGAACGGCCTGCGAAACTGCCGACCCCGCTGGGACGACTAAACTGCCGACCCGAACAGTCGATTGGAGCCGCTGGACGACGTGGCGTCGGACGACGTCGGAAACCGACCCTGTAGCAACTGAATAACAATCCCGTATCTGGCCCTCTCTCGGTCAGGATGAGTTGTGGTGTTCAGTACCGAATGTTCCGGATCGAACAGGGGATAGCCCACGTGACGGCTCGACAGGGGAAAACCGATGGACCACGACGTCGTTAGCGTGGTGAGCAGGCGGGTCTCGGGCCCGATGCTGGAGCTCTCCGGTGACGTCGGGCTCGGGCTCCTGGGCACGGTCGTCGCCGTCGGCGGGAGCCTGATCGCGACCGGCTCCCTGCGGACGGTGTTCGGCCTCCCAGTCGTGTTTTTCCTGCCGGGCTACGCCGCCGTGTCTGCGCTCTTTCCGGAGTCCCCGAACCGCACGGGGCGTGACGTTCCCACGGCGGCCAGGCGAGTGGCGCTCGGCTTCGGGGTCAGCGTCACGTTGCTCCCGCTGGTCGGTCTCGCGCTGGCCGTCAGCGGCGTCGGGCTCGTTCCGTCGGCCGTCGAGGGATCACTCGGCGCCGTGGCCGCCGTGGGGTTCCTGGTCGCCGGCTGGCGCCGGAGCCGTCTCGCGTCCGGGGACCGGTTCCACGTCCCGCTCCGCCGGCACGCACGTCGGATACACGGCTGGATCTTCCACCAGCGGCGCGTCGCCGACCGGGTGTTGAACGCCGCCTTCGTCGTCGCAGTGCTCCTTGCTGTGACGACGCTCGGGTACGGTCTCGTGGTTCCCGCCGAATCCGCCGCCTACTCGGAGTTCTCGCTGTTGACCGAATCCGAGTCCGGCGACCTCGTCGCCGGCGGCTACCCCACAGACCTGATCCAGGGCGAATCGGAGCAGTTCGTCATGGCGGTCGAGAACCACGAACGACAGCGGGTCCAGTTCGTCGTCGTCGGCGAACTCCAGCGCGTCGATCCGGCGACCGGGGGCGTCACCGAGCGGGCCGAGTTGCGCCGACTCTCGCAGGGCGTCGGGGACGGCGAGACGTGGCGGCCGCGCCTCTCGGTCGATCCGCCGCTGACAGGGGAGAACCTCCGCCTGGCCTTCTTCCTCTATACGGACGACGCTCCCGGGGAGCCAAACAGCGCGTCCGCCGACGAACACCTCTTCCTGTGGATCAACAGCACAGCGCCGGAGGCGGAGACCGGAACGGCGAACGTCTCGACGACCGGGAACGGAACGGCGAACGTCTCGACGACCGGGAACGGAACAGCGAACGTCTCGACGACCGACGACGCCGGAAGCGAGTCCGTCCCGACTGCCAACGGGAGTGCCGGTCCGGCTGCCGGGAACGTGACGGAACCGCCCGCCGCGAACGAAACGACCGCCACCGACGGGAACGCCACCGCCGCTGGAACCGCGACGAGCGGGAACGAAACCGGGGCCGAGAACGCGACTGCGACCACGACTGCGACTGTGACGACGACGGCGACTGTGACGACGACATAGGCCACCACCGGGGAGGGGGCGCCCGTTTCTGGCGGGTGCGGTCGGGTCACAATCGGAAAATACGGGGGAGAGGACCCCCGTTTCAGGTGGCCTACCGGGCCTCGTTTGGTCCCGTTAGCGTCGACCTCCAGCCTTGATCAGGGACACTAGGGGCGGTGCTCGGACGACCACCGACGGAACCAGCCAGAACCGGAGAACGGGGTCGGCGACGGGCCGGGCCGGCCCGCTGTGTCGGTACCCGATCCATAACAAAGCCCGATAGCCGCCATCCTCACGGTGATGCCAGTTCGTACTGCGGTCGTGGGTGGTGGGGTCGTTTCCGGACGACATCTCGGCGGACTCGCGCGGAGTCCGCTCGTGGAACTCGTCGCGATCTGTGATCTGGACGAGGCCAGCGCGCGCGAGCGTGCCGAGGAGTACGGGATCACCCCCTACTTCGACATGGGCGAGATGATCGAGTCGGAGGACCTCGACTGGGTCCACGTCTGTACGCCGGTCCAGACCCATCGCGATCTGAGCATCCAGGCCATCGAGGCCGGGATCAACGTCCAGATCGAAAAGCCCGCGACGGTCACCGAGGCGGAGTTCCGCGAGATCAGGGAGGCCGCCGAGGACCACGGGGTGAGCGTCTCAGTCGTCCGGAACCACCTGTTCGACATCGCGGGCCGGACGGCGGCCGCGAAGATCGACTCCGGCGACATCGGGCGGCTCCGCGGGGTCGACGTGATCGCCACGGGAAAGACCGAACCCGACCAGCGAAACCGCGGCGACTGGGCCTTCGAACTCCCCGGCGGCGAGTTCGAAGAGGGAATCCCCCACCAGATGTACCTCGCGCTCGAACTCGGCGGGTTCCCCCGCAGCGTTGACGACGTCCACGCCACGACGGCACTCGCCGGACAGTACGACCAGGGGTTCACCTACGACGGCTTCGGGCTCCAGTGGGTGACCGACCGGGACGTCCTCTGTTCGGTGAAGCTGATGGCCGGGGGTGTCCCCCAGCGGTTGCTGCTCGTCCACGGCGAGCGGGAGTCGCTCGCGGTCGACCTCCTCTCCCAGACGACGACGGTCCTCGACAGGGACTACGGCGCCTCCCCCGTGGCCCGGGCGCTGAGCAACGTCGACCACGTCCTCGGCCGGGTGGGTGGGACCCTCTCCCACCTCAAGGGGATGGTAGAGCGCAAGTTCGGGGACGACGACTGGGAGACCGAGAAGAAGTGGAATCCCCACTACTACCAGTTCGACCGGGAGGCGAAGGCCATCCTCACCGGCGAGGACCCGCCGGTCTCGCTCGAAGAGGTGACCTGGACGATCCGCCTGATGGAACTCATCCGGGAAACCGCCGATACAGCAGACGAACGGCGGATGGGCGGTGACGCGCCGAACGTCGGCGAGGCAGTCACCGACGGGTCCGGCTCCGGACAGCCCGACTATCGCGACGGCTGACGCCCAGACGGGCTCACAGAAGCGCCGAGAGCTGTTCCCGGTTGACCAGCCCGCTCAGCAGCGACAGGCCAGCCCAGACGACGAGGCCGAGGAGGACGACCGCGGCGAGGGTCGCCAGATCGGAGATGTACGGCACCGCGACGACCACGGCCATCCCCATGCCGATGGCGACGAGGGTCACGACGACGCCGTCCTTGACGATGCCGAGCGTGCTGATGTCGAGTTCGGCGTGGATGTAGTAGACGTTGCCCAGCGTGTAGGCGGCGTAGGTGACCACCGTGGCGACCGCGGCGCCGACGACGCCGATAGTCGGGATCAACGCGAGATTCAGCAGGAAGTTCCCGACCGCGGTCCCGGTTTTCATCGTCGCGCGTTCGCGGGCCCGACCCAGGTAGTCGAGGCCGTCGCTCGAAATCTTGTTGACCGCGTTCACGAGCACGAAGCCACTCATCACCTGGACGACCGGCACGGCACCTGCGTAGTCGGAGCCGAAGATCAGCCGGACGGCCGGCCCCGAGACCAGAATCAGGCCGACGCTCGCCGGCACGTAAAACAGCAGCGTGTACCGCATCGCCTGTTCGTACAGCCGTGCGGCGCGGTCGGCGTCGCCGCTGGCCTTGCGCTTGCCGTAGGCCGGCGAGACCGTGTAGCCGAACGAGCCGGCCGGCATCCCCGTGACCGCGGCGATCTGTTTGGCGACGACGTAGTAACTGACCGCGACCGGATTCAGAAAGTACCCGACGAGGATGATGTCGACCCGCTTGTCGAGGACGCCCGCACCCTTCGTCAGCGTCAGCGGGAGGCTGTACCTGATGATCCGTTCGGTCAACCCAGACTCCATCCGTCCGGCGGCGTCACTGGGGTCGTAGTGGTAGCGATAGAGGAGCACGCCCCCAACGACCACCGACAGAGCGAATCCAGCGGCATACCCGAGGAGCGCTCCCACCGCTCCCAGGCCCGCGACCACGAACACGACGACGAAGACGAGGCGGCTCACGCCTGCCAGCGCGTTGACCCCAGTGCTCCACTTGATGCGGTTGAACCCCTGGAGGAGCGCCCGGACGTAGCTATGAAGCGCACGCGTCACCACGTACGTCGCCCCGAGCGCCAGAAACGGCGCCACTGTCGGTTCGTCGAGCAGTCGTGCCAGCGGTTCGTGGGCGAGGGTGAGAGCGGCGCCAACGACCGCAAGCAGCGTCCCGGCAACCAGCGTCGACCGCTTGAGGATGTGTCTGATCTGGGTGGGGTCGGTCTCGGAGTACTCGTTGACGTACCGGGCCGCGGACTTGGGCAACCCAAGCACGGCAAAGGAACTGATCGACCCCAGAACCGAAATCGCAAAATAGAGGCTGCCGAACTCCGACGGCGAGAGGAGTTCCCGCGTCAACAGGAGGATCGTGACGCCGTTCGTGAGGGCGTAAACCGAATTTCCCCCGAGGGCGGCCTTGACCCGGTCGACGACTGTCGACTCGGACTCACCATTGGTTCGGTCGGAGCCACCGTCAGTTTGATCGGAGCCACCGTCGGTTCGATTGGAAGCCTCGCCTCGATGGTCGCGAGGCGCCGCATCGACGTCAGATTGCTCCGGGTCGGAGTCGCGGTCCGCAGCCGAATTCGGGGCCGAATCCGGCTGCCGGTCGGGATCGTGATCCCGACCGGGTCCCTCCTCACTCATCTCTGACGAAGTACAGCCGGAACTCGTCGGTACTCTGCACCCGGTTGACGCCGGGGGTAGTTTCGAGCCGCTGGAACCCCTCCCGGTCGTACCGGAGCCCCCTGTAGAGGTCGGCCTCGCGCTCGACGTCGGACTGCTGTATCGGGATGTACCGTGCGTCGTCGTAGTACTCGGCGAGGTTCGTTCCGAACGCGGCGGGCGGGATCGCCTCCTCGGAGAACGTCGTCGCCCGTTCCGAGAACGGACCGTAAATCGCGTGGGCGTACCGCTCGCCGCCGCCACGGACGCCAGCGTACACCGCGTCTTCGGGGGCCTGTTCGAACGCCGCCTCATAGCCCGCCACGCCCTCGGTGGTGACCTGTGGGGTTCCCTGGTAGATCCACGGCGAGGGATGCATCGACGTGATCGCGAGCGGCAACAACAGGACGAACAGGACCAGCGTCGCTCGCCGGACCGTCGTCGCGCCGAACCGCGTCCCGGAGGAGCCCGCTCGCGCGATCGCGGCCGCGGCGACGATGGTGACGAGCACCATCAAAAAGGCGACGAACCGGAAGTAGTGATCGCCGAAGCTCCCGAGGAAGACGACCGCGGTTCCGACGGACAGCGGCACGAACGCCGCGGTCAGATACTTGATGAGGGCGTTGTTGTCGGGGAAGGCGTCGTCGAGCCGACCCGTGGCCGTCGCGAGCATGACCACGCCGGCGATGATCGAGAACACCAGGGCGGCCAGGAACAGCTTGACGAACAGCTCTTCGAGGCTGCCCCCGATGGCCGCGATCGACGCCGATCGCCCCGCGGCCGGGGTCGCGGAGCCGCCACTGGTCCCGGAGAGGAAGGACAGAGCGCGTTCCAGCCTGCCGGTGACCCGTTCGCTCCGGGGTGCCCAGAGGAACCAGAGTGCCCCGAGCAACAGGGTCTGGAAGTAGACCGACCGCTGGGTCGCAAACGGGTGGTTGGGGCGATACCTCCGCGCCACGAACTGGAGCACCGCGACGGTCCCGAGGATGACGAGCAGGTTCATCGTCTCCTGTGGGTGGACGACCAGAACGGCCGCGGACCCCAGCGAGAGGAGAATCCCGATCGGAGTGGGGCGGAACCACCCGTCGGCGGGCTGGCGGAGGTAGGCAAACAGCAGATACAGGACGAACGGCGTGAACATGATGGCCTGCGACGAAGGGTGGGTGACAACGTGAGTCCCGATCGCGTTGATCGGCAACAACAGCAGCGCCACGAACAGCCCCATCGTCAGTCCCGCATTGTCCCCCGTGACCTGGCGCACACAGAGCGGCACGAAGACGAAAAACAGGGCGAAAAAGGCAAGCACCGTAAGCAACATCGCCCACTGGAGCTCCCCGCCAGTTGCGTTGTCGACGACGGCGGATGCGAGATGGACCCCGGGGTGGAGGAGTTCGAGCGGGCTGGCGGCCCCCGTCTCGAACGACAGCGCGAACCCGAGGTGGCTCAACGAATCGCCCTGCCCGTAGAAGTAGTAACCACGGAGGATCGGCAACGCCAGCACCGACAGCACGGCCCCCCCGGCCAGCGCCAGCGCCGGCAGTCTGAGTGTTCCGACCGACCCTCGACCCAACACGACGAGCGAGGCCGCAAGCAGCGCGACCCCCACGCCGATCCAGAACGCCGACGGCGTCGCCCGATAGATCGACAGTTCGTAGCCGCTGGCCGGCGCGGTGATGGCGGCGACGAGCGCCCAGGTCAGTGCGAGAAACCCGGCAGTAAGCGCCGTTTTCGTCCACCGATTCCGCGACGAATTGTCAGTCGCTGCGGATCGCCTGTAAGTGTTCGTCGTCATCGTGAGTGCCACGTTCCGTGTCGAGCCGTGACTTCCGCGGCATCTTGTTATGAACGTCCAAACCGGGTAACCACCTCCTTCCATACCCGCTAGCTTACTCCTTCTAACCCCGGTAAGCCCGATCCGGGGACGGCGCCCTGTTCCGGCCTGCTATCCGGAGACAACGCTCCGTTCCGGTCTGCCTATCCGGGGACGGTGTTTCCCTGTCGGTCCCCCCGCCGGTTCGTGAGGACCGACGCGTACAGTCCCTCGATGCGTTCGCCCATCGTTTCGAGACTCACCTCCTGTGCCTTCCGGCGGCCGGTCGAGGGTCCCGGAGGGCGACAGACCTCGACGAGGGCCTCGATCAGTTCCTCGTCGCTCCGACAGACGAAAGAGCGGTCGACGCCGTCCACCCGCTCGCGGACGTCGCCGACGTCCGTCGACACGATCGGAAGGTTGCAGGCGAGGGCCTCCTTCACCGAGTTCGGCGACCCCTCCCGCCGGGAGGTCAGGAGGAGGGCGTCGGCCGCGTTCATGTAATCCGGCATCCGCCGGTGGGGGACGCCGTACAGCGTGTGGAGTTCGACGTCCCCGTCGATCCGGGCCTTCGCGGCGTCGACGACGCGTTTCGCCCGCGGGTAGTTTTTGACCCTGCGCTCGACGGGGTACGGAAAGAGGACGTGAGTCCCCTCCCGCGTCCACCCGACCCTGTCGCGAGCCGCTGCCTGTGGCTCCGGCTTGAACCGTTCGAGGTCGACGCCGTGTGGGATCACGTGACAGTCCACGTCCAGCATCGACGCCATCTCGTCGCTCATCACGATCACGGCGTCGGCCTGACGCGCACACCACCGACTGAGCGAGCCGTACCGCCCCATCAGGTCCGACCCCCACAGCGAGACGACGACTGGTCGGGTCGGCTGGGCCAGCGCCGCCGGCGCGGTCAGGCCGTAGTTGGCGTGGACGATGTCGAACGGCCCGACCGACGACAGCACCTTCGGATAAAAGCGGAGGTAGTCTCCCACGGACCGCGTCGTGGTTTCGTCGTCCGTCTGGCACCGGCTTCCCGGAACCGCCACAGTCTCGCTGTCGATCCCGCGCCGGGACAGCGTCTCGACCTGCTGTTTGAAAAAGCGCGATTCCGGGCTCGTCACGAGGTTGAGAACCCGCATACTTTCACCGCCCGACCAGCTGATAGGCTTTCTTTGCGACGTCCATTCCGCGGCCGCTGGATTCGACGACGTAGTACGGCACCAGGTCGGCGCCGAACTTGCTTTTGTACCGACAGAGCCGTTCGGTGTTCGCCCCCATCAGGTCGTAGCTGGTGACGGTGTCGAGTGGAGGGTCGTCGATGACGTCCCGGAGGATGTGCCAGTGGAGGAAACTGTTGATGCTGACGCCGTCGTGGATGGTCCGCGTGCCACCCTGCCAGAAGTAGGCGGCGTCGTTCGAATACAGCGCGGTGATCCCGCTCAGGAACTCCCCGTCAGGGGTGCGAGCGGTGTAGACGCGACAGCGGTCCTCCTCGGCCAGCGCAGCCGTCAGATCCTCGACGTACGCCTTCTCGAGGGGATACTCCCGGTCCTGCTCGGCGTACCGCTCGCGGGTCTCCTCGTGGATCCGGCCCGCGGTTGCCGATCCCTCGACGGACACCTCGATGTCGAGGTCCCGGGCGTCGCGGATCTCCCGTCGAAGGCTCTTGCTGAAGGACTTGAGCAGGGCGTCGGCCGACGTACCCTGCGTGTCGAGCCGATAGGTGAACGCCGTCTCCACGTCGAGGCCGTTCCAGGTGAACGGTCGTGGATCGGCGTAGGTGGGGCCACAGACGCTTCGGAACAGGGTCCGGCTCCCCCCGGCTCCGAGGAGGTCCAGCGTCTCGGCCGTAAACTCGCGGTTGAGCTTCTCCTGTTTCCGGCGCTTGGGACTCGCCGGCATCAGGAGCGGACCGAGTCGCGGGACGCCCATCGACGGCGGCGGCGACAAAATGGCCTTGCCCAGTCCCTTGCGCTGGACGGACGCGGGCAACAGGGCGACCGGACGCTCGCCCTTGAACCCGGCGAGCAACTCGAGGTCCCCCGTCGTGTGTTTGTCGAGCACCTCCAGGGCCGGTGTCGTATGAAACACCTCGAAGCCCGTCTCCGGAAGCGCACTGTCCCACTCCGCCAAATCGATCGGTTTGCATTCCATCGTTAGCGTCCCTCTCGTTTCGAAACCTCCGGGCGCTGTGTGCGGTCGCTGCGCTCGGGGCCCAGCTTCTGACCGCCGCTCCCGGAACCGCGCTCGCCGCCGCTGTCGCAGGGGTCGGTACCGTCGCTTCGTCCACCGGTCGCGTTGTCGTCGGGAATGGTTGCGTCGTCGGGAGCGGTCGCGGCTGTCGTGCCGTGATCTGTGTCGCCGACGGCTGGATCCGTCTCCCCGACGGCTGGATCGGTGTTGCCGACTGCTGGCTCGGTCTCCGAACCGACTGGGACACCGGGACGAGACTCGCTCCCGCGGTCGGCGGTCAAGCCTCCATCCTCCGCGGCCCCTGTCGAGTCACGTTCGATCGTTTCCTCGTCCCCGTTTGCGGTCCGATCGGCCCGGTCGACCCCGGACACCGGGTCCCGTGGCCCCGAACCGACGCTCCCGCTCGGGTGGTCGAGCGAGGCGTACAGGTCCGCCGGCGGCCCCACCCAGGCGCCCATCTCCAGAGCGCGCTCGATCAGACGCCGGTAGAGTCGGCCGTAGTTCGGGAAGTCCTGTTCGCTGAAGTAACAGGGGTGCCACAGCACCGTCATCACTGCGTCGTTCTCGCGGGCCTCGCCGAGGAGTGCCTCACAGACCTCCCAGGCCAGGTCCGGCGAGGAGGACACGTCCGGCAGCGTGAGTTCCATCAGCGTCAGCGGGAACACCACGAACTCGTCGTCGAAGGGCCGTAACGGCTCGTAACCGTGTTGGAACCCGTACTCCGTGGAGGACCCGAGCGAGGTGTCGTACCGGAGCCCGATGTTGGCGTAGTGACGCCAGGTCTCCGGCCGATCCAGGTTCAGATAGTGCTGGCGGCCGCCCCAGATCCGGTGGCCGAGGACCTCTTCGATGGTTTCTTTCTCCTGTCGAAGCCGCTCACGGTCGCGATAGGACTCGAAGGAGCCGTGGAGGCCAACCTCCCATCCGCCGTCGTCGAGCGTCCGAATAGCCTCCCGTATCGACGGATCCGACAGGGTGTAGCGCCCGAGAAACAGCTTCCAGTACTTCGGACGGAACCACGTCCAGACGGGCTTGTCGCGGAGGAGGTGCTTCTCGTTCAGGAAGTAAAACGCGGACCGGACTCCCAGGTCCTCCTCGATCCGCATGATCTCCCCGAACTGCCAGTACGGCTCGCGGTGGGGCAGCAGATCCAGCAGGTGCGTCGGATCCCGTTCGGTCCATGCGTTGTAAACCGTCTGGTACGTTTTGTACGGTCTGTCCACGTCGTGGGTGAGACAGAGCGCGAACGCGTGATCGTCTAGTACGGACATGGTCACCCCGTAAGACCGACGCGAGTCGCCCGGAAGAGCTCCCCCGATCCCGATCGATTCGTTCGTGACACGGGTCGAGATATCACCGATCCACAATTTGTTATGCTCCACCTGATACGGGCGAGCGCGCCGAAGATCCAGGAGGAAAGTCTTCGGCGGACGGGGAGTCTCCGACTGAGAAGAGGTCTTCGACGGAGGGGAAATATCCGCCCGAGAAGAGGTCTTCGGCGGACGGGGACCGTCCGACCCCGACCGTCCGTGGCTGGTCGGTGTCGGCGATCCGAACGCGGGCAACCTGGAGGTGAGCGCGCCTGGGCGCCTGGGGAGACGAACACGCGTTTCAGGCCGACACCTTCCGGCCCAGGGCCTTTGTTTCGATCCGGTCTGCCACCTCGAGGACGCGGATCGCGTCCTCGGCGGTGACGAGCGGTTCGGTGCCGTCGCGGGCGGCCTCGACGAACGACGACAGTTCGTTCTTCAGCGGTTCGCCGCTCTCGACCATGGGGCGCTCGACGACGCTCTCGTGGCGGTACCGCACGTCCCCGTCGTCCTGAACATACGCCGGGAGCGACTGGCGGTGGATCTCGACCGACTGGCTGATGAAGTCGACGGTGACCCGACACTCCATCGCCGTGAGCGCGAGGGTTCGGACCTTCTGCTGGGTCAGGCGGCTCGCGGTCAGTTCGCCGATGCTGCCGTCGGCGAACTCGATCTGCGAGGAGACGTGGCGGCCGTCCTTCCCCGTCGCTGACAGCGACGCGATGTCGGAGCCGACGAGCGACAGCAGGATGTCGATGTCGTGGACCATTAGATCGAACACGACGCTGTCGGACAGTTCCCTGTCGATGGGCGGTCCCAACCGCTGGATGTCGACGGCGACGATGTCGAGGTCGGGGACGATGTCGGCGAGCACCCGGACGGCCGGGTTGAACCGTTCGACGTGCCCGACCTGGAGCGTCACGTTCGCGTCGCGCGCCCGCGTTGCGAGGTCGCGTCCCCGGTCTAAGTCCGCCACAAACGGCTTCTCGACGAGCACGTCGACGTCGTGATCGATACACGCGGTCGCCATGTCGTAGTGGTACTCCGTCGGCACCGCTACGGAGGCGACGTCGACGGAGGCAAGCAGGTCCTCCAGTGGGAAGGCCTCGGTCCCATGTTCGGCCGCCACCGTCCGCGCCTTGCCCCCATCGACGTCCGAGACGCCGGCGAGGGTGACACCCGGGAGCTCGTTGTACACCCGGGCGTGGTGGTTGCCCATGGTTCCGACACCGATCACGCCGGCGTCGACCGTTGGTTCGGCCGAACGCCCGTTCGTTCGTTTCATGTGTTGTGTAATGCCGACACCCGATCGACGTCCGATCGATAGACCACGTGTGGTCGGAGGGCGTCTACCCACGTCGGAATCGGGCTGTCTGGCCTGTTTGGGCCTACAGGAGTCCCGAGTATTGTTACTCCACACTTATCTCGGGTAAGAGAGCTGCTTCCAGCCGTAAGGGAGAATTTCCGGCGGTAAGACGGCATTACGGGACAAACGGCGCAGGTGGACCGAACGCGTTCGTCCAACTCCGAGAGAGAAAACGAATCCGCTCCGGGAATGGCCGAGGAGGGCCGAGACGTCGAGGACGCCGGCGCACGTAGCAGGCGTCCAGTGAATGCAGCGGGTCTCAAGGGGACACAGCGAATCCCCGACGGAGCCTACGACGGCCCGTCGGGCCAGGGACGTGAGTGAGTCACTCGGTGACCGAGGTCACGTCGGAGGCGGTGTTGCCCTGGGCGTCCGTGACGGTCAGGCGGACGTCGAAAGTCTGGCCGTCGACGCGCTTGATCTTGAAGTAGTCGACGTCCTGGGCCGAGTCGGCACCCAGCTGCGAGCGGGACGCGGCCAGCACGACGCCCGAAGAGTTGAGCACCTGGACGAGGACCGAGGCCAGGTCCCCGTCGGGGTCGGAGACGTTCCACTTCGCGATGATGTCCGCGTGCGGATTCATCGATCCGGCCTCGGAGACGGCGTACTCTTCGATCACAGGGGAGTTACTGTCGGTCGAATCCCCGTCGGTCGAGTCGTCAGTCGAGTTGTCGTCTGTCGAATCCCCGTCTGTCGAACCGTCGTCCGTCGAGCCGTCGTCTGTCGAACCGTCGTCCGTCGAACCGGTCAGCTCTTCGGGGGTGACCGTGGTCCCGTCGACAGCGAGTTCGTACTCGCCGCTCGTGCTGTCGGGGTGTCGTTCGGCCGACCACGCGACGACCTGTCCGCCGAAGTTGTAGTCGTCGGTGTAGCCGTTACCGGTCGTACCCGTGACCGTGTACGTCCCGTCGCCGTTGTCGGTAATGGAGTCGTTACCGACGGAGGAGGTCTCGGCGGTGTCGCCCCCCTCGACCGCGCCGTCGACCGTGAACTCGTAGATGATCCCCGAGTCCGAGTACGTCCGGATGTCGAGGGCCTTCGGGGTCGCATCCTCGGTCGAGTCCGAGGAGGTGGAGGAACCGGTGTCGCCGTCGAGGGGTTCGAGCGTGTCGGTGTCGACGACGCGCTTGTCGGTCGTCGGGGCGTCCGCCTGGCCATCGGTGTAGACCTCCGAGATCGATCCCTGCCCCTCCATATCGTAGTCGCCGCCGCCCGTCAGGTGGATGGTCTGCCCCGAGATCTCGTACCCCCCTTCGGCGACGTTGATGATCTCGGCGTCGTCTTTCTCCTGTCTGACCCGGCAGTTTTCGATCGTCGCCTCGCCGCCGAGATCCGACTCGAACTTGTCGTCGCGAATTTCGATGGCCGCTCGACCGCCACTGTCGGCCGTGACCGTGACGTCACAGTCGCGGATCTCCACGCCAGTCCCGGACTCCCGGATGCGAATAGGATTGCCGGAGCCTGGCATATCGGGGTCGTCGTAGAGGGAAGTGACGCTGACGACCCTGGCGTCGTTTCCGCCGATCCGAATGTTGTTGACTTCGTTGTTAGCGTAATAGCCGCCGTATATTTCGATCGTACCGCTCGCGTCGTCAGGGTGGTCGTCCTCGAACGCGGAGGACGCATAGAGGCCGTCGCTGTACCCGGTCACAGTACAGTTGATCAGGCGAAGCGTCCCTCGGTTCAGAAAGTCGTAGTCGGTCGCTCCCCAGTCACCCGGCATCGAGACCCCCGCGTCTTCGGTCCCGTATGCGCCGTGGAGGTTGACGTTTACGAGTTCGACCACCGACTCGAAGTCCCCCGTAACGCTCACGAACCGCGCGGCCTCGATCTCCTCGCCGAAGGCGAGGTTCTGGTACCGGACGGTGTTGTTCGAGTCCGCCTGACAGTACACGTCGCTTTCAGGCTGTGTGTCCAGCGTGACGAGACCGTCGCCTTCGAGCCACGAATCCTCGCTGGCCCGAACCGTCAGCGCATCCGGATCGCCGGAGAACTGGTAGGTCCCCCCAGGGATAATGACGTGGGCACCCGACTGCCAGTACTCTTCGAGGTACGGTGTGATATCGTCGCCCGGACTGAGCCCTTCGTCGCCAAGGTTGATCGTCGTGGTCGTCTGGGCCGCAGCGAGTCCACTCGTTCCCAGAGCGGCAACACCAACCACGCCAGCGACGCCCTGCATGAATCCGCGTCGGTTAACTGTCCCTTTCTCCTCGGAATCGGCGGGGGTACGGTCACCCATACTTCGGTAGCACTGGACTACTGCAAAAGTAATTTTTACCTGATTAAACTCGAAATAAGATACTCTGGTACCGGATGGGGGCCCCTTTGAAACCAGGTTATTACGCGATGCGTAACTTTGGCCCCGCTGACCCTACCGTGGGGGCTGGCCCGCGAAGGATCGACTTACCACCGATTAAGGAGGCCCAATCGTTCGCATTGACCCCGATTAAGACCGATTGTCCGCGTCGAACCCCCCCGACACCAGCCCGGAGGAGTACAGGCCCATTTCGGCCAGTAACTTCGGAGTAATCGTCGATCAGTCGGATAGGACGCAGAGCGGTCCAGCGTACGTCCGCCACAATCCCGTAGTAGACGTCCATAAGGTCGCGTTACGTTGCTGATTCGGGGGCGTCGAGAGGTGATTGGTTCACTCCACACCGGGCCAGATTGGTTGTGCCGGGTCAGGCGCGCCGATCGCTATGCGCCCTCGTGTGAATTTATCGATGTTTTTCTCCGTGTGTTCACGTGACGAGTCCGTAGTCGGGGAGGAGCGTGCCGGCGGCGAAGACGCACTGTTCGAGGCCGTTAAGACGGTATTACTCCACAATGTCTACGGGAACGCGGGCCGTCGTGGGGGGATCGGTAGCGACTTACTGACCCTCCCGGTACAGAAATGCTAACTTAAAAAGAATTGCTCGGGATTACCCAGTTGTTCTCGGAGAATAACAATAGCCACGCTGTGACAATGGACAGTTGCAGGCCGAACTTCGGAAGTAAGAGACCATGACTGACCAAAACGACACGAATCCGCTCTCCGAGCGGATCGCAGACTCGGTGCGGGCACAACTCGATCACGACAGTTCGCGACGCCGCTTCCTGAGCCGTTCGGCGTTCGCCGGCGGTACCCTCCTCGCACTTGGTGGAGGCTCCGGTCTTGCCCTCGGGCAGGAAGCGGACGAGGGGGGAAGCGACGAGGAATCTGACGGTACCGCGGCGACGTTCGACGACGTCGACGGAACGGACATCGACGTGCTGAACTACGCTCTGTCGCTCGAACAGCTCGAGGATGCCTTCTACAGCGAGGCCCTGGACACGTTCGACGAGAGTGACGTCACTGACGCAGAAGAACTCGGCGGGTACGACGAGGAGTTTCTCGATGGCGTGTACGGTTACTTCGAGTCGATCGCCGAACACGAATCCACGCACGTGACGGTGCTTGCGGACGCGATCGAACTCCTGGGCGGTCAGCCGAACGAGGAAGCGTCCTACACGTTCGGCTTCGAGACGGTCGGGGAGTTCCTCGCGACCGGACAGGTACTCGAGAACACTGGCGTGGCCGCCTACGCGGGGGCCGCCCCCTACATCGAGAGTCCGGACCTGCTCGGCGTCGCGTTGTCGATCCACAGCGTCGAGGCCAGACACGCCGCGCTGCTGAACGAACTGAACGGCGAATCGCCGTTCCCGAACGCCTTCGACCCGGCCACCTCACAGGACGACGTGCTCGACGCCGTCGCGGGGTTCATCGACGAAGGCGAAGAAGACGAAGAAGGAGAAGAAAGCGACGAAGGCGAAGAAACCGGAGCCGAGGACGGGGAGCCCGACTCCCCCGAACTCGGCAACGAGACCGGGACTCCGGGTAACGAAACCGAAACTTTCGGAAATGAAACGGGAGCTCCCGGAAATGAAACCGAAACTCCCGGGAATGAAACGGGAACCGCTGGGAACGACACGGACGCCTGATAGCGGTACGTGGCGACCCGTAACGACTCGGTTGGGACGCCTGGCAATTCCAACTTGGCAAGCCGGTGGATGGAACAGGCGATCCCACTGCGGTCACACCGTCTCCGTCACTTTTTCCACCTCGGTTGAGACCGGAGGAGGCATCGAGAATCAGTTTTCTCGAAGCGGAGCAGTAGACACCGATCGGTCACACACCCCTCTATCGATGTGTTCCGGTCGTCGAGGAGAGAGGGTGGTGACCGGACACGGAGAATGGACGATGAATTCCAACAAAACTTATATACTAGGTTGGGATGGAAGACACATCGAACACATCGATAGAGGGGTGTGGGTGTGTCGTTTCTAGTGATTATAATTATAGTTGAAGTTACAACCTAGTTGAAAACGAATATTTGCAATTCATTATTAGATTTCAATATCTAGTCTAGGTATCAGGCTACTATCTTTTACTCCCGTATGTGTGCGTGTTCAAAAAGGAATAGTATAGCATCTCAGTTCTGCTTTATTCCCCTCTAACCGCCCGGTACAACCCCTAGTACAACCTCTAGTACAACTCTTCGACCTCTTGGTTTTTCCTCCTATTTCGTTAATCCTGCCCTTTCCTGTGCCCTTCTCCTGTCCACCTATTTTCCTCCACGTGCTTCCTCAGATCCATTCGCTCACCCACTCGACCTCCCAACCCACTCATCCCTCCCCCTCCCCCCTCGATTCACCAAAACACATCGATAGAGGGGTGTCTGTCTACGGGGTCAGTTTACGGGAACACTTCGTCGGGCGCACGATCGATTTTCGGGGTTCTGAACCATAGACGGCCAAAAACGGTGTTTCGGTCGCGAGCCTCGACCGATAACACTTCGATAGAGGTGGGGAACCTTTTTGTTTCGTCCTCCTGTTGGAACGATCATGACCGCCGACGATTCGGGGGAATCTCGATCCGACTCCGGTCGGGATGGCTCCGACGCCTCGACGCAGTCTCATCTGTCGCCCACGTCGACGGCGGCTGACCCGTCGTCGTCATCGGCTTCGTCCGCGGATTCGATCGAGGATGAGGACTCCGGCGCCGACGAGTCGGCGGTCAGCGCCGAGTACACGCCCAGCGACGACACGTCTGGCGATCGAGGTGCCCCGTCGGTCGACGCGTCCGACGACCCGTCACAGTCGATCGAGGAGATGCTGCTCGAATTCGACGATCAGGACGGGTTGATCCGGGACCGGTCACTACTCGACCCGAACTACGTCGTGGCCGAAGACCGAATCGTCGGTCGTGACGAACAACTCCAGCAGGTGACGAAGATGTTGCGCGTGGCCCTCGGCGACGACCGCCCGCCGAACCTGTTTCTCTACGGCCCGTCCGGGACCGGGAAATCGCTCATCACCAAGGCCGTCTGCAAGAACCTCAGTCGCATCTGTGCCACCCGGGACATCCGCTTCGGGACGATCGAGGTCAACTGCCAGGACCTCGACACCCTGGGAGTGGCAGTGTACGAACTGGCCAGGCAGGCAGCCGACGAGGCCGGCGTGGACGTCCAGGTACCCAAACACGGGGTCGCAACCAAAGAGAAGTGGGACGAACTGTACCGCATCGTCAACGAGAACTTCGATTCGGTCGTCTTCGTCCTCGACGAACTGGACATGCTCGTCGGGCGACGCGACAAACAGGACCCCGCCTTCTCGCGCTTACTCTACCAGCTCTCCCGTTCGGGAGCCAACGACGAACTGACGGCGTACATCTCCGTGGTCGCCATCTCGAACGACACCAAGATGATGGAGTCCGTCGGGAGTCGGGCGCTGAGTTCGTTCACTCCCGAGGACGTCCGGTTCGACGACTACGACGCCCAGCAACTACAGGCCATCCTGCGTCGGCGCCGGGACGCGTTCCGCGAGGGCGTCGTCGACGCGGACGTGATCCCGCTCGCGTCTGCCTTTGCGGCCCAGACCCACGGCGACGCCCGCAAGGCGATCGATCTGATGCGGGTCGCCGGCGAACTCGCCGAACGCGAGGGCGACGACCGCGTCCGGGAGGAACACGTGCGCGAGGCCCAGGACAAGGTCGAACAGAACAGGGTTCTGGAGGTCGTTCGGGGGATCAGCACGCAGAAGAAACTCTGTCTGTACGCCACCGCTGCAGTGGCGGCCCAGACCGACGACGGGTCGGCACGCAGCACGACCGGCTACCGCGTCTACCAGTTCCTCACCGACGCCATCGACGCCGACCAGTACCACCAGGAGACGTACGTCAACAAGATGAAAGAGCTGACGACCTACTCCCTCGTCGACTTCGAGCGCCGGAGCCACGGCCCGAGTTCGGGTATGTTCCTCGAGTTCCAGTTCGGCGAGCGCCCCGAGACCATCCTCGAAACGCTTCGGGAGGACTCCCGCATCGACATGGTCGAACCGGCGGAAGTCGAATCGGTGGTCCGAACCCGTCTTCGGAGCGACGGCTGACTCACCGACCGTCCCCGCTGTGTGGGACACCTCTATCGATGTGTTCGAACCGGACCGCCCAGAGTAGGCACCCCTTTATCGATGTGTTCGAGCACCGGCGGCGCGCCGGGACACCCCTATCGATGTGTTCCTGTGAGACGTAGACTGCTCATCAGGTCGATTGAACCGCAAGCAGTCGGCGGGTAGGAGCCACCTACCGGCGACGTCTCACCCTCAGTTCCACGGTCCCCACGGCGGATCGACGAGGCGTCGTCGCTGATCGATGCCGTCGATCGTCCTCAGATCCTCGTCGGACAGGTGGATCGTCGACGACTCGAAGTTCTCCTGGAGGTGGGACGTGCCCGTCGCTTTCGGAATGGGAACGACCGGGTCCTGGGCCTCCAGCCACGCGAGACAGACCTGCGCGGGCGTCAGGTCGCGCCGGTCGGCGACTTCCCTGATTTCCGGCGTGTCGAAGATCTCCGTCTGTCCCAGGGGTGCGTACGCGACGAGTGCGTACCCGCGTTCCCTGGCGTCGGCCAGGAGCTCCCGCTGTGGCAACAGCGGATGCATCTCGACCTGGCAGGCCCGGATTGGGGCGTCGAGGATGCCGGCAGCCTCCTCGATCAGGGCCGGCGAGAAGTTCGACACGCCGACGTGCCGGACGAGCCCCCGATCCACGAGGTCGTCGAACGCCGGCAGCGTCGCCTCCGGTTCGTAGGCGACCGCCGGCCAGTGGACGTACAGCAAATCGAGCGTGTCGAGACCGAGTCGGTCGAGACTCTCCCGCGTCGTCTCGCGGACGTCCTCGGGCGCGAGGTTTCGCGGGTGGACCTTCGAGGCGACGAAGACGTCGTCGCGCGACACCGGCGCCCGGGAGATGCCGGTTCCGACCGCGGCTTCGTTGTCGTACATCTGTGCCGTGTCGACGTGCCTGTACCCGATTTCGAGGGCGGCCTCGACGGTCCGGGCACACTGGTCTGGATCGTCGTTGCCGGAGGTACCAAGCCCCGGGCTCGGAACCCGTTCTCCTGTCATCGACTGTACACACTGCGGGGGCTCTCAAAGGTGTTTGGCCGGATGCCCCACCACCGACGGATTCCGGGCAAATCGCCCCGGGACAGTCGATGGAGACGCTTACCGATCGGCGCCGCAGATCACATTTCGACGCGACCCGTGTCGTGGTCGTAGTCGACGACGCCGTGGTCGGCAAGCTTGGCCAGGTGGCAGTGATGCAGGGAGGTCACGACCTCGGCGACCGGGTCCTCGTCGGCGATTGCGTTCCCTTCGCGGTCTGCCACCTCCCTTGCCAGGTCTTCGAGATTCATGGGACAACACCGCCCCGACAGCACGTCGAGCACTGCTCGACGCCTCTCCGAGGCGAGGAGCCGGTATCGCTCGCTTTCGGACAGCGGTGCCAGTGCCTGCGAGTCGTTACGGGAGTTCGTGATGTGGGTGCCCGTTTCTGACATGGTGATGATCACCGGCCGGATCTGCCGGCGTAGTTCTTCAGAGAGGCCACTCGGGGGTAAGCGTATGCTAGAAGGAATTAGGTCCCCCCGCGGCCGCGATCCAGGTGGATTCATTGCCGGATTGCAACGGGTTCTGTCCCGATAGTTACGGGCAGATACGACGGACTGTCGCGACGACTCGGTGCGGGTGTTTCCGCCGGCGGAACCGCCTGCCGTGGACTCAGTTCTCCCCCCAGCGAGACCCACGCGGTCACCGGACGGACACTTGATGGACACCCGACGGACACCCGACGGGACCGGGCGGAACTCCGGACGCGGCGGTGTATCGCCGGCTTCCCCCACCGGGGCTGTGACGCGATTGATTTCGGCCGTCGTCGATCGGACCGTCGGTCGGTCGTCGCTCCGGGGTAACTTTCTTGTCACGTGGGGGGAAAGTCGGGAGCGTCGTCCACTCGGATCGTTCCGTTCGGTCCGGACACAGACCATGTCGTCGAACGAAGGAGAGTGGTCCCGCTTCAGGGATCCGACGCTGTTCGCCATACTGGGGCTTGCGTTCGTCGGGACCCTGTCCTCGTCGCTTGCGGCCCCGGCGTTGCCGGGAATCGTCGCCGAGTTCGGGATCTCGGAAGCGCGGGCCGGCCTCGTCATGACCGCGTTTTTCGGGCCCGCGACGCTCGCGATTCCGCTTGTCGGGGCTGTCGCGGATCGGTACGGCCGTCGCCCGGTCGTGTTGGCGTCGCTGCTGCTGTTCGGGGTCGCCGGCGTGGCCATCGCGGTAGCCGAATCCTACCCGGCCGTCCTCGTACTCCGGGCGATCCAGGGCGTCGCATTCCCCGGAACCCTTCCATTGAGCATCGCTCTCATCGGGGACCTGTACGCTGGGCGCACGGCGACTACCGTCCAGGGGCTTCGAACCAGCGTCAACGGTATCACCTCGATTGCCCTGCCCGCAGTCGCGGGGGTGGCCGCCGGCTTCTCCTGGCGTGTCCCCTTCGCGATATACGTCCTCGCCATTCCGGTCCTCGCACTGTGCGTGGTGGCGCTGCCCGATCCGATCGTCTCGTCGGGAGGCCGCGACGAAGCCGAATCGACCCCCGAAGACGAGTCGCCCCCCGTCACGGCCGGTGGATCGTCGCGTCTGAGGGAGGCGAAAGCGAGCGCGCTCGAACTCCTGGGGGCGATGACGCCGACGATCCGGGTGCTGGTCGTGGCCACGATCGCGCTGTTTCTCGTTCGGTTCGCGCTGTTGACGTACGTCCCGCTGTACCTCGTCCGGACGCTCGGCGCCACGGAGGCGACTGGCGGTCTCGCCGTGTCGGTCCTGGGGCTGGGTCGGTTCGTGATCGCACCGACCGCCGGGCGCGTGGTCGAAGGCGTCGGGGCCCGTCGGGCCATCGTCGCCGGCCTCGTGGGCTTTGCTGCAGGCACCGTGGTGTTGGCCCTCGTCGACGGCGTGTGGGTCGTCGTCGCCGTCGTCGCACTGCTCAGTGCCGGCGAAGGGATCGTCAACCCCGTGGTCAACGATGTCGTGACGGGCGAGACCGCTGCGGGCGTTCGTGCACGCGTCGTGAGTGCGCTCGAAGCCGGCAAAACCGCCGCCGTGGCGGTGTCGCCTGCGTTCTTCGGGGCGATCCTGACGGCGACGACGTATCGCGTCTTCTTCCTTGTCGGTGGGATTGTCGTCGGCGCCGCGGGCCTGCTGGTCCAGTTTCGGGCGTTCGGCGACGGGCCCGACGGCCCCTGACCGGATTCCGTTCGTTCCGGGAAAGTGACCGATCCCGGTCGGCTACGCGACGGTGGCCTCGATCAACCGCCTGTGGCCACGACGGAGGCGTTCGGCGAGCGCCTGTCGGCTGATCCCCAGTTCCTCCCCGAGTTCGGCCAGCGTCGTCTCCCGGGGCGTGTCGAAGTATCCTCGCTCGTAGGCAAGCCGTAGCGCCTGCCGCTGGGCGTCCGTGAGCCCGCTTCCCGCCCCGGCCGGTCCCGCTTCGCGGTAGATGCGTCTGAGACGAAACGGGATCGTGTTCTCACGGCAGTACTGTCGCAGGGCCTTGAGCGATTCCCGGTCGGGGACCCGGGCCTGGACGGTGTACTCTCCGTCGCACAGAGTGATGTCAGTGAAGACGATGTCGTGTTCGACGGCGATGTGATACGTCCCCTTCTCGACCGCCTCGGTGTCGTACGTGACGACGTAGTAGGCCCGATCGGTTCCTCGCTGGAGCACTTCGTACCTCGCCACAGTCGGATCGCGCTCGAGCGCCGCCTCGAACTCGTCGAACCTCGTCCCGTGGGCCGCGAAGACGAACTTCCGCGGGACGTCGCCCTCGATGACGATGTCTTCGCCGGTGAACCGCATCTCCGGGACCGCCTTCGAGGCCCGGGAGAGGGGTTGAATCTCGACGGAGAACTCGGCGATGAAGCTCACGGGGGCGATACGTCGCCCCGAGCAAAAAGGGCCCCGTACGGACCCCCACTTCCCCGCTTACATAGTCAGGGGGAGGTGACTTTGCCCCCGGCGACTAACGGACCAGTGATGAGAGCTACCGACGCCTCCTGTCAGCGCCCACTGACAGGAGCGGATGCCGAAAAACGCGAACGAGCGTTCCAGTACGAGCGTGCCGCCGACGAACCGCCGAGTCGAGCAGTCCTCGCGGCCGTCGCCGAGGCGACGGAGCGACCTGTCGTGCCCCACCACACTACCGACCCCGAGGGACCGAGCGCCTTGCCACCCCTCTACGAGGCGATCGACCCCGACGCACTCGATGCGCTCGTCGCCTCTGCCGGAATGGGTGACCGGCAGTTCCAGTTGACGTTCACCTACGACGCCTACCGGGTGACTGTCCGGCGCCGTACCGTAACGATTCGGCCGGCTCCGTAGTCGGTGTCTGTCTCGGGGCTTCGGGCCGTCCCCCACGTGAGGCGTCCTGCGAGGGGACGTGTAGACGAACTGCCGGCCGATGCCCCCCGATCCGGTTACGGGCGGATTCACTGTCGGGTCCGTCCTTCCCGGTCGCGCCGGATCGGACACTTCTCGGATTCATACACATCTGGGATATCTGTTATCATACCCTGGGCCAACCACGCCTCGATCAGGACCGGGGTGGCGAGGGCCGATCAATCGCCTGATGAGCGGAGTTCTGCAGGACCAGAACCTCGAACAGACGGACGAATATTTCGGTTTCCGGTCCGATAACCGGGGCTGGTCGCCCTGTCGACCGACCGTCACGCCGCCACACGACCGACTGTCACGTGCCGCGACACAACCGACCGTCATCGGTACCGACAATTACCAGGAGAAATACACGATGTGTTAACGACCAGTCACGTGAGGTGTCTGGAAAGCGGACCCGGTCGACGGTCGACGGCGCTTGCGCTCACGACGAACACGCGCTCGTCGGTTCGAAACGGGTGGGATCACGGGTGGCCTCCAACAGAATGCCTGCGAACGGGTGATAGAGGCGCGGCTTGGTCAGACGATACCCACCCAGACGAAAGATCCGGCTACCCCGTGATAAATTTACGGATCGTCCGATCGGTGCTCGCGCCGAGGATCGCCGGGACTCGACGGCGGTCGTTCGGTACGTGTCTGCGGCTCGCTTCTACCGCTCTGACCTCGCCTCTTCACGGAGTTCCGGGACGGTTCTCGTGTCGGTGGCAGTGAGACTCGTCGCAACGAGACGACTGAGTAAATGTCGCAACGGGACGACGGAGAACCCGTCGCAACGGGATGACGGGCAGGACGCGTGACCGGGGTCCTTACTCGTCGATGTACTTGGGGAACATCCGCGAGTGTGGCGGCTCGATGTCCAGCAGCCGGCAGACGTTCCCGCCGAGGATCAGGTTGAGTTCGTCCGCCGGCAGGTCCTGATCGCGGACGTACTTGTCGACCTGCCGCAGCGAGGTGCCCCAGGCGTCACACTGGTGGGCCTGCAGGCCGCGGCTCTTGATCTGGGTCCAGCGCAGCGGCGGGTAGTCGTACTCGCCCGTCGACCGGTTCGCCGGGTTGTTCGCCGCGATCCAGGAGGCGCCCCAGTCGGTGCCCCAGATCAGCTGGTCGGGGCCGATGTTCGGGTCGTTCATCGGACGCTTGATCAGGTCCGCCCAGTAGTTGCCGATCTCGATGTAGACGTTGTCGTAGGTCGCGGCGACGTTACAGGCCTCCTCGACGTTCTCGCGCCAGTTGCTCTGGACGCCGCCGTGGTCGATGATGATCGGCACCTCGGGGTATTCGAGGTGCATGTCGATCGCGTACTTGATGTCACGGCGGTCGGGCAGGAGCGTGCCCGGGTCCCGCTCGTAACCGCCGTTGACCGAGCCGGGGTGCCAGCGGAGGGGCACCTCGTGTTTCGCGGCGACGTCGTAGATCTTCCGCAGTTGCTCGTGGCGTTCCTCCCAGGGCACGCGCTCGGCACGCTGGGTGATCGTCGGGTCGAAGGGGAGCATCTCGCCGATGCCGACGAAGGCGTCCTTCGAGAGCCGCTCGTCGAGTTCTTCGCAGGCCCGGTCGATGTCCCACTCGCGGTCGCCCCGGACCGCCGCGCGGTTCTCCTCGTAGGGATGGGCCATCGCGACGAACTTGTCGGGGTGCTCCTCGACCATCTTCTCGTGGAGCCGGTCGCTGAATCCGAAGCCGGGCTGGAGGACGCACATGTCGACCCCGTACCGATCCATGTCGTAGAGCAGCCGGTCGGTGTTGCGGTAGGTGACGACCTCGGCGTCGTCGTCGGCCTGGTCGGCGTCCTCGGCCGTCCACATCAGCTTGCTGAGTGTGGCGTAGTCCGGTCGTTCGTCCCTGTCCTGGAAGTCCACGGCGATCCGCTGGCCGTGAACGTGCGTGTCGATCAGAAAGCGTCCCATCTGCATGGCAGTCGAACGGTTTGCGGGAGCCCTTATTACTGTACCGCTTGCGTGACTCCCGAGGCGCACGCTGTTCCAGCGGTCGAACGCGGCGGCGTCGGGCGGTCCGGGCTCCCACGGTCCCTCGCAGCTGTATCGCGGGTCCCCCGCTCAGATCGAGATGTAGTTCTCGAACAGCTGGTCGTCGACGCCCTCGATGTCGAACAGGCGCACGGCGTTCCCCCCGAGGATCAGGTTGAGTTTGTCCTGCGGGAGGTCGGTCTCCATCGCGTACTTCAGCAGCTGACGGAGGCCGGCGCCCCAGTAGTCGGGCTGGTGTGCCGGGAGCCCGCGGTCGGCGATCTGTTCCCAGAAGGTGGGCGGGTACTCGTTGGGCTGGTGGTGCTGAACCATCGAGGCGCCCCAGTCGTTGCCCCACAGGAGCTGATCGTAGCCGATGTTCGGGTCGTTGATCGGCTTTTTCATCAGCTCGGCCCAGTACAGCCCGATTTCGAGGTAGACGTCGTCGAAGGTGCCTGCGACCTTGCAGGCGGCGTCGACGTACTGCTCGTCCCAGCCGGCCTGCATCCCGCCGTGGTCGAAGATGATCGGCACCTCGGGGTACTCGGCTTTGAGTTCGCTCGCCAGCGTCGGGTCGGACCAGTCCGGGTACAGCTGGAACAGGTGGTTGCCGCCGTAGCCTGACGCGTAGCCGGTGTGCCAGCGGACGGGCACGTCGTGTTTCGCGGCGACGTCGAAGACGTGGCGCATGTCCTTCTTGCGCTCGGACCACTCGATTGGCTCCGTGCGGGTCGGATCGCCGCGGATCCCCTCGCCTGTCATCCGGAAACCGTCCTTCGAGAGCCACTCGTCGAGCTCCTCGGCGGCGGCCTCCCAGGTCCACTCCTCTTCGCCCCGAAGCGCCTTCTTTTTCGTCTGGACCGGCGCCGCGGCCGCGATGAACTTCTCCGGGTTCTCGTCGATGATTCCCTTGTTGATCTCGTTGGTCATCCCGAAGCCCGAGAGCAACACGGCCATGTCGACGCCGTAGGCGTCCATGTCGTACAGCACGCGGTCGGAGTTGTCGTAGACGATGACGTCCTCGTCGTCGCCGGCCTCGTCGGCCGGCACAGCCGTCTTCATCTTGTCCGCCAGGCTGCCGTAGTCGTCGTCGCCCGTCGCCTGGGCGTTGACGGCGTGGCGCTGTCCGTGGCAATGAGTCTCGACGATGAATCGTCCTGGCTTCATGCCGTGGTGTTGCGCCAAACCTGACATAAGCGTTGGGATGCCGGCCTTCCCTCCCGCTCTCACTGACTGGGTGGTCCAATACGGGGTGCCGTCGACGGGATGTCTCTCACCAACCTTTTTATATGAATCGTCGCGATTGACCTCTACAGTATCATGCGAAGCACGACAACGATCGATCCTCCTACTCTCACCGAACTGTCGAGCATCGCGGCGGAGAACAATCCGGCGCGAGCCGCGTTCGGCAACGGGATCGACGGCGACGTCGTCACCTGGGCCGAGTTCGACGAGGACAGCGCCCGCGCCGCCAACGCGATCCGCGACCACGCCGGCCAGGGCGACCGGGTCGCCTTCCTCTGTGAGGGGAGTGTCGAACACACGACGCTCTGGAACGGGGCGCTGAAAGCCGGCTGCATCGTGTCGAACCTCCACGTCCGGGCCTCCCCGAACACCATCCGGGACTGCATCGACTCCCTCCGGCCGCAGGTCCTCGTCGTCGACGAGGAGACCTCGGAGCTGTTCGAGACCAAGGTCCGGGAGTCGATCACCACCGACCTCGGTGCGGTCGTCTCGACGGGCCAGGCAGCCACCGACTACGAGCACTCCTATCGGGACTTCCTGGCCGATCGTCCCGCGACCGACCCGGACGTCAGGGTCCGTCCCGACGACACGGCCGTCGTGATGTGGACGTCGGGGACGACGGGGAAGCCGAAAGGGTGGTGTAACTCCCATCGCGGCCTGGCCATGCGCGGGCTGAAGCTGGCACACACGAAGGGGGCGGACCGACTGAGCAATCTTCCGAACGTGTTCACGCCGTCCTTTGCAGCCTGGTATTCGACGGTGCTTCCGGCGATGGTCACGAACGCCAGCACCTACTTCCTGCGGTCGTGGGACCCCGAGACGTACGTGGAACTCATCCAGGAGCGCTCGATCACGAGCTGTAACCTCGTGCCGACGATGTGGCGCGAGATCCTGCGTCTCGACGACCTCGACGAGTACGACCTGACGAGCCTCGTCAACATCCAGTCGGCGGGGGAGGCCCTCGATCGCACCACGCTCGAACGGCTGCGCGAGAACATCTGCGACGAAGTCTGGCAGTCCTACGCCGCGACCGAGGCGGTCGGGACGGCGATCTCACACGTCGAGATGGACGGGGACAGGATCGAGAGCGTCGGCAAGCCGATGGTCGGGACCCGCGTCCGCGTCGTCGAGGGCGGCGGGTCGTCCGAGGACGTCCTCCCCCCGGGCGAACTGGGCGAGATCATCTTGAAAAGCAGCGACTCGGCCACCTGGGTCTGGGGCAACACGCCGAAGACCGAGTCGACGTTCGAGGACAGCTGGTGGTTCTCGGGCGACCTCGGCTACAAGGACGAGGAGGGGTACCTGTTCATCGAGGGGCGCGACGACAACATGATCATCTCGAAAGGCATCAAGGTCTTCCCGACGCCCGTCGAGGAACGGCTCAACGCTCACCCGGACGTCGTCGAGTCCGCCGTCTTCGGCGTCTCGGACGAGGAGTACGGGGAGATGGTCACGGCCTACGTCCAGCGGTCGAACGTCGACCTCACCGCCGCCGACCTCGATCAGTGGTGTCTCGACTCCGACGACCTCTCGCGCATCGAACGTCCCCGCGAGTATCACTTCACCGAGGAGGAACTGCCCCGAACCGCGAGCGACAAACTGGACCGGAAGTCCCTCCAGCGCCAGGTCAACTCGGAGTAACCGTCACGTCTCTTCGCCTGGCCCGTTTCCTCTCTCCTTTGCCCCTCCACACACGACTTTCCCCATCGCCGTAACTGACTACACGTCTGACTTCGTGCGGATCGCTTCGATACTCCGACTCAAAGCCTGCCCGACCGACGAGACACGAGGTATTCTGGCTGAGCAGTAGCCACTCGATCGGTTTGCGATCTGATTCGCTGGGTTCGGGCCTTCGCGGGGCGTCGCGGCTCCTCGCGCCCCACTCGTCACTTCCGGGACCTCGTCTCGGTCCGATCGTTATTTTCGGTCGACGGCGATGGTACTCAAGCGCAGGCGTTAATTGGGTCGCTTCACATGTCAAACTATGACAGGAAACGCCCCCAAGCGGGAGATCAAATCGGTGACGAACGTTTTCGATATACTCGAAGTCATTCACGACGCGGGCGGAGCGACGCTGACCGAGATCTACGGGGAGATCGATCTCGCCCAGAGCACCCTCCACGACTACTTGCAGACGCTCACCCGACGGGGGTACGTCATCAAGGAGGACCAGACGTACTACGTCTCGCTCCGGTTTCTGGATCTGGGGACCCAGGCGAAACTCACCCGGACGGCCTGGCAGGACGTACGCCCCGGGCTGGTCGAGGTCGCCAAGGAGACCGGCGAGAACGTCTGGTTCATGATCGAGGAAAACGGCTACGCCGTCCACGTCGACAGCTACTCCGGTGAACGGGTCCTCTACAAGTTCCACGCCCCGGGCACCCACGAGTACCTCCACTGTCTCGCCGGCGGCAAGGCCATCATGGCCCACCTCGGCGAGGCACGGGTGGACGAGATCGTCGAGCGGCACGGCCTGCCGAAGTTCACCGACAGCACGATCACCGACCGCGAGACACTCCGCTCCGAACTCGCGGAGATCCGCGAACGCGGTATTGCCTTCAGCGACGGGGAGCGTCGCGAGGAGATCCGCGCCGTCGCGAGTCCGATCGTCTACGGCGACGAAGTTCTCGGCGCGATCAGCCTCGGGGCCCCCACGAAACGACTGACGGGCGATTTCTTCGAGGGGGAACTCCCGAATCTCGTTTCCGGGGCCGCAAACCGGATCGAATTCTCCTTCGATCACGGCGAGTAAACCCGAAAAGATCGGAAATAAACGACACCAGTTTGTACGGCTCCACTCCGGACCCCCCGGCTACCCGCTCCAGAATTTTACATTTCTATTGACGTAAAGCGGACCCCCTCACGGCTCCCGGACGCGACAGCCACCGGACGCGGGCGCCGATGGATCGCCCACTCCTGTCTTTTCTAATATATCTCTTTGTACTCAATTCGTGATTCACCGTCGGGCAGTTCACTCCGACGTGTTTCCGCCAACCTCGTCCTTCCTGCAGCAGTTCAGTTGGCCCGAACCGATCGGCTTTTCGCCGGACGTTCGAACCCTCCTCGGCTGCCATTCCCCCGGTAAGTCGGCGTGCCCGGAGTTCGTCGGCTCTGCCCTCTGCGTCCAGGAATCGATTGATACTTCCCCGCACGAATACAATTACTTCTGTCTGTTCGGAACCCGGGCAGAGGCCGACGCTCAAATGTCGGCGACGCGCTGGTACTCCGCCGACAGCGCACTCGCGTCCTCGGGCAGCAGCGCCACCACCAGCGAATCGGCGTACTCCCCGAAGTACTCCACCAGCGTCGCGATCCGCTCGGAGTCGATCGCCTCCAGTGAGTCCAGCAGCATGAACGGCACCGTCTCGTACACCTCGTGGACCAGGTACCCCGCCAGCCCGAAGATCAGCCCCGTCACCTCGCGTTCGGACTCGCTGAGGTGGTCGATCGTGTCCTCGTAGGTCGCCCCCGAATCCGTCGAGCGCACCACGTGCAGGTCGAAACTCCGTTTCTCGACTTTCCGGCGCCCCTCGCGGACCTCCTGTTCGGTGCGCTCGATCCAGATCCGGTCGAGGTTGGCGTACCCCAGCAACTCCAGGATCGACTCCATGTGCTCGTTGAACTCCTCGACGGCCTCGGCCTCGATCCGGTCGATCCGCGTCCGCCGCTCCTCGAGTTCCTCGGTGATCTCCGCGCGGCGGGCCTTGATCTCCGCGCGGCCCTCGACGCCGGCGTCGATGTCGGCGATCTCCTCTTCGACGTCGGCGAGTTGGTCCTCCAGCCGGCCGATCTCGAATTCGAGCTGGTTGGCCTGTTTGTGTTTGTCGAGGATCTCGGAGTACTCCTCGCTCTCGAGGGCCTCAACGGTGTCCTCGAGGTCTTCG
>Ga0207719_100114_pt1 | contig 65697 bp, 61 predicted proteins | sample A23P1SouthBayCA_2_FD_187279 | JGI IMG/M metagenome (GOLD analysis project Ga0207719, IMG submission 187279) | Aerobic enrichment media microbial communities from Eden Landing Ponds, California, USA - A23 P3 (3) (SPAdes) | ecosystem: Environmental > Aquatic > Marine > Unclassified | place...
CGACCCTGGGGTCGGCGCGATCCGGTAAATCGCTACGATAATCACGTTCAGGCGCCGACGACCTGCTTGAGCACGTCCGGGGCGTCCGCGAGCGCGCCGTCCAGCGCCGACGCATCGGGGCCGCCACCCTGCGCGAAGTCGGGCGGGCCGCCGCCGCCGCCGCCGACCTTCGCCGCCAGTCGGCTCACCACTTCGCCGGCGTTGACAGCCGAGCCCTCGGGCGCGGCGACGACGAAGGTGGCGCCGTCCAGCCCGGAGCCCAGCACCGCGACCTTCCCCTCGTTGACGAGGGCGTTGGCGGTAGCGCGCAACTCGTCCATGTCGCCGTCGAGACGCTGGATCACGGCAGTCTCGTCGCCGACCTGGACTTCCTCGCCATCGCTCGCGCCGCCCGCGGCGCGGACCTCCGCGAGCTGTTCTTTGAGGTCCTCGATGGTCTTGCCCCGTTCTTTCCACTCGCGGAAGAAGCGCGCGGCGGTGTCGGGGACCTCCTCGGGGGAGACGTCGAGCGTCTCGGCGGCCCCGGTGAGAACGTCCTCGGTGTCCTGGGTGGCCTGGACGGCGGCGTCGCCGGCCGCGAACTCGATGCGGACGACGCCGTCCTGGATCCGCTCGGTCCCCAGCACCTTGATCAGGCCGATGTCGCCGGTACGGGCGACGTGGGTGCCCCCGCAGGCCTGCACGTCGTCGGCGACGTGGATCAGGCGGATGTTGCGGCCGGCCGGGATCCCGCCCTGGTAGAGGTCGAAGCCGTGTTCGGCCTCGGCCTCGTGGCGGTCAGGCCACTCCTGGGAGACCGAGACGTTCTCGCGGACGAGGTCGTTCGCGCGGTGTTCGATCTCCCGGACCTGCTCGCGGGAGACCGACTCGAAGTGCTGGACGTCGATCCGGGCGGATTCGGTCCCCTTCTGTGCGCCGGCCTGGCGGATGTGCTCGCCGAGGACCTGCCGGGCGCTGTGGACGACGATGTGCGTTGCGGTGTGATGACGCATCAGCCGACGGCGCCGGGTGGCATCGATCTGGCCACGGACGAACTCCCCCTTGCCGGGGTCGGCGTCGGTCGTGTGGAGGACGACGCCGTCGACGATCTGGACGTCCGAGACTTCGGCGGTCACGTCGTCCGTCGAGAGCGTGCCGTGGTCCGGCGGCTGTCCCCCGCCCTCGGGGTAGAACATCGTCTGGTCCAGGACGACATCGTAGCCCTCGTCGTCGCGCTCGAACACCTCCAGCACGACGGCCTCGAACTCGATGCGCTGCTGGTCCTCGTAGTAGAGGCGGTCGGTGTCGGGCAACTCACCGAGGCGGTCGGCGTAGGGGCGGGCCGCCGCGGGCGCTTCGAGGGCCTCGCCGCTCCCGTGGCGCTCGGCGACGAGGCTGGCGAGGTTGTCCGGGATGTCGACGTCGGCGCCGAACTCCGCGGCCACCTCCGCGATGATGTCCTCGTGGACGCCGTGGGAGTCGTAGAGTTCGACGACCTCGCTGGCGGGGATAGCCTCGCCCTGCTCGGCGTACTCGCGGGCGAGCTGTCGGACCTTTCTCGTGCCGCGTTCGAGCGTCTCCTGGTACTTCTCGACCTCGGAGCGGACCATCGCGCGGATCGTGTCGCGGTTGTCGTAACCGAGTCGCTCGGCCTGCATGTCCACGAGTTCGTCCAGCGGGGCGTCGACACCGACCGAATCGACCAGGCGCTTGGTGCGCCGGAGGACCATCCGCGCGAGATACCCCGCGCCGACGTTCGAGGGGACGATCTCGTCACCGAGCATGTACGCCAGCGTCCGGCAGTGGTCCGCGATGGCGTAGACGTCCTCCAGCGGTTCGAGGAGGTCCGTGAGCTCGCTCGTCGACACGTCGAGTTTCGCGGCGATGTTGTCGCGGGCGGCCTCGACGTCCTCGACCTCGTCGATGTCCATGTCGCCGGCCATCGTCGCGGCGCGGCGGACGAGTTCCGCCTCCTCCTCGGAGTAGGACAGTCCGGCGTTGTCCCGGAGGAAGTCGATCATGTCGGGGTAGACGGCCTCGTAGACGGTGGGGGTGCCCTGGGACATCCAGGCCCAGCGCTCGATGCCGTAGCCGGTGTCGATGATCCGCCGGTCCATCTCCGAGTACGTGTGGCCGTCTTTCATCTCGACGTCGCCATCGGGGTCGCGCTCGAACTGCATGAACACGAGCGTCGCGAGTTCGAGTCCCTGATAGATGACCTCGAAGGCGGGGCCGGCGTTGCCGCCGCCGACCCAGGGGTCCTCGATGAAGGTGACCTCGTCCACGTCGGCGCCCACTTCGCGCAACAGTTCGACGCAGTACTCGACGCACTCCTCTTTCCAGTAGACTTCGCCCTCGTAGGCGTAGTCGGTGCCCTCGTCGGCGTTGAACGCATGGTGGCCGCCCATCTCGAAGGCCATCGTGTGCCGGCCGGTCTTGCCGACGTTGTCGATGTCCTGCATCCGAATACAGGGCTGGGAGACGACGAGCGGATTCGCGGGGGGTGGCGACGCCCCCGAGGTGACGTGGGGCTGGAAATCGTAGATAGAGGCCTGCGTGAGGAGCACGTCGTCACGCCAGCGACTCGCCGCGACCGGGTAGGGGTCGATCCGCCCGTGGCCACGCTCGGCGAAGAAGTCACAGAACGTCTCGCGCATCTCCTCGAGCGAGTACGACTCGTCGAAGCCGGGGTCGCCGATGAAGTCGTACTCCTCGCAGGGGGGTTCACCGCAGGTCACCCGGGACGCGTCGAGCGTCCAGAAGTTGGCCCCACACTCGGAACAGGACTTCCGCTCGAAGCCCTCCTCGGCGAAGTAGTCCAGCCGATATTCCTGTTCGAGGTCACTCATTCGTTGGGCGACTAGTGACCGAGCGGCGGGTAAAACAGTTCCGAAGGGACGGTGTCGCGTGTCACGCGCTGCCCCGCGTGGGCAGTCGTCCGTCCGAGTCGTCGTGTTCGTCGAAGGTCCTAGTCGTCGTGTTCGTCGAAGTCGCGGTCAAGTTCGGCCTCAGCGTCGCCGTTCTCGACTTCGATTTCGAGTTCCTCGGCGTCGGCGGGCACCGACACGACGTACTCGCCGTCGGCGTCAGTCACGCCGTCGGTGCCGTCGTCGACCTCAACGGAGGCGTTCGCGACCGCGCTCCCGTTGTCGGTCACCGAGAGCGTGGCGTTCTCGCCGGGCGCGACTCTCTCGTCGAAGGCGATATCAAGCGACTCGTCGGCGTCGAGTTCCCACTCGAGTTCGGCTTCGGCGTCGTCGTTTTCGACTTCGACTTCGAGTTCTTCGACGTCAGCGGGCACGGACACGACGTACTCGCCGTCGGCGTCAGTCACGCCGTCGGTGCCGTCGTCGACCTCGACGGACGCGTTGGCAACGGGCATTCCCTCGTGGGTGACCCGGACGGTGACGTTCTCACCGGGCGTGACGGGGCCGTCGAACGCCGCGTTCAGCGAGTCCTCGCCGACGGGGTCGATCGGCACGTCCGTCCCCGACTCCTCGACGACGGGGCGGAGGACGTACTTCCCGCTGTTGCCGGCCTTGTGGACGGTAACGTCGTAGACGAAGTCGATCTCGGAGCCGTTTGCGACCGTGAACTCACTTTTGAGCTGTAGTTTGCTGCTGGGGAGTTTGACTTCGGTCGACTCGCCGTCGGTCAGCGTCCCCTCGGTCTCGCTGACGTGGAGGACGACCCTGTCGTACTCGCCCGCGGGGAGGTCGAACTGGCGCAAGAGCGTCGCGTTCGCGCCCCGCAGTTCCGTCAGGTCGACGGACGTGGCGTTCACTTCGCGGGTGACCCAGCGACCGTCCTCGCTCTCCTCGTCTTCCTCTTCGTCTTCACGCTCGGCCTCCTCTTCGGACTCCGTTTCATCTTCCTCTTCGCGTTCCTCGTCTTCCTCCTCGGATTCGCGTTCCTCGTCTTCGGACGGCATGTCGGCGTCCTCGGTATCGGTCGCCGCGTCACTGCCCGACTCGGCCGCCGTTTCCGAGTCACCGGCCGACTCGTTCGCGGTGGCAGTGTCGGTCGCCGTCGCGGTGTCGGTCACGGTCCCGTTCGCGCCGGGCGTGGCCGTCGAGGTTGCCGTCTCGTTCGCTTCCACGTCCGTGCCGTTCGCTTCCACGTCCGTGCCGTTCGCTTCCACGTCCGTGCCGTTCGCTTCCTCGGCCGACTCGTTCCCGTCGTCGGCCGGGTCAGTGAGACGGAAGTCGACGGACGAGACGGTGACGTTCAGGTGCCGGAAGTCGTCCATGTCGTTCGGGCGGTCGCTCACATAGAAGTTGACCGTGCCCGCCGCCCCGTCGACGCTCGACTGGCCGTCGGCGGACGGGTCGTCGGCGCCACCGGTCGGCGTCGCGCCGCCGAGGCTGCCGGCACAGCCCGCCGTGGCGACCAGCAACGTGACCGCCACGGCCAGCAGGGCGTGCTTGCGGCCGCCGGCGCTCATGCCGATACCCCCTGTGTTCGCCGTCCCGGTTCCGGGCGCGTTCGCCGTTCCGGTTCCGGAGTCGATACCTCGCCGGTCGTGAATCGTCGTCTCTGTCGCATCGTACCCGGTCATTGTGGCCGTAGATCCATATAAAAAGGACATAGCGAAGCCGGATCAACACCGATTAATCCGGATTAACCGCCGAATCTATTCGCTCGCTTGCTGTCGGTTTCCGATCTCCGCACGCCGATCAGGGGATAAACGGACAAAGATATTTATACGACTTTCAGCAACGACCGTCCGCGAACAGTTCGAGGGATCTCGTCCGCAACCGAGCGGCGAACGCGGAACCGGCGCAGCGTCGTCGCGGGCCGGGATTCCGACACGGGTTTACCGGGCGCCCGCCGAGAATCGGTATGCGCGTCACCTTCCTCGGGACCAGCGGGGCCGTACCGACGACACAGCGCAACACGAGCGCCGTGTTCGTCAACCGGGAGGGGGACAGACTGCTCTTCGACTGCGGGGAGGGGACCCAGCGACAGATGATGCGCTTTGGCACCGGGTTCGCCGTCGACCACGTCTTCGTCACCCACTGCCACGGCGACCACGTGCTCGGCCTCCCCGGACTCGTCCAGACGCTCGATTTCAACGGCCGTGACGCGCCGTTGACGGTCCACGCGCCACACGGCACCCGCAGTCGGATCGAGGACCTCGTCGGCGTCGCCGGCACCGACCCCGACTTCCCGGTCCGGGTCCGACAGGTCGGCCCCGGCGACACCGTCCTCGACGGCGACGGGTACGAGGTGCGCGGCGTCCGGACCGACCACCGGACCCACTCGCTGGGGTACGCCATCGTCGAGGACGACCGCAAGGGTCGGTTCGACCGGGAGACAGCCGAGAACGAACTCAACATCCCCCCGGGACCGAAGTACTCGAAACTCCACCGCGGCGATCCGGTCGAACACGATGGCCGCACCGTCGACCCCGAGGAAGTCGTCGGCCCGTCACGCCCTGGCCGGCGAGTCGTCTACACGGGCGACACTCGACCGACGGACAGTGTCGTCGAGGCCGCCGCGAACGCGGACCTGCTGATCCACGACGCGACGTTCGCGAGCGACTGGGCCGACCGCGCCCGAAAAACGGCCCACTCGACCGCCCGCGAAGCGGCCGAGATTGCCGACGATGCCGGCGCGAAGCGACTCGCGCTGGTCCACGTCTCGACCCGGTACGCGGGCGACGTCTCGCCCATCGAGCGCGAGGCGAGCGAGCGCTTCGCCGGCGAGGCGTTCGTCCCCGACGACGGCCACCGGATCGAGGTGCCGTTTCCCGACGAATCCGACGGGGAGACGTAGGCGACTACGGGCAGGAAACGTCGTCGGTCAGCCGGTCAGCCGCTCGCGTTCCGCGTCGGTCAGCGCGACCCACTCGGCGCTTCGCTCCCACAGTTCTCGCTGGGCGGACCGGTCGTGTGCATCCTCGGAGGGGCGAGTGCGCTCACAGTCCGCGAAGTAGTCGCCGTTCGCGTCGGCGGCCTCGGGCGACCCCGCGAGGTAGGTCGGCGTCTTCGCGGCCTCGACCGGTGAGTCGGTCACGTCGACGACTTTGCCGACCAGGCCGTAGACCCGCCAGCCCAGCCCCGCGAACAGGGAGCCGTCCCGGGCCAGGCCCGTCGCCGGCGAGACGCCCGGGTGACAGCAGTTCGCGACCACACCGTCGGGCGACCGGCGCGCAGCTTCCGAGGTGAACATGATGGTCGCCAGTTTCGACAGGCCGTAGGCCTCAACGCCCGCGGGTCCCTCGGGGCCGCGGACCGCCTCGAGGTCCATCGTCGCACGCTGGTGGACCGCCGAGGAGACCGTGACGACGCGGGCCGGATCCGACAGTGTCGACTCGGCAGCGTCGGCGCCGTCGGCGTCGGATTCCCCTTGGGCGTCGGTGTCGGATTCCCCATGGGCGTCGGCGCCGGTCCTCCGCTCGGCCGCCTCGCGGAGGCGGTCGGCCAGCAGGTGCGTCAGCAGAAAGGGCGCGAGGTGGTTCACGGCGAAGGTCAACTCCACGTCGCGGTCGCTACCCGGGACCGGGACGAGACGGCGGTCGGACTGCCAGGTACCGGCGTTGTTGACCAGGCAGTCGAGACGGTCGTAGTCGTCGCGGACGGCGCTCGCGAACTCGCGGACAGCGTCCATCTCCGCGAAGTCCGCCGGGTAGAACTCGTGTCCCTCGCCGGGGAGGTCAGCGACGGTCGCTCGCCCTTTTTCGCGGTCCCGGCCGTGGACGAGGACCGTCGCGCCCGCCGCGGCGACGTTGCGGGCGACTTCGCGGCCGATCCCGTCGGTCGACCCGGTGACGAGGACCACGTCGTCGGCGGAGAGGGCGGCGGTCGGAGCGGGGGTGTCGGCTGTCATCGTCTGCCGTTGGATGCCAACCGGAAAAATACCCACCCCGCGAGTTTCAATTTCGATAGCCACCTCGGCGCGTCCTCGGTCCTCGTTCGCCACCAGCACGCTGGCTCTCCGGAGCTCCCAGAAGTCACCAAAGACGGCCGAGGAATCACCGGAGACGGCCGAGAACCGTCGATGCCCGCGCGTACGCGGCGTGGATCCGGTCGACGAGCGACGCGGGAAGGGCCCGGCCCCAGCGGACGAACCGCGAAAACCCGCCCACGGGGTAGCGGGCCCTCGGGTCCGAATCGTCCGCGGCCGCGTACACCGCGCGGGCGACCCGGTCGGGTTCGGCCGCGAGGGGGTTCCCGTCGAGCATCCAGCCGTCCGCGAGCGCGTCGTAGACCCACCGGTAGACCGCGGTCCGGGGCCGCTCGGCGAGGGAGGCGCGGGCGCGGTCCCCGAACCCGGTGTCGACCCACGCGGGTTCGACCAGCGAGACGGTCACGTCGGTCCCGCGGAGTTCCACCCGGAGCGCGTCGTGGAGCGACTCGCAGGCGGCTTTCGCCGCCGCGTAGACGCCCAGACCCGGCGCCGCCGAGAACCCGAGGACGCTCGACACCGTGACGATCCGACCGCCCGAGTCGCGGAGCGCGGGCAGGGCGGCCCGGGCAAGGGCGTGGGGCCCGTGGACGAGCACGTCGAACTGGTCGCGGCTCTCGTCGACGGGCACGTCCTCGACCGGCCCCGCGACGGCGTAGCCGGCGTTGTTGACCAGGCAGTCGAGACGGCCCGCCATTGCCACGACGCGCTCGACGACCGCTTGGCAGGCCTCGTCGTCGGTCACGTCGAGCGCCAGCGTCTCGCAGGCCGCTCGCACCGCCTCGGGGAGCGGCGTCGCCACGTCGGTCGCGTACACCCGCCAGCCGCGTTCGGCGAACGTCGTCGCGATGGCGGCTCCGATCCCCCCGCCCGCGCCGGTGACGAGAACGACCGGGTCGGCGCCCGTAGACTCCGCGTTCACGTCCGTCGGGGGGTGCGTCGCCGGCAAAAGCGTTCCGAGAGCGAGAGGCACGTTTCGACCCCTCCCGCCGACCGCGACGCGACGAAACCGGTTTGAGGGGGCCGTCCGTCGGTCCGGGCATGGATCCACGCGTTCGCGAGCACGCCGAGACGATCTGCAATCACTCGGTCGCGCTGGAGGCGGGCGACCACGTCGTCATCGACGCCCACCCCGTCGCCGAGGACCTGGTGACGGCGCTCCACGAGGTCATCGCCGACCGCGGCGCCCACCCGCTGGTCGTCCAGGACCGACTGGGCAAGCGCTTCCAGCGCGCGTACCTGCGCAACCACGACGGCGACTTCGAGACGCCCGAGCACGTCCGCGCCCTCTACGAGGAGATGGACGCCTACATCGCCGTCCGCGGCAGCGACAACGTCACCCAGACCAGCGACGTCGACCCCGAAACGTCCGCGGCGTACGCGCAGGCCCAGCAGCCCCTGCTGGACGAACGACTCTCCAAGCGGTGGGTACTCACCCAGCACCCCGCGCCCGCAAACGCGCAACTCGCCCAGATGAGCACCGAGGGCTACGAGAACTTCGTCTGGGACGCCATCCTCCGGGACTGGGACGAGGTCCGCGAGTTCCAGAGCCAGATGGTCGAGATCATGGATAGCGCGAGCGAGGTGCGCATCGTCTCGGGCGAGTCGACCGACGTGACGATGACCGTCGAGGGCAACCCCACGCTCAACGACTACGCCGAGCGCAACCTCCCCGGCGGCGAGGTGTTCACCGCGCCCAACCCCGACTCCGTCGAGGGGACGGTCTTCTTCGACAAACCCCTCTACCACCAGGGCCGGGAGGTGACCGACGTGCGCCTGACTTTCGAGGACGGCCGCGTCGTCGACCACGCCGCGGCGAAAAACGAGACGGTCCTGGCGAACGTCCTCGACACCGACGAGGGCGCGCGCCGCCTGGGCGAACTCGGCATCGGGATGAACCGCGCTATCGACCAGTTCACCTACAATATGCTGTTCGACGAGAAGATGGGCGACACCGTCCACATGGCCGTCGGCCGGGCCTACGAGGACACCGTCGGCGAGGGCAACGAGCAAAACGAGTCCGCGGTCCACGTCGACATGATCGTCGACATGAGCGAGGACTCGTTCATCGAGGTGGACGGCGAGCGCGTGCAGGAGGATGGGACGTTCGTGTTTGAGGAATAGGGTGGTTCGAGCGACTGGAGGGAGCGAGAACCACCGATAATCCGAGCGGTGACCGCAGGGAACCGCGAGGAATGAGTGGCGCGAGCGTAGCGAGCGCCACTGAAAACCGAACGGCGACCAGCGGGAGCCGTGAGGAGAGCGAGGCCTGAGCGGGGCGAAGGCCTCGAACGAGCGGGGAACGAAGTGACCCGCGAGTAGGGAGACGCGACCGGAGGGAGCGTCTCCGATAACCGAACGGCGACCAGCGGGAGCCGTGAGGAGAGCGAGGCCTGAGCGCAGCGAAGGCCTCGAAGCCGAGGTCGGAGGAGGGGCGGTACGGCCACGCGGGCGGCCGGATCAACGGGGGCGGGAAAGCGTTAACTCGCTCGCCCGATGAGAGAGAACTGATGAGTTCGGAAGCGACCGACCCGCCGAGCACGGAGATCAACCTCTCCTACGACGGAGACCGCTGGGTCGCGCGTGACGTGAAAACCGGGACGGCCCGGACGGGCGCATCGCGAGCGGACGCGCTCGCCGCGCTCGACGCGGCACTCGCGGATCGCCACACCGACGACGCGCCCGGGATCGATCCGTCCGACCCGTTCTGGGACGCCGAACCGGTCGCCGCGGGCGGGCCGACCGACCTCTCCGAGCGTGTCGACGACTACCTGTACGCCGACGGATCCGACGAGGAATGAGTGGTCCCGGAGCGACGCCGCTGTTCATCGATACCGCCGCGTTTCTGGCCCGGTTCAAACCGGACGACGAGAACCACGACGCCGCGATCGAACTCTTTGACGGGATCCGTGACGGGGAATTCGTCTATCGGCCCCTGTATACGAGTCGATGCGTCCTTTCGGAACTCGCGACACTGATGGTGCGCAAAGTCGGCCACGCGGATGCGGTGCGCGTTCTCGAAACGATTCGAGCGTCGGCGAGTTTTACCGTCCTCACGCTTGACGGAGACCTGTTCGACCGGACCTGCGAGCGGTTCGCGGCCTACGACGACCAAGAGATATCCTTCGTCGACCACGTCTCAGCGGTCCTCGCTGACGACCACGACATCGACCACGTGTTCACCTTCGATTCGACCGACTTCTCGACGCTCGGGTTCGCCGTCGTTCCGCGTGAGACCGACGGCCGGTGAATCGAGAGGGTTCGCAGGGGGGCACGGTTCACCCAACGAGCGCACCGAAGACCGCCCGTTCGACCTTCTGGAGGTGTTCGCCGGCCGTCGCGGGCGAGCACCCAACCCGGTCGGCGACGTCCTCGTGGGTGGCCTGACGGGGCGTCTCGTAGTAGCCGACCTCGACCGCGACTTCGAGGACCTCGCGCTGGCGCTCGGTCAGGGCATCGAGCAGGCGGCCGCCATCGGGGTGATACTCGCCCATTTCCAGAATGTCGATCGTGACGCCCTCGGGTGGGTCTGGTTCGAGCCGTGCGAACGCTTCGTCGGTGCCGACGAGCGTGACGCGCTGGTGGCCGTCTTCGGTGAGTTCGATCGGCATGTCCTGCACGAGTTCGAGGTCCCGGCCGCGGGCGAGCATGTACTCGACGAGCGGCGTCGTCTCGATCCGGGAGTAGCCGTAGGCCGTCTCGCCGTCGCCGTCGGCGACCGTGAACTCGTGGACCTCCGGCGACTCGGCGAGGATCGACCGGTAGCGGTCGGCGTCCCCCGACACCTCCGACAGCAGCGTTACTGTGCCGTCCCCCAGGTCGTCCATCCGGTGGAGCGCCTCCGGGGTGACCTCCGCCGTGGCGACGATCCGCTCGCCGACCGGGTGAAACGCCGTCCCGTCGGTCGGCCGGACGAGCAGCGTAACGTACCGCATAGGCGGCGCGTACTCCGCTCGCCGGTAAAAATTCGTCGACGGAAGCGGAACGTTCGAGCGTGTTACTTACCCACACGCTGCCGCGGGGTGAGAAAGCGTAAGCCGTGGCAGTCCAAGGGATCGGTATGTATCTCGGCGACCGGACCTGGCCGGAACTGGGCGAGTACTTCGGCGAGGAATCGCTAGCCCTGGTGCCCCTGGGCTCGACCGAACAGCACGGCCCGCATCTCCCCGAATCGACGGACCACCGCATCGCGCAGGCGCTCGCCCGCGAGGCCGCCGAGCGCACCGGATTTCTCTGCACCCCGACGATCAACGTCGGCGTCAGCCCCCACCACCGACAGTTCCACGGCACGATGTGGGTCGACGCGCCCGTCTTCCGCGACTACGTCGAGTCGCTGACGCGCAACCTCACCTACCACGGAGTTGACCGCGTCATATTCGTCAACGCCCACGGCGGCAACGTCGAACACCTCCGCGAGGTGGGACGGCGCGTCCGCGACGACGAAGTCGCCTACGCCATCGAGTGGATGTGGGACGAGTCGATTCCCGACCTCGTCGACGACCTGTTCGCGCACAACGGTCCCCACGGCGGCCCGAAGGAAACCGCGATGATGCTCCACATTCAGGACGATATCGTCCGCGAGGACCAGTTCGAGCGCGCCCGCGACGAGGGGATCCCGGATATGTCGGCCTTCGAGGGCACCACCTTCGGCGCGCGCACCTTCTACGACGCCATCGACAACACCGAAAGCGGCGTGCTGGGCGACCAGACCGACGCGACCCGGGAGAAAGGCGCCGAACTGTTCGAGGCGGCCAGTGATCAGTTGGTTAAGTTGGCGGAGTGGCTGGACGACCAGCCATTCGAGGACCTGATGCCCCGCGAGCACGTCTGATCTTGTCGAGAATGAGCATCCGCCGAGCGAAGCGAGGGACGGCCGCAGGGAGTCCCTCGATGCGAGCGGGGCCACCCGCGAGCGGAGCGAGGCGGTTCACCGGAAGACGGTCGTACTCACTCCGTTCGCACGCTGCGACTTCCGAGCCCACGCTCGTTCGCAGTGCTCACTCGCGTGGACCCCGGACGCGACCGAAGGGAGCGTCCGGCAGTTTTTCCCCATGTTTTTGCAAGCGGGGGTTCCCGCAGGGAGGCCGAAGGCCGACCGAGGAAACCCCTCGCAGTAAAAAGTGGACGGGCACGGTGGGATTCGAACCGGAGGAAGACGGTCGGTCTCGCTTCGCTCGACCGCTGCGACTTCCAGGGTTCGAATCCCACTGGCCGCTTCGCTCGTCGCGTCCGCTCCTCGCAGAAGCGGGCATGGTGGGATTCGAACCCACGACCGTCGGATTAGAAGTCCGACGCTCTATCCGGGCTGAGCTACATGCCCTCACCACCGAGTGAGCGCCCGCGCCCCAAAAACGACGCGGGTTTCGCCCCCACCCGGCCGACACAGGGGCCGCTTCGATCCGACCGATGCGGGTTCCGCTTCCGCTCGTCTCCGTCGCGCGGCCGCCGGAATCGTCCCTCTTTTGGTGGCAGAACGTGGAGAGCCACCAATGAGCGCACACCTCGACCTCGACGAACCCGTGCCCGACGCCGCCGACGACGGCGTCTGGCTCACCTGCATCGAGTGCGGCGAAACCTTCGCCCCGTTCGACGCCGTCCGCTACACCTGCGACGACTGCGACGGCCTGCTCGAAGTCCGCTACGCCGACCTACCGACCTGGGACGACTTTGGCGGCGCGAGCACGCCCGAGTCCGGCCCCTACGGCGTCTGGCGCTACTCGGCGGCGCTCCCCTTCGAGGAGGGCGTCTCGCTGCCCGAGGGCGGCACGCCGCTGCACTACGTCCCCCGTCTCGCGGACGAGATCGGCGTGAACACCCTCCGGGTGAAACACGAGGGAATGAACCCGACCGGGAGCTTCAAGGACCGCGGCATGACCGTCGGCGTCCGCGTCGCCGAGGCGGTCGGCGTCGACCGCCTGGCCTGCGCATCGACCGGGAACACCTCCGCCGCGCTGGCCGCCTACGGCGCCCGCGCCGGGATGGAGACGCTCGTCTTGCTGCCCGCCGGGAAGGTGGCCGCCGGGAAGGTCGCACAGGCCAGCCTCCACGGCGCCCGCATCCTCGAAGTCGACGGCAACTTCGACTCGTGTCTCGACATCGTCCAGGACCTGGCCGCCCGCGACGAGGCCTACCTGCTCAACTCGCTGAACCCGTTCCGCCTCGAGGGCCAGAAGACCATCGGCCTCGAGATAATGGAGCGGTTTTTCGCCGACGAGGGACGCTATCCGGACCGGATCGTCCTCCCGGTCGGCAACGCCGGCAACACCGCCGCCCTCTACAAGTGCTTCCGCGAACTCCGGAAAGCCGGCGCCATCGGCGCCGACCAGGTGCCCAAACTCACCGGCGTGCAGGCCGAACGCTCCGCGCCGATGGTCGAGGCCATCGAGGAGGGCAACGACGAGGTCCGCCGCTGGGAGGACGTCGAGACGCGCGCGACCGCCATCCGCATCGGCAACCCCGTCAACGCGCCGAAGGCCCTCCCCGGGATCCGCGAGACCGGCGGCACCGCCGTCGCCGTCTCCGACGAGGCGATCACCGACGCCCAGCGTTCGCTCGCCGAGGAGGGCGTCGGCGTCGAACCCGCCTCCGCCGCCTCCATCGCCGGCCTGCGCAAACTCCGCGCGGAGGGCCGCGTCGACGACGACGAGGACGTGGTCTGCCTGACGACCGGCCACCTGCTCAAGGACCCCGACGCCGCCTACGAGGCCGGCGGCGAGCCCGAGCCAGTGGCCAACGACACCGAAGCCGTCCTCGACCACCTCGCCGGCGAGTGACGGCGGGGCCGGCGCGACGCCCCGTCAGATCGCTCGCTCCGTCACCCTCACCGCCGTCTCTCCCACCGCTGTCTCGCTCACTTCTTTCCCCCACCGCCGTCTCACCCACCGCTCTCGCTCACCGCCGCTCGTAGGTCACGAACGTCAGTTCCCCGGCCGTCTCGCGGTCGACCGCGTCCCACTCGTCGCGGTCCCACTCGGGGAAAACCGTGTCGCCCTCGGGCGCCTCGGGCACCTCCGTGATGACCATCCGGTCGGCGCGGGGGAGGAACTGCTCGTAGACCGACGCGCCGCCGGCGACGTACACCGCGCCGCCGGGACCGACCGCCTCGGCGGCCGCCGCGAGCGCCCCGTCGACGCCCGTCGCCACGACCACCTCGTCGGCCACGTCGGGGTCCGAGCGCGACAGCACGATGTTCGTCCGCCCGGGCAGCGGACCGCCCAGCCGCGCGGCGATGGACTCGTAGGTGCGTCGCCCCAGGATCACGGGGTGGCCCATCGTCGTCTCCTTGAACTGGGCCAGGTCGGCCGGATAGTGCCAGGGCATCCCGCCGTCGGCGCCGATGACGCCGTTCTCGGCCACCGCGGCGATGAGCACGACCGTCAGGTCCGACTCGGACTCTCCCGGCCCGGACGCGTCGGCCATCGTCACTCCGCGACCGCGAACGGGAGCCCGTCGGCCGACTCGTAGTCCCGGAGTTCGATGTCGTCGAAGGCCAGTTCGTCGATGGGCTCGTCGGCCACGTCGATGGTCGGCCGCTCGCGCGGCTCGCGAGTCAGTTGCGTCAGCAGGTTCGGCACGTGGTCGGCGTTCTCGGCGCCGGGTTCGAGCGGCGCCGTCTCGCGAATCCAGTCGCGCACGTCGGCGTACTCCGCGCGGTCGGAGACCGCCGATAGCCGGTCGCGGAGTTCGGCGCGGTTGTCGCGGTACCACTCGCCGCGGGCGCCCTCGCCGCAGTAGACGTGCGCGTCGACGACCGTGTGGGAGAAGCGGCCGACCTCGAAGCCGGTCCGCTGGGCGACGACGTGGGCGAGCAGGGCGTAGGCGGCGATGTTGAAGGGGATCCCGAGCGCCACGTCGCCCGAGCGCTGGGTGAGGTGGACGTTCAGCGCGTCGCCCTGGACGTTGAAGACGAAGGTGTAGTGACAGGGCGGAAGCGTGCTGACGGCGGCGTTGGCGGGGTGCCAGGCGTTGACGACGAGCCGGCGTGACTGAGGACTTTCTTCGAGCGTGTCCATGACGTACTGCAACTGGTCGAAGGTGCCCTCCTCCTCGTCGACCCAGCGGTGGGCGTCGTCGGGCCAGGACTCGCCCGGGAGTTGCGCCCCCTCGTCGGGGACCGGGAACCGGCGCCAGAACCGGCCGTAGGCGGTGTCGAGATGCCCCTCCTCGTCGGCCCACTCGTCCCAGATGCCGGTCTCCTCGCGGAGCGTGCGGACGTGGGCCTCGCCGGAGAAGTACCACAGCAGTTCGTGGATCATCGAGTTCCAGCGCACCCCGTCCATCTTCTTGGTCGTCAGCAGGGGGTACCCCTCCTGCAAGTCGACCTCGTAGTGGCGGCCAAAGGCCGAAAGCGTGTCCACGCCGGTCCGGTTGGGCTTGTAGGCGCCCTCGGTGAGGACGTGCCGCACGAGATCGAGGTACTGTTGCATACCCTCTCTCCAGTGTGGACGGCCTAAAATGTGCGTGTCCCGGCTGTCGGTCGTGAGAACGGTCGGAACTGTGTCGGCGGTGTCGGTGACGTAGTCCCTCTTGTAGCGAACCTGCGTTACAGCTATTACATGCTGTAACATACGTTGGAGTATGCCGATCGACATCGAGCGTTTCGAGCAGGACCCCGAGGACTCTCTCCGCGTGGGTGGGCCGACGAACGCCGAGGCAGTCCTCTCCTTCCTCTCGGCCAACCCGGACCAGGCGTACACGCCGCGGGAGATTCACCAGGCGACCGACATCGCCCGCGGGAGCGTCGGGGTCGTCCTCTCGCGACTCGAAGACCGTGCCTTCGTTCGTCACCGCGGCGAGTACTGGGCCATCGAACCGGACGTCGACGCCGAGACGACGGTGAGCGGAATGGCGACTGCGCGGGTCGCGAGCGAACGACTTGGAGCCGAGGACCCGGACGACTGGGGGGCCGGCGTCGACGGAGACCAGGAGGACGAGTAGATGGCCGCGGCGCGCGGGGAGGTCTGGTGGGGACCGGCCCCGCACAAGTCGAGCCCAGCGTATCGGCCGTGGCTGGTCGTCAGCGACGACACGCATCCATTCGCCGCCACGGAGTGTCTGGGTCTCGCGATGACGACCCAGCAACACAGTGAGGGGATTCCAGTCCCGGACGGCGCCTGGATCCGAGGCGGATCGAAAAAGGACGCATACGTCTCGCCGTGGTACGTGGCGACACTCAAGCACCGAGATATCGACGATCAGCAGGGAGAACTCCGGGCGGATATCGTGTCCGAGGCGATCGAACGTCTCCACGGCTACACGCCACGAGCGGTCGATTGACCGACTCGATAGCCCGGTGCGTGCCGATTTCGCTTCCCGTTCACGACAGCACGTGGATATGCCGCACCAGAGACCGATGGACGCGCCGCTCGAAGACGCGCTCGACGGTCCAGCCGGCCTCGCGGGCCGCGTCGGCCCACGACCGGTCGGCGACGAGGACGGCCCGCGGGGCGATCCGTCGAATTTCGGCGAGCGCGTCCCCCACGAGGTCGGCGAGCGTCCCGGCCTCGATCTTCGACTGGCGGCCGTACGGCGCGTCGAAGACGACGGCGTCAGCGCTCCCCTCGCGGAGGGGCGACCGGCGCGCGTCGGCGCGTGCGACGCTGAACTCCCCGTCCGCGCCGAGCGCGTCCTGCAGGTTCAAACGCGTCCCGCGGACCATCTTCCGCTGGGCGTCACAGCCGACGACGCGGGCGCCGACGAGGCCGGCCTCGATCAGGAGGCCGCCGGTGCCACACATCGGGTCGACGACCGTCGCGCCGGGACGGGCGCCCGCGATGTTGACGAGCGCGCGGGCGAGCATCGGGTCCATGCTCCCGGGCTGGAAGAAGGGACGGTCGGTCGGCGCGCGCGCCGCAAACCCGCGGTCGCTCTCGGCGGCGAGCCAGCCGAGCGCGCACAGTCCCTCGCGCGCCGCGTCCGCGGCCCCGTCGTCCGCCGCGTCCGCGTCGCCGGCGCTCTCGTCGGAAATCGGGTCGCTCTCGTCGGGGCGCGGAGCGCTGTCGTCGGGACTCGGGTCGCCCTCGTTGGCGTCATCCGCCACGCTCCCCGCTCCCGGCGGGCCGGCAAAGAGCGCCCGCAGTTCGTGGTCGGGGTCGTCGAGGTCCACGGTGAATCCGCGGTCGACCAACACCTGTCCCAGCGCGCGCTCGGCTCGCTGGGTGTCGACGCCGGTGGTCGTCCGCACGTCGACCGCGCGCACGGCTACGGATCCCTCGCGGTCGATTGCGGCCGCCGAGAGCAGCGCGCGGGCGCTCTCGATGTCGGGCTCGGACGTCCCGACGAGGTCGCTCGCGCGGTGGGTGAACGCGAGGTCCGTGACGCCGTCGATGCCGCGAGCCGTGGCGAGTCCCGCCCCGACGACCGTCACGTCCGAGGCGCGACTCCGGGCCTCGTGGGCCGCGAAGGCGTCGTCCCGCCCGGCGAGTTCGAGGACGTACACGCCCGACAGTCGCCGGGCGGCGGACAAGAACGCTCCGGTGGCGCGCCGGCACCCCGTGGCTGGTCTCGTCGGGACGGTGCTGGCCTGCTCGGGACGGGGCTGCCCACTATGTCGCTCACTGGAGATCGACCCCCACAAAAAGGCCGCGAGCGGCCCACAGGCGCCGGTCTCGCCGCCGTGGCGCCGTGGCCGCTACGTCACGGATCTGATGCGTGTTTTCGCCCTGGCTGTCAGGTCGTCCCATGAAAGTTTATAAACCTTAAATACGAGGTTTAAGTCGAGACATGGTCGATCCCAAGGAGACAATCAATATCGAAAACGTCGTCGCCTCGACTGGTATCGGGCAGGAGCTCGATCTCCAGAGCGTGGCGATGGACCTGGAGGGCGCGGACTACGACCCCGAGCAGTTCCCCGGGCTGGTCTACCGCACGCAGGAGCCCAAATCGGCGGCGCTCATCTTCCGGTCGGGCAAGATCGTCTGTACCGGCGCGAAGAGCACGGACGACGTCCACGAGAGCCTGCGCATCGTCTTCGACAAACTGCGCGACCTGAACATCCAGGTCGACGAGGACCCCGAGATCGTCGTCCAGAACATCGTCACCTCGGCGGACCTCGGTCGAAACCTCAACCTCAACGCTATCGCCATCGGGCTCGGCCTCGAGAACATCGAGTACGAACCCGAGCAGTTCCCCGGACTGGTCTACCGGCTCGACGACCCCGACGTGGTCGCCCTGCTGTTCGGGTCGGGCAAGCTCGTCATCACCGGCGGCAAACAGCCCGAGGACGCCGAGGAGGCCGTCGACAAGATCGTCTCCCGGCTCGAGGATCTGGGCCTGCTGGACTGAGGAGAGTTCGGCCTGCTTGCTGAGAGCGGTCCGTTCACCCTCCGCTCGCGCTCGATAGCAGACTACAAACGGGCGTCGTCCCAACGGCCGGTATGGTCACGGTCGCACACCCGCTGGTCGGCGCCGAGGGCGGCGTCGGACCGGCGAGCGTGCTCGAAGTCCCCGGCCCTCTCGATTTCATCGGCACTCCCGGTTTCCCCGGGGCGCTCGCGGGACAGCGAGCGGCGGAACTACCCCTCCAGTCCGACGCGACCGGCGGCGGGATCCTGGCGGTGGTCGTCACGTTCGTCCTGCTGTCCGCGTTTTACGCCGTCACGCTCCACCTCGCCGCGACCTTCTTCATCGGCGAGGTGCCCAGCCAGCGGGCCGCCTACGTCGGGCCGGTTCCCGCCGCCGTCTCCATCCTGCTGGGCCGCTACGGCGTCGAATCCGTGGGCTTTCTCTCGCCGAGCCTCGGCGTCGCTGTCGTCATCATCGCGACGCTGGGTGCCGACGCGCTCGCGATCAGCCGCTCGTATCGCATCTCCCTCGTCCCGACCGCCGCGCTCACCTGCCTGCACTTCGCGTTCGCGGCCGTGCTCGGCTTCGCGCTGAACAACATCTTCGGGTTCGTCTAAGCGCCGACCGCCCGCTACGGACGCCCGCGCGGAGGCCAACTCCTGGCCGCGGGTGCTGGAGACGCTGGAAAACGCGCTGGCGTGAGTCCAACCCCGGCCCGGCTTACTCCACCAACCGCTCGATTTCGGTGACGAGCACGTCGCTGGCGCCGACTTCCTTGAGCGCGCTGATGGTCTCGAACACCTCGCGCTCGTCGACGACGGCGTGGACGGCCACGTCGTCGGTCCCGGCGATGTCCATCACGGTCGGCCCACCCATCCCCGGGAGGACCTCCTCCACGTCGTCCAGTCGGTCCTCGGGGATGTTCATCATCAGGTAGCGTTTCCCCTCCGCCGAGAGGACCGATTCGAGCGCCGTGGCGACCTGCTGGACCTTCCCGTCGCCGGCCACGTCCTCGCGGGCGAACAGGCGGACCGACGACTCGAGCACGTCGGCCACCTCGGCGAGGCGGTTCATCCGCAGCGTCGTGCCCGTCGAGGTGATGTCGACGATGGCGTCGGCGATATCGACGTGGGGCGTGAGTTCCGTCGCGCCGGAAACCTCGGTGATGTCGACATCGGCGCCACGGTCAGCGAAGAAGCCGCGGGTGATGGTGGGGAACTCGGTGGCAACGCGACCCCCGTCGAGGTCCGCGACGGCGTCGATATCGCCGTCTTCGGGCGTGGCGAGGACCAGCCGACAGCTCCCGAACTCGAGGTCCAGCAGTTCGGTGAGGTTGTCGACGGCGGCCTCGTGGGCCTGGTCGAGGCCGGTGATGCCGACGTCGGCGGCGCCGTCGGCGACGTACTCCGGGATGTCCGCGGCGCGGGCGTAGAGGACGGTCACGTCGGGGTCGACGGTCTCGGCGTAGAGCTTTCGCTCGGCCCCGTCGACGACGTGCAGGCCCGCCCGGTCCAGCAGGTCGATCGCGGGCTCGTGCAGACGACCCTTGTTGGGGACGGCGATGCGCATACCGCCATTGGGAGCGCCGCTGGCAACTGTCTTTCCCTCCGCACCCCCCGCCGCGTACCGCCCGCTCTCCGCACTCTCCCGCCGCGTGCCGCCCGCTCCCCGCACTCTCCCGTCGTGAGCCGCCCGCTCCCCGCACTCCCCCGCCGCGAGCCGTCCGCACCGACGGCGGCGGGCGTATAATCTCACAAACGTTTTCATCGGCCATCCATGATCGATGGGTATGCCCGCCCTCCACGCGGTGTGCGTGGCGCTCCCGGCCGGTTTCGCCCCCGACCCGTTCCTCGGGAGCGCCGGCTGTCTCGGCGTGGTGACGGCCGTCGCCGCGGTCGGGTTCTTCCTGTACGGCCGGTGGTTGTGCCGCGTCGACGACGCGGACCGGGCGCGCTCGCTCCTCGACCGGGCCTGCCGCGTCGGCTTCCCGCTCGCGTACCTCCTCGCTATCGCGGCGATGGCCGCCGTCGGCTGGTTCGAGGCGCTGAACGAGTTCGCCGACTCGCTCCCCGGCGGCCACACCGGCATCGGCGCGACGGCGACGACTGTCGCCAGCCTGCTCGTCCCGGTCGGTGCGCCGCTGGGCGCCGCGGCGGGCGCGCTTCCCGCGACCGTCACGCTCCACGACCGCGAGGCCGGCACCGTCGCGCGCGACCTCCTCCGATCGGTCGCCGGCGTCGCGGCGGCCGCGACAGCGCTCGTCCTCGCCGTCACCGCGGCGAACCCCGATACTGCGACGGGGCTCAGCTGGGCCGGCACCGCGATTTTCGTCGGCGTGCTGGTCGGGGCCGGGTGGCCGCGACTCCTCGGCCTGCTCGCCTCGGTCCGGGAGCCGACGGCCGCCGAGCGCGAGCGGATCGCCCGATGTCGAGAGGCAGTCGCCCTCTCGGTCGTCGATGTCCGCGTCGTCGAATCGAGCGAGGGCGACCGCGCTCGCGTCGTCCTCCGTGGCCTGCCGGGCCGACGGCACCTGTTCGTCACCGACCGACTCCTGGCTGATCTGGACGACGACGCCGTCCGGGCGTGTCTCGCACTGGAGGCCGAGCGAGCGCGACGCCTCCATCTCGAACTCCGTGCGCTCGCGGTCGGGGGCACGGTCGTCTCCGCCGCCGCCGTCGGGGTCGGGCGGTTCCCGGTCCCAGGCGTGGCGCCGACGGTCGGCGCCGCCGGGGTCTTGCTCGTCGGCCTCGCCGGCTTGCGGGCCGGCCAGCGCCTCGTCTATCATGCCGACGACGACGCAGTCGAGCGGACGAGCCACGAGTCGGTCCTCACCGCCCTCCGGTCAGTCACCGAACTCGACGCCGCGCCGACGGTGGGATGGCTGACGGCGCTCCGGCGGATGGAGCCACCGGTCGGCCGCCGGATCGACCGCCTGCGCAGGCAAGCGGTCGAGGCGAAGGCGAACGAGGGCGGGACGGACGGAGCCGACTGACCGGGCCGGGGCGGGACAGGACGGCTGACCGGGCCGGGACGAGACAGGACGGCTGACGACCGGTGGCAGGACAGGACAGCTGACCGGACCGGTGGCGGCGCCGGGACCACTGGTGGCCGACCCGAAGGGGTAGATTGAGGCCCCCGCCGGTCGAACGACGGGCCATGAGCAAACTCCTCGTGACCGGCGGGCGGGTACTCCGACCGGACCTCACAGTCGAGCAGGCGGACGTGCTCGTCGACCAGGACGCGGGCGACATCGTCGCGGTCGACGACCCGGGCGCGCTGGACGGCGACGACGAACTGGACGCAAGCGGCGGGCTGGTGATGCCCGGTCTCGTCAACGCACACACCCACCACGCGATGACGCTCCTGCGCGGGTACGCCGACGACAAGCCGCTGGACCGGTGGCTCCGCGAGGATATCTGGCCGGTCGAGGCCGAACTCGAACCCGAGGACGTGCGCGCGGGGGCCGAACTCGGTCTCGTCGAACTGATCAAGGCAGGTGCGACCTCGCTCGCGGACATGTACTTTCACGTCCCGGAGATCGCCGCCGCGGTCGACGAGGCGGGCTTCCGGGCCGTACTCGGCCACACCGCCATCACCGTCGGCAAGGAGGAAGACGCGGCCCGCGCCGACGTCCAGGAGAGCCTCGAGGTGGCACGGGAGTTCGACGGCGCCGCGGACGGCCGGATCACGACGACGTTTCAACCGCACTCGCTGACGACCGTCGGCGAGGAGTACCTGCGGGAGTTCGCGCCCAGGGCCCGCGAGGCCGGCCTCGCCATCCACTTCCACGCCAACGAGAGCCCCGGCGAGGTCGACCCGCTCGTCGAGGAACACGGGATGCGCCCGCTCGAATACGCCGACGACTGCGGACTCCTGACCGAGGAGACGTTCGTCGCTCACGGCGTCCACCTCGACGAGACGGAGATCGACCTGCTGGCTGAGCGCGGCGTCGGCGTCGCGCACAATCCCGCCGCGAACATGAAACTCGCGAGCGGGATCGCACCGGTCCAGCGCCTGCGCGAGGCGGGTGTCACCGTCGGTATCGGCACGGACGGGCCGGCCTCGAACAACGACCTGAACCCCTTCGACGACATGCGCGACGCGGCGATGATCGGGAAGATCGGTGCCGACGACCCCAGCGCCGTCCCCGCCGCGGCGGTCGTCGAGATGGCGACCGAGGCGGGCGCGGACCTGCTGGGCATCGACAGCGGGCGCGTCGCGGCGGGCGCGAACGCCGACCTCATCGTCCTCGACCTGGAGAAAGCCCATCTCACGCCGGTCCACGACCTGGTGAGTCACCTGGCCTACGCCGCCAGCGGGAGCGACGTGCGCCACACTGTCTGTGACGGGCGGGTCCTGATGCGGGACCGTGAGGTGCTGACGCTCGACGAAAAACGGGTTCGCGAGCGGGCGAGTTCGCGCGCAAAAGACCTCGTAGCCCGCGCCGAGGCGAGCGAGTAAGCCCTTCGGCGTGGGGTGGTCAGACACCTCGAGGCCGTTCGTGTCTCGGGACGGCGATCCGTATTACGCGATCTTCTCGTACTGGTCGGAGAGCTTCTCGGCGGCGTCGTCCATCAGGTCCTGTTCGTACTCGTCGAGGTCCCACTCGACGACTTCCTCGATGCCGTTCGAGCCGAGTTTGACCGGGACGCCGAAGGCGGTGTCCTCGTAACCGTACTCGCCGTCGAGGACGACCGATCCGGGCAGGACCTCGCCGGTGTCGCGCAGGATGGCCTCGACCATGTGCGCGACGCCCGTCGCGGGGCCCCACTCGGTCGCACCCTTGCGTTCGATGACGTTCATCGCCGACTCCTGGAGGTCCGCGAGGATCTCCTCGCGCTCGTCGGCGGAAAACTCGGGGTCGCGGCCGTCGACGCGGACCTTCGAGAAGACCGGCACCTGCGCGTCGCCGTGTTCGCCCAGGATGGTGGCCTCGACGTTGCCGACCTGCGTGTCGAAGCGCTCGGCGAGGACGTACCGGAACCGCGCGGAGTCGAGGCGGCCGCCGAAGCCGACGACCTGCTCGCGGGCGCGCTCGCCCGTCTCGTAGAGGTGGCGATTCAGGAGGTCGACCGGGTTCGAAGTAGTCACCGTGACGAAATCGTCGTTGTGCTCGGCGATCGAGGAGCCGATGTCGTCCATGATCGGCGCGTTGTCGCCGGCCAGGTCGATGCGCGTCTGTCCCGGCGAGCGGGGGATCCCCGCCGTGATGACGACGACGTCCGAGCCGGCGGTGTCCTCGTACGTGCCCTTCCGGACGGTCGTGTTCGAGTCGTAGGCGACGCCGTGATTGGCGTCCGCGGCCTGTCCGATCGTGACGTCTTCCTGGTCCGGGATGTCCACGAAGACGAGATCGTCGACGATGTCCCGAAGCGCCAGATTGTACCCCGCTGCCGCCCCGACGGTGCCCGCGGCACCGACGATGCTAACTTTCGTCATACCACGTGAATCTGTCCCACGTCCGGGGGTAAAACTGTCGAAACCGCTTCGCTGGTGCCGTCGTTCGTCCATTTTCGATTCGACACACGTCGAAATTTTGGGGCGAGACGGGCGAAATCCGGCGGGCGAGCGACGACGCGCTTTTCACCGCCGGTTGGCATGTATCGGACATGAGCGACTTCGACAAGGAAGCCGAGCGCGAGCGACTCCGGGAGAAATACGAGCGCGACCAGGAGAAACGCGAGTCGACCGAGCGGATGAGCGAACTCCTCCTGAAGGGCGCGACGATGACCAACGCCCACTGCGACGAGTGTGGCGACCCGGTCTTTCGCTACGACGGCCAGGAGTTCTGTCCCACCTGCGAAGAGGTCGTCAGCGCCGACGCCGAGAGCGGGGCCGCCGAGAACGGCGCCGCGGACGGCGCCAGCGGTGACGGTCACACAGCCGACGAAACCGAACCGACAGCGGCCGAAGCCGACAGTTCCGAGGCCGGCGCCGCCGGAACAGACACAGCCGAAGCCGGCACTGCCGGGACTGGCACGTCCGAGACTGGTGCAGCCGAATCCGACAGTTCCGAGGCCGGCGCCGCCGGAACAGACACAGCCGAATCCGACAGTTCCGAGGCCGGCGCCGTCGAATCCGACACTGCCGTGACCGGTGCGACCGGAACTGACACCGCCGAAACTGTCGGTGCCGATGGAACGGCGACCGCCCCACAGTCAGCACGAACGAGTACCGACGCCGCGACTGCCGGCACCGGTCAGTCCAGAGAGTCGACGCCGCGGAGCGGTTCGTCCCCGGCACGGGGGCCGACTCCGGAACAGGAGCCGACCCCGGAAGCCACAGGCGCGTCCGGCGGCGACGGCCTCGCGGCCGCCCGCGAGTCCCTCGTTCGGACGCTCGTCGCCCAGTCCCAGCGGGCCGAAGCGTGTGACGACCCGCGGCGCGCCCGTGACCACCTCGCCGCCGCGCGCGAGGCGGCCGAGGCGCTCTCGGCGCTGTCGTATTGAACAGGGACCGGCTGCTTCTCGACCCGGATGTTCGCCCGGAGAACACTGCCGTGCTCACCGCAAGGCGTCGAGCGCGGCGTCAAGCGCGTCTTCGGGGCCGGGACACTCCTGAAGCGTCTCGCCGCCCTCGGTGTGGACGAGGCGCGGGTACTTCGAGGCGGTGTCGAGGACGCCGATCCCCGGCAGGGAGTCGACGCCGGTCTCGATATCGGCGAAGGCGTCGAACCGCGGCGTCCCGTCGGTCATCGCGGTGGCGGTCCCGTCGGCCGCCGCGTCGGCGCTCGCGCCCGCGGTGGTGTCGGCGGCGACGGGGAAATCCAGGTCGTAGCGCTCGCGCCAGTAGGCCGCCCGGTCGACCTCGTGTGGCAGGGCGGCGACCACCGCCACGCCGGCCTCGCGAAACGACGGGAACGCGTCGCTGTAAGCGCGCGCCCGGTCCCGGGAGACCTGACAGTAGTGGTCGCGCAACAGGAGGACGACGATCCCGTCGAACTCGGGCGCGAGGTCGTCGCTCGAAACCGTCTCCGGCCCCGGACCCCCGTTGGGCAACTCGAACCTGACGATCCACTCCATGCCGTTGCTCATCTCGGCTACTCGGTCCGACACGACGGCCCCGGGGATATTCGTTGTTTTGATCGGTCTAGTTCTCGATACGAAACGGAGGGGTGTTCAGCGGCGTCGAGCGTCGCGTCGACCGCCACACGTCCACGGGTCACGGGCGTCGGCAGGCGCGCCGGGTCATCGGTCGTAGTCGCTACCTACCACGTCCCGAATACGTTCGGCGGTCACCTCACCGACGCCCTCGGCGGCCTGCAGGTCCTCGGCGTCGGCGGTCATGACCGCCTCGACGCTCCCGAAGGCCTCGAGGAGCGACCGGGCGGTGACGGGACCGACTTCGGCGACGCTCGCGACGACGTACTCCTGTTGTTCGGCCAGCGTCTTCGAACTCTTCTCGCCGTGGACGCTGACGGTTCGCTCGTTGTCGTCCTGTTCGCGGGTGGCGATCGTTTTCAGTAACTCGGCCGTCTCGTCTTCGTCGTCGGTCCGGAGGACGCTCGCGCCGAAATCGACCGCGAGCGACGCCAGCGCGCCGCGGATGGCGTTGGGGTGGACGTTCCGCTCGCCGTAGAGGTCCGACCCCTCGACGACGACGACCGGCCGGGCGTAGTTGCGGGTGGCGTCTTTGACCTGCTCGAACATCGAGCGCTCGTCGCCTCCGGTCAGGGTGTCGAGGAAGTCCGAGACGGTCTTGCGCTCGACGACCACGCGGTCCGAGAGGACGTAATCACCCACCGCGAGCGTCTCCAGCCGCGTCGTCACGCCGTCCCGGCGCGAGAGGTCCTTCGCGATGGCCGCATCGAGTTCCCGCTGGTCGACGACGATCTCGATGTCCTCGCCCGACGGGTCCGCGGTGGCGACGGTCCCCTCCGATTCCGACTCGTCATCGTCGGCTTTCGACGCTCGCTCGTTGTCGCCCGTTGTACTATCGTCCGTTCTGCCGTCACCCGTTCTGCCGCCACCCGTTCTGCCGTCACCCGTTCTGCCGTCGTCCGTTTCGCTGGCGTCCGTTTCGCCCGCGAACGCGTCGAGTCCGGCCTGCCCGTCGTCACCGTTCGCGTCCGTTGCTTGCGAGACGGTTGCGGCTTCACTCGATGAACGTTCCGGTCGATCCGACTCGTTTGCGGGTTCGCCCTCGGTTTCCTGTGGAGATCCGTCCGTCTCGACACCCGAGTTTTCGGGAGGCGATCCGTCCGCAATCGTTCGGTCCGAGGTAGATCCGTCCGCAGTCGTTCGGTCCGAGGTGGAGTCGTCACCACCGTTCGGTTCGACTGCGGTCCCCGGTTCGAAGTCGCTCACGTCGGTCTGTCCGAGTTCGGACTCGATTTCGCCGGCCATCGACTTCAGGGAGCGCAGTTCCTGTCGCATCCGCTTCTGGTCGTTGCGGGCCTTCCAGAAGTAGGCCTCGTCGCGGGTGTCCTCGGCGAGCAACACGGTGACCGCACCCTCGGTCTGCCGGCCGGTCCGGCCCTTGCGCTGGATCGCCCGGATCGCCGTCGGAACCGGTTCGTAGAAGAGTACCCGGTCGACTTCGGGCACGTCCAGGCCCTCCTCGGCGACGGAGGTGGAGACGAGCACCTCGAACTCGCCGGCACGGAAGGCGTCAAGCGTCTCCTGCTGTTCGGTCTGGGTCATCCCGTCGCTGCCCTCGGTGTCGGACTGGCCGACGAACTTCCGCGTCTCGAAGTGCTCGCCCAGGAAATCCGTCAGCGTCTCGGCGGTGTCCCGCGACTCGGTGAAGACGATGACTCGCTCACCGCCCTCAATGCCCAGCGTCTGGGCGAGGAGCATCCGCGTCCGGCGAAACTTCGGGTGCAGGTCGTCGTACGCCTCGGCCTTCCGGACCGCCTCCCGGACCTTGGGGTCCGAGACCATCCGCTGGTCGGCCTTCGAGGCGCCGCTGGCGCGAGCGGCCTGTTTCTGGCGCTCGAAGTACCGGCGCAGCGACTCGACGCTCTGGGTCTCGGCGTAGGTGACCGCCGTCCGAAGTTTCCGCACTTCGGCGAGCAGACTCATCCCCTCGTACCCCTCGGACTGGTCGTTGTCCATCAGGTCCCGGAGTTCGCCCTGGATGCGCTGGATCTCCCGCTCGGAGGTGTCGGGCTGGGTCGTCGATGTCACGCCCAGTTCCTTGAGTTTCTCCAGGCGGTCGGTGATGACCTCGTGGAGAGCGTCACGGATCTCGATCACCGTCTCCGGCAGTTCGACGCGCTCCCAGTCGACGGTCGTCTCGTGCGTGTAGGCGTCCACGTCGGCGTCGTCCTCGGTCATCACCTCGACCTGCCGCAGGCCGAGATTCGCACAGACCTCGCGGATCGCCTCCTCGTCGTCACCGGGGGAGGCGCTCATCCCCGTCGCGAGTGGGGCGCGGGCCTGCTCGTGGTAGCGTTCGGCGATGTAGTTGTAGGCGTAGTCGCCGGTCGCGCGGTGGCACTCGTCGAAGGTGCAGTGGACCACGTCAGTGAGGTCGATCCGCGACCCCACGAGGTCGTTCTCGACGACTTCGGGCGTGGCGACGACGACCCGAGCACCCGACCAGAGGTCCGCGCGGGCGTCGGGACGGGTGTCACCGGTGTAGACGACGATTTCGTCGTCGGGGACGGTTAGCGCCTCGCGGTAGAACTCGGCGTGTTGCTGGACGAGGGGCTTCGTCGGCGCGAGGAGCAGGGACGTGTTGACCACGTCGCCGGCAAGGCGCTCGGCGGTGACGAGCAGGCTGACGGTGGTCTTCCCGAGACCGGTGGGCAGACAGACGAGTGTGTGGGTCTCGAGGGCCGCGTCGGCGAGTTGGCGCTGGTACCCCCGGTTCTCGAGGACGCCGTCGACGAGCAGCGGCCCCGTGACGAACTCCGCGCCGTCGGTGGTGGCCATTATTCCGGGTTTGGCCGCGCCCGGGGTTAAGGCTTCAGGTAGCGCGGTGAAAGTGGTCGTTGCGTCGTGGGCTGTAGCGTCTCACGCGATGACCCTTGCAGTCATCTAGAACCGTTTCGTCTCGGTTCGAAGCGGTTCGGTAGCGACCCGTTCAGCGAGCGACTGCCACTCATCGGTCCCGTCGTCGGGGATCATCCGGAGCGACACGCCCCGTTCGAAGTACGGGATCTCGCCCGCCCTGGCGGCCGCCAGGAGCTGGTCGTCGTTCCCAGAGTAGTACATCGTGGGGCCGTCGGCCCAGTCCACCTCGATGATCCGGTGTGGATATGGCTGGGAATCGGGTTTCTCCGTCCGATACCGCTCGACTGCGTCCATGTCGACCTCGAATCCGAGGCCGTGCGACTCCGGGACGCTCGCGAGGCCGTCCTCGACGGTAATGGAGTCGGCCAGGAGGTCATGTTCGTAGATCTGGTGGCAGTTGATCGCCGGCCACGTCGCCTGTTCGAAGGCGGCCCCGCACTGGAGGGAGAAAGCGGCGGTGATACCGGTCCCGACGAGCTGGAGCCAGAACGGCGTGTCGGCCGTCGCGCACACCGCAGCGCTGTTCGCGAGCTCCGCGGCGCCGCCGGGGACGACAAACCCATCGCAGATATCCGCACAGAGGGTCGCTATTGGGTCACCGCGCCTGCCGAAGTGGAGGACCGTCTCGACCGGCAGCGAGCGGTTGAGACGACGGTTTCCGGCCGTGTCGTCGACCGGGATCGGCTCCTCGACGTGGCTGACACAGTCGAACGCGGCCAGTTCCCCGAGGAGGTCAAGCGCCCGGTCGGCGTCGAGCAGTGTCTCGTTGAAATCGATGTCCACGGCGAACCAGTCGGGGAGTTCCTCGTCGAGGGATTCGACCTGGGAGCGGAGGTCGAACCAGGGGCGTCCCTTCACCTTGAGGTCAGTGTATCCGCTGTCGACCGCTTTGCGGGCTTCCGCGACCCAGTCCTCGGCCGGCATGTCGATACACCACCAAGAGACCGGGACGTTCTCGCGGACCTGCTCGCCGAACAGCGCGTGCGCGGGGACGCCGAGCGCCCGTCCGAGGGCGTCGAACAGCGCGATCTGAAGGCCCGGCCCGACCGAGTCGTCCCACAGCAGGTCGGCTGCCTCGGTACCGATCGCGCGGTCGATGTCGTCGTCGTCGGTCTCTCCCCACGAGTAGAACAGCATCGTCTCCCCGTGCCCGACGTGACCGCTCGACAGTTCCACTTCGACGACCTCGAAGTACCGCCAGTGGGGGAGTTCGCGCGCCATGTTGCGCGCAGGCACTGGCCGAAACGGAACCTCCACCGGCACTCGGTCGACACGCTCGACCGTACACTGACTGGGTTCCATACATCCCGAGAACAGCCCCGAGAACGCTAAACCTGCCGGTCGGATCACTTGGCTCGGTCCATCCCCCCGGGGGCGATCAGACGACCGTGGCGGGGGCGTATTCGAGAGCGAGGAACATGACGGTCGCGGCAACGAGGGGGATCGAGAGGTTGTCGTCGACGACGTAGGTCGCGATGACGGGCTTGACGCCGTCGGCGACGGTGGCTCCGGCCCCGCCGAGGACGGCCACGACGGGCGGGACGAACGGCGTCGCCAGCAGCGTCGCGACGCCGAAGGTGGCCAACAGGACCCACGCCTGCTTGGCGGTGCGGAGTTCCCCCGACCCCAGGAGGCCGCTGACCGGGTCGGCGACGGTGAGCATCAACATCGCGGGGACGGCCACGTTCGATGCGGGGAGCGCGTCGACGAGCGGGTCGGCGCCGGCGGGCGGGAACGCCAGTGCGACGACGGCCATCCCGACCGCACCGAGGAAGTAGCCGGCGAGGTTGTCCTGCTCGTACTCGCGGGTGAGCCGGTCGAACACGCGCCAGTCGAGGCCGACGAACAGCCGCACGCACTCGAGCGCGAAGCCGACGACGACGGCCGCGACGAGCAGGACCTGGAGACGGCGCCACGTGACGAAATCGAGACCAAGATACCCGAGAGGGATCGCCGTTGTGCTCGCGTGGACGAGTCGCCGGGTGAGTTCGCGGGCCATCGCCTCAGATGTCGTCGAAGGTCAGTTCGCCGTCGCAAAGCGCCCGGAGCGTCTCGGGCAACTCCGCGATGGGGACGCGAGTCTGGGCAGTGGTGTCCCGTTCCCGGATCGTCACGGTGTCCGGTTCGGGCGGGTCGCCCTCGCCGTCTTGCCCACTGTTCCCCTCGTCTTCGGCCTCGCCCAGCGTCGCGTAGTCGACGGTGACACAGAAGGGGGTGCCGACCTCGTCCTGGCGGCGGTAGCGCCGGCCGATGGCGCCGGAGTCGTCGTAGGCGACCGAGAGGCCGGCCCCGCGCAGATCGGCGGCCACCTCGCGGGCGCGCTCGCCGAGGCCGTCCCGGTCCATCAGCGGGAAGACGCCGACCGTCGTCGGCGCCACCGCCGGCGGCAACGCGAGATAGGTCCGCGTCTCGCCGCCGACCTCGTCGGTGCGGTAGGCGTGGTCGAGGACGGTGTAGAGCGCGCGGTCGATGCCCAGCGACGGCTCGACCACGTGGGGCGTGACGTGCTCGCCGGACTCGGTGACCTCCTCGACCGCGAAGTTGACGGCGTCGAGGGGCACGTCGTAGCTCTCGCCGTCGACGGTCACCTCGACGGTCGTCTCCTCGCCGGTGACCCGGAACCGGTCGGGGTCGCGCTCGGCCACCGACGCGAGCGCGTCGGCGACGTCGGCGGCGGCGCCGCCGAACTCCGGGCCGAGGACGCTCATGTCGGGGTCGACCGTCGGTCGCTCGACGGTGACGGGTTCGTCGTACTGCCTGAAGACGGTGAACTCCTCGTCGGAGTGGGTGTCGTGTTTGGAGAGGTCGTAGTCGGCGCGGTAGGCGAAGCCGGCGAGTTCGATCCAGTCGGGCTCCTCACCGGGGTCGCTCACGTCGGCCTCGGCGTCCCAGCAGTCGGTGGCGTAGTGGGCGCGCTCGCCGGGCAGGTGCTGGCGGTACCGGAACCGCGAGAGGTCGACGCCGATGGACTCGTACCACTCCGTCGCGACGCCCAGGTAGTAGGCGATCCACGGGTCCGCGACGACGCCCTCGTCGACGGCCGCCTCGATCGTGAGTTCTCGTGGCTCGCCGTCGTCGGCCTCCTGTGCGTCGATGGGGTAGAACGGGGCGGTCACGTCCGCGACGGAGTCCAGGTCCGGACCCTCGTCGTTCTCCGGGTCGACGAACAGTTCGAGTTCGGCCTGCGTGAACTCCCGAACGCGCAAGAGCGATTTCCGGGGGCTGATCTCGTTGCGGTAGGCGCGGCCGATCTGCGTGACGCCGAAGGGGAGCTGGTTGCGGGCGTACTCGGCGAGCTGGGGGAACTCGACGAAGATGCCCTGTGCAGTCTCGGGGCGCAGGTAGCCCGGCGACGAGGAGCCGGGGCCGATGTTGGTCCGGAACATGAGGTTGAACCCCTCGACGGCCTGGCCGGCCAGACCCGCGCCACAGGCCGGACAGACGAGTTCGTACTCGGCGATGACCCCCTCGACGCGCTCGGCGCCCAGCCCCTCGGCCTCCTCGATATCGGTCCCGTCCTCGACGACGTGGTCGGCCCGGTGAGAGGCCCCGCAGTCGGGACACTCGACGAGCATGTCGTCGAAGCCGTCGAGGTGGCCCGACGCCTCGAAGACGGGTTCGGGCATCACCGTCGGGGCGTCGATCTCCATGTTGCCCTCCTGGACGGTAAAGCGCTCGCGCCAGGTGTCCTCGATGTTGTCCTTGAGGCCCGCGCCCTGCGGACCGAAGGTGTAGAAGCCGGAGACGCCGCCGTAGGCGCCGGCCGACTGGAGGAAAAAGCCGCGCCGCTTGGCGAGTTCGGTCAGCTCGGCGGCCGTGACGCCGTACTCGGCGTCCGCATCGGCACCGTTGGCGTCGGTGGCGTCCGCGTCGACGTTCGAGCCTTCGCCCTCGCTCATCGCAGCGCCTCCAGCAGGTCCATGTCCCGGACGATGCCGGAGAGTTCGTCGCCCGAGACGAGTGGGATCTGCTCGATGTCGTGTTCGATCATCGTCTGGGCGACCTCTTGGGCCGTGCGGCGGCCGCTGACGCTGATCAGGTCGGCCGTCATGAACTCCGAGACGGGGCCGGCCGGAATCTCGACGTTGCGGGTGGGCATATACCGGCCCCCGATGGCCTTGACGCTCTCCCACTTCCAGTCGTCGTCGTCGCTGGCGAGGCTGTCGCCGGTCGACTCCTCGCCCTCGACGACGCGGGCCACGTCGATGACGTCGACTTCGGTGATCATCCCGGCCATCTCCCCCTCGTCGTCGAGGGCGAGGCCGTACGGCGCGCCGGCGTGGGAGAGTTCCCGTTCGGCGACGGGGAGCGGCGCCCCCTGATAGACGCAGTTGACCTCCGCCTGGGCGAGGCCGCGCACCTGCACGTCGCCGTCGACGTCGCCAGTCGCGATGGCGCGGACTACGTCGGTGATAGTGACGATGCCCTCGAGACGACCGTCCACGACCGGGACACGCCGGGCGCCCTCCGCGAGCATGAGCGCGGCCAGTTCGTGGACGGTGGCGTCAGCGGTGATCGTCGGGACCTCCTCGACGAGCAGGGCGAGCTGGTCCTCGTCGGGCTGGTCGATGAGTGCGTCCCGGGTGACGAGCCCGCGGAACTGTTCGCCCTCGTCGGTTTCCTTGACGACGGGCACGGAGGAAAATTCCCGCTCCTGGAGGTACTCGAGGACGTCGTCGCGGGTCCCCGGCAGACCGACAGTAACGAGGTCCTCACGCGGCGTCATTACGTCTGCGACGTTCATAGTGACACGTACTCCAAGCCCCGCATACTAAGTCCTTACACTTCCAGACCCGCCGGACCGGTCGCGAACCCGACCCACGCCGCCCCGGGCTGGAACGCCGAAGCCGCGCTATCGAACCCACACTGTCGAACCCACGCCCGAGTCACCGATGCGAGGCACCGGCACGCGCGAGCGGAATTCACCCCGTGAACCGCGCCCCGACCCGGGAACCGTCATGCGCCCGTCAGACGCCCGTCCGATGGCTGGTTTCAGAACGTGAGAATCGTTCCGGCAGGTTTATAGTAGAGTGTTACATGTTCTCACACATGGCGCCGGACATGGTTGCCGAAGCCGAGGTGGCAGCGAACGCCGAGGTCATGGCCTCGGTCGAAGGCGGTTCCACCGAGACGCTCGTGATCGCAGATATCAGCCGTGACGACGCGTATCTCACACTCGACCTCGACGACGCCGCCTCGCTTCCCGAGTGGCGATAAGTCCGGCCTACCCGTTCCGGTTTTCCGCTTTTTCCGCGATGTTCGCCCCCGTAGCGACCCGTGGATTCGAGACCGTGGTTCGCCGGCGCGGTACCGATTGTGTCTTCCGTGTCGACCGTGTCTTCCGCTACGCACCGAGAAAACAAGCGTTATACCCGCCGCCGGGCATCCCTCGCTCATGAAGGTACTGGTCACGGACCCCATCGCGGACGCGGGTCTGGACACGCTGCGCGAGGCGGGCCACGAAGTCGTGACAGCCTACGACATCGAGGGAGAGGCCCTGTTGAATGCCGTCGCGGACGCGGACGCGCTGATCGTCCGCTCCGGCACCGAGGTCACGGCGGAGGTGTTCGCCGCCGCCCCGGATCTCCAGATCGTCGGCCGCGCGGGAATCGGCGTCGACAACATCGACATCGAGGCCGCCACCGACCACGGCGTCATCGTCGCCAACGCGCCCCAGGGTAACGTGCGCGCCGCCGCCGAGCACTCGGTCGCGATGGCCTTCGCCACCGCGCGCTCGATCCCGCAGGCCCACAACCGCCTGCGCGACGGCGAGTGGGCCAAAGGCGAGTTCCTCGGCACCGAACTCAACGAGAAGACGCTCGGCGTCGTCGGCTTCGGCCGCGTCGGCCAGGAAGTCGCGCGCCGCCTCGACGCACTCGGGATGGATCTCGTCACCTACGACCCCTACATCAGCGAGGAGCGCGCCGAGCGCTTCGGCGCCGAACTCGTCGACTCGCTGGACGACTGTCTCGAGCGGGCGGATTTCATCACCGTCCACACGCCGCTGACCGACGAGACCGAGAACATGATCGGCGAGGCGGAACTCGCCCAGCTCGAGGGCGGCTACGTCGTCAACTGCGCCCGCGGCGGCATCATCGACGAACCGGCCCTCGCCGAGGCCGTCGAGGACGGCATCCTGAAAGGCGCCGCTATCGACGTCTTCGCCGAGGAACCCGTCGACCCCGACAACCCCCTGCTCGACGTCGACGACGTGGTCGTGACCCCCCATCTGGGCGCCTCCACCGAGGCCGCCCAGGAGTCCGTGGCCACCTCGACGGCCGCCCAGGTCCTCGCCGCCTTCGCCGGCGAGCCCGTGATCAACGCGCTGAACGCCCCCTCGATGGACGAGAGCGCGTTCCCCGCGGTCGAGCCCTACCTCGACCTGGCCGACACCGCCGGGACCATCGCGGTCCAGCTGTTCGACGGTCACGTCTCCGAGGTCTCGGTCTCCTACGCGGGCGACATCGCCGAACACGACACCGAGATCGTCACTGCGACGGCACTGAAGGGCGTCTTCGAGCGCGCCGTCGAGACGCAGGTCAACGCGGTCAACGCCGAGCGCATCGCCGAGGAGCGCGGCATCGACGTGACCGAGTCCAAGACCAGTTCCGCCGAGGACTTCCAGAGTCTCATCACCGTCACCGTCTCCGACGGCGACGAGGAGATCAGCGTCTCCGGGACGCAGTTCGCCGGGAAGGACCCGCGCATCGTGCGTATCGACGGCTACCGCGTCGACGCCGTCCCCCACGGCCACATGCTCGTCGCGCGCAACGAGGACGTTCCCGGCGTCATCGGCTTCATCGGGACCGTCCTCGGCGGCGCCGACGTCAACATCGCCGGGATGTTCAACGGCCGCGAGACCATCGGCGGCGAGGCCCTGACCGTCTACAACCTCGACGACCCCGTCCCCGACGAGGTGGTCGCGGAACTGCTCGCCGACGAGCGCGTCATCAACATCACCCAGATCTCGCTGAACGGGGAGTAACTGCGGACACTTTCGGCGGCGCTGTTTTTTCACCTGGAGTCGTGCGACGCGAGTCGCTACCCTGGATCAGGCGTACCCACCCTGGATCAGCCGCTAACCACCCTGGATCAGCCGCTAAAAAGCCCGCGCAGTCGGTCACGAAGCCCGCCCAACTGCGCCAGTACACCCGAGTCCGTCCCGTCGCCGGAATCGTGGTGGGCGACCGACCGGCCGCCGTCGGTTCGCTCGGTGTGGCGCGCCTCGAAGTCCTCGAGCGGGTCGCCGGGGTAGGTCGCGGGCCCGTCGAGGAGGCGCTCGTAGCGGTCCCGGACGGTCTGGAGGTCGCGCTCGCGCTCGGCGAGTTCGGACTCGAGTTCGGTCACGCGCAACCGCAGGACAGTGATCCGCGCGAGGTACACCGACTCGCGCGTGCCGGCGACCGCGCGGCCGACGGGCTCGGCGAGGCTGTCGGCGTCACCGGACTGCGGGTCCGCCGCGTCCCCCGGTTCACCCGTCCCGGTCGGGTCCGCCGCGGCGCTTTCGGCGCGGCGCTCCTCGTCGCCGGCGGTGCTGTCCGCGTCGGTCGCCATCCCCCGAGTATGTTACTTGGTCCCACGCAAAAAGACCGGGCAGACGGGCGCGAGACGCCCGTCTGACGGCGCGCCGTCCGGCGGTTTCGAGAGGATCCACCAGATACTACCCGATCCAGTGGGGTTTTTGTCCCGCTGGCCGTCGGTAGGGGTATGACCGACCCGATCACCGCACGCGTCGGCGACCCCGACGCCGAGCGCGAGTCCGGCCGTCGCAAGATGGACTGGGCGCGCCAGCACATGCCCATTCTCGAATCGCTCCGTGACGAGTTCGAGGGCGAACAGCCCCTCGCCGGCGAAACCGTCGGCATGGCGATGCACGTCGAGGCCAAGACGGCGGTGCTGGCCGAAACCATCGCCGCCGCGGGCGCCGAAGTGGCCATCACCGGCTGTAACCCCCTCTCGACCCACGACGACGTGAGCGTCGCGCTCGACGCCGTCGAGGGCGTCACCTCCTACGCCGAGCGCGGCGTCGACGACGAGGAGTACTACGCCGCCATCGAGGCCGTCATCCAGCACGAGCCCACGGTGACCGTGGACGACGGAATGGACCTCGTCGCGGCCATCCACGAGGACTACCCCGAACTGGTCGACGGCATCGTCGGCGGCTGCGAGGAGACGACGACGGGCGTCCACCGACTGCGCGCGATGGACGACGACGGCGAACTCCGCTACCCGATGTTCGCCGTCAACGACACGCCGATGAAACGGCTGTTCGACAACGTCCACGGCACCGGCGAGTCCTCGCTGGCCTCGATCGCGATGACGACGAACCTCTCGTGGGCCGGCAAAACCGTCGTCGTGTCGGGCTACGGCCACTGCGGGAAAGGCGTCGCGAAGAAGGCCAGCGGCCAGAACGCCGACGTGGTCGTCACGGAGGTCGAACCCCGCCGCGCGCTCGAAGCGCACATGGAGGGGTACGACGTGCTGCCGATGGCCGAGGCCGCGAGCGAGGGCGACGTGTTCATCACGACGACGGGTAACCGCGACGTGATCGTCCGCGAGCACTTCGAGGAGATGGAAGACGGCGTCCTCCTGGCCAACGCCGGCCACTTCGACATCGAAATCGACCTCGACGCGCTCTCGGATCTGGCCGTCGACACCTACGAGGCCCGCGACGGCGTGCAGGCCTACGAGATGGCCGATGGCCGCCGGCTGAACGTCCTGGCGGAGGGGCGGCTCGTCAACCTCGCAACGCCCATCGCGCTCGGCCACCCGGTCGAGGTGATGGACCAGAGCTTCGGCGTGCAGGCGGTCTGCGTGCGCGAGATGGTCGAGAACGGCGACGAGTACGATGCCGGCGTCCACGAGGTGCCCGACGACCTGGACCGGGAAGTCGCGGAGATCAAACTCGACGCCGAGGGCGTCGCCTACGACGGTCTGACCGCCGAGCAAGAGGAGTATATGGGCTCGTGGCAGCACGGGACGTAACTGACAGACCGACGAGCGCGGAACGCGGGGCTTTTGCCGCTCGGACGGAAAAGAGAGAACGATGATATCCGAGGGCTGCGAGCAGTGCGCCAAAGGTGGCAAGCTGGTGCTGTTCGTCTACGGCTACTGCGACCAGCGGGACTGCTTTTACTGCCCTCTCGGCGAGAACCGGAAAAACGTCGAGCAGGTCTACGCCAACGAGCGCCCCGTCGAGTCCGACGCGGACGTCTTAGAGGAGGCCGATCGCATGGACGCGCTTGGCGCCTCGGTCACCGGCGGCGAACCCCAAGAAGCGATGGGCCGCACGACGCGCTATCTCTCCCTGCTAAAAGAGGAGTATGGCGAAGACTTTCATACGCATCTCTACACCGGCATCACGGGCGGCCGCGAGAACATGCGCCGCCTCTCGGAAGCCGGCCTCGACGAGATCCGATTCCACCCGCCTTACGAGCAGTGGGGCGACCTCCACGGCACGGAGTGGGAGGAGATCCTCTATATCGCCCGCGAGGAAGGGCTGACGCCCGCCTTCGAGATTCCCGGCATCCGCCCCGAGACGGAATTCATGGACTTTCTGGACGAGGGCGCCGCGGACTTCTGTAATATCAACGAGTTCGAGATGAGCCACGGGAACTACCGGCGGATGCAGAAGGAAGGCTTCGAGTTGCGCGAGGGCCACATGAGCGCGGTCGAGGGCGTCGACGACGGCGAGCGCAGTCCCCGCGAGGCTATCCTCGACGTGATGGGCGACCACGAGAAGGTGTATTTCTGTACGAGCGTGTTCAAAGACGCCGCCCAGCACCGGCGCCGCCTCAAGCGGATGGCCCGGTCGCTCCGGCGCCCGTTCGACGACGTGACCGACGACGGGACCCTCGTCTACGGGAAGACGTGGGCCGACCCCGAGCGCCTCGCGGCGCTCGGCGTCCCCGAGGAGTACTACACCGTGAAATCCGACCACGTCGAGGTGGCGTGGTGGCTCTTAGAGGAGATGGTCGAGGACGGCGACCTCGACGAGGGCGAAATCGTCGAGCAGGTCCCGACCTACGACGGCACCGTCGTCGAGCGGACGCCGGTGGCGTAGCGTCCGGAGCCAGCGGCTTGCGGTCTCGGAGCGTCCGGGGCCAGCGGCTTGCGGTCTCGGAGCGCCCGGGACAGTGACTCGTACTCTCGCACTCTGTGCCGTGAGCGACGCGAGCGCGGCACTCCCCGCTGCAAAAAGCGGTCGGCAAGCTTTACGGGACCCGCGCGAATACCGGGCTGGCATGGGTGGCGAACGTGTCAGTGTCCGGGATGGTGAGCGGGGATGAGTGGCGACGGGAGCGAGGCGCGGCAACTGCTCACGGTAGTCGGCGGTGTCGTCGTCGCGCTGGCCGGCGTCGTGCTGTACGCCCAGTTCGTCTTCTTCGACCTTTCGGTGACCGGGCGGGCGGCGACGTTCGGCATCGCGTTCGTGCTCTCGCTCGTGCTCGCGGCGGCGTCCCCGCTAGACGAGGAGGCCGGACTCCTGGCGGCGCTCGTGCTCGTCGCGTTCGTGGGCTACACCGCCATCGCTTTCGAACTCGACGGGACGGTCGTCAGCGTCCTCGCGGTGGGGTGTCTCGCGCTCCTGATCGTGTTGACGGTCGCGATACAGAACCGGCGACTCGTTCTCGAACCGCGCGTCGGCGCCGTCGTCATCGTCGTCGTCATGCTGGCGCTGGCGGGGGTCGTGGCCGCGGACCTCCAGCCCAACGAGCTCGAGTACGGCGTCTCGCTCGACGACAGCGTCGGCTCCGCGGTCAACACCGACCAGCGGGCCGTGGACGCCACTATCGGGGCGGTAAGCGCCCGAAACACGGGCGAGTCCTTCCGTGAGCGCGTCGACTACCCGGACGCGCGGGCATGTCTCTACACCGGCGGTGGCAACGTCTCCGAACAGGCGGTCAACTACGTGTTCGGGAGCCCGTTCGACTACGACACCGTCGCGCCCGGGAGCACGACCACCGCCGAGATGACGGTCCTGCTCGGGCCGGTCGAACTGTCCGCGTTCACCCCCGACACACCGATCGAGCGCGCGTCGGCGTGTCCCGAATCGAGTGCCGAACCGAAGATTGTGGTCGTCGTCGAAAACGGAACGGCCTGACCGGACCTTCCCGTTCACGCGCCGCCGAAACCCCGCTCCACCTCGCTCCACCCCGCTCCACCCCGCTCCATCCCACACTATTTCCTCCGGGTATCCAGCCGACCCTTCCGCGAGCGCAACCCCTTTGGCCTCGCTCGCACACCGTCGTCCATGACTCGCGCCGCTGTCCAGCTCTACACGCTCCGGAACGTCGACCAGCCCCTGACCGCGGTCCTCGAACGCGTCGCCGACGCCGGCTTCGCGGGCGTCGAGTTCGCCTATCGCGTCACCGAGGCGGACCCCGAGGCCGTCGTCGCCACCCTCGAGGAGACCGGACTCGAGGCCGCGGGCGCCCACGTCGGGATCGACGCCCTCGAGGACGACTTCGCGGAGACGGTCGCGTTCTACGAGAAACTGGGCGTCGAGAACGTCGTCGTTCCCTGGCTCGACGCCGAACATTTCGAGTCCCGCGAGGCCGTCGCCGCAGTCGCGGACCGACTCGAAGCGCTCGACGAGCGCCTCGACGAGCGCGGGATGACGCTACACTACCACAACCACGACCACGAGTACGTCGCACTCGACGGCCCCGGCGACGCCGGCGACGGGACCGGTGGCGCCGTCGAGCGGGGCGAGACCGGCTTTGACGCGTTCGTCGACGCGACCGACTGCGGGATCGAACTCGACCTCGGACTGGCGCTGAACGCCGGCGACGACGTCGTCGCGCGCCTGCGCTCGCTCGGCGACCGGTCCGATCTGGTCCATCTGAAGGACTATGACACCGGGGCCGGCGAGTCCGTCCCCGTCGGCGAAGGTGACCTCGACCTGAACGGCGTCGCGGCCGCCGTCGCCGAAAACGACAGCGACTGGCTGATCTACGAGTACGAGGGCGCCGACCCGCTCGCGTCGCTCGACGACGCGGCCACGCGGACGCGCGACCTCTGTTGACACAGCGGCCCCACAGCGCGTGACTCAGCGGTTCCAGGGCGCCCACTCGGGGTCGATAACCCGATATTCGCGGTCGATGCTGTCGATTTTCGCGATATCCTCGTCGGTCAGATCGAGGGCGGGGGCGGCGAGGTTGTCCCGCAGGTGGGCGGCGCTGCTGGCTTTCGGAACCGCCGCGACGCCGTTCGCGTCGAGCCACGCGAGTGATACCTGCGCCGGCGTGGCGTCGCGGCGCTCGGCCACGTCACGGATCGCGGGCACGTCGAACACCTCGCCCTTGGCGAGCGGCGAGTAGGCGACCAGCCGGTGGCCGTGTTCGTCGGCGTACGCGCGCAACTCCTCCTGCGGACAGAGCGGGTGACACTCCACCTGGTGGGCGGCGACCGGTGCGTCGAGGTGGTCGCGGGCCTCGTCGAGCAGGGCGGGCGTGAAATTCGAGAGGCCGACGCGCTCGACCAGCCCCCGGTCGACGAGTTCGTCGAAGGCCGCGAGCGTCTCCGCGGCGTCGTACGTATCGACCGGCCAGTGGACGTACAGGAGGTCGAGCCGGTCGATCCCCAGCCTGTCGAGACTCGCCTCGGTCGAGGCGATCACGTCCTCGGGCGCGAGGTTCCCGGTGTCGACTTTGGTGGCGACGAGGACGTCCTCGCGCGGGGTGTCGGCGTCGGCCAGCCCCTGCCCGACGTACGTCTCGTTGTCGTAGCCCTGCGCAGTGTCGACGTGGCGGTAGCCGGCGTCGAGGGCGACGCGGACGTGCTCGCGCCACTGCTCGCGATTGTCGTCGGAGTAGGTGCCCAGTCCGATCGGCGGAAGGTCGGTCGACATACCCCGTCGTTGGGCCGGTCGCCCCTTCGGCGTAGCGGTCCCGGAAGCGGACCGACCGTTCGACCGCCGCGGAACGACGAGGCGCCACCAGTCGATCAAACAGTCGCTGTATCCACCCGAAAGCACTTTTCAATCGATTGTCTGGATTGGAGCATGGACGACGACCGACGACGGGTCCTGCGCGCGCTGGCGACCGGGGCGGTCACGACGGCCGGGCTGGCGGGCTGTCTCGGTGCGAACAGTTCCGGCGACGACGGGAGCACGGACCGGCCGACCGAGTCCCCGACGCCCACGCCGGGGGAGACGCCGGCCGTCGCGCACGACACGGCCCGACCGGGCGCGCGAACCGCCGGCGAGACAGACAGCCCCGCGACCACCGACGACACTGCCGGGTCCGCGGCCACCGACGCGGACGGCGAGGGCCGGATCGTTCTCGAACGGATCGACGGGCACCCCTCGGGCACGCTCGCGGTCTACCAGCCGCCGCTTCGGGACCTGCTCCGCGAGGCCGCGACGACCGACAGCGTCGTCTCCGCCGTGGTCGATGCCTCGGTGGACAACCCGCAACCGGTGCTCCCGGCGTTCGACGCGGTCGAACTCGTCGACGAGGCCGGAACGGCGAGCGGCGTCTACGCGGTCAGCGTCGAAGCGGGGACGCACTACAACATGGTGGTCAAAGCCGACTCGGTCACCTACTACGACGGCGAGGCGAGGGGCCTGTCGACGCTCTCGACCGAGCGGCGCGCGTTCCTGCGGAAAGCTATCCGCGGCGAGCGGGTGAGCGTCTTTCCCGAGACGGAGCGCGGCGCGTGGGTCCGGGACGAGGTCTTCGGCCACGCGTTCGAGCACGACGGGACGGTCTACCGGTTTCACGAGTGGTCGGCCACCGACGCCGCCTTCTTCAGCCCGGACGCGTGGTACCGGCTCGAACTCACCCCGACCGACGACCCCGTGAGCGAGCCAGTCAGACTGCGACTCGACGCGCTCGACGACGCCGTTCGGGAGCCGCTCCACTCTGTCGTCAATAGCAGCGTCCACCGCCGCCCGCGCAAGCGGATCACGAGCGACCCCGGTGCCGCCACCGAAGCGGTCGCGGCCTTCGCCGACCGCACCGACGGCCTCCTGATCCACGTCGGCGCGCTCGCGCTGCGCATCGAGTGATTTGGGGGCGGTTCGAGCGAGGCGTGGTTCGAGCGAAGCGAGAACCACGAAAGCGAACGGCGACGCCGTGAGCAGGGGGCGTGGTTCGAGCGAAGCGAGAACCACGAAAGCGAACGGCGACGCCGTGAGCAGGGGGCGTGGTTCGAGCGAAGCGAGAACCACGAAAGCGAGCGACCGCACCCTTTAGGCGGGCCGCCCCCGTTGGATCGGGCGATGGAAGTGACGCTTCTCGGGACGGGCGACACGACGGGGACGCCCACGCCGGGGTGCGATTGTGGCACCTGCGAGCGGGCCGTCGAACTGGGCGTCGAACGGTCGCGCTTCTCCGTCCACGTCCGCAACGAGCGAACCGGCGAGTCGCTCCTGGTCGACACCAGCCCGGACTTTCGCCACCAGTTTCTCGCGCGGGACGTGCCCCTGCCCGACGCCGCCCTCATCACGCACATCCACTTCGACCACCTCGACGGCCTGGGCCACGCCTACCGCCTGTTCGACCACCTGCCCGTCCACGCCGCCGACGAGACCGACCCCGAGACGGGCGAGAGCGTCGCCGGCACCGTCCGCCGGCGCTACGACTACCTCGATACCGTCTCGGTCCACCCCCGGACCCCCTTCGAACCGTTCGAGACCTGCGGGTTCGAGGTGACGCTCGTGCCCGTCGACCACCCGCCGCTGGTCTGTTACGGCCTCGCCGTCACCGACCCCGAGACCGGCGCGAAACTCGCTATCTCCGGCGATACGACCTACGACATCGGTGCGGATTCGCGGGCGGTCCTGTCCGACCCGGACCTGTTGCTGGCGGACGGCATCGTCACCGCCGACCTCTGTGAGCACCACCCCGCCGGCGGGAACCACTACGACGAGGCCGGCCGCGCGCGCACTTTCGGCACCAAGCACATGACCGTCGAGGGCGCCCGGGCGCTCGGTGACGACCTCGACGCCGACGAGACGCGGGTCGTCCACGTCTCGCACTTTCTCGACGCCGACGAGGCCTTCACGGAGCCGCTGGCGGTCGACGGCGAGCAGTATCAGTTGTAGCGTTGTTGCGAAAGTCCCGACCCGCCCCCACTGGAGTCCCTCGACTGCCCGGTCGACCGTCGCCTCGCGGAGTGACCCGGTTCGAGGGACGTACCAGAAGCCCGATTTACGTCCGGTCACAACGCCCGCTATGCACAGACGGCAGTTTCTCGCCGCCGGCGCCGGGACGGCGGCGGCAACGCTCGCGGGGTGTCGCTCGCTGTTCGAGACGCGCTCGTCGCGCGTGCCGCCGCTGGTCGACGACCGCCCCGATGCCGTCTACTACCCCACGCACGTCGAGGGAATGCAGATGGTCGGGACGACGACGGCCGGCGACTACACCGTCGCGCTGACCTACAGCTTCCCCCACCGCTTCTGGCAGATCGACGTCGACGAGGCCAACAAGGTCGACATTGCGGACGACGACACCCTCCACCTCATGACGACCGTCTGGGACGAGGAGACGGGGACGGTCATTCCCAACGACGGCATGCGCGTCTCGATCAGCGCAGACGGCGAGGCCGTCGCCTCCGGCCGGCTCTGGGCGATGCTCTCCCAGAACATGAGCGTCCACGCCGGCGACAACTTCTCGCTCGACGGCGACGGCACCTACGACGTGGAGGTCCGCATCGACCCGGTGTCCGACCGCACGACCGGCGCCTTCGCCGACCGGTTCGCCGACCTCGCGGCCGCCGCCTTCACACTCGAGTTCTCGGAGTCGACGCTCGACGAGACGGAGTTCCGGCGGCTCGACGACCGCGAAGGCGACCGCGGCGCCGTCGAACCCATGGAGATGGAGATGGTCCCGGTCGCGACCACGCCCGCGCCCGGCGACCTGCCCGGGAGCCCGGTGGGCGAACCGAAAAGCGGCGACGCCGTCTTCGCGACGACCGTCCTCGACTCGCCCCCGACCGGCGTCGACGGCGACGGCGCCTACCTCGCCGTCTCGGCGCGGACGCCGTACAACGCCTATCCGCTTCCCATGCTGTCGCTGTCGGCGACGCTCGACCGCGGCGACGAGACGCCCTTCGACGGGTCGCTGACGCCGACGCTCGACCCCGACCTGGGGTATCACTACGGCGCGGCCGTCCCGAGCGTCGAGTCCGGCGACGACCTCGCGCTGACGGTCGACGCCCCGCCGCAGATCTCGCGCCACGAGGGGTACGAGACGGCGTTTCTCGACTTCGAGACGATGTCGCTGACGGTCTGACTTTCGCTGACGGTCTGGCTGTCGCTGACGGTCTGGCTGTCGCTTCGGATCACCGGACCGACACCGGGGCCTGGCTCAGACCCGATAGCGCGCCAGCAGCCAGTCGACGCCCCCGCCGACGACGAGCAACGTCGAGACGAGCGTCGTTCCGAGGTGGAACTCCCGGAACCAGAACGGAACCTGCGGGAACGTCTGAATCGCCGCGACGGTGAGGGTGAGCAAGGGAATCTCCTCGCCGGTGTCCTCGAGTGAGTCGGGGTCGTCCGCCGTCAACTGCGGGAGCGTGGCCGCCGTCGCGGTGGGTGTCGCGTTCGACTCCGTCGACGGCCCCTCGTACGGCCCGTCGAGTTCGCCGTGGGGCAGGCGGTCGGCCTCGTAGGGGAACCGGTCGGTCGGCGCGCTCCACACCGCGTCGCCCTGCGGGTCGACCTCGACGACCCGTTTCCCGCGGGTGTCGGCGATGAGCGTGTTGCCGTTCGGGAGCCGGTCCGCGTCGCGGGGCCACTGCAGTTCGAGGCCGCCGGTCCGTCGCACCGCCCACGCGGGCTCCCAGTGGCCGGTCGAGTCGTTGCGGTGGAGTTCGACCACGCGGTCGTTGTCGCTGTCGGCGACCAGCACCGCGCCGTCGCCGAGCCACTGGGGGTTGTGCTGGTGGTTGATGACGTCGGGGTCGCCACACCGGACGTCCCCGTCGCCGTCGAAGTCCGCGAGCTGGGCACCCTCAGTGCAGTCGTCGTCGTCGCTGTCGTCGCGGTCGGCGTTTATTACCTCGACGACGCCGGCGCCGCGCTCGACGACGAGGACCTGGTTCGCGTTGCGCACCGAGACGAGAAAGCGCCCGTCGCCGATGTGGTCGACGTCGTTTATATGCAGCCAGTCGCGGCCGGTCGGGTCGTCGGGCGCCTCGTAGAACGAACTCGCGCGCCACTCCCAGACCTCGGTCCCGTTCTCGACTATCACGACCCGTTCCCGGTCCATGTCCGCGAAGACGAACCGGCCGTCACCCAGTCCGTCGACGGCGTGGACCTCGCGGTTGTGCTGGCGACGCGTGGCGAAACTGTACTCGGAGACGACCGCCGCACCGCCCGACGCGTTCGGGTCGATGACCCGGAACCCGGTCCGACCACACGGCGAGTCGTAGGGCGCACAGTCTTCCGTGACGCTCTCGTTCGAGAACGCCGCGGCGACCCGGCCGTCGTCGAGTCGCGTCACCTCGAAGTAGCCGTCGGCGTTCGCCACGCGCCAGGCCTCGTCGTGGCCGTCGAACTGGAAGACGCTGCCGTGGGTGACCCACCCGCCCTGCATTCCGACAAGTGTCCGCTCCTCGGAACCGATCGTCTGGTCGGGTGCGGTCACCGACCCGACAGCCATCGTCGAGACGAACAGACCGAGGCCGACGAGAACGAGCAGTCCCCCCCGAGACAGGTCCATATCGCGCGATATTCGGGAGCGTCCGCGAATAAGCCTTCCGGGAGCGGTACGGCGACTTTCGGGAGTGGTACGGCGATCACAGCGAGACGGCGATCACAGCGAGACGGCGATCACAGCCAGTCGGCGAACGACCCCTCGAGCAGCGTCTCGTGCTGGCGGTCGACGTACGCCGACTGCATCGCCCAGATGGCCTCCGGGAGAGGAGTCCGGTCTTCGACGGCGGCAGCGACGTGGGCGTGTTTCCACCGGGCGGGCGTGACCCGGCGGTCGACACGCTCGCGGAGCGGTCGGATGTACCGGCGGGCCTCCTCGGTCGAGAGTCCGCGCCCCTCCAGCCCTTCGCGGGCGGCCTCGAACAGTTCGCCGTAGATCCGGTCGGTCGCCGTCGTCTCCGCGCCGTCGTTGGTGATCCACGTCAGTTCGGCCTCGAGTCCCTCGCGGGCGGCGGCGTAGAAGTTCTCGCGGGCCCGCTCCCACGCGAGGCCGCGAACGGGATGTTCGACCCGCGGGAGCGTCTCCATCAGCCCCGCGAACACCGCCTCGAAGCTGACGGCGTCCCTGACCGTCGGCTGGGCCGGAAGCGGGCGGAACTCGATGCGGGCGTTGGCCGACGAGCGCGTCGCGCCGCCGAAGACGGGGCGGATCCACCGCCAGTAACTGCCGTGTTTGTGCCGGAGGTGGGCGAACTCGTCGTCGAAGCGCTCGCCGCGGTCGACATCGACCGGGACGATGAGCGGGTCCGCGAGGACGCGGTCGACCGCTGCCTCGACGCTGTCGATGTCGCGGGGAAAGCGCACCTTCGCCGGCCGGTCGTCGTCCGCCGGGTTGAGAACGTCCTCGAAGACGCCGATGCGGTGTTCCATCCACGCGTCGGCGACGATTTCCTCGTCGTCGGCGTCGTCGTACAGGTCCGGCGGGAAAAACGGGGAGTTGACCCCCAGCGCGAGCAGGGGCGCGGCCACCCGCAGGGCGTAGGTGAAATACTCGGGCAGGTCCGGCGCGTGGCGGATCTGGTAGTGGGGCTGGATGGAGGTGATGAGGCTCTCGGGCATCACCGTCTCGGCCGACAGCGAGACGTGGGGTGCCTCGATTCGCATCCCGGTCGGATAGTCGGTGTTGGCCATCGCGTGATACCGGGCGGCGTCGGACATGTTCGTCGCGATGCGGACGCCGTCTTCCTCGACGCTGTCACACAGGTACTCGGTCGCCGTCTCGCCGGTGGGTGGGACCGTCCACATGCCGTCGGACACGAGCCGGATGTTCTCGCGTTCGGTGCGTTCGAGCGCGGGCGCGAGGTTGGCCTTCAGCTCCCGCTCCTGGGCGGCGAGGCCGTGTTCGTTCAGCGGCTGGGGGCTGGTCTGCATCTCGGCGTTGTGGAGCCCCAGTTCCTTCTCGAAGCCGATGAGTTCGAGGAGGCCACGCGGCATCCGGCGCAGCGAGCCCGACCGGGCGTCGACCGCGTAGAGCTCGAACTCGAGGCCGACGATGGCCTCGGTGTTGTCGAAGGTCCCCTCGCGGAGTTCCCGCTTGAGTTCTTCGGCCTCCTCGGTGGCCCGCCGGCGAAACTCCTCGGCGTCGACATCGAGGACCGCCTGCACCCGGGCCGCCAGTTCCGAGGCTGACATACCACGTCGTTCGACCGCCGGCGTACTTCAAAGGTATGGCCCGCGAACGACGTGACAGGAAACTGATCGAGAGGGCCGGCGCCAGTAGGACGCCCTACAGATCCGGCGCCGGCAACACGATCACGGGCACGTCGACGGTTCCGAGCAGGGCCCGCGTCGTCGACCCGAGAGCCGCGTCGGATTCGCCGCTCGGTACCGCGTCCGGGTCGCCGCGGCGCGACCCCACGAGCAGTTCGTCGGCATCGGTTTCGTCGAGTGTCGCCCGGACCGCCGCGGCGGGGTCACCCTCGCGTTCGCGGACGGTGACGGTCGCCGGCAGGAGCCGCGAACGGGCGACGTTGACGGCGTCGGACGCGTCGCGAGCGGGGACGCCCGGTTCGTCGACGGTCAGTACGACAACCTCGTCGTCGGCGTCGAGACGGCCGTCGAGGTAGTCGGCCGCCGCGGCCGTCGTGTGGACGGACGCCGTCGCGAGCAGGAAACGCGTCACGATCCGGTCGACGCGTTCGAGCCACAAAACGGTAAACGATCGGGCGCTCGACCGGACGCGTCGGCGAATACACCCCGGGGCCGGGTCACCGAACGGGTCGCTGTTCGCGGGCGGGACCGCGGTCGGGCCGCAGGAGGTGGGCGCGCCCGGCGAGCAACCCGACGAGCAGGCCGGTGAAGTGCGCGACGAGCGCGACACCGGGACCGGCCGTCGCGAGCGTTACCGCTGCGGCGAGGACGGCGAACGCCGCGAGTTGCACCCGCGGCGAGAGAGGAATCCCGCCGAGCACGGCGTCGGTGACGCGGTTGCCGGCGACGACGTAGCCGAGCAAGGCGAAGACCGCGCCGCTAGCGCCCAGCACCGCGACCGGCGGGCCGACCAGGTCGGCGACCCACACCTGCGCGAGGCCGGCTATCATCCCGCTGGCGAGGAAGAAGGCGTGAAACCGGGCGGGCGAGGTCTTGCGCTCGAGGAAGACCCCGAGGACGACGAGGCCGACGACGTTCGCGAGCAGGTGCCCGACCCCGCCGTGGGCGTAGACGCTGGTCACGAGCGTCCAGGGCCGGGCCGCGACGGGCGTGGCGAGCGCGAACGCGGTCGGGCCGGGGCCGAAGACGTCCACGACGAGTTCGACCAGGTAGACACAGACCAGAAGCACGACGAGTGTCAGCGTGGGACTGCGCCGGGCCATGCCGTCTGTTGGCCGCGGACCGACAAGAATGTCCGGTCCGCGCGGCGTCTCCGAAGCCCCTTCGAGGGCGGGGGCCGAACGCTGCGCCATGAACGACGAGCGCGCCGGCGATGGAGCGGCGGACGACGGGCCGGCAGGCGAAACGGCGGACGATGGGACGGCAGACGACGCGGACGGCGGGACGTACACGCTCCTCTGTGAACTGGCCGAGCCGGCGTCGATAACCGTCGGGGCGCTTGGCGAACGGGAGTTCGCGGCCGGCTGGTACGCCTACACCGGGAGCGCGTTCGGCCCCGGCGGGTTCGCCCGCGTCGAGCGCCACCGCGACCTCGCCGCGGGCGAGCGGACGGCCCGCCACTGGCACGTCGACTACCTGCTGGGCCATCCCGCCACCCGCGTCGACGCCGTCGCGCGCACGCCCGGCGCGGACCGCGAGTGCGCGGTGAGCGACGCGCTGTCCGCGGCCGACGGGGCCGCCCGCGTCGACAGCTTCGGCGCCTCGGACTGTGACTGCCCGGCCCACCTCGTCTTCGCGCCCGAGCGCGAGACGCTCGCCGCCGTGCTGGCGCGCGAACACGCGGCGTGGGCGTAGTCTCGAGTCGGTACGGACGCGACTTCCAGAGTGATCCGCGACAGTGTTGGGCGGTTATCTGTCTCCCCGATAGCGCTCAGTGTAGTTGAACAGACTGCCGGCTTATCGTTCCTGAAGGACCTCGAAAAAGAGCGAGAGTATCCAGTAGCCTATCCCAAGTGTAACGATTACACCGATAATACCGATCAGGTAATCCCCTACCAAAAGTCTCCTTGCCATCTCAATAGCAAATATACCAATTATTGGGCGTGTTTAGACGCTAGTTAGAGTGGTTGAGACAACTGTTTCCCGAGCCTACGAGGTGCGATAGTGGGTGAATGTTGGTGATTTCTGAATCGAGATTGGTCTGAGAAGCCTGGATTGATCGGAGAAACCGGGTAATTCAGCCCGTCGAAGCGATCGGCCGGGTCGAGCTGACAATGTCCCCCTCATCCCTTATCGGGAGACAGGCTCTCAATGGCCCGTAATTCGGCGTCTAAACAAGGCCCTAAAGACTACTCATAGTGCCAGCCCAAAATATTTGACAGTCGGTGTCGTAGTGTTCATATATTGACCCCATGAGTAAGAAACAAAAAGCGACTCCAGAAGAAAAAACCACGGGGCAGATAGCGGCCAAAGTCATCATTGGAAGCATACTGGTAAGTGTTACCTGGGCAGGAGCCGCATCAGCTGGTCAATCACATCCGATTATTGCGGGAATTACAGGCGTTGGAGTGTGGCTAGTTGTTACAGAAATTAAAGATGAGTCAATTGCACGAACAATATTTGCTGCAACAATGATAGCGATCGCTGTGCTGGTGGCTATCTTCGCAGGAAGTGCAGGAACTAGAACCGCATTAGTCATATTCATTATCAGCCTCGTTTTTCTCCTTATTCAACAGAGAGGGCTTTTGTTCCAAACTATTCACAGTAAGATGAGCGCTTCCTGAATTCCTATATCAATTATTGGGGTCTTGTTTAGACGCAGCACAAATCGGCTTTTACGGCGAATGCTCTGCGAGTAGATCAACACAATGAGGCACTCAGGACAGATTTTAGATCAACCGCAACGGTCCGTGACTCGCCAATCGAGGAGCGTCTAAACACGGCCCCAATTATTCCGAGAAGCAGTCCTAAGAGCCCACGATGCAGTGATGACGCTAATTGTTCAGTCTCGGATCCTTGGGAGGGCATGACAGTATAAGAATAACTCACGCGACATTTTGAGTGTTTCGGTGCTTGGTCAAAGCTTCAATGAGCAATACGCAGAAACACTGAGCGGCTATTTCGACACGACGATCAGTAAAAGCAATCCACCGTGGACGATTCTCTGACACGCTGTCAGTCAAACAACAGCCAGATCACTCCAGCGGTGCCGTTCGGGCCATAGAGAGGGCGAACGCCAGCAGCGCGACGAGCGCGAGCGCCAGCGCGAGATACGCCCGCCAGCGGGGGACCGAGACGGCGATGGACCCGTAGCGTGCGGCGGTCGCGAGCACCACCGCGCCGAGGCCGACGGCGACCGAGACGCCGGCGCGCACGAACTCACCGCGGGCGGTGTCGGCGTCGGTCCCGACCGTCGCCCCGAGTCGCGCCGCGGTCGACCCGGTGTCGTGGACGACGAACGCGGCGGCCGCGACGCCGACAGCCAGGGGCGTGCCCGCGCCGGCGAGTGCGCCGCCGAGCGCGCAGGCGAACAGCGCGGCCGCCCCGGCGGTGACGCCGACGCCCCGCGGGAGCGGCATGGGCGGGTTCGCGGCCCACGCGAGGACGAACAGGGCAACGTAGCCGAGCGCGAGCGGGACGACGAGGACGGCGATCGGGTGGACCCGTCCGCTCAGCGGGACGGCGCCGGCGACGGCCCCGGCGGTCCAGGGAAGCGTTCCGGCGAGCGCGAGCGCGCCGGCGGTGACGAACCCGCCCGCGGCACGGGCGACGGTCCGCCCGGGGTCGGGTTCCGTCCACGACGCGGCGAGCGCGCGACACTCCTCGAGCGCGACGATGGCGACGAGCGCGAGCAGGAGCGCCTCCAGCGGGCGGTGGAGCAGGCGCAGGTCCAGCACCGTCGCGACTGCCGGACCGACGCCCGGGAGCGCCGAGAGCGCGACGTTCAGCGTGCCGGGAGCGAACGCCGCGAGGACCGCCTGGACGCCGAACAGGACGTAGTAGTACCGCCGCGCCGGCGTGGCCACCGACGCGATGGGGGCGATATCCGTCCGCGCCACCCGAACGATGCCGGGGTGGCCCCGTGCCCACGACGCGACAGCGGAGGTGGCCGGGCCGAGCAGGCGAGCGACGAGGAGCGCTTCGGCCTGCAGGACGACCAGTGCCCCGAACCGCGACCCCGTGGCCGCGTCGTACCCCGACACGGCGACGCGGATCAGGGCGTCCCCGGCGGCGAGGCCGACCGCAATGGGGACCGCGACGAGGGCGAACGCGAGCGCGGACTGCCGGATCGTCCGGCCGAGCGAGTGGTCCGTCGTCCGGAAGAGCGCCGTCTTCGTATCGAGGCCGACCGCGAGGACCGCGACGGCCGCGAGCGCGACGAGCGCGGCCCGGTTGCCGCCCGCGAGCCAGGCGCCGACAGCGACGGCGCCGACTCCGAGCGGGACGGCGATACTCGCCGCCGCCACGACGCGGCGTGGATCGCGTTGGACGCCGACACCGGCCGCGAGGAAAAGCCCGACGCCGGCCATCGCGAGCGCAGTCGCCGGCCCGACGCCGAGGCCCGCGCCGAGTCCGAGGCCGGCAACCGCGGCGACGCCGAGCGCGAGCGTCCCGCCGAACGGTGTCAGTCCGGGCCTCGCGTCGGCGTCGCTCATCCCGACCACCCGTGTGCGGCCCGTTCCAGCGCCGCGTCGAGCGGGGTGTCGGGCGCCCAGTCGACCGTCCTGACGTGGCGGCTCCGGACCGACCGGAGTCGGGCGGCCCGCTCGATCCGCTCGACGGTTCCCGGAACGTCGGCGCCCGAGGTCACGTCCGGGCTCACGACCGTCACCGGGTGGCCGTGGGCCACGAGGCGCTCGACGAACCGCACCGCGTCGTCGTCGAGGAAGGAACTGCAGTAGAGTACCTGCACCGCGCCGGAGAGGCGCTTTCGCAGTTCGGCCACGACGTCACCGACGATCAACTCGCCGGGGACGCCGTCGCCGTCGAGGAAGCGCTCGATGGCGGCCGACTGCTCGTGGCCGGTGCCCGGCGCCACGAAGCGACAAGAGCCGCCGTATTTCGCGACGCCGACGCGGTTGTGATTGTCGAGCAGCGCGTCCGCGGTCTTCGCGGCGGCGTACTCGGAGAGCGTTCGCGCCGCCGGGCCGTCCTCGTGTTCCGCGTCGGACCCGGTCGCGACGACGACCAGCACGGTCGCCGCTCGCGTCTCCCGGAACGCGACCGTCGCCAGTTCGTCCGTCGCGGCGAAACGGTTCCAGTCGATCCGGCTCAGCGGGTCACCGGGCTGGTACTCCCTGGTCGAGTGGAACTCGACACCCTCACCGCCGGCATCGGTCTCGATGCGCCCGGTGCGCTGGATGGTCCGCGAGGGGAGCGCGACCCCCTCGACATGCGCGTGACAGGAGAGCGTCGTCGACGCGTCCGTCGTCAGCCGCGTTCCCGCGTCACCCCCGGTCCCGCGGACGACGACAGTCGGGTCACCGAAAGTGACCGACCCCCGTCTCGCCTCGACGGCGTAGGTGAGCGTCACCGTCTCGCCCGACTGGAGGCTGGTGCAGGCCGCGGGCGACCCCTCGACGACCGGGAGGCGGTCCGGAACGTCGTCGCCGACCCGCAGGTCCGGCAGGGTCGTCGGCCCGACGTTCGTGACCGAGAGCGTCACTTCGACACGCTCTCCCGGACGGGGCGAGCGCTCGCTGACCGTCCGCTCGACGGCGACCGACGCGTCCGGCACACGGCTCACGTGACCGTGGGCGGCGTAGGCGAGCGGCACCGTCGCCACGAGAAACGCCGCCGCGTTCCCCGCGACGAGGCCGACCACGCCCGCGACGAGCGCGCCGACGAGGCTGGCGACCGTTCGCGGGTCGGTCACGGCGCGCTCACCTCCGTCTCGACGCCGGCCCGCTCGGCGATTTCGACGACCGCGGCGTCGACCTGCCGGCCAAACGGTCGCCCGCTCGCCCAGTCGAGGAGCCGCACCGACGGCGCCAGCGGCACCACGTCGTCGCCCAGGAGGACCGCGGCGCGGCGCCGCTCGGTCCAGCTCCCGTCGGCGACGCGGGCCGCGGCCGCCGCACGATCGATCCCCTCGCTCTCGGCGACGGCGTCGACTGCCAGCGACTCGAGTCGCCGGCGAACCTGCTGGCGGCCGCTCGCCCTGACCTCGCTCCAGTCACCGCCGCTCGCCGCCGTCAGCGCCGCCGCGAAGTCGGCTCGGCTCGCCCAGTAGGCCTCCCGCTGTACGCGTTCGGGCTCCCCGCGGTCGAACCCGCCGAGACCGATCGACCCGTCGGCCCCCCGCTTCGACCCGTCGGCTCCCGCATCGCCCTCCCAGCGGACCCCGCGCTCGCGGCGCCGGTTGGGCCGGTTCCTGAACGCCCGGACGACCGCGACGACCGCCAGCACGCTCAGCAGGTGGACGGCGGTCCTGTCGACGACGGGGGCGACCAGGTCGCGACCGGGCACCGGGACGAGGACGACGACGACGGCGAACGCGAGCGACACCACACCGAGACCGAACAGTCGGTCGGGCGTGAGACGCGGGATCATTCGTCGTCACCCTTCAGCGCGTCGTCGATCCGGGCGAGCGCGGCGAGCGCCTCGTCGGTCAGTTCGTCGCCCGCGGCCCCCCCGTAGGACACGCGCTGGAACGCGTCGGTGAGCGTTCCGACCGGTTCCGACGGGAAACCCCGGTCGACGGCGGTCCGAGCGAGTTCCGCGGGCGTCTTCGTCTCCCGGTGGCCGCCCGGGAGCCGTTCGACCATCGCGATCCACGCCCCCTCGACGGTCGCCGGAGGGTCGTCCTCGGCCCCATCCTCGCGGTCGAGCGGGCCCGTCGGACCGGCGGCGTCGCTCGCGGACCGGCCCGCATCGGCACGCGCCACGCGCCCGGTCCGACTCCGCCCCGCGAAGAGGGCCCCGAATCCACCCGAGAGCCCGGCGAGCGCGTGACCGAACGCGCGCGGGACGGACACGATGGCCGCGCCGAGGCCGCGCCCGGCACCGGCGAACGCGACCGAGAGCGCCGACCCGGTCGCGCCGGCGGCCGCCGACAGCCCCGCGAGAAGGGTCGGCAGCGACGACGAGAGCCCGACCAGAAACGACATCGACGCCGCCGAGGCGGCCTGCCCGAGGCCGGCCACCGTCACCGCGGGGACCGGAAGCTGTCGAAACACCGGCCAGTCGCGCGTTTTCCCCTCGCCCGCGGCGACGAGCGCCACCCCGCCGACGACCACGAGCGTGGCGACCCACGTCCCGAGTCGCGCCAGGGCGCCGCCGCCTTCGTCACTCGGCGGGCCCCCGTCGCGGTCCGTCGGCGTCACGTCGGAGGTTCCCGTCCGTCCCGGTGTGGCGGTCCGATCGGCCGTCGCCGTCGTGGTGTCGGTCGACCCGGCCGTCCCGCCGCTATCCGTCCCCCCGGAAGCGGTCGGCGTCGCGCCCGGCGACGACGGTCCGCGCGCGTCGTCGGGGCCGGACCCGGCGTCGCCGGCGCCAGTGGGGTCGCTGGGCGCGGCGTCGAGACCCGTCGCGGGGAACAGCAGGGCGGCGAGGGCGACCGCAACGACGCAGAGGGCGAGGACCGCGACGCGTCGTGTCGAGCCGTTCACGATACCCGTGTTACTTATCCCATTGTCATATGTGTTTTCACGTGAATGGAACGAGACGCTTCCCTCGTTCGTGAGATGGCCCTGGTCCTCGCCGGCGTGCTCGCCCTCGACCTGGTCTTCGCCGCCGTCCTCGCGGGTCTGCTCGCCCCGTGGCTCGCGCCGATCCTCGACGCACTGGTCGGCGCCATCGGCGTCGACTCCGTCGGCCCCGCCGTCCGGCTGGGCGCGCTGGCGCTGGTCGGCGTCGTCGTGCTCGTCTGGGCACAGCTCCGCTACACGCGACGACGACTGCTCGCCGACGCCGACGCGACGCCCGCCACGCGCGAGTCCCACCCGGACCTGCTCGCGCGCGTCGACCGTCTCGCGAAACTCGCCGACCGCGCGGCGCCACAGGTCGCCGTCGTCGACAGCGACGTCCCGAACTGCTTCACGCTCGGCGGCCTCGGCGGCGGCACGCTCGTCGTGACCGAGGGACTACTCGCGACGCTCGACGGGGACCGCCTCGACGCCGTACTCGCCCACGAACTCGCCCACCTCGTCAACCGTGACGCCGTCGTGGTGACGCTCGGGTCGTTCCTCCCGACGGTCGCGGCCGGCGAGTCCACGGGCGTCCTCAACCGCGTGTCGGGACCGGTCACCTGGGTCGCCCTCGTGGTCGTCGGATACCCGCTCGCGGTCGGTGCGGTCGACGCGCCGCCGTTCAGCCCGGCGTCGTTTGTCGCCTTCCTGGCACTGGTGGTGGTCGTCCTGGTGCTCGGCGGGGCCGTTCTCGGCGCGCTCGCCGTACCAATGGCCGCGCTCTCGCGGCGCCTGGTCAGGATCCGCGAGTTCGCCGCCGACCGCGGCGGCGCCGCACTCACCGGGAACCCGGCCGCGCTGGCAAGCGCGCTCGAACGGCTCGATCCCGACTCGGCCGACCGACCGGGAGACGACGCTCGGGACCGAGCGGCCGCCGATGCCAAGCACGGCCGCGTCGCCGCGCTGTGTCTGCTTCCCGGCGGGATCGAGCGCCGCGAGGACCGTGGCGCGGCGTCGGGTTCCGGCGACCGCGACGCCGCGGCGACCGGCGGGCCCCTCGCGGTGCGAACGACGGCCCACCCGCCGACCGAGGAGCGGGTCGCGCGACTCCGGCAACTGGCCGCCGACCTCGAAACCGGCCGAGAATAGATGGGCGTGGGCCGCTCTCGGACTGGCCGCCGGTTACAGTCCCAGTCGTACGGCCAGGGGAGTGCGGTTACAGCCCCAGTCGCGCAGCCAGGTCGTCGCCGAGGCCGCCGGTGACGCCGAACAGTTCGCGCATCTCCTCGTCGGTCAGTTCGAAGTCGAAGACTGCGGCGTTTTCCTCGATATGCGCCGGCGAGGACGACATCGGGATGGTCGAGACCTGCGGCTGCTGGAGGAGCCACCGGATGGCGACCTGCGCGGGGCGCCTGTCGCGGCGCTCGGCGACCGCGGCCAGCGTCTCGTCGTCGAGCAGGTCACCGACGCCCAGCGGGCTGTAGGCGGTGAGCATCACCCCCTCGTCGAGACAGTACGCCAGCAGGTCGTCCCGGCGCTCGCCGACGTGGTACTCGACCTGATTGGTCAGAATGGGCGCCTCGGAGAGCGTCTCGGCCTCGCGGGTCCCGTCGACCGAGAAATTCGAAATCCCGACGTGATCCAGCAGGCCGTCGTCGCGGCAGTCGTTCAGGGCGCGCAGTCGGTCCTCCGTGTCGGCGTCGTCAACCGGCCAGTGGAGCAAGAAGAGATCCACCGTTTCGAGACCGAGGTCGTCGAGGCTTCCCCGCACGGAGTCGACCACCTCGTCGTAGGTTTCGTGCTCGCCGGCGACTTTCGTCGTCACGAAGACGTCCTCGCGGTCACAGTCCGAATCGGCGAGCGCGTCCCCGACGGCGGGTTCGCTCCCGTATATCTGGGCGGTGTCGAGGTGGCGATAGCCGGTTTCGAGGGCGGCCGCGACGGCGCGGTACTGCGTCTCGTAATCGTCCATCCGGGCGGTCCCGAAGCCCAGCGCCGGCACCTCGACGCCGCGGGCGGTGACCGTCGCGGCGCTGTCCGCTGGCCCGGGCATTCACAGCACCCCGTACTCCTCGTAGACCTCGTCGATGGGCATTCCCTCCTCGATCTTTCGTCGCTCCTCGTTTTCCTCCTCGAAGATGTCCTCGACGCGGAGCAGGACCTCGTCGACGACTTCGCGGGGGATGAGCTGGACGCCGTCGAAGTCGCCGAAGATGAAGTCCCCGGGGCGGACGACGACGTAGTGCGAGAGGTGGCCGGGCAACTGGATGGGCTGGTTGACCTCGATTATCTCCCAGCCGCCGTGCCAGTTCGGGACGGTCCCCTGCGTGTAGATGGGGAAGTCGTCGAGCTGGCGGACGTAGCGGGTGTCGCGGACGTTGCCGCCACAGAGCATCCCGCGGGCGCCGTGGGCCTTCGCGAGCGTACAGCTCATCTCGCCGAAGTGGGCCGGCTGCATGTCGCCGCCGGTGTCGAAACAGAGGACCGACCCGTCGGGCTGGGACTTTACCTCGCGCATCATGAGCTTCTGGGGGTGGACGCCGTCGTTTTGCTCCTCCCACTTGTCATCGAGGAACGACTCGACCTCGTCGGTCTTGGGGTAGGTGTGGAGCTTGACCGGGAGCGCGCGGCCGACGAGAGTTTCGTCGTCGTCGACGGCGAAGAAGTCCTGGTCGAAGACGAACTCGCGACAGCCCACGTCGTGGAGGGCGTCCGCTACCGCGCCGCCGTAACCCGCCTCCCTGAACCGCTCGATTCGCTCGAGGTCGGTGATGTCTAGCTGGCGCGGTTCATCGTCGAGGTCGAAGTCGTACTCCGGTCCCATGGCCCGCGAGTCGGCCGGCGCGCGTTTGAATCTGTGCCTCGGGGAACGCGCCTCCGCTTCCGCGGGCGCTCACCTCGGCGGCGCGGTCGACTCGGTGGCGCCCGACTCGGCGGCGCCCGACTCAGCGATGCGCCCGGATCAGAGGTCCGCCACGTCCCAGATCCGGTCGAGCGAGTCGGCGGTCCGGCGGGCGGCCTCGCAGTCGTCGAGATCGGGGAGGTCGTCGCTGAACGGTTCGACCATCACCGGGCCGTCGTAGTCGACGGCGTCGAGGTGGCCGAGGAAGGTGGCGATGTCGATGATGCCGGTCTCGCCGGGCATCGCGCGCTCGCTGTCGACGTACTCGTTCATCGCCAGGCCCGCGGGCGCGTCGTTGACGTGCACGTCCACGATGTCGTCGTTGTCCAGCGATTCGAGGCGCTCGACCGACGCGCCGGCGGTGTGCCAGTGCCAGCTATCGAGCAGGAGGCCGACGTTGTCCCCGACGCTCTCGCAGAGGTCGAGCATCCCGGTGCTGGTGTGGACGAACTCGTGCTCGTGGCCCTCGCGCAGCGTCTCCGGGCCGAGAAACTCCAGTCCGAGTCGAATGTCGTGGTCGTCGAAGACGTCGGCGACGGGTTCGAGGCGGTCGCGGTGGAACGCGAAGTTTGCCTCGAACTCCCGCTCGTCGTGAAAGGAGAAGATGTAGGTCGAAGCCCGCTCGCAGCCGACGGCGGCCGCGTCGGCGGCGAACGCGTCGAGGTCGGCGAGGCCGTCCTCGTAGTCGTCGCGGTCGCCGGTGACATCGACGGGGACGCCGGCGCTGCCGGTGCGCAGGCCGTGCTCGTCGAGGATCTCGCGGTAGGCCTCGGGCCCCTCAGCAGCGAGATAGCCGTGGTCGAGTTGGATTGCGTCGAACCCCGCGTCGGCGGCGAGCGCGGCCGCGTCGGGGAACGAGCAGTCGATGCCGATGGCGCCGGGTCCGAGCGAGGTGTACATTGGTGTCCCTTCGATGCTCGGCTGTCGCCCGCTTCAGGGTTGCCCTCCCGGCGGGGTTTTCCGTCGCCGGCGTCCCGCTGGCCACATTTTCCCGCCGCAGAGGCAGGCAGGATGCGGTGCGGAATCGGACGGGTCCCGGACTGGAAATCAGTGGCCGGGACACGCGGTCTTAAGAACGTGCCGCCAGTACGGGAGGACATGCGACGGTTTCGCATCGGGAGCGCGTTCGGCATCCCGATCAACGTCGACCTGACCTTCCTGCTCGTGTTGCCCCTGTTCGCGTGGGCGATCGGCTCGCAGGTGGGCGACTACGTCGAGTTGCTCAACGACATCTGGGGGGCGTCGATCCCCGCCGACCTGCTGACCGCGTCGACGGAGACGTCGCTGGCGCTCGGACTGGTCGCCGCGCTCGGCCTCTTTCTCGGCGTCGTTCTCCACGAGTTCGGCCACGCGCTGGTCGCGATGCACTACGGCTATCAGATCTCCTCGATCACGCTGTGGATCTTCGGCGGCGTCGCCCAGCTAGAGGAGATGCCCGAGGACTGGCGCCAGGAACTGACTATCGCGGTCGCCGGCCCCATCGTTAGCGTCGCGCTCGGCGTCGTCTCCTACGTCGCCTTCCTGGCGGTGCCCGCCGGCGAGACGACCGGCATCGCCGCCGCGAAGTTCCTGCTGGGCTATCTCGCCCTGATGAACGTCGCGCTGGCCGTGTTCAACATGCTCCCGGGCTTCCCGATGGACGGTGGCCGGGTCCTCAGAGCCCTGCTCCACCGCACGCGACCGTACGCGCGAGCGACCGAGATCGCCGCCGAGGTCGGCAAGCTCTTCGCTATCCTCCTGGGCCTGTTCGGTCTCTTCGGCGGCGGCGGCCTCTTTCTGGTCGCTATCGCCTTTTTCATCTACATCGGCGCCTCCAGCGAGGCCCAGCAGACGGTGATGCGGGCGGCCTTCGAGGGCGTGGTCGTCCGGGACATCATGACCGCGGCCGACCGCGTGACGACCATCCCGGCCGACGCGTCGGTCGCGGACCTGATCGAGGTGATGATGCGCGAGCGCCACACCGGCTACCCGGTCGAGCGAAGCGGCGACATCGTCGGCCTCGTCACCCTGGAGGACGCTCGCGCGGTCCGCGAGGTCGAGCGCGACGCCTTCCGCGTCGAGGAGGTCATGACGACCGAACTCTACACCGTCGCGCCCGACGCCGACGTGATGACCGCACTCGAGGAGATGGACTCCCACGGCGTCGGCCGCCTGCTCGTCATGGCCGACGACGAGTTCGTCGGCCTCATCACCCGGACGGACGTGATGAGCGCGCTCACGATAATCAAATCCAGCGGGCGATACCAGGCCGACCCCGTGGAGTCGGACACCGCAGACGTGTTCCGTCCCGGGGAGTCCGACTGACCGCAGGGCGACGCGTCGCCACGGTCGGTCGTCCCGCTCGACCCGCTCGAATCCGCGTTGCACCACCTCCTCAGCAAAAGCATTCCCCACGAACACGAACGGGCGACCGAAGCGACGTTTTTTGCGGTCCCAGCCCATAGGGATGGCGATGAACTGGCGCGCACTCGCGATAGCCACGCTCGTCGTGCTCGCGGGCTGTGGCTCGTTCGTCGGATCCGACGGCGGGGCAGGCGACAGGTCGCCCGAACGGACGGTGACACCCGCGCCCGTCCCCGAGGTGACGCCGACACCGGATCCGTGGCCGGTCGCGCCCGGCCTCTCGGCTCGGGGTGTCGTCGACGTGAACGTCCTCGTCGACGCCCATCTCGCAGCACTGAACGACACGTCCTACGAGTTCACCGAGTGGCGCGGCAGCGCGAGTCCGCCCAACGCCTCCGTCCGACTCTTCCCGGAGACGCGCGCGACCGTCGCCGCGCCCTCGCGCTATCTCGTCTGGACGAACAGCGAGATGGTCCGGATCGACGGCGCCATCACGCACGTCGGCAACTACACCGAGTACGTCGACGCCCCCACCCGCCTCGTCCGCTATCGGCTCGTCGGACAGATCTCCCCTACCGTGACCAGGCAGTTCGCCGTCGACGCGGGCTACAACGAACTCGTTGGCGGCCGCGCCGCCACTGCACTCCTCCAGTATCTCACCGTCGCGAACACCTCCGTCGCGCGGACGACCGTCGACGGCCAGCGCTACTACGCCGTCAGCGGTTTCGAGCGCTCGCCCGGCGTCCCCGGACATCGGAACCTCTCGGTGTCGGCGCTGGTCTCGCCCGACGGCTTCGTCCGCTCGCTGAACGCCACCTACGTCGCTGCGGGCGTCGACCGGCCGCGCCGGTTCCGCTACCGCTTCGCCTACGAGAAGGTCGGCGCAACGACCCTCGACGCGCCCAACTGGGTCCGCGACCGGAACCAGTCGGTCTCCGGGGCGAAACCGGGATCCGGAACCGAACCGGCCCCCGAGACTGAACCGGACCCCGACACCGAATCGACACCGGTCACCGGATCGGACACTGAGACCGAATCGACACCGGTCACCGGATCGGACACTGAGACCGAATCGACACCGGTCACCGGATCGGACACTGAGACCGAATCGACACCAGTCACCGAACCGGAGACCGACACCGACTCGCGCGCGGAGGGGCTCCCGTGACGCGCTGGCACGCCCTCGCGCTCGTCGCGCTCGTCCTCCTTTCGGGGTGTAGCTCGTTCGTCGGCAGCGAGGGCGTGGCTGGCGACGAGTCGCCGGAACCGACCGTGACGCCCGCTCCCGTGCCCGAGGTAACGCCGACGCCGGACCCGTGGCCGGTCGCGCCAGGCATCTCGGGGGCGGGCGTCGTCGACGTCGACACCCTCGTCGACGCCCACCTGCGTGCGGTCCGTGGCCAGTCCTACGAGTTCACGGAGCGACGCGGGACGAGCGAGACATCCAACGGGACCGTCCCGATGTCCCTCGACCACCGCGCCCGCGTCGAGTCCGAGAATACCTACTCTCGCTGGGCGGTGAACACCGTCGGCTCCCGGCTCCCGCGGGAGGCCAACTACAGCCAGTACGTCGTCGACGGCGACGGGTTCGCCGAAGTGCCGGCCCTCGGGACCAACCGGACTCTCAGGCGCTCTATTCGATCGAGCAACGCGACGGCGCGCATCGGCTCCGAAGCCGCGGCCGCGATCCGCCGGTACCTGGACCGGTCGCCCGGCCGGACGACGGTGGACAGCACCCGCGTCGACGGCCAGCCGTACTACCGCGTCGAGAGCCGCGGCGGCGCCGTCACCGCCGTCGTGAACGCCTCGAATGTCACCATCTCGGCGCTGGTCTCCCCGGCGGGATTCGTCCGCTCGTTGGACGTCGGCTATCGCGAGACGCGCCTCGGCGACTCCCACCGCGTCCGCTATCGGTTCGCCTACGACCGCGTCGGCACAACGACCGTCGACCCGCCCGACTGGGTCCGCAACTGGAACCGGACGACGCCGTCGCCAACCCGAACGCCAGAGCCACTTCCGACTCGGACGAGCGCGACGCCCACCGCGTAGCCACGACTCGACCGACGGCACACCGGCTCCGAAATCCTTTTTCGAGCGAGCGGTGTACGGACGGACGAATGCAGTCCGCTCCCGCGTGGCGCTGGCGCTCGCCCACTCGGAGAGCGGACAGTATCGAAGCCGCGGTCGACCGGGCCTAACCCGGCGCCCGCGGCCGCGGTGCTCACTCGTTCTCCCGTCCGCTTCGCTCGCCAGCCACATCCACGTCAGCACACCTATGACCGATCACGCCACGACAGACGACTCACACGAACCCGCAACCGACGACTCGAACGAACCCGCAACCGACGACTCGAACGAACCCGCAACCGACGACTCGAACGAACCCGCAACCGACGATTCGCACGAACCCGCAACCGACGAATCCACGGAGGGCTCACCACCCGACCAGCCGACGGTCACGCCCGACGCCGTCGCGGGGGAGGTCGACTACGAGCGCCTCCTCGAGCGGTTCGGTGCCGACCCGCTCACCGACGATCAGATCCGCCGGTTTCCCGACCACCCCATGCTCCGCCGTCGCGTCTTCTACGCCGGGCGCGACGTCGACCGCTACCTCGACGCCGCCGAGTCGGGCGACACCCACTCCATCGTCACCGGCGTCGGTCCCTCGGGACCGATGCATCTCGGGCACGTTCTCGTCTTCTACCTCGCGCGGCGACTCCAGGCGGCGACGGGCGCACACGTTTACGTCCCACTCTCGGACGACGAGAAGTTCTACGCGAAAGACCTCTCGTTTGCGGAGATCGCGGCGGCGACCCGCGACAACCTCCGGGACCTGCTCGCGGTCGGTTTCGACCCCGAGCGCACCCGCATCGTCGTCGACCGGCTCGACGCCGGCGCGCTCTACCCGCAGGCCGCCCGCGTCGCCGGCGGGGTCACCCAGTCGACCGTCGACGCGACCTACGGCGACCCCGAAAACATCGGCCGCTCGTTTTACCCCGCGATGCAGGCGACGCACCTCCTGCTCCCGCAACTCGTCCACGGCCGACATCCGACGCTCGTCCCCGTCGCCGTCGACCAGGACCCCCACGTCCGGGTCTGCCGGGACGCCGCCGCCAAAGAGCGCTTCGACGCGGCCAAACCCGGCGCGCTCCTGGGGAAGTTCCTGCCCGCGCTCGAGGGGCCGGGGAAGATGAGCAGTTCCGACGACGCCCCCGCCATCGAGTTGACCGACGACCGTGATGCCGTCCGCGAGAAAGTGATGCAACACGCCCACTCCGGCGGGCGCGTCGACGCCGCCGCACACCGAACACACGGCGGCGACCCCGAGGTCGACGTGGCCTACCAGTACCTCCACAGCTTCTTCGAACCCGACGACGAGCGCGTGGCCGAGGTTGCCCGGCGGTATCGCGACGGCGCGTTGCTCTCGGGGGAACTAAAACAACTCGCGGTCGAACGGATCGCGGACTTCCTCGCCACCCATCAGGAGCGCCGGGCGAGACTTGGCGACCTGCGGTCCGAACTCGAACCGTACCGCCTCCGCGAACACGAACGCGAACGGTTGCGACCCGACGTGCTGTAACCGGGACCCGCCCCCGCTCACGCGTCGTCGAGTCGGTCCCGCAGTGCGGCGGCGTCGACGGGGCCCCACGCTTCGAGGTCGTAGGAGACGTCGACGAGTTCGGCGACGCGGTCGGCATCACCTGCGTCGACGGCCGCGGCGGCGTCGGCGCGGAACCGGTCGCGGGCGGCGGCGGCCGCGCGCTCGCGGTCGACCGTCCGCTCGGGCACGTCCATGATGTGCGGGAGGTCCTCGGCGCCTTCAGGTAGCGTCGGGAACGCGGCCGGGCCGGCGACCAGCAGGGCGTCCTCGCCGGCCGCGACTTCGTCGTCCGGTCTGTCGACCGCGACGAGGTGGTAGGCTTCGAGGGCGTCATCGACGGCCGCGCCGACGCCCTCGGCGTCCGCGCCGCGTTTGAACGCCAGTTCCTCGACGGCCCGGTCGAGTTCCGCCCGCGTGAGACCGCCGAACAGGTCGACCACGCCGGCGAGTTCGTCCCCCGAGAGTTCCATGTCCGTGGCTCACGACGCCGGTCCCTTTCAGCGTTCGCCCTCTCGGTGTGTGAGTGAACAGGTCGACGGGTGTGACAGCTACCGTGAAATCCCCGCCCTGTTCGTGGCCCCTGATCCAGTGAGAGTTCACCGGGTTACGACTCCGATTCCAAGCGAGACCCTCCGGCGTCGTAACCACCTTGTGAGTCGCGGGCGCAGTGGGGACAATGCAGGTCGGCATCCAGCCGTTCACGATCCGCGACATCGACGAACCGCTCCCGGAGAAGATTGCCCGCGTCGCCCGCGCTGGCTTCGATGGCATCGAACTCGGCCCCGACGCGAACACCGACGCCGTTCTCGACGCGCTCGACACACACGACCTCGCAGTGTCGAGCATCGGGTCCGGCCTCGACACGCTCGAGGACGACACCGGTCTGGAGGCCCACGTCGCCGCGAGCGAGGCGTTCGGCACCGACGACGTGGTCGCGATGTGGATCGATCCGGAGGGCTTCGAGACGCGCGAAGCCGTCGAGGCAACGGCCCACCGCCTCTCGGAGTGGGCCGACGAACTGGCCGACCGCGGCCTGCAACTGCACTACCACAACCACGCCCACGAGTTCGCGGACCTGGGCGACACGAACGGCTACGAGGCGCTCGTCGAAGAGACCGACGGCGTCGACTTCGAACTCGACCTGGGGTGGGCGGGGACCGGCGGTGCGGATCCCGCCGCGTTGCTCGAGGACATCGCCGACCGCGTCTCGCTCGTCCACGTCAAGGACATGGCCTTCGACACCGAGGCGGACCCGCGCGCGGTCGAAGCGGCCGACGGCGAGTTCGTCACCTTCGGCGAGGGAGACCTCGACATCGAGGACTGCGTCGCGACGGCCCGCGAGGCGGGCGTCGAGTGGGTCATCTTCGAGAACGACGAGCCGGTCGACCCCGTGGCCGAGTTGGGCCACGCCTCGACGGTGCTCGACGAGTACACCGACCACTACTGCTGAGCGGCGCTATCGGTCGACTTCCCACGCCGAGGGCGCGTAGCCCAGTCGCTTGACGGCCGCCCGGTAGGCGACGACGATCACGAAGATGACGATGACCTCCGCCCAGAACGCCAGGCCCGGAATGGCCGCGCGCAAGACCCCGAGGATCAGGAACATCACGACCAGGAGCGCGACGTAGTGGGGCACGAGCTCGACGAGTTCGTCTCTGTTCATACCGGATCTTGGCGCGAGCGGAGAAAAAGAACCGGATGTGCCGACCGTGAGACCAGCGTCGAACATGCCGGCCGTGAAGCCGGGACGGATCCGCCGGCGTCGGCGATGCGAATCTGCCGCCGGAGGCAACGTAGATCCGCCGCCGGAGGCAACGTAGATCCGCCGCCGGAGGCAACGTAGATCCGCCGCCGGAGGCAACGTAGATCCGCCGCCG
>Ga0207719_100115_pt1 | contig 65647 bp, 58 predicted proteins | sample A23P1SouthBayCA_2_FD_187279 | JGI IMG/M metagenome (GOLD analysis project Ga0207719, IMG submission 187279) | Aerobic enrichment media microbial communities from Eden Landing Ponds, California, USA - A23 P3 (3) (SPAdes) | ecosystem: Environmental > Aquatic > Marine > Unclassified | place...
ACAAGTTGACGCAGTATCTCAGAGCGTTCCAACTCCGTCGAGAAGTGTATCGAAAATCAGGACGAAACGCTCTCAAACACGCCATTCGAGCAACGCTGTGAAATCAACAACGTGCTACGCAAGAGCGATGTTCCAATTGATGAAACGATTTCAGTGAATTCTGAGTTTCCGGATTTGGAGTGGTTTTTGCCCAGTCTTCCAATTTATTCTGAAGCGAACTACTACTTTCGTTGTTAGAATAGTGGCCAGCTACACCTTCTAAAGTTGGGAATCCATGACGAGTTGCTAATTGAAAGTTATTTGCAATTATATTCGAAAACGAATCATCTATATTCTCACTCAACGGGTGATTTTTTACAGTAGACTGATGTTTTTGTTTTCCAAGGAGTGCCACTTGGATAAGTAAGGGGAGGTCCTGAGAAATGAACGACTGTGGTAAAGAATCAACCTCTAAAAAGAAGGATGAATCTTCCTCAATATCTGTTCCCGCAAAGATATCCTCTCTCAAATCACTAGAATCACGAATCAGTTCCCCCAACGCCTGCGCTATCGCTCCAGTAAATCGCCAATATTCATAGTGACCCTCAGTAACACGATTGAATTTTGAGACGGTAGTGATTAATATGAGATATTTCGCAAGCGATCTTAGTGACCTAATATTTAGAGTACAGCAATCCCCATACCCGAGAAATCCGGATGGGCCAGCTTGTGTAGGATCATGAGCCTCACCAAAATTGATACTGTCTGACCCATATTCGCTCACCAGTGATGGTTCTGATAATTCATACTCATAGTGATCAAAAAATTGTTGTAACGAACTATACAAATCATCTTTGAATTCCCCTTGATCAAGTTGTGTATTTAATGCGATTTTCAGATTTAGATATTGAAGAATCTCCTCAGTTGATTCCGGCGACTTTTCTAAGTAATCCTCAACTAATTGTTTTTGCTCATCCGTAGCGTCTTCACTGAATTCAACCCCATCTGGTCCGATTCGCTTAATGAAGTCGATCCTCATAATTATTCTCTCTGTCTGATTATTACTTATATCCTATCTACCCCTCTACAGTGAAGAATACTGACGACCCTTGAGCGGGGTTTGACATCAAATTGCGTACGAAATACACAGATCGACTTAGCAGAGGATCAGAAATCCATCGTCTGTAAGAAACTCTTTGGTTCTATTTTACTGCTTGAAATCCTTTCCTTTGTTCTACACCCCAGGGGTTGCACGCGGACAGAAACCGATTCCCGAATATGAACACGAACCGGCGGTTCCGCGTGTTCATATTCACGCCGAGAGACGATCGCGAACCTCGCAAATAGTCACCTGTCGACGGTCCAGCCGGATTTTGGCCCGATATATGGGTTCCAGTGAGGCGAAAAAACTAGGATCCGCTGGGTCGTGTTCACGAGTATGAGCGAGGATACACCCAGTTCGGTCCGGATCCGCACCGGCGATGGGAACGAACATCGGTACTACGCCATCGAGGACGCCGCCGCGTTCTACGACTGTAACCGGTCGGACGCGGTGGCCCGCGCCTGTGACGCCGTGCCAGCTGTCGCCCGCGCGGTCCAGGACGTGCTCGAACGCGAGGACTTGACGACGAGACAGAAGCGCGAGATCGCGGAAACGCTCTCGACCCGCGGACTTTCCTTCGACGTTGAAACAAGAGTCGCCGTCGACGACCGCGAGTGATCCCACCCCCTGGGTGAACCACATTCAGAGAGTGCTCCCGGAACGTCTCTTATTGTATAGATATATCCGCACGACGGGGGCGGGTGAACGTGAACGCGCGTAAATACGTGCACGGTCGCGCGGTTTACGCGGTCGGGTCGTTCACGAGGTCTCGGTGCTGGCCTTCTTTCCATTCATTTACGCGGTCCGAGACGAATCCAGCACTGTACCCAGCGATATCAGCCGCGTCGGCGTAGCTGATACCGGCCTCGTCCGTCCATGGTTTGACCGCGCGGATCGCCGTCGCGATCGCCTGTTGTCGGCGGTGGTCGGTCTCGCCGCTGCCGTCTGATTCGGCCTGTTCCTCGTCGGTGACGATCGAGAACTGGCTGGCCTCGTGCTCGTCGTAGTCTTCGGGCGTGTCCGTGATGCCCTCGTATTCGGCCGCGCGGTCGAGCGTGTCTCGCCCGCCCTCGCTCTCGTAGAGGACCATGCGACCGGGATCCTCGCGCGAGGGTTTCTCGGCGGCGAACGTCGCGAGACGGCGGATCTCTGCCGCGGTGTCTCGCTGGGTGTGGCCGATGTTCAAGACCGACCCCTGTTTCGCGTAGCGGTCGCCGTCGCCCTTCTTGCGGACCATTTTCAGCCGCTTGACGAACTCGTTGGTCCGGGACTGGTCTTCCCCGCGCGACGTGAGCGCTTGCGCGCCCTCGTCGATTATCGCGAGCACCTGCCCGCGCACGTCCTGCATGGCCTCGAGCATCTCCCGGTCCGTCTCGACGGCGATATCCGTGCCGTCCCACTCGGTGACGTTTGAGATGACCGTGCCGTTGACGAGCGCCTTCCACACGCGCCCCACGTCGAGCGCGAAGGCGGTCTTACCCGCGCCCGGAGGCCCGAGCACGAGCCCGATACAGCCCTCGCGCGAGAGCATCCGCGCGACGCGCGCTTTCGCGTCTTGGCCGTCTTGGGAGTGGTCGACGAGACCCACCGCGTACTGCATCTGCGAGACGTTGCCCTGTTTCACCGCGTCGGTGATCGTCTCTGTGCCGGCGGGTTGCACGAGGTCGCGGTAGGCTTGGGTGTCCTGAATATCGCCGTCGGAGGCCATCGCCAAGAGGTTCAAGACCGCCTGCCGGCGCTCGTCTTGGACGAGCCCGGCGTGAGCGAACGCTTCCGCCGAGTCCGACAGGTCGATGTCTTTGAGGCGCTCGCGGAGGTTCGCGGCCGCGTAAGCCTCCTGTTCGCTTGAGTTACTGCCCATCGCTCACCTCCCCGCCGTCGGCAGCGGCCTCCGGCGAACGCGTGGGCTGGTTGACCGTCTCCGGGTCGCTCGCCTGTTCCGGGTCAGTTCGGCGCTTTCGCTCGCGGTTGATATCACTGGTCAGGTCGACCTCCGCGAGCGTCTCGTCGATGCGCTCCGAGAGCGCCGACACGTCGATGAGACTGGCGCGGTTGTACTCCTTGACCAGGAGGCGCGCGTTGTCGAGCACGGCCTCGCGGACGATCGTCTCCGCGCGAGTCACGAGGATATCGTGCTTTTTGGCCTTGTCTTCGAGATGACCGCGCACCTCGTCGATTTTCGTCTGTTCTTTCAGGAGTTCGCCCTCCGAGGCGCTTCCGCGCCAGGTCGCCTTACAGATATTCGCGTCCCGGTCGTACCACTCGACGCCGTAGGTGGGATACTTGGTGCCGGGCCACTCGTAGAGTTCGCCCCCTTTCACGTGGAGCCGTTCGAAGTCCTTGGGCGAGAGCTCCCAGATACCGCCCTCGTCGTCGCTGACCGCCGGCTGCACGAGGTACCGGCGTGGCGGATCGTAGAGGTACCGCAGCACCTTCACGACCGCGGGATAGCCCAGCGCCGCACACGCCACCGCGGCCACGAGAAAGACGCGCCAGTAGCGCGGGACCTGGGGAACGCCACGAGTCGCGAGGACGACGATCAGGCCGATAGCGAGGACGAACCCGCCGAGACCGACCCACATCGAGTAACTGTCGAGCAGGTCGACGGCCAGCTCCCAGCGCGACCGGTTCGGGTTGTCGTCGCTCACGCGATACGCCTCCGTTTCGAGCGCCCGCCCGAGCGCATCCGCCACGCGATAACACCCGTGAGCGCGAGCACGCCCACGCCACCGCCGACCGCGGCCGCTTGCGCGGTCTCCCAGGTCGCATCCCCGGAGAACATGTCGGCGCTGGTTTCGATGGGCTCGCCGTAGAGGGTCTGCCGCGTCGCGATTGAGACGACGACATAGCCGTTGGCCTTGGTCGTCGGGATCGTGACCGTCGTCCGCTCGCCGGGCCGGAGCGTCACCGTCCGTTGTGCAGTCTCGCCGCCCTGCAAGAGCCCGCTCGCGTCGGTGAGCGTCACGTCCTGGAGCGTCTCGCTTTCGAGTGTGATCCGCGCTTCGCCGGATTCCTCGATGTACTCCGCCGAGATGAGCCGAGTGTTCTGGTCGATCTGTTCCGCGCCCGAGGGCGTGGTCGCGTTCGCGGGCGTCTCCTGGGCGCTCGCGGGTGCAGCACCGAGCGTGCACAGTACCGCGAGCGCGAGCACGGCCGCGAGTGCGAGTCGCGCCTTCATTTGAGGATCACCACCGCGAGCACGAGCGCGCCACCGGCGACGACGACCTGCCGGAGCGGGATGCCGAGGAGTCCCGCGACAGACGAGGCGAGGCCGCCGAAGATGTTTCCGAGACCACCGACGCCGCCGAGACCATTACCGCCACCGCCGCCTGCGTCGGGGGCGGTGCGGTTGTGGTATTCGTTGATCTTTTTCGAGAGTTGCTGGACCAACTGTTGCGTCTCGGTCGTGTTGCTCACCTCGTAGTCGTTCCCCGGCGCGTCGAGCGTCGGATTCGAGATTTCCGTGCCGTCGTCGTTGTACGCGCCATTTATCTCGAAGGTGCCATTTATCGTATGCTCGCTTCCATTGACGGTGACGACCATCTGCGGGCCGGAGATGTTACCGGAGTCGTAGGTTTTGCCGACCTCCCAGGAGCCGCCGGGCGCGGTGTCCGAAAGGAGCATCCCGTCGTTCGTGACACTCCCACTCGTGCCGTCGTGCTCGTAGGTCAGCGAGAGGTACGACGAGTTTCCTGCCGGGTCAAGACCGAGACTCGCGAGCGCGACGTAGCTTTCCGAATACGTCGCGTTTGCGCCGCCTTCGGCGGCGTAGTTGAACATCCGATTGATGTTCGAGACGAGGTCTTCCGGGTTGATCGTCCCGTCGTTGAGCGCCGGGTAGACCCCTGAGAGCCAGTCTTCGGTCTGGGTCGTCATGTTGTCCAACTGAGTATCCATTCGCTCGTACTCAGTCTGATACCGCTGGAAGGACAGCCAGTTTCGAGTGTCGTAATCCTCGTTTGGCGGGTTCAACTGGATGTATCTCGGGACGGTAGAGAGGTTGAGATTTGCCGTAGTGTCGTAGGGGGTGTGGGTCCAAGTTACAGACTTTCGCTCATTTGCGTTCTTAGGGGTGAGGCTGAACGTTTGAGTCTCAGTTATCCCGCCGTCGTATTCACTATGTGCTGTAATAGTCAGATCGGGGGAGCGGACCTCCATTGAGGAACCGTCAAATAGAGTTATCGATGTGTTAGAGAAACCATCAATACCAATATCTTGGAGGGTCGGGTCGTATTGATTTGCGGAGTTTGACCCCTCCGTTTTGTGATGGCGGACTGTGAACATATCATACGGAGTCGTCTGAGCTTGCGATTTGTAGGATTCGAGTCCAGCGACATACATATTCCACTTGTCGAGATAGTTCCGCTGGTGGACCGTGTAATATTCCTCCAGAGACTCGCTCACGTCGACGTTCGCGGCGGTCTCGGTCGATCCGTTCGTGGCCGCGCGAGCGGCGGCCCGCTCGGCGCGCATCCAGGCGACCTCCTCTGTGGTCTCTAACTGATTCTGGAACAGGTCGAAATACTGATTGTTTCCAGCGTCAGTTTGGAGACCGGCCTGGTAGAGCGAGACGTTCGTCTGGTCGTCCGGGTCAGCGACTCCGCTCCCACAGTCCATATCCGACGCGGAACTGAGGAAATTCTGGACGTTACAGGCGTACTCAACGGTGTCGTCGAGAATCTGTCCCTCCGCGGGCTCGGCGGGAGACGCGGGACTCCCGGCGGGGGCGAACGCGACGGCGCCGAGCGCGGCTATCAGCAGCAGCGTCGAAAAAACCGTACGTCGTTTCACATTACGCCCTCCGTTGGACGACGGCGGCCGCGCCGACCACGACCGCGACCAGTGCGCCTGCGATCAACTCGATCGTCGGCACGCCGCCGAGGATTCCGTCGGAGAGCATTCCGCCCCCGCCTGCGGCCCCGGTGACGACGTTGACCTTGGCGATCGAGAGCGAGTCCGCGCCGTCGCCGCTGACGACGACCTTGTAGGTGTCGTACTGGCCGTCAGATACGTCGTAGGAGTACTGCGACGTGTAGACGGGCGTTGGGGTCGGGTCGGTCCCGTCGGGGTTCTCGTCGGTGGTGACCGTGCCCGTGTCGACTTCGGTTTCGCTCCCGTTCTCGACGCCGTAGACGGTCACGTCGGCCTGGTCGTTGGTGATGTTCTCCGCGGTGACACGCAGGCTCTCCGTGTCGTTGGATACGTCGAGCGTGTCCGACACGTCGTCCGTGCCGTTCCAGTCGGTGACTGTAACTGCCGATACCGTGCCGGCGGCGAGCCCGAACAGGGCGAGCGCGGCCGCCAGCGTCATGATGGATTTGGTGGTTCGTTTCATGTTAGCCGAGGTAGCTGATGATCGCGAAGCCGCCGGCTTGGACGGCGATCGCGAAGCCGCCGGCGATTACGGAACTGTGCAGGAAGTGCTGGATGAGCGGCGCGAACGGCGGGGCGATGACGAGACCGATCGTCACGACCGCGACCCACCACTCGACGCCGGTGAGTTTGCTGAAGTCCGTCCGATTGCTCACGATCGCGGCCATGAGCGCGACCAGGCTGACGAGCTTCGCCAGCGAGAACTCCGCGGCGGCCGTGGAGTCGCCGATGGTCAGCATCGTATCGCTGAACATCGATGTGCCGGGGACCGTCAGCATCCCCAGCGCGACCGCCGAACTCAGGAGGAACGCCGCGCCGAACACGCGGTCGTCCCAGTCGATCCTACCGTACATCTGTACCTCCGGTTGCGGTGTTGCGTAGCATGGTGTGCTCCCGCCCGAGTGGGCGGACGAGCGGGAAACGTCACCCGACCGGGAAAAGCGAGGTCGGCAGACCAGGCCGAAACGGGGTGTCTCGACGCGACCCCTGGGGTGGGCGTCGAGAGAATACCGAATCTCTCGATCTGCACACGCTCGGCGAGCGAGCGTGTGTATATTCGGCGCGGCCGCGCCCCGGATCGCGTGCAGGTCGGCCCTTCGCGCTCGACCCCCTACCCCGATGCGGGTTACTTCTGAACGTGAAACTGTGCCAATGTCTTTTTCAAAGGGCCGGCTGACACCACGCCTGTCGAGTGTTGGGCGGCCCGGCTGGTTACCGAGTCGCTGTTCACCGCTCGACGTGTGCCTGCCCATTCCCTACCGGGCAGCTTTCCTGGTCGAAGTGCGACACGTAGTCAGTGAGCTGTGTCAGCGTAGAACGGCTATAGAGACATTCATACAGCCATTCAAGCCGTGGTTGAAAGAGATAGGGGACTCTTGAATCAGGCTATCAGACAAACGTAAGCTCGGATTTATAGGGATATCTTGACTGTGCCCGGATAGCATCCGTACGGGTGCAGACACGACATGAATCCAAAACAACTATTCACGGACGACGACGCGGTGTCGCCGGTCATCGGCGTCATCCTGATGGTCGCGATCACGGTGATCCTCGCGGCCGTCATCGCATCGTTCGTTATCGGCCTCGGTGACGACAATCAGACGACCAAGCCCTCGACGACGTTCGAGTTCGACTACGATAGTGGGAATGACGAGCTGACGATCTCGGTCACTGGTGGGAAAGACCTCGATGCAGATCAGGTCGAGATCACCGGGAATGCCGGGAGTAGCGGAGAAATGACTGGTAGTGGTACCATATCGGATCTGCAGAAGTGGTGGGAATATAGTAGCGCAGATGCAGGTGAGACCGGAACGATTAGCGCAGGCAGTTCGATCACGCTGACGGTCGGCGCCGACTACGATATCTCCGTCATCTGGAACGATCCCGACACGGAGAACTCGTTCACGATGAACAGCGACACCGGCCCCGAGGCCTGATCGGTTTCACTTCTCCATTTTTCGACGCGGTATCAATCGTCGTCCAGTTGCAAGTCGTCCGCGTCGAGATCGCCCGAGAGGTAGTCACGGCCACGATCCGTGATCCGATATAGACCGTCACCGACCTTTTCCACGAGTTCCGCCTCTTTCAGTTTTTTAATACGACGACTAACGTAGTGTCTTGAGTAGTCAGTGTTTTCAGCCAATATCCGCGGAGAGAGGGTTAAACCGCTGTCCTCCAGGGTTTCGAGGATTCGATCGTCTGCCTGAGTCATCCACGAAACCCTCGGGCGTCGCATACCGTGCGGTGATGTGGCGGTTCCATAGTTTCGTCGGTGGATCTCCGATCAGATAACGTTTGCATACTTGTAGGTCAACGTACGGTGTGGTTTTAAGTGAGATGGTGTCAATTGGGTGAATACGAGCGACCAGTCGACTGGCGGGTGCAGTCGTCACGCGAGAAAGAGTCGGCAGCCGACGCCCCTACTCGCCGGCCTGGGTGGTCGCTTGGGAGCGACACATGACCACGGTACGACCATTCGGACTTAAGCGAGGTCGACCAGCACCCGGTTTCACTTTCACCGGCGAAATAGCCGATTTTCGGGGGACGGGGCGGGGAGAGTTTTACTTTCACTTCCACCGCGCGTCCGAGAATCGATTTATTACACCCATCGGTCGTCGGTCCCGAGTGGACATGGCAGACGACGAGAGCGACGCGGTGGACCTGACGGATCGACACGACCGGTGGCGGTGGACCTGCCCGCGACAGCACACCGACTGGGAGCCGACGAATCACCACTTCTGGTGTGCGAGTTGCGCTCGCGCCGGTCCCGAGACCGAGGGACGCTTCGACGCGTTGCACGACCGCGTGACCGGCGACGAGCTGGCGCGCGAGGACGTGCGACTGGTCACGGAGGCCGGTCCCTACGACCGCGATCTTGACCGGGAGGGGGCGGCGTGAGCGCCGCCGCGCCCCCCGCCCCGGATGCGGGGTGGGGAGCGGTCGAACCCTGTGAGGCGTGCCGGTCCGCGCCGGCCGAGGAGTTGACCGCCGCGGGGTTCCTGTGCGGCGAGTGCGCGCGAAAATTCGGGCGCGACGGCCGGAGGGGTCCGGTGTGAGCGGGCGTCTCCCGGAGCGGCCGCCCGAGGTCGCGACCTGTTCGGGATGCGGCTACCCCGCCGACGCCTGCGAGTGCGCGAGTCTGTTCGGCGAGCCGGATATGGGGGTCGCCCCGCGTCGACGCGACGACGAGAGCCTGCCGTGGTGTCCCGAGTGCGACGTGATCGCGAACCCGACCGAGGACGGCGAGTGTGGCGAGTGCGGCGAACCTGTCGTCTTCCGCCGGGGTGAGCCATGAGCGCGCCGGAACACCAGGCCGTCGACGGCGGTTTCACCTGTCCTGACTGCGGAACGACCCGAGAGACGCCTCTCGGTATCTCTCGACACCGCGCGCTGTGCCGGCGCACGTCTCAGGACACGGAGGGCGAGCATGGCGAGTGATTTCGTCGTCGACGACGAGCGGCCGGTCGTCAGCTACGGCCCGACCCACCCGGCCGACACCCGCGGCGAGTGGGTGCTCGCGGTGACCTGCGAGTCCGAGCGCGTCGAGATCGTGCTCGACGAGCGAGCGATGTACGACCTCTGGATCGAGGTCCGGGGTGTCCCCTGGCCCGAGCGGGCTGACCGTGGCGAGCACGACCGGCTGGTCCGCCAGGTGGTCCACGCCGCGAACGGTGCCGACGACGAGATGCTCCGCGACGCGCTCGAAGCCCTGGGGGTGCGACAGTGACCGACCCCGACGACCGCTTTCGGACGACGATCGAGTGCGTGCAGGAAAACGGCGCGTGGAAGGCCACCGAACCGGCCGGTGACCAGGACGTGATCGGTCGCGGCGAGAACCCGCGCGAGGCCGTGGTTCACTACGTGGAGGCGTTAGAGTGAACGGCGATTTGGATCCGCTGACGCCTGCCGAGGGCGTCGACCGGTTCCTCTCCCATCGCGAGCCGAGCGTCCGCAAGAGCACGCTCCAGAACGCCCGTACGCGGTTGAACTACTTTCTGGAGTGGTGCAGCGAGGCCGAGATCGAGGACTTGAACGATCTGTCGGGTCGTGACATGGCGGAGTTCGTCGCCTGGCGACGCGGCGATATCAAGCCGATCACGCTCCAGAAGCAACTTTCGACGATCCGGCAGGCCTGCCGGTGGTGGGCGGACATCGACGCCGTGGAGGACGGCCTCGCGGAGACGGTCCACTCGCCCGAGCTGCCGGACGGTGCCGAGAGCCGAGACGTCCATCTCGATCCGGGTCGCGCCGAGCGAGCGCTGACCTACTACGAGACCCACCGGTACGCGAGTCGCGACCACGCGCTCATCGCGTTGATGTGGCGGACGGGCCTTCGGCGCGGGGCGATCCGCTCGCTCGACGTTGACGATCTCCTGGCCGAGGGCCACGCCGTCAGCGTCGAGCATCGGATCGACCAGGGGACGAAACTCAAGAACGGCGAGGCCGGCGAGCGTTGGGTCTACCTGGGGCCGCAGTGGTTTCAGATTCTCGACGACTACGTGTCGAACCCGGACCGACCGACGGGAACTGACGAGTACGGCCGCGAACCGCTGTTTACCGCGAAGGGCGGCGGTCGGCCGCAGCCTCAGACGATCTACAAGTGGGTGATGCGAGCGCTGCACCCCTGTAGTTACGGCGAGTGCCCGCACGACCGGACGCCCGAGACCTGCGACGCTCGGAGTCGGAACAGCAACGTCGCGGACTGCCCGTCGTCGCGGTCACCCCACGCCGTGCGCCGCGGCGCGATCACGCACCACCTGCACCAAGACACCCCACCGGAGACGGTGAGCGAGCGGATGGACGTGTCGCTCGACGTCCTTTACCAGCACTATGACGCCCGCACCGAGCGCGAGAAGATGGATGTGCGGGTCAACCACCTACCGGAGTGATACCATGAACGGAGAAAACCACCCGACGCGAGTCGAATTGTGTAAAACCTGCCCCGCGAGTCCATCCCGCTTTCTCGTCTTCGCGAACTATTCAGAGAATTGGTTATAGGCGCGCTCTGAGTTATGTTTTCGTCTTGACTACTTCTGAAAATATACTGGTTTTCGATCGAGGGAATTCGAACGTTCCCACTCCGGGATCCGAGACGCAGGAACTGTCGTCGGTACAGGTTCTCGTCGACCCACCCACACCACGCTGGAAAATCCACCGCGCCGGACTGGTCGGCGATGTTTCGAAGCGTTCCGATGCTGATGCTGTCGTGCATCGGCACACTTATGACGCGAATATCGTCGTCGTTCGTTGGATGCTCGTATCGGAGTTTGACGTGACTTCCGGTTCGGTCGACGATGTGGAACCGGTTCTTCGTGAGCACCTTCACGACCTCTCGGCCGGAGAACTCAGTGCGCATCCGACGTCACTGCATGAACTCCGGGAGTTCGTCGTTTTCCTCGCGCGCCGTCTCGGCCTCTTCAGGTTCGATTCCGAGTTCTCGGAGAGCTTCCCGTTCCTCTTCGGGCGTGTCGATGGATTCCCCTTCACCGCGGTGGAGTGCGAGGGCCTCGTCGAGCATCTCCAGGGCGTGTGAGCGGGTCTCGCCTTGCGTGGTGACGCCCGTCTCGACATCAGTGATAACCCACCAGTCACCCTCGCGCCACATCCGGATCTCGTCCTCGTGTTCGAGATCACTGTCGCGAGTCGAACTCGCCATGTGGTGGTAGTAATTCCGACGCCCAGATAAACCTCGCCGGTCGCCACGCGACTCCGGATCGGCGGGGTGAATCCGATCCGTTCCGAACGCCACACATATCTAATCCTCCGCGAGACTGTTCATATCTTTCTTCAAGGACAGACTGAACAACGTAGGCACATCTTGAGCTGAGCTATCGGCAAAACGTAATCTCGGATTTATAGGGGTATCCTCTCTGTACTCGGACAGCATCCGTACGGGTGCAGACACGACATGAATCCGAAACAGCTCTTCACGGACGACGACGCGGTGTCGCCGGTCATCGGGGTTATCCTGATGGTCGCGATCACGGTCATCCTGGCCGCCGTCATCGCCTCGTTCGTCATCGGCCTCGGTGACGACAATCAGACGACCAAGCCCTCGACGACGTTCGAGTTCGATTATGACAATGGTGACGACCACCTGACTATCTCGGTCGGCAACGGGAAGAACCTCGAAGCAGAGCAGGTGGAACTGACTGGTGATGCAGATAATAGTGGAAGCACAGATATGAAAGCATGGAGTGATTATAGTACTTCAAGCGGTGACGGGACTGTCAGTAAGAGTGGCTCAACTGACACGCTGAGCGCAGGGAGTTCGCTCACGATTGAGGCCAACCCTGGGTACGACATTTCCGTTGTCTGGAACGACCCGGACAGCGACAATTCGTACACGATGAACAGCGACACCGGACCCGACGCCTGATCGTCGGTTTCACTTCTCCGATTTTTTGCCGTGACACGACTTCGACCGAGAGCCGTGCGTGTCGTGCAGTCAGGCCGCCGGTTGCTCGGCGCGGGCGGCTTCGTGTGCTTGTGCGGCGGCGACCACGGCCTCGATCCGGGTCTGTAGCTCGGCCGGGTCGAGGAGGGTCCCCCGTTCGCTGTGCGATGCCATCCCCGCCTTGAAGCTCCGCCTGTCCGCGAGTTTGCTCTCGAGGCCCGACGTGACCATCGATCCGAGAGGCCCGTCCATCTCGTCCGGGAGGGCGGCCATGATGGCGTTCGTCGGGTCGCCGACGACGACGGCGCCCGGACCTCCCGGCCTGTCGAACGCGTTCCGGACGCGCCGGGTGAGTACCTGCTTGCCGTACGCCGCGGACGCATCGCCGATGAGGTAGTGTTCACCGTCGAGATCCTGCTGGCGGAGCTGGTCGGGGACGTCGTCGACGACCTGGCCGACCTCACCCCACCCGATGATGTAGCCGCTTTCCTCAGGGTCGCGCAGTTCAGCCTCGACGACGGTGTAGGTCACGCTGTTGCTCCCGCCTTCGCCGCTGCTCCCCTTTCGCACCTTGTACGTGAACGCGCGAACGCGGCGGCCGTCGACTGTCCCGGCGAGGGCGGGTTTTCCGAACAGCGACCCCTCCTCTGGGCTGAGTCCCGCCGCCCGGCCCATCTTCTTCCAGGACCTCGCCGAGAGACGGCCGATGAGGAACGTGCCACCGAGTACCGACGCGACGGCACCGCCGAACGCGCCGGGGGCACCGTACGGCACGTCGGCCAGCGCGACGTACGGTTCGGCCTTGCCCGAGACGACGAGGACGACTGCTGCCATCGACGCCAGCCACCAGACCATGATCGAGAACTGATAGAGCGAGTGTTTCCGTACCATGTACCGAACTCCCTGCCTGTTTCTCCGGTACCCGGATAAACCCCGTCTCCAAATGATTAGTGACTCCGCCAGGCGGCGTCCCGGCGGGGTGGCGCCATGCCTGGGCGCTGTCTCGCTGGGTTGGTGTCTCTCGGCATCTCCTGTGGTGGGGGTTCCGGGAACGGGGCGCCGATGCGCTACTGGGTGGCGGCCGACCCTTCGGCGTCGGGCGCCGGGACCGAACTGTCGGTCTCGTCGTCGCCGTGGCGGCGCCGGAAGCCGCGATAGAGAACCCAGAGGAGCGCGCCGAACCCGAGCAGGAAGACGGCGAATTCGATCACCCATCCGACGACCGGGATCCGGGAGAGGGTGGCGACACCGACGACACCGACGACGAGGGCGGCCCAGCGGCTGTCGATGTCGACGTGCGAGAGCGCCCACGACCCGACGGCGTACTCGCCGAGCGGGATCGAGACGAAAACCGCCAGTCCCCAGGCCATGAAGCCGAGGACCGTGAGCGGGATGCCGACGATGGTGATGGCGATTAGGACGAGCGCGATGGGGACGCCGATCAGGCCGACAAGACCGACGCCGCCGGCGCGCAGCGGGTTGGTGCTGACCTCGCCGGCGAGCTCGGACGTGAACCGCGGGAAGGCGGCGAGCAGAATGGCGCCGAGGAGGAGCGTCACGAGCGCCCAGTAGATGCCGAAGACGACGTTGAGCGGGCCGGGGTCGGGCAGGGAGAAGCCGCCGAAGCCGACCTCCGGTGAGAGCCCGCGGACGGCAGTGACCTCGCCGCCGACAGTGGCACCGTCCTCGCGAGCGAAGTCGGCGTTCCGGCTGTATCGCAGGTCGCCGGCGATGACCGCAGTGGCGGTGAGACGGAGGTTGTCGACGCCGGCCTCGACGCTCCCGTTGACTGTGCCGGCCATACGGAAGTCACCGGCGGCGAGGCGAACGTCGCCGTCGATCACGGCGCTCTCGCCGATGGAGACCGACCCGGCGGAGGCTTCGAGCGAGCCGTCGACGGTGCCGAGGACGGTGACGCTTCCGGCGGTCGCCTGGACGTCGCCGGTGACGTGACCACTCTGTTCGATCACGACCGACCCGGAGAGGGCCTGGAGGTCGCCGTCGACGGTCCCGCGAACGACGACGGTCCCACCGAGGGTCTGGATGCCGTCGACAGTTTCTCCCTCGTCGACGACGACGCTGCCGCCGGCGCGAGTCTCCTGTGCCGCGACGACGCCGGTGGCGCTCGCGACGAGCGCGACAGCGACGAGCACGGCGATAGCCGCCCGGCGATACCTCGACCCGTGAGTGGTTGTCGGCATGCGCGTAGCCACTCGTGCGATCTGTGTTAACTATACGTCGGCTTCCGGTCGTAGCCGGGCGTTACTCCGATTTGAAACGGCCACCGTCGGGGAGGGGACTGCGGACGCGGTCAGAGGTCGGCGTCGTCGAAGCGCCGGTATCCGAGCACGAGCGGGACGACGAGCCAGAACGCGAGGAAGCCGAATCCGATCTCCGGTGTCGCGTAAAAGGCGTCGAAGTCGTCCGCGCCGACGCCGGTTCCAACCGAGTCCGCGATGTCCGGCAACAACGCGATCAGGGACGCGCTGTAGGCCGACGACGGCGGGACCTGCGTGACGAGGAAGAACCAGTCGGGTGCCTCCCCCGAAAACGAGAAGCCGTTGGCGACGTAGAAGACCCCGAGCGTGACGGCGTCCCAGAGGAGTTCGAACACGAGGAAAAAGCCGATGGCTAGCGTCGTCGCGCGGGAAGTCGATCCCGTCGTCGCGGAAATCGAGACGACGATACCGACGAACGCAAGGGTGAAAAGCAGCGTCATCAGCAGGAAGACCAGCACGGGGAGGATCTCGATGTCGCCAATGAGGACGAACCCGAGACCGAACCCAATGAGCAGACCCACCGCGAGTGCAACCGTGAGAACGGCCGCTCGTCCAAGTACCTTCCCGACGAAGACGTCGCGGCGGGTGTGTGGCAACGCGAGCAGGAGTTTGATGCTACCGATCTCGCGCTCGCCGGCGATCGCTTTGTAACAGATGACGATGGCGGTGAGCGAGACGAACAGGGTGACGATCCCGCTCGTGAAGAAGATCAACCCGCCGACTGTGGCGGTGTCGGTCCCGGTGCCGACGACCTGGCTCGGGAACTCGGCGTAGGCGTAGGACAGCAACGACGAGAGGAGCACGAACACGACCAGGAGCGCCCACAGCGCCCGCGACTGGGCGGCGTCCCGGAAGTCCTTCTTCGCGACGGCGACGACGCTCATGTCTCGGCCTCCTGTTCCTCGGTCGTGTACCGGACGAACAGGTCCTCGAGCGAGAACTCGTCGACGGAGAAATCACCAACCTCGACGCCGGCGTCGTCGAGAGCGTTGAGCACGTCGAACTTCGAGCCGCCGCTCATCGTCACTCGCAAAGTGTCCCCTTCGAGGGTGACGTTCTGGACGTTCTCGTGCATGCGGACCATCTCGATGTCGTCGTCGCCGACGTTTGCGACGGAAATCTCGAGGGTCGTGGACGTGTCCGTCGAATCCCGCAGCCCTTCGATGGAGTCGACGGCGACGAGCTGGCCCCTGTTGATGATCGCGACGCGGTCACAGACTGCCTCGACCTGCTCCATGATATGACTGGAGAAGAAGACGGTCGTCCCGCGGTCGTTCTCGGCCTGGATGATCTCGCGCATCTCCCGGGCGCCGTTCGGGTCCAGGCCGGTCGAGGGCTCGTCAAGGACGAGCAGGTCGGGGTCGCCGACCAGTGCCATCGCGAGGACGAGTCGCTGGCGCATCCCCTTCGAGTAGCCGCCGGCCTTCCGGTCGGCCGCCTCGAGGATCTGGGTCCGCTCCATGATCGCTTCGATGTCTGCGTTGACCTCCTTCGACTCGGCGACGAACTGCATGTGCTGGCGTCCGGTCAAGCGGTCGTAGACGTGATACGCGTCCGGAAGCACGCCGATGCGCCGGCGCACCGCCAGACTCTCCCGCTGGGCGTCGTAGCCCAGCACGGTCGCCGTACCGTCGGTCGGCCGCACGAAATCCAGCAGGATGTCGATCGTCGTCGACTTCCCCGCGCCGTTCGGTCCCAGGAAGCCGAATATCTCGCCTTCCTCGACCGTGAGATCCAGACCGTCGACCGCGAGCACGTCGCCGAACTGTTTCGTGAGTCCGTCGAGTTCTATCGCTGGCATGTTTGTCACGCTCTCCTGTCCGCGGTTCCAGCGGCTACCGGAAGAGTATACACCCCAGTAGTATCCACCGCATATCATAAATATATTTATCTTTTTGCGAAGTGTCACCCTACTCGTCGGGCGCGAGGACAGTACACCCGACGACTGTGGCTGCGAGTGGCCGGCGGTCGGCGGTTCGGCGGCGCGACACACACCGGTACGTTGCGGAACGCCGGTGACGGACACCGGTCCCCGACCGACATTTAAGTACGTCACGCGAGCAGACCGGTCATGGCGACGGAACAGTGGTCGTCGCGGGCGGGGTTCCTGCTCGCGACGGTCGGTGCGGCGGTCGGCCTTGGCAACATCTGGCGGTTCTCGGCGGTCGTCGGCACCAACGGCGGCGGTGCGTATCTCGTCCCGTACCTGATCGCCGCCTTCGCCTGTGCGGTTCCGCTGCTCGTTCTCGAACTCTCGGTCGGTCGGACGCTTCGGACCGATGTCGTCTCCGCGTTTCGGTCGGTTTCTCCGGCCTACACCGCCTTCGGCTGGATCGTCGTCGGGGGCGTCCTCCTCGTCCTGAGTTACTATCTCGTCCTGACGGGGTGGGTGCTGGGATTTCTCCTCTCGTGGCTCGCCGGCGCGGAACCGACGTTCGCGGCCTTCACCGACGGCTGGCTCCCCGTGGGCCTGTTCGTCGTCGCGACGGCGCTGGCCGGCGGCGTCGTCTCGCTGGGTGTCCGCGGCGGCATCGAGCGGATGGCGAAAGTCGTGATGCCGACCGTCTTCGCCGTCCTCGTGGCGCTGGCCGTCTACGCGGTGACCCTCTCGGAGTGGGACCGCGCGGTCTCCTTTCTCTTCACGCCCGACTTCGCCGTCCTCGGCGATCCGGCGGTCTGGAGCGCGGCGTTCGGACAGGTGTTTTTCTCGCTGTCGGTCGGGCAGGGGATCATGCTCACCTACGGGAGTTACGTCGACGGAGGGACCGACCTGCGCGAGTCGGCACTGCTCATCACCGTCGCGGACGTCGGGGCGGCGCTCGTCGCGGGACTGGTCATCTTCCCCGTCGTGTTCAGTTTCGGGCTCGAACCGACGCTCGGGACCGAACTCGCCTTCACGACGCTCCCGGCGGCGTTCGCGACGATGTCGTTCGGTCGCATCGTTGCCGTCGCCTTCTTCGGCCTGCTCTTTTTTGCTGCGCTGAGCTCCGCGATCGCCCTGCTGGAGGTCGGTGTCGCCGCCGCGACCACCACGACGCGACTCGACCGCTCGCGTGCGACGCTTGCACTCACCGCCGGCGTCTTCGTCCTCGGAGTGCCCTCGGCGCTCAGCTACAGCCCCGCGGAGCTGGCCGTCGCCGGCCGACCCGTGCTCGACGTGGTCGACGAGTCCGTGGGGACGTTCGCGCTGCCGATATCGGCGTTTCTCATCGTCGCCGTCTTTCTGTGGGCGACGGATCTCGACGTCGTTCGCACGGACCTGGGACCGTTCGTCCCGCTGGCGAAATACCTCACGCCGGCGGTGCTGGTCGTCGTCACCGGCGCGAAGGGACTGGGCGTCGCGCGACCCGCCTGGCGGCACCTCCTCGATGGCGGGCGGCCCGGGCTCGCAGACGCCCTCGCGGCCGTCGCCGCGCTCTTGCTGTTCGGGGCAGTCGGCTGGCTCCTCCGCGACCGGCTGCCACAGTCCCGGCGCCGACGGTGAGTCCGTCGCGCGGTGCGGTCCAGCAGCGCCAGCGGACAACACCAGCTCCGGCGGACAACACCAGCGCCAGCGGACAACACCAGCGCCGGCGGACAACACCAGCGCCGGCGGACAACACACATTACGGAGGCGTGAGACGATTCGAACGTGTCGGACGAAACGAGTGGTCGGCCACACGCCGAGGACGCGGCGGCCGTGCTGGAGCGCGAGGGATCGGAGAGCGCGGGGCTCTCCGAGAGTGAGGCCAAACGGCGACGAGTCGAGCACGGGGACAACGAGATCGCGCGCGGGGGCGGGCGGACGCCGCTTTCGATCTTCGTCGCGCAGTTCGACAGCGTTCTCATCTGGGTGCTCGTGGCCGCGGCCGCGCTCTCGGTCTGGGCCGGCCACGCCGTCGACGCCGTCCTCATTGCCGTCATCGTCGTCGCCAACGGCGTCTTCGGCTTCGTCCAGGACTATCGCGCCGAACGGAGCCTCGAATCGCTACGGGAGCTGACCGCGCCGACCGCGCGGGTCCGCCGGGACGGCGAGACGGTCGAGCGCGAGGCCACCCAACTGGTCCCCGGCGACATCGTCGAACTCGCGGGCGGCGATGTGGTCCCGGCCGACGGGCGGATGATCGACTCCACTTCGCTCGAAGTCGACGAGGCCGCGCTGACCGGCGAGAGCGCCCCCGTCTCGAAGGAGGTCGAGCCGGTCGATACGGACGCGCCGCTGGCCGAACGATCGTCGATGGTCTACAAGGGGACGAACGTGACCCGCGGACGCGGGGCATTCGTCGTCACGGCGACGGGCAACGACACCGAGGTCGGTGCCATCGCCACCGAACTCGCGGCGACCGAGACCACGGAGACGCCGCTTCAGCGTGAACTCGACCGCCTCGGACGCACTCTCGGACTCGGCGTCGTCGCCCTCGCGGCGCTGGTCGTCCCGCTGCTCCTCTTTCAGGGGGCGGAACTCGTCCAGACCGGACTCACAGCCGTCTCGCTGGCCGTCGCGGCGGTCCCCGAGGGGCTGCCGGCGGTCGTGACGCTGACGCTCGCGCTGGGCGTGCGGCGCATGGCCGACGAGAACGCGCTCGTCCGCCGGCTGCCCGCCGTGGAGGCGCTGGGCTCGGTCGACGTGATCTGTACGGACAAGACGGGGACGCTCACCGAGGGGCGGATGCGCGCCCGCGCCGCGTGGGTCGACGACCGCGTCGTGGACCTGACCGAGGACGGCAACTCCGACAGCGGCGCGGACGCCGACGGCGACCGAGTCGCCGAGCGCGTCGAGACGCTGTTTCGCGCGGCCGCGCTCTGCAACGACGCGACCGCCGAGGAGGGCGACCCGACCGAGTGCGCGCTCGTCGCCGGTGCCGAAAAATGGGGGGTCGATGTCGAGCGGTTGCGCGCGGACGAGCCCCGGACGGATGAGGTCCCCTTCTCCTCCGAACGCAAGTGGATGGGCACCGTCCACGACGGACGGGCCTACGTCAAGGGCGCACCCGAGGTCGTCCTCGGGATGTCCGCGCGGGTACTGACCGACGAGGGCGCGGTCGAACTCGACGACGCGGACAGAGAGCGGATCCGCACACGGACCCGCTCGTTCGCGGACGACGCCCTCCGGGTGCTGGCCGTCGCCTACACCGACGACGCGGACGCGAATGCGTCGGCCGAGGACCTCGGTTCGGAGTTGACGTTCGTCGGGCTCGTGGGGCTGATCGACCCGGCGCGCGAGGAAGTGGCCGACGCCATCACGGCGACCGAGCGGGCCGGTATCGACGTGAAGATGGTGACAGGGGACAACGTCCGCACCGCCGCCGCCATCGCGAAATCGCTCGGGTTCGGCGACGGCAGCCAGGGTCTCACGGTCATGGAGGGCAAAGAGGTCGACCGCCTCGACGACGACGAACTCCGCGAGCGCGTCGAGGCGGTGGACGTGTTCGCGCGCACCTCGCCGGAACACAAGGTCCGTATCCTGCGCGCGCTTCAGGACCGCGGACACGTCGTCGCGATGACCGGCGACGGCGTCAACGACGCGCCGGCGCTGAAAAACGCGGATATCGGGGTCGCGATGGGGCTTCGCGGGACGGACGTGGCCAAACAGGCCAGCGACGTGGTCCTGCTCGACGACAACTACGCGACCATCTCCCGGGCGGTCCGGCGCGGGCGAGCCATCTTCGACAACGTCTGGAAGTTCGTCGCCTACCTGCTCTCGGCTAACGTCGCCGAAGTCGCCATCGTCTTGATCGCCTCTCTCTACGGCTATCTCGTCCTCCCGGCGGTTCAGTTGCTGTGGATCAACCTGCTGACCGACGGGCTGCCGGCGCTGGCGCTCGGTGCCGACCCCGAGAGCGGTGACGTGATGGACCGTCCGCCGAGAGACCCCGGCCGGGGGATCGTGGGCCGACCGATGCTCGCGTTGATCGGCGGCACGGGAGCCGTGACGACGGCCGTGATGCTCGGCCTGCTGGTCGTCGCGCTCGACGGCGCCGCCGCGGTGACGCCGTACGCGATGACGATGGTGTTTACCGGGTTCGTCCTGCTGGAGTTCGTGAAGCTGTATGTGATCCGGTGGCTGCGCGAGACGCCGACGCGCTCGAACCGCTGGCTCGCGGGCGCGGTCGGCGTCTCGCTCGCGCTCCAGCTGGCCGTCCTCTACACGCCGCTGCGCGAGTACTTCGGCACCGTTGCGCTCGATGCGGGCGACTGGGGTCTGCTGGCGGCGGTCGTGGCGCTCTGTCTCCCGGCCTATCTCGTCGTCGCGGTCGGCGTTCGTCGGCTCGATCCGACGTGAGCGCCGCGGCGCGCTGTCGTACGCTCGTGTCGTCCGACCGCACGCTTATTGTGTCGACCGACCAAGTGGTCGTATGAGTCCCGACAGTCCGGTCGCGATGGACGCTGAAGGGCGCGACGAGTTCCTGGGGAACGGGGGAACTGGCGTGCTGTCGCTGTCGACGACAGGCGAGGGGCCACCCCACTCGGTGCCGGTCTCGTACGGCTACGACGCGACCGACGAAACGTTCTACTTCAGGCTCGCGGTCGGGCCCGATAGCGAGAAAGGCGACCTGGCCGACCGCGCGGTAACCTTCGTGACATACGGTCCCGGGCGTGACGAGCGCGGACACGGCAAGGCCGACGAGCGCGGACACGGCAAGGCCGACGAGCGCGGACACAACGGGGCCGACGAGCGCGGACACGGCGAGGCCGACGAGCGCTGGAACAGCGTCGTCGCACAGGGCCGTCTGGAGGGCGTCGACGAGGCGGATGTGGCCGCGGCGTCGCTGGCGGGGTTCGAGCGCGTCGACATTCCGCTGGTCGATGTCTTCGACGAGACGGTCCGCGCGACGACCTTCGAGTTCTACCGACTCTCCCCGGAGAATCTGACCGGGCGAAAAGAGGTCCGTCGGAGCGGTTAGCGGCTGGAACGCGCGGTGAACCGGGGAGGATGTCAACCTGGCAGGAAGACGTTGATGAGGGCGACGACCAACCCCGCAAGCCCCATCCGGGCGGCCGAGACGTACCAGCGCTGGCCGGAGATCGACCCCATATACGCGCCGAAGGCGCTCAGGACGCCGACACCGAGGGCGACGGCGACAACGGCGGCCTCGTCCATCGTCAGGAGCGACCCCTCGACGAGGAAGGGGAGGAGGGGAACGACGATGCCGATGAGCGGGCCGAGGCCACTCATTGCTGCGTGGAAGGCGCGCGCGCCCTGTTGCTCGCGCTGGATACGCGTGTCGTTCAGGTCGGTGAGCATCGCCCGTTCCAGCCGTCGGATCTCGGCGCGTGTCTCCGCGCGCTCTATCTCCCAGACGCTCCAGACTGCCGAAGTGCCGAGACCGACGGCCGCACCGAGACCGATCTTGATCACGGTGGCGCCGTCGGGGACGCCCGAGAGGACCGCGCCAACGATGATGCCGATGCTGGTGAGCGTCCCGTCGAAGCCGTTGGAGACGAAGTACCGCCGGGAGATGGCACGGACGTCCTCGTCGGCTAGCAGACGCCCGAGGAGGGCGCGGAGCGAGGTCACGCGTCCTGCAGGGTCGGGCGGTCCTCGACGACGCAGTCGCCACAGGCCACCTGGTCGACCGAGTGGATCGTCGCGCCGAGTTCTTCGACGCGCGCCTCGACCGGGTCGTACTCGACGGCTTCGCCCTCGAAGGTGAGTTTGACGTTCTGGACCTCCTGGTCGAGTTCGATCAGCGTCGCGTTCACGCCGTCGACGCTCTCTATTTCGGAGACGCGGCGGGTGAACTCGACTAGCGGCGGATCGTGTGGCTTCAACACGTCGATGACGAGTCGGCGAACGGCTGTCATACCGTGCTCTGCGAGCGCGTCCGTTGTAAAAGCGCGTCCCGGTCGGCACTGTCTCCCCGGGACGGGTCACTCGCCGCGTCCGGGGGAGCGTTCCGCTGGACGGACGCGCCGCGACGGCCGTTTTCACGCCAATATCATACGAAATATGGTACGATTGACCTGGAGTGCGTGAGTGAGGCCCCATGGGGACAGTGCCAGCCGGATCGCGGCGAATATAAAAATATTTTATATATTCTATTGGACGTGGGACGAGCGGCCGACCCGTCCAGCGAGCTCCGGGTGACCTGCAGTCGAAACCCCCGATCCCTTCTACTGTAGATCCAGCCGCTTGCTTGCAGTTGTGACCGGTTCCGGACTACTTTCACTACGGTCTGGCGACGTTTATAACCGTCTAGGGACTCTAGTGGGAACGCACGGTTACACCCGAGAGGAATCCCTGTAGCGGCGCGACCAGTCACAATAGGGACAACTGATTCGAGCGACAGATACCCGCAAACCAAAGCATTATCTGGGACCGATGCGAACAAGAGTTCCGTTACAAATGATAGGAATGAGGCCACGAGAACGAGCACGCGGTACAGCCGACGCGGACGGGGTGGCGGCGGATGAGTAACGTCGATCTCGCCGCCGACGACCTCGTCCTTCCGATCAAGCGCACCGAGGGGGACACGCTGGAGGAGCGCCTGACCGGAAACGCGTATCACAACATCCTGCCGGCGCGCTATCTCCGCAAGGACGCCGACGGGGAACTGATCGAGGACCAGGAGGACCTGTTCGAGCGCGTCGCGAAGAACATCGCGCTGGCCGAGGCAGTGTTCGAGGCCGAGAAACGCGACGTCGAGGTAACGGTCACGCCGGACCAGCTCAAGCCCGACCACCCGCGGCGGGACGAACTCGCCGAGGAGGTGTTCGGGACGGGCACGACGGCCGACGACGAGGCCGAGACCACCCTCGACCAGTACAACGTCAACAAGTTCGCCTACGAGACCGTCGTCCCCGAACTCCCCGACGGGGTTCGAACCCACGTCGAGGAGCAAGCCGCGGAGTTCCAGCAGGGGATGGAAGACCTCTCTTTCATGCCGAACTCACCGACGCTGATGAACGCGGGCGACGAACTCCAGCAGCTCTCGGCGTGTTTCGTCGACTCGCCCGAGGACGACATCGACGACATCCACCAGACCGCCAAGGAGGCCGCGCAGGTCTTCCAGTCCGGCGGCGGCATGGGATATGCCTTCTGGCGCCTGCGCCCGTACGGGGACGCCGTCGGGTCGACCGGCGGTATCGCCAGCGGCCCCATCACGTTCATGCGCACGTTCGACCAGATGTGCGAGACCATCGCGCAGGGCGGCGCCCGCCGGGGAGCCCAGATGGGCGTCATGCGCGTCTCCCATCCCGACGTCATCCAGTTCCTCCACGCCAAGAACAAGGACGTCTCGCTGGCACACACCCTGCGCCTGAACGACCCCGACGACTTCACGCACAACTCCTTCGCCGACGCGCTGGACGAGGCCCGCGAACTCATCGACGAGGACGGGAAGGTACCCAAACATCTCCGCAACGCCGTCGAGGGCCACCTCTCGAATTTCAACATCTCCGTCGGGATCACCGACCGCTTCATGGACGCGGTGAAAAACGACGAGGAGTACACGTTCACGAACCCGCGCACGGGCGAGCCTCACATCGCCACCGCCGAGACGAAAGAACTGTACGACATGTTCGACCTCGGCGACCACGTCGAAGTCGGCGAAGTGCTCTCGGTGCCGGCGACCGAACTCTGGGACCACATCATCGAGGGTGCCCACGAGAACGGCGAACCCGGGATCATCTATCTCGAACGAGTGAACAAGGAACACTCCTTCGACGTCGAGGAACACCCCGACCACCGCATCCTCGCGACTAACCCCTGCGGGGAGCAGCCCCTGGAGGAGTACGAGGCCTGTAATCTCGGTCACATCAATCTCTCGACGCTCGCGGCACGGGACGCGCCGGACTGGCGCGTCTGGTACGACGACCACGGCGACGAGTACGCCTCCCTCGAGGACGCCGTCGACGCGTTCCTCGCCGAGGCCATCGACTGGGCGGAGTTCGACGACCGCATCGAGATGGGGACTCGCTTCCTCGAGAACGTCGTCACGATGTCCGATTTCCCGGTCGAGGAGATCGAACAGAAGGTCCGCGAGATGCGCAAGATCGGACTGGGCGTCATGGGTCTGGCCCAGCTATACATCCAGCTCGGCATGAAGTACGGCGACGACGTCTCCAACGAGGTCGCTCGCCAGCTGATGCGTCACATCAATCACGGGTCCAAGCAGGCCAGTCACGACCTCGCGACCGACCGAGGTACTTTCGCCGAGTGGGACAACTCGAAGTTCGCCGACCCCACCGCGTACGCCGACTGGTTCGAGAAACAGACCGGTCTCGACGCCGAGGAGTGGGCGGACGGGTTCGCGATCCGCAACCACAACACGACGACCATCGCGCCGACCGGAACGACCTCGATGGTCGGGAACACGACCGGCGGCTGTGAGCCCATCTACAACGTCGCCTACTACAAGAACGTCTCCGACGACGTGCAGGGCGACGAGATGCTCGTCGAGTTCGACGACTACTTCCTCCGCGTTCTGGAGGAAAACGATCTCGACATCGAGGCTGTCAAGGAGGAAGCCCAGGCCCAGATGGCCGAAAACGAGTTCGACGGCGTCGACGGTCTCACGACGGTGCCCGACGCGGTCGGGGAACTGTTCGTCACGACCGGGTCGCTCTCCGCGAAACAGCACGCGAGCGTGCAGGTCGCCTGCCAGGAGGGCGTCGACTCCGCCATCTCGAAAACGGTGAACGCGCCCAACGATTCGACGGTCGCGGACGCCAAGGAGGTCTTCGAGTACATCTACGAGCACGGCGGCAAGGGCGTCACCTACTACCGCGACGGCACCCGCTCGAAGCAGGTGCTGACGACCCGTGCCCAGAACGCCGAGTTCGCGGACATGGACGCCGAGGAGGTCGTCGACCAGATCGAGGAGATCTTCGGCGGCATGGACGAGTTCCTCGAGGAGGAGGCGGTCCAGGCGGCGCTGGACGAGCAGGTCGAGGAACTGCTCGCGGCGGCCGACGGCGAGCAGTCGGTCTACGCGGAGAAGAAACCGCGGCCGGACCAGCTCCACGGCGTCACCCAGCGCATCGAGACGGGCTACGGCAAGCTCTACGTCACCATCAACGAGGACCCCAACACGGGCGAACCGTTCGAGCTCTTTGCCAACACCGGCCACTCCGGCGGGTTCACCAACTCCTTCACCGACGCGCTGGCCAAGACCATCTCGGTCGCGCTACGTTCGGGCGTCGACCCCTACGAAATCGTCGACAAGCTCCAGGGCATCCGTTCGCCGAAGGTCGCCTGGGACAAAGGCGAGCAGATCAACTCCATCCCCGACGCCTTCGGGACCGCCCTGCGGCGCTATCTCGACGACGAGATCGACAAGAACTATCCCCAGCAGCGGACGCTGGAGGAGACTGCCGACGACGTCGACGAGGACGGCGTCGAACGCGGTGCGGTCGCCGAACCCGAGACCGACGGCGGTGCCGTCTCCGCCGGTGCGTCGAGCGCGAGCGGTCAGCGGGGCGCGAACGGCGGCGCTGACGGGCAGACGGGCGCGGCCGATGACGCCCAGCAGGACCTCATCGACGCGGGTGAGAACCCCGAGTGTCCCGAGTGTGGGTCGCTGTCGCTGTACTACTCGGAGGGGTGCAAGACCTGCGAGTCCTGCGGCTGGTCCGAGTGCTGACCTGACAGGATGGCGGACGCCACGCCCGCACTCGCGCGCGGCGTTCGCTGGCTCGTCAGGACTCGCGTCACGCTCGCGTTCTGTCTGCTTCTCTGTTCCGTCTACGCCGTCGAGTTGTATCTCTGGACGACCGGCCAGTTCGACGCGTTCGACACGCTGTTCGTCGCCCGACAGCGCCCCTCGGTCGGGTGGCTCCTCGCGCCGCTCGCACACTCGCCGGTACAGCACACGCACCTCCTCGGCAATCTCGCACAACTGCTTGTCTTCGGCGCCATCGCGGAGCGGCGCCTGCGGGACGAGGCGTACCTCGGGCTGATCGCCGCCAGCGGCGTCGCCTCCATCGGCGCGCAGGTCACCACCTACGTGGTGGCGGGCGACCCGCCCGGCGTCGGAACGCTCGGGGCCAGTGGCATCGCGTTCGCGCTGACGGCGCTGGTCGTCGTCGACAGTCTCCGCTACCAGGAGATCACCGACCGCTGGCACGGCGAGACGACGTGGTTTTTCACGCTCTTCGGCGGCCTCCTGTCGGGGCAAGCGCTCCTCGAAGTGGTCTTCGGCGTTCCCGGCGTTGGTGTGGTCGGTCACTTCGTCGGCGTCGTCGTCGGCGCGAGTTTCGCACTCGTCAGGTCCCGGACCGAAGTCCTGCGGTCGGGCGGGGTGACCGGGTCACGCGGTCCCCAGCGTCCCGATCGACGGCGGCGGTCGTGAGCACGCGGCCGCGGCTACCGCATCGTCACGTAGGTCAGAAAGAGGAGCGCGACGAACTGGAGCGAGCGGAGGACGAGCACGGACTGCTGGGCGCCCGCGCTCCCGACGTAGAGCATCTCCATGCTGAAGAAGTAGTAGACGGCGACGAGGTTCTCCAGCAGCATGACGGCCGCGAACGCGAGCAGGCCGAGCGTGAGGTTCGACCCGAAGGTGCGGTAGTTCTTGAGCCAGACGGCGCCGAGCGCGAGCAGGAGTAACGCGTTCAGCGCCGCGAGCGTGGTCGCGACGGTCAGCCAGGGTGCCATGTTCATGTGTCTTCTCCGTGTGCTCTCAGTCCATCTGCTCGGTGATCGTCTCGAAGACGTCCCGGTGGTGTTCGAAGCGGTCGGTGAGGAAGTACATCGCGCCGTAGTCGTCGCCGCCGCGCTCGACGACGTCGTGGTCGAGGAGGACGTCGAGGTGGTGGCGGACGGTGTTGTAATCGACGTCGAGTTCCTCGGCCAGGCGGTTGGCGTTCCGTGGGCGCTCGTCCACCAGTCGGATGATGCGAGCGCGGTTCTCCCCGCCGCGCGTGCCGGCGAGCAGGTACCACAGTGCCTTTTCCATCGACGCTCGTGCGTTCGTGTCTCGGCCGCGTCGTTTATGCGTGCTGGTTCCTGGAGCGTTCGACCGTTCGGCGCTCTCGCCGCCGCTTGGCCGTTCGGCGCTCTCGCTGTTCGACCGTTCGGTGCTCTCGCCGTCGTTCGACTGCTCGGCGTTCTCTCCGCCGCCGCTCGACCCTTCGGCGTACGCTCCACTGGGCGCCTCGCTCATAGCGACCCGGGATCGATCGACTGGCTCACCCACCCGGTCGCGCCGCTGGGAACCGGCCCGGTCTCCTCGCGGGTCTGGCGTTGCCCCGTCCCGTCGACGGCCCGGACCACGACCTCGTGAGTTTCACCGGGCGAGTCGTACTCGTATCGCCACTGGCGCCAGGCGTCCCGCGCGTACTCGGGCGAGTCGTCGACGGCCGGTCCCGTCGCGCCCGGGAGCCGTTCGGTTACCGTCGCCTCGGACCAGGTGGCCCCGCCGTCGGTCGACACCTCTACTCGCTCGACCCCGCGAGTACCGGCGTAGGCGTGGCCGCCGACGGCGAGTCGTCCCTCGGCCACCCGCTCGTGGCCGTGGAGTTTGGCGACCGTGTTCACCGGGCCGGTTCCCTGCCAGCCTTTCTTCTCCCAGTACCCCGTCCGCTCCCGGGAGAGCAGTTCGATCTCGGTGAGCCACTTGACGTTGACCTCGCCCCAGTGACCGGGGACCAGCGCGCGGACGGGCGCGCCGTGGGCGCGGGGGAGCGGGTCGCCGTTCATCCCGAGCGCGAGCAGTCCCGACTCCAGGGCTTCGAGCGGGAACTCCTCGTAGAAGTCGTCTTTCGCCCGGAGCATCACGCACTCGCAGTCGGAGGTCGGGCCCGCTCGCTCGAGGAGCGGTCCGACGGGGACGCCGCTCCAGAGCGCGGTGTCGGTCTTGTGGCCGTTGCGCCCTTCGCCGACACAGCGCAGGGTGACAAACCGGTGTTCGTGGTCCATTGCCCGGAGGTCCGCATACGAGAGGTCGAGTTCCTGTTCGACCTCGCCGGTGACCGACAGCGACCAGTCGGCGGCGTCGGGCGTGGGATCGATGGTGTTGATGTCGACGTTGTAAAAGCCCTCGCTGACCAGCGGGTCCACGTCACCGACCGGGTCCGAGCGCTCGTCCGCGGTCGAGAGCAGGTCGTCGACGTCGTAGCTCGGCGCGTCGACGTCGCCGTAGACGTCCTGATTGACGCCCATTACGTTCGTCGGTGACCGCTCCTCGCCGAGCGCGAACCCGATGGTGCTCGCGCCCGCGGCGGCGCCGACGCCCGCGAGGACGCGGCGGCGCCCGTTCGGGTCGGTCTCGCCGACGACCCGTCCGCCGGTCCGCGAGAGGTCGGTGGCGGCGACGACCGCGCCGACGGCGGCCGCGGCACCGAGCGACGCCACGTACTCGTTCGTCAGCGCCGCGGTCGCGACCCAGACCGTGACGGCTGACCCGATGAGAGGAACGAGGCGGCTGTCAAGCTGGCGGCCGATCCCGACCGAGAGGCCGACAAGAAGCGCGTACAGCACGACGACGATGGCCGCGGCAGTCGCGAAGTTCAGTTGCTGTCCGAGGCTGCCCAGCGTCGTGATCGCGAACGTGACGACGGCGCCGGGCATGTACAGCGAGAGCGTGCGTTCGACCGGCGAGACGACGAACGCGGTGGTGAACCCGACGGCGCCGTACGAGCCGAGAAGTCCGGCGACGCCGGCCGCCAGCGAGACGGCGAGCGTCCCGAGTCCCGGCGGGTAGCGGTCCGCGAGGGGTGTGTCGGCCATGTCCAGTGCTGGGGAGAGGATCCGTATAGGCGTTGTTCGAAAACCCGTCGGAGTCTCTCTAGATTTCGTCCCACGTCGGCGCCGACTCGTCGCTGCCCCGGTCAGTGTTTTCTCACCGACCCCACTCGCACCGGTCGCGTGGAAAGACTGAAGCGGGACGCGCCGCTGTCACGGGTATGGACCGGCAGTGCGACCTCGGGGGCGCAGATGTGGACGGACCGGGTGGTCGTCCGTGTCCGGTCTGCGAGCGACCGATGACCCACCGCCACTGCAAGTACGTCTGTCCCGAACACGGCGTCGTCTACGACTGTTCGGACACCTTTTACTGACCGATTCGCGGCCGAGCACGGTCGGCGCGACCGGAAACGTTACTGCTCGATGCCGGAGACGGCGTCGTCGCTGAACCGGCGGTACACCGGCCCGGCGAGGAGGAGCGCGGACACCGAGGTTGCGCCGGCGAACAGCGCGAGGCTGTGGCCGAGGCCGTGGACCGAGAGGGTGTGCATCGACGCGCCGGCGATCACCTCCGCGGCGATCCACGGCGATTCGCCGACGAGCGTCCCGAGCAGGTACGCGCTCAGTGACACCTCCGAGAGCCCGGCGGTCGTCGAGACGGCGTCGGCCGGGAGCGGCGAGAGTCGGGCCGCGACGACGCCGCGGAACTCGCCGACGGTCGCCACGTAGCGCTCGCCGGACCGACTGGCGAACCCGATGACGCCGTCGTCGGTCCGGAGGTACCGCGCGACGAGGAACGGGATGGTGTTCGAGACGACCGTCCCCGCGATGGCGACCGGGATGCCGTACTCGACGCCGAGGACGTACCCGACGGTGATCGAGAGGGCGCTGATCGGCCACATCAGGAACGGCCGCGCGAGATAGAGGACGGACAACACGCCGAGGAAGACGAACGGGCGGGCCGACAGGCCGGCGACCCACTCGAGAACCGCCCCGGGGGAGAAGACGAGCGACACTCCGACGAGGACCGCCGCGAGCGCCCCGAGGCTCGCGACCTGTCGTTTCGTCGCTCGACTGACTGTCATCGAACGATGCTGCGGTCGGCGCTCGCACAAGTCTTGTGGTCCGCTCACCCGGGTCAGCTCACCATCGGATGTGCTGTTCGGCACCGTCCCAGGAACACTTAATCCGGCGCCGCCCGGAGGTTGGGACGTGACCGACCGCGTGGAACTCGGCGTCGAGTTGCTCGCCCACCTCGAACACGAGGCGCTATCGCTGGCCGACGCCGTCGACCGGGTCGAGACGGTCACGACGGACCCGGCAGTGACTCGGGAAATCCTCGAGACGGCCGAACGGCGCGGCGTCATCGACCGCGACGGCGAGACGGTCGTCCCGACGACGAGCGATTATCTCAGCTTCGAGGGCGGAGACGTCGTCTCGCGCGAGGGGGAGTTCACCTGCAAGCGCTGTAACGCCGGGCTCTCGACCGGCTACTTCGTGCAGTTCGACGCCGGCGAACACGGCCCGTTCGGGTCGTCGTGCATCCGAAAAGTGACCGGCCGCGAGGAAGCGTAAGCCCGCCGCGAGGAAGCGGGAACTCCGTTGCGAAGCAGCCGAAGATTCGGCCGCTCGGCCCGGATCAGCGCTCGTCTTCGTGCTGTCTGACCAGTTGCTTTATCGCCCGGTGCTGGCGCCGGAGGAGTTCGTTCTGACGTTCCACCGCTTCCGTCAGGTCGTCGAGGCGCTCGGCGACCGCCTCGAACTCCTCGCGGGTGACGGCGTCACCTGTTGCACCATCTCGGGACGCGTCGGGGGCTTCCCGCGCGCCTCCTTCGCCCGCGCTTGCCTCCCGCGACGGACTCCCTCTCTGCGCGCCTGCCTCCCGCGACGCACTCGCTCCGGTCCCGGTTTCCTCCCTCGGTTCGCTTCCGGCCGCGGCGGACGCTCGTCCGCCCTCGCTCATCTCCGTCCCGGTTGCCGGCGCTTCCGCGTCGGCAGTCGTCTCTCCGCCGGTCGTCGTCTCCGCGCCAGTCGTCTCTCCGCCGGCAGTCGTCTCTCCGCCGGTCGTCGTCTCCGCGCCAGTCGTCTCTCCGCCAGTCGCCGCCTCCGCGGATGACGTGCCCGACGCGGCCGCCGACGTATCCTCCGATTCGGTCCCCGAAACGGACCGGTCGTCGGCGCCCGTGCTCGCGGGCGAGCCACCGGCGAGCGGGTCGTCGGCGTCGACAGATTCGGTCAGGCCCTCGTCATCGTCCTCGTCGCTGACCAGCGGGTCGAAGTCGTCCCCGAACTCGAAGTCGCCGGTGGCGTCGTTCGGTTCGGTCCCGGCCTCGACCGCGGCGGTGTCGGCGCTCTCGTCGATGACGCGGTTGAGGTCTTCCAGGGTGTCGACCTCGTAGTACTCGAACAGGGCCTTCTCGAGAGTCTGGCGGACGACCGGTGCGGTGTCGTTGGGCACCTTGATCCGCTGTGGTCGGCCGTCGACGGCGAGGGTGATACTCGTCGCGACGCTGGCGCGCTCGAACTCCAGCCCGGTCACGTCCTCGAAGTCGTACACCTCGAAGTCCTCGTTCCAGACCGGTTCGCCGATGTGCTTGATGAGCCGTCCCTCGGCGACGATGACGGTGAGCTCGCTAAAGCGGTAAACGCCGAGGATCGACTCGCGGGGCTCGATGACCTCCTCGAGACGGAGCACGCCCTCGAGGAGCAACTCGAGGACCTTCTCGCCGCGCTTGGCGGGGACGGTAAAGGAGTCGGTCCCGTCGATGTACTGGAGCGTGAACTTGGTCTTGCGCCGGCTCTCGGAGACCGCGAGTTGCTCGACATCGTGGGGGAACTCCGAGACCTGCTCGTCGCTCAGCAGGCCGTCGCCCCGATACACCAGCGTCCGGGTCGGCGTGAGACAGACGGCGTCCTCGTCGCCGAGCGAGACGCCCGCCTGGATCTCCTCGCCGTCGAGCGCCTGCTGGACGAGGTCCGGGATGTCCATGCCAGAGATGTGCCGGTCCGTGAGCATAAAACCGCGGGTGCGCCCGTCGCCCCGTTCACACGCCTGAGAATCGGACCGGAGAGGCGTAGCGCCGCGGACCGCACCACGGCGGTGCGTGACCGGGTCGCACCCACCGCGGGAGATGAGAACCTTTTAGGCTACAACCCAAGTACGACTGACTGCGCCCGGGTGGCTTAGCTGGACATAGCGCCGCACTCATAGGGTTTGACCGCGCGGCAGCCGGCATGCGCCCACGAGGCCCGTCAGCCTCGGACCTGGGACATGCGGAGATCGAGGGTTCGGAGCCCTCCCCGGGCATTTTCCGTCGTCGCGAACCTCGTGTGAGCGACTGCTTCGAAACTGTCTTCGTGAGACGTGACTCCGCGTCGCTCGATACGATCTGGCGTCGGCGAAAATATGCGGCCGTCTGGCGTCGGCGAAAATATGCGGCCGTCTGGCGTCGGCGAAAATATGCGGCCGTCAGGCGTCGCCGGGGAGCTCCGCGAACAGTGTCTCGAAGTCCTCGGCCTCGCTGAGGTCGTCGACGGCCTGGTCAGCCTCTTGCCGGAGCTCCTGGACCTCCGAGTCGAGCTGTTCGTACTCCTCGTGTTCCTGGAGTTCCACGTAATCTTTCTCGGCCTCGAGCGTGGCCTTCTTCGAGGCCTTCGCGAAGAAGTCCTGCATCTGCTCGTCGTACGTCTCCCGCGTGCGCATCCGTTCGGCGGCGTCCCGCAGGTCGTCGAGCATCACCGGCTTGGTGAGGTAGTCGTCGAACGGCATGTCGACGATGTCGAAGTCGGGGTCGACGGCGGTCACCATCACGACGCGACAGTCGAGTTCCCGGTCACGTAACTCCCCGAGGACATCGTCGCCGGTCATCTTCGGCATCTGCCGGTCGAGAAAGACCACGTCGAGCGCTTCGTCCGCCTTCTCCAGGGCCTCGTGTGGGCCGTAGGCTGTGCGGACCTCGTACTCCTCCTCCAGCCACGTCGAGTAGAGGTCGGCGATGTCTTGCTCGTCGTCCACCACTAGGACTGTCGCCCCGTCGGAGTTGCTGTTCGGCGTAGTCATCGTGTACCCAGTGAGTCAGCCGTCACCAGTTAGACGGAAATCGAACCGAATGGAACATAAATCCACCCGGTTGATTATCACTGTTGAAAATCGGCCAAGTGTATCGGCGGTCTCAGCGGCCCTCGCGGGCGAACGCGTTCTCTCCAGGGCCGACGGTGGGACTTTATTCGCCGCGGACTAGGTCGACGACGATGGTCCCACCGTCCGACGATCCGCGGTCGATTTCGGTGATCGCGGTCACTGCCAACGACGTCATCGCGGCGCTCGAGGCCCGTCGACAGCGCAGTCGGCCAGTCGTGTTGCGGGTGACGCCCCCGTTCAGCGGGCGAATGCGCGCCCGACTCCACGTGGCCGAGAGCGAACCGTCCACTGACGAGGGCGTGCCCGGTTCGACCGACACCGACGCCGAACGCGGACCGCCAGAACCGCTTCATGTCGACCCCAGGGCGTTCGTCGGGTCGGACGCGCCGCCGTACCCGCGGCCGGCCGACACCGGGGACGCGCTCCGGGCCGACTCCGACGCCGACTACACGGTCGACCGTCACCACGACCGCCATCGTGCGGCGGTGGCGTCGTGGCGCGACCGGGTCCGGGACCACTTCGTCGCCGAGACGACTATCGAGACGGACCGAGCCCCCGTCCGTGTCGACGTGGTAGTCCTGGGATGACGAACGTGTCGACATTTCGGCTACTGCTGGGGGATATTTTCTGTTCCGGAGCTCTATTGATCGATCGATATATTCTCTCGAAACTACCGTAGAGTGGCGATTAAAACGTCTCGGACCCTCTCGATCGGTTGTAAAACGTCGGTATCGGTCACACAGCGCGCGTGAAATGTGGTAAAATGACCGGAAGACTCTCGCGGTTATAAGGTACTACCAGTCCAGTGGTGAACTACGAGGTGTCCCCGTATGGCAAGTCGATCGAATGAACTCGGGCTGTCGCTGGAGAACTCGCGCGTCGGACTCCCCGACGTCGACGAGCGAGTTCTCGCACCGATTACCGGTATCGCCTTCTGGTCAGCTATCGCTCTCCCCTTCCTCCATCTCCCCCTGTTGCTGGCGACGGGTCTCTCGGACAGTGCGACTGCGACGGCGTTTCTCGTCTTACTCGCGCTGAACGTCGTCGCACTGCTCATCGGGCATCCCCACTACCGCGAGTGACCTGCTGACGCTGCCTTGCTCACGTTCCCCTGCCGTACGTTCCCCTGCCGGATCTCGACGAGTGACCGGAAAACCGAGCGACCGCTCCGCGATGTGGTCGCAAATCCCCCGTACGTTTAAATTAGTCCATCCCAAAGAGCACGTATGGCCGCATACGGCCGGCCGACGCTTCGGGACCTGTACGACGAGGCACCGACGCCCCACATCGCACATCCGCCCCGGACACACCATCGTGACTTCTACCTCGCGACGGATGGCTCCTACAGACAGGGGAGCACCGCGTCCGGGCAGGGCCGTGACGGCGGGCTCGGTGTCGTGATCGAGACGCGCGACGGGACGCGCGTCACACGTCTATCGGTCCCACACGAGGTGCCCGACAACAACGTCGCCGAGTACCGCGCGCTCCATCTCGGCCTCGACGTCCTCGCCGCGCGCTCGCCGGCGGACGCGCGCGTCGGCGTCCTCATCGACCACGACGACCTGGCGGCGAACGTCAACGCCGCCGTCCTCAACGGTCGCGACCCGCGATTCGAGCCGACCCATCGCGTCCGGGTCCCGCACAACACCGGCCTCCACTGGCGGGGGATCCGGACCCGGCTCCGGGACTTCGACGCGATCCGTGCGGCGCGCATCCCAAGCGGTCACAACCCGGCCCACCCGCTGGCCAACGCGCCCGACGAGTACGAGCACGTCAACGGCGAACCCGACCGGTGTGTTCTCCCGGACTCACCCGCGAGCGCCGGCGACGACCGGTATCCGCCGCCCTCGCGCGCCGACCGTGGCGGCGCTAGCGACTGAGAGGAGGGGGCGGCTACGTCGGCGATCGAGCGGCTGGTCGTGTCATCTCGGACAATAGACCGAGTCCTTTTCACGCTGTTTGTCCTACCATCAGAGGATGGCGTTTTCGCGAGGGGGTCGTCCGCCCGTGTTCGGCGCGCTCGTAATCGTCGGTCTCGCGATGTTCGCCTCGGCGGCTATGGCCGTCTTCGTCTTCGGCGTTGGGGACATCGGCGGGGCCGAGCGCCCGTCGGCCGAGTTCGCGTTCGAGCAGACGAACGCGACGGTCCACGGGGCAAACGACACGACCGCGTCGGTAACGGTCGTCACGGTCACCCACGACGGTGGCGGGACGCTGGCGGGGGAGCACGTCGACGTGCTCGTCGACGGGAAACAGTCCTACGGTGTCCACGGGCGCGTCGACGGCCGTGTGGACGCGGGGACCGGTTTCGCGGGACCACTGTTCGGATCGACGACGCTCGAGCGCGGGGACAGCGCCAGCGTGGTGCTCGCGACGGACGAGAATCTCAGTGCCGATACGGGAGTTCCGGTCGCCACCGGGAACGGAACCGCGCTCTCCCTGTCGACCGCTGGGCTGCGACCGGGCGAGACGATCCGCGTCATCTACGAGGAACGAGGGTCCGAGGAGTCGTTCGTCCTCGGCACCTACACGTTCACGGAGTGACCGGCGCTCGAACTGGCCGGCGCGAGGACTGAGCGAGGGAACACCGGGGCCGAACACGTCGCTCGGGACTGAACGCACCAAAACGGTCGGATAGGATGGGATGTCGCCGCGAGGCGGGGAACGGGAGCGTGTGACCGTGCCGCCCCCGGCATCACTGACTCACGGACGATGACTGATAAAAGGGCGTCAGACTCCGGGCAGACAACCGGCAGACGTGAGCGGGATCTCGACGTGAAACGGCGGTCGACTGGTCGCCAGCTCGTCCGCATCCGCCTGACCGGCGACCGGCACACAACGACCTGCCAACCATACCTTATACACTTTATATTCTCATAATCCCCTTTCTGTATAATATCTCAGGGAAGACTCGGAAAATTACTGGAAGATTCCGAGATATTTTTACCGTGAGTCTATGTTCGTCCATGTATGGCGGAAGTCAACCCGTTCGAAAGTCTGCAAGAACAGATAGACGACGCGGCGGCGTACCTCGACGTGGACGAGGGCCAACTCGACCGTCTCAAGAACCCCGAGCGGATCCTCGAGACGAACCTCTCGGTCGAGATGGACGACGGTTCCATCGAGGTCTTCCGCGCGTTCCGGTCGCAGTTCAACGGCGACCGCGGCCCCTACAAGGGCGGCATCCGGTACCATCCGCAGGTCGACCGGTCCGAGGTGAAAGCGCTGTCGGGCTGGATGGTCTACAAGACGGCGACCGTCGGCATCCCGCTCGGCGGCGGCAAGGGCGGGATCGTCATCGACCCCGACGAGTACTCCGAGAGCGAACTCGAGCGCATCACGCGCGCGTTCGCGAAGGAACTCACGCCGCTCATCGGCGTCGACCGCGACGTGCCCGCGCCGGACGTCAACACCGGCCAGCGCGAGATGAACTGGATCAAAGACACCTACGAGACCATCGAGAACACGACCGAACCCGGCGTCATCACCGGCAAGGACCTCGACAGCGGCGGGAGCGAGGGCCGCGTCGAGGCGACCGGCCGCTCGACCGTGCTGGTCGCCCGCGAGGCCTTCGATTACCTCGACAAGGACCTGGAGGGCGCGACGGTCGCCATCCAGGGCTACGGGAACGCCGGCTGGATCACCGCGAAACTCGTCGACGAGATGGGCGCGACGGTCGTCGCGGTCTCGGACTCCAGCGGCGGGGTCTACAGCGAGGACGGCTTCGACCCGGTCGCCGCGAAAGACCACAAGCGCGAGACCGGAAGCGTCGTCGACTTCCCCGGCGCCGACGAGGAGGTCACTAACGACGAACTGCTGACTCTCGACGTGGACCTGCTCGTCCCCGCGGCCCTCGAGAACGCCATCGACGCGGAGCTGGCCCAAGACGTGCAGGCCGACGTCATCTCCGAGGCCGCCAACGGCCCGATCACGCCCGACGGCGACGACGTGCTCGCGGAGAAAGACGTCCTCGTCGTCCCGGACATCCTCGCCAACGCCGGCGGCGTCACCGTCTCCTACTTCGAGTGGGTACAGAATCGACAGCGCTTCTACTGGGACGAGGAAACCGTCAACGAGCGTCTCGAGGACATCACCGTCGAGCAGTTCTGGAACCTCGTCGACGCCTACGAGGAACACGACCTGCCGAACTTCCGTACCGCCGCCTACGTCGTCGCGATCCAGCGCGTCCTCGACGCCGCCGAACAGGCCGGTACCTGGCCCTGACCGCGACAGGCCGGTACCTGGCCCTGACCGCGATCACTCCGCTCGTATCGCCCGCCACCCCCGTCTTTTCGGTTTATCCCTTCTTCTTCTTTTTGCGCCTGAATACACCTAACTGTCCACTTCCGAGGCGAACACTATCGATAGATTTTACTGTTGGCGCTGTTTGCGTACACCTGATCAGTAGATGCGGCCCGGTGTTCGCGGCGTCGTGAGACACTTGAAGGCCCCTAATATACCTTAGATCGGGTATAACGGTCATATATTCTATCAGGCAAAGCGTTTTATCGGGGTGCCGGATAGGGACAGAAGACATGAGTACGTTCTCTCGCGACGACGGGGATCGGTTGCTCGCGGACCCCACGGACGCGCGGTCGAACTGCGGCGTCGGCGTCGTCATGGACCTGGACGACGACGGCGGTCACTGGGTGGTCTCGGACGGGCTCGAACTCCTGGAGAATCTGGAGCACCGGGGGACGACCGGCGCGGAACAGGGCACGGGTGACGGCGCGGGCGTCATGATCCAGACACCGCACGAACTCTTTGCCGACGAGGTCGACGCGGACCTGACCCCCGGCGAGTACGCCGTCGGGACGTTCTTCCTGCCGAAAGACGACTCCGAGGCACAGGCGGTCCTGAAAGACCTCGTCAAAGAGCAGTTTGCCGCGAAGGGCCTGGACGTGCTCGCGTGGCGCTCGGTTCCGACGAACAACGGTGACCTCGGTGCGACGGCTCTGGAATCCGAACCCGAGATCGTACAGGTGTTCGTCGAATCGGCCGACGGGAAGACCGACGAGGAACTCGGCCGCCGGCTCTACGTCGCTCGCTCGGCGCTGGAGACCCACGTCGAGGAGACCGAGCCGGCGGGCCACGAGCGGTTCTACGTCGTCTCGCTCGACCAGGACATGGTCGTCTACAAGGGGCTGCTCAAGGGCGACCAGGTGGCCGACTACTACCCGGACCTGACCGACGAACGCGTCGAGACGACGTTCACGATGGTCCACGCGCGGTTCTCGACGAACACGCTGGGGGCGTGGCACCTCGCGCATCCGTACCGGCGGATCATCCACAACGGCGAGTTCAACACCATCCAGGGCAACATCAACTGGATGCGCGCCCGCGAGACGGACCTCGAGAGCGAGACCTTCGGGGCGGAGATAGACGAGATCAAGCCGATCATCGACGACCCCGACCAGTCCGACACCGCCAGCGTCGACAACGCGCTGGAACTGCTTCTGAAGGAGGGGCGGGACCTGCCCCACGCGCTCCGGATGCTCATTCCCGAAGCCTGGCGCGGCGAGGCCAACGAAGTCGGCGGCAGCCGCCGGGACTGGTATGACTACCACGCCTCGGTCGTCGAGCCCTGGGACGGGCCGGCCCTCGTCGCCGCGACCGACGGCGAGCGCGTCGGCGCGGTCCTCGACCGCAACGGCCTGCGCCCCTGCCGGTACGATATTCTCGAAGACAACACGCTGGTCATGGCGAGCGAGGCCGGCGCGCTCGACACGGACCCCGCCGAGATATCCGAACGCGGCCGCCTCCAGCCCGGACAACTGTTCCTGGCCGACCCCTCGGAGGGACGCGTCATCCCCGACGACGAGGTGTTCGAGGACCTCACCGACGAGAAGTACGCCGAGTGGGTCGCCGAGGAACAGGCGCAACTCGACGACCTCCTCGCGGACCCGGACAACCTGCCCCGCAGGGACGCCGACCAGCTCCGCGCGCTCCAGGCCCAGTACGGCTACACCTACGACGAAGTCGATCACCTCATCGAACCGATGGCCGAGAAGGGCAAGGACCCGGTCGGCTCGATGGGCGACGACACGCCGCTGTCGGTGCTCTCGCAGTTCAACCGCCCGCTGTTTACCTACTTCAAACAGCTGTTCGCACAGGTGACGAACCCGCCGCTCGACTACATCCGCGAGGAACTGGTGACGTCCCTGGAGTCACGGCTGGGCCACCAGCGGAACCTCCTCGACGAGTCGCCCGAACACGCCCGCCAGCTCGTTCTCGATTCGCCGGTCCTCACCGACCAGGAAACCGATGCGATCCGCGAACTCGACGAGAACGGCATGTCGGCGACGGTCGTCGACATCACCTACGACCCCGACGAATACGACCTCCGCGAGGCCGTCGAAGCGGTCCGCGAGGCAGCCACCGAGGCCGCCACGGACCACGACGTGCTCGTCCTCTCGGACCGCGATGCGGGGTCCGACCGGGTCGCGATCCCCTCCCTGCTCGCGGTCGGCGGTGTCCACCACCACCTCGTCCGCAACGGCCTGCGCAACCACGTCGGCCTCGTCGTCGAGTCCGGCGATCCGCGGACGGTCCATCACGTCGCGACGCTGGTCGGCTACGGCGCGGGCGCCGTCAACCCCTACCTGGCCTATCAGACCATCGAGGACCTCGTCGCCGGGCCGGACGGCGCCGAACTCTCGACGGCCATCGACGCCTACGTGAACGCCCTGGAGGATGGCCTCCTGAAGACGATGTCCAAGATGGGCATCTCCACCGTCGAGAGCTACCAGGGCGCCCAGATCTTCGAGGCCGTCGGTCTCGCCTCGGATTTCGTCGCCGAGTATTTCGAGGGGACGGCCAACCGCACGGAGGGCATCGGCATCGAAGAGATCGAATCCGACCTGCTGGACCGCCACGAGGTCGCCTGGGGCGAGGACCCGGACCTCGAACGCCAGGGCGAGTTCGAGAACCGTTCCGGAGGTATTCACCATCAGTGGAACCCCTCGACGGTCGGGACGGTCCAGCAGGCGGTCCGGACCGGCGACTACGAGAAATACAAGGAGTTCGCCGCCCAGATCAACGACCAGAACGAACAGCTCCAGACCCTGCGCGGCCTGCTCGAGTTCGACTCCGACCGCGATCCGGTCCCCATCGAGGAGGTCGAACCCGTCGAGGAGATCGTCACGCGCTTCGAGACGGCGGCGATGTCCCTGGGGAGCCTCTCGCCGGAGATGCACGAGAACAACGCCATCGCTATGAACAGGTTAGGGGCCCACGCCAACACCGGCGAGGGTGGCGAGCCCCCGGAACGGTTCAGCACGCCCAAGGAGTGCAAGACGAAGCAGGTGGCCTCGGGCCGGTTCGGCGTCACCTCCGAGTATCTCACCGAGGCCGACGAACTCCAGATCAAGATGGCCCAGGGGTCCAAGCCCGGCGAGGGCGGGCACCTCCCCGGCAAGAAGGTCAACGAGATGATCGCACACATTCGGTTCGCGACGCCCGGCGTCGGGCTCATCTCGCCGCCGCCGCTGCACGACATCTACTCCATCGAGGATCTGAAACAGCTCATCCACGATCTGAAGGCGAGCAATCCCGAGGCCGACATCAACGTCAAGCTCGTCGCCGAGGACGGCATCGGGACCATTGCGGCCGGCGTCGCCAAGGCCAACGCCGACAAGGTCCACATCTCGGGCCACGACGGCGGGACCGGCGCCTCCCCGAAGACGAGCATCAAGTCCGCGGGCCTGCCGTGGGAACTCGGCCTCGCGGAGGCCAATCAGATGCTCCGCGCGACCGGCCTGCGCTCGCGTATCGAGGTGACGACCGACGGCGGGATGAAGACCGGCCGCGACGTGGCCGTCGCCACCCTGCTCGGCGCGGAGGGGTACGCCTTCGGCACCGCCTCGCTGGTCACCTCGGGCTGTGTGATGGCCCGGCAGTGCCACGAGAACACCTGCCCGGTCGGCGTCGCCACGCAAAACGAGAAGCTGCGCGACCGGTTCCCGGGCGAGCCCCAGCACGTCATCAACTACATGACCTTCGTCGCGCAGGAACTGCGCGAGATCATGGCCGAACTGGGCTTTACGAGCGTCGAGGAGATGGTCGGCCGCCCCGGCGTCCTCGCCCAGCGGACCGACGTATCCCAGCCCAAGGCGAAGAAACTCGACCTCTCGGGGATCATCGCCGAACCGGCGGGCGACGACGACCGCACGAAGACCCGCGAGCAGACCCACGACATCGACGAGTCGCTGGACTGGGAGCTCATCGACGAGGCCGAACCGGCAATCGAATCGGGCGAACCGGTCGTCGTCTCGACCGAGGTGGACAACGTCGACCGTGCGGTCGGGGCGACGCTCTCGAACGCCATCTCGCAGGCCCACGGCGGTTCGGGCCTGCCCGACGACACGATCACCTGCCGACTCGAAGGCACTGCCGGGCAGAGCTTCGGCGCCTTCCTCCAGGACGGCGTCACGATGGATCTCGTCGGCACCGCCAACGACTACGTCGGCAAAGGGCTCTCGGGCGGGAAACTGATCGTCCGGACGCCCGAGAACGCCAACTACGCCGCCGAGGACAACGTCGTCATCGGCAACGTCGCCCTCTATGGCGCGACCCAGGGCGAGGTGTACGTCAACGGCGTCGCGGGCGAGCGCTTCGGCGTCCGCAACTCCGGGGTCACGGGCGTCGTCGAGGGCGTCGGCGACCACGGCTGTGAGTACATGACCGGCGGCGCCATCGTCGTTCTCGGGGAGACGGGGAAGAACTTCGCGGCCGGGATGTCCGGCGGCGTCGCCTACGTCTACGACCCCGACGGCACCTTCGCGCGCAAGGCCAACACCGGGATGGTCTCCATCGACCCGACGCCCGACGAACTCGACCGGACGATGATCACCCGCCTCGTCGAGAACCACGCCGCCTACACGGATTCGGACCGCGCGGCGGAACTGCTGGCCGACTGGGACGCCGAACTCGACAACTTCACGAAGGTGATGCCCGACGCCTACGCCGAGGTCATCGCCGAACGCGAGCGCGACGACGTGCGCACGGAACTGCCCGACCCGGCTACCGACGCCGGCGGAATCAGCGAACCGTTCCAGGGCCAGGCCGACGACTGAGACGGATCGCTGTCGCGGTTTCTCGGTCCGACCGCACGCAACCGTGCGGTCGGTCCGGAGCGGACCGACAGCAATCCGTATGAGACGGTCGGCTCCTTCCTTCGTCTGACCCCGTACCCGGCCGTTCCCACGGAACTTCCCCTTCGTTCTACATTTAAGTGGGTCGCGAGTAATGGGTCCATCCACGGGAATCCGATGACAGGAGACGCCGCCGACGGGGTGGGGCTGGAGCCGCTGGCCGACCGTATCCGGTACGCGCCGGACCGGGTCGACCCGGACGCGGTCGTCGACGAACTGGCGGCCGCAGAACCCGAGGAGCGAGCGACTATCGCTGCCGCCATCGGGTCGATACCGGCCGAGCGAGCGGGCGCGTTCGCGGACGCGGTCCCGCTGTTCGTCGAGTCGATGGACGCCGACGACGAGGCCGACCGCCACCCGTTCCTCGAGGCGCTTGACCGGATCGCGGCCGCGGATCCGGCGGCGGTCCGCCCGGTCGTCGACCGCCTCGTCACGGATCTCACCGCCTTCAACATCTGGGTCAACCGCGCGGCCGCCGAGGCGCTTCAGCACGTCGTCACCGCCTACCCCGAGGAACTCGCCCGGATCGAGCCCCTGTTCGACCACGAGCAAAAGCGGGTCCAGGCCCGCGCGATGTCGGTGCTGGCGGCGGCGACGGCGCGGGACCCGACGGTCGCGAGCGGCTACCTCGGGACGTGCGTGGCGCAGGTGCGGCGCAACTCGCTCGCCCGCGGGTCGGCCATCGCGGTGCTCGCGCGGGCGGGCTGGCTCGACCCCGCGGCACTCGACCCGGCCGTCGAGCGACTCGTCGCCGTCGTCCGAGACGAGGGCTCCTCGCGCGGGTCCAGCGCCGGATCCGGTCGTGGATCGACCGACGGCGCGAGCGGGCAGTCGACCGCGGCCCGCGGTAGTGCGGCGTCGACCCGCGGCGGGGGAGAATCGTCTCGCGGCCCGACGGGATCCGACGACCAGGCCGAGGGCAGCGGGTCCCGGTCGGGCCGTCGTAGTCGGGTCGGCGGGTCCCGGGGATCGGACCCCGACGAGTCGGAGACGCGCCGGCTGGCGCTGGTTTCGCTGACCCACGTCGCGGGCCACGACCCCGCGGCCGTCCAGTCGGTCGTCCCGCTGTGTGTCGAACTGACGGCGGGCGACGACGAGGGTATCGTCCGGGCAGCGGCGCGACTCCTGGTGACGCTCGCGCTTCAGGATCCGGCGACGGCCGGGAGTCTCGGCGACGTCGTCGAGGGAACGTACTTCGACCGGCGAGCGACCATCGAGGCACTGGCCGACGCGTCGGCCGGCCTCCCCGGCCGCGAACTGCTCTTTGCCTTCGCCCTCGACGACGAGACGCGTTTTCTCCGCTTCGAGGCGTATCGGCAGGTCGCGGGGATCGACGCGTGAGTCCGCATGCGGTCGGGTTTCCCCTCGTCCGCGGCCGATCCGACGGCACGGACCGCGAGTTCACAATACATAAGTCCGTCCCGCCCGCTTTCACTGACATGACCCGCGCCACGCTCGCTGTCGCCGGCGGCGGCGAGACTGGCGTGTCCGTCCGTTCTCCGAAACGCAAGCGGTCCTGAGTGGCTCGCGGCGGGCGTGGCGCCCCCGTCCCGGGCCGGTTCGACGCTCGCACCGACTCCGGACCGACACACGTGACTTCAGAGATTACCAACACATGACAGAATTCGACTTCCGGGGCGTCTATCCCGCGATGTGTACGCCCTTCGACGAAGACGGCAGTATCGACTTCGAAACACTGCGAGCCGATGCCCAGCGCCTCGAGGCGGCGGGTGTCGACGGACTCGTCCCCTGCGGGTCGACCGGCGAGTCGGCCACGCTCTCCCACGACGAGCACGTCGAAGTCGTCGAGGCGGTCATCGACGCCGTCGACGACGTGCCCGTCATCGCCGGCTCGGGTTCGAACAACACCCGCGAGGCGCTCTCGCTCTCCCGGCGCTCGGCCGACGCCGGTGCCGACGCCCTGCTTCTCATCTCGCCGTATTACAACAAGCCCGAACAGCGCGGCTTCGTCGAGCACTACGAGCGGATCGCCGACGACGTCGATCTCCCGCAGATCGTCTACAACGTCCCCTCGCGCACGGGCCAGAACATCGAGCCACGGACCGTCGAACGGCTCGCTGAACATCCGAATATCCAGGGATACAAGGCCGCCAGCGGCGACATGGGACAGATAAGCGAGATAATCGAGCGGACGCGGGAGACGGATCTGGACGTGCTCTCGGGCGACGACGGGATGACGCTGCCGATGCTCTCGGTCGGCGCGACGGGTGCGATCAGCGTCGCCGCGAACGTCGAACCCGAGCGGACCTGCGCGTTGGTCGGTGCGGCGCTGGCGGGCGACTACGAGCGCGCTCGGGCCATCCACCACCGCCTCGGGCCGCTCTTTCGCGAACTGTTCGTCGAGACCAATCCCATTCCCGTCAAGGAGGCGATGCAGATACGCGGCTACGGCCCCGCCCGGATGCGCTCGCCGCTCACGCGCCTCGCCGAGCAGTACCGCGACGACCTGCAGGCGGTGCTCGACGACCTCGAAGCCGAAACCTTCGACTACGAGGACGCGTACGCCAACGTAGAGCGATGAGCACGCAGATCGCGGTCAACGGCGCCGACGGACGGATGGGACGGACGGTCATCGAGACGGCCGCCGGGCGCGACGACGTGACGGTCGTCGTCGGGTTCGACGTGGCCGACGTGGACGAGGTGGCGGGCGTGCCGGTTGTCGACGCGAGCGAGACGGCCGACGCGCTCGCCGACTACGAGCCGAGCGTCGTGGTCGATTTCACCATCCCGAAGTCGACGGTCGCGCTCGCGGAGGCCTGTGCCGACGCCGGCGTCGGTCTCGTCGTCGGGACCACCGGCTTCGACGCCGACCAGATCGAGACCCTCCAGGCCGCCAGCGAGTCCGTCCCGGTGCTGAAGGCGACGAACTTCTCCCGGGGGATCCAGGCCCTCCTGCGGACGGTCCGGGAGGCCGTCGGCGCGCTCTCGACGTACGACCTCGAACTCATGGAGACCCATCACAACGACAAGATCGACGCGCCCTCGGGGACGGCCAAGACTATCCTCGAGACCGTCCAGGAAGAACGGGACGTACACCCGGTCTACGGCCGCGAGGGGCATGCCCCCCGCGACGAGGACGAGATCGCCGTCTTCGCCCGCCGGGCAGGTGACATCCGTGGCGAGCACGAACTCATCCTCGCCGGCAACGACGAGGTCGTTTCGCTCTCGCATCGTGCCGAGGACCGCGCCGTCTTCGCCGCGGGGGCGCTCGACGCCGCCGCCTGGCTCGCTGGCCGGGACCCGGGCTGGTACGACTTCGGTGCTGTTATCGACGCCGAGTGAGTGGGGCCGACCATGACACTCCAGTCCGACATCGACGACCTCTGGGCCCGCAAGCAGGATGGCCTGACCGCGAGTGAGGCGACCGACGAGCATCGTGCGGTCCTCGACGAGTTCCTCGAAGCGCTCGAGGCCGGCGAGGTTCGCGCCGCCGAGAAGGAGGGCGGGGAGTGGGAGGCAAACGAGTGGGTCAAACAGGGTATCCTGCTGAACTTCGGCCTGCGCGAGACCGAGGCCCGCGAGTACGGCGACGTGACCTACCACGACGTGCTCCCGCTGCGGGAGACGGCCGACCTCGCCGAGCGGGGCACCCGAAACACGCCCGACGGGACCGTCATCCGTCGGGGTGCGTACGTCGGCGGCGACGCCATCCTGATGTCGCCCGCGTTCGTCAACATCGGCGCGCACGTCGGCGACGGGACCCTGGTGGACTCCTGTGACACCGTCGGATCGTGTGCCCAGATCGGCGAAAACGTCAAACTCGGCGCGAACACGCTCATCGGCGGCGTCCTCGAACCGGTCGAGGACGCCCCGGTCATCGTCGAGGACGGCGTCTCCCTCGGTGCGGGCTGTCGGGTCACCTCGGGATTCGTCGTCGGCGAGAACTCTATCGTCGGCGAGAACACCCTGCTCACGCCGCGAATTCCCGTTTACGACCTCGTCGAGGAAGAGGTCATCTACGGGCACCTGCCGCCCGAGCGCCGCGCGTTCACCCGCTTCGTCGAATCGAGCGTGAGCGACCACGACCTCATCGACGGCGGCGCGTACAAGCCCGCCGTCGTCGCCACGAGCGTCGAGGAGGAGACGCTCGAGGCGACCGAGCGGGAAGACGCGCTGCGGGAGTAGGCTGAGCATCCGCGCGCCTGCGGCGCGCGGTTCGCGGGACCGAACGAAGTGAGGTCCCGGTTTTTGGTCCACCGTCAGAGCAAGCTCTGACGAGCCTTCGTTCGCTTCGCTCACGAAGACAGCTTTTTCGAGGAGTGGTTTTTCGGGTACCTGAACAGTATCGTCGAAAACGGAGAGACCGATTCGGACCGGGCGGCGCGGGTCGCCGCGCGGTCCCGCGTGCGGACCGTGCCAGGGCGCACGCAGGGGATGGGTGAGCGCACGCAATGGGTGAGCGCACGCAATGGGTGAGCGCACGTCAGAACGGGTCAGGGCGCGCGAAGGGGTGGGGTGGGAGTCGTGTCGGATTCGGGTCCGATCAGGGGTGTCGCCGGCTGCGTTATCGGCCCGCGGGGACGCTGCCGGGCATCGCGTCGGTCGCGTTGCCGGCGTTCTCGCTCGGGCTGTCTTCGTCCGCGGCGTCGCCGTCATCGGGCGTCACGCCGCTGATGGCCTCGCCGAGGGAGCCGTCAAGCGCTCCGTCGAGGTGCTGGCCGATCAGTTCGTGAATCTCGCTCACGAAGTCCGGCACCGCGTCGGGCAGGTCGACGGGCGGGCCCTGGCTACTGTTCGCGTCCGCGGCGTCAGCGGTCGCTGGTGCGGGCGCGTCGCTCGGCGGTCCACGTCGTTCGGCGGACTCGTTGTCGGCGTCGCGCTCGTCGGCGGCCGCTTCGTCGCTGTCGTCGTCCGCGGCGTCGTCCGCCTGGTCGGCGGCGGGGTCGTCGGGCTGGTGGTCGCCGGCCTGCGAGTGTTCGTCGGCCTGTGCGGCGTCGGGCGCGTTGCCCGGCATCGCCATGGCGGCCCCGGTCGTGAACATGAGCAGTGCGACCGCGACCGCAGCGAGTTTGAGTTTCATCGTGGGTGTCTCCACTTGACCCGTCGTCGCTCGATGCCCTTGAAGGGGGGACGCGCTGAAGCCTGATTCTCCCGATTTCGGCCGATTTAATCGATTTCACGCAACTCTTAACGCGGATTAATCCGGATTGAGCGGGGCCTGGCGTCCGGCGGTCGGTCCACCCCGCAATGCTGTCTCGCGCGACACCGTCGTCCGCCCGGTCGGGGTTCGCGGCCGCGATGGCCCGCGCCACCGCAGTTGCTCGCGTGACTTCCGTATTCCAATACCGTCCGACACGCCCGCCAGGCCTTTTTGACGCTCGCTCACGTACGTCGGGTATGGCTACACACGAGGCGAGCGTGGAGGGGGTCGGCGTCGGCGTCGGCGACGACGAAAAGGGGCACCCGGTCGTCCTGCTCAGCGTCCGCGACGAGCTCGTCCCTATCTTCGTCAGCCCGGACCAGGCTCAGTCGATGCAACACGCCCTCGACGGCACGCCCTTCGAGCGCCCGCTCACGCACGACCTGCTCGTCGACATGGTCGCCGAGTTCGGCGCCGCCATCGACCGCATCCGGATCGACGACCTAGCCGACGGTACCTTTTACGCGAAGATCGACACCGAGCAGTACGACGGGGGCGAGCGCACGGACATGGTCTTCGACGCCCGCCCGAGCGACGGCATCGCGCTCGCGCTCCGGGTCGACTGCCCCATCATCGTCTCCGACGAAGTGATCGACGTGGCCGGGCGCGACCCCGACGAACTCGGTGTCGGCGACGTGGGCGATGCTCGCGGCGGCGGGCCCGGGACAGGAACCGGGGGTAGGGGCGATCTCGGCGAGGGTGGATCCGATCTCGGGCTCGGCGAGGACGACCCCGGGTTCGGGGTCGGCGAGGAGGACGACCCCGCATTCCTCGGCGAGGAGGACGATTCGGAGTTCGATTTCGGCGAGGAAGACGACGAGGACGACCCCGACCGCTGAGTCGCGACTTCGATTTTTACCGTTCGGCTTTCATCGCGCGAGTTCGAGCGTCGTCTCGCGCTCCCAGGTGGTCTCGTCGACGACGACGACCGAGCCCTCCCCGAAGACGTAGAGGTAGTCGCCGACGTAGCGCGCTCGGGACACGTCGCCGGTTTCGACCGTCGTCTCGACCGACAGCGACGCGTTCGCGTAGTCGACGACGAGGCCGTCACCGTCGGCGGGGAGGAAAAACACCTCGTGGCGCGGGTCGTGGGTGAACGCGTGGTGTGACTCCGCGACGGCGGACCAGTGGCGGTCGTAGATCTTCGAGTCCGCGATAGTCGGGTTCCGGGGGTCAGAGACGTTGAAAAGCACCGTCTTCACCTGCCCCTCTTCCTCCCCGATTCCGAGGATCAGGTTCTCGCCGACCGGGTGGAGATACCGCGAGACACCCGGTAACTCCTTGACGCCGAGTTCGACCGGGGCGGCGGGGTCCGAGAGGTCGACGACGTGGAAGGGGTCGATCTGCCGGAAGGTGACGAGATAGGCCCGCTCCTCGACGTAGCGGACGGCGTAGATCCGCTGGCCGGGCGCCATATCCTGGACCGCGCCGACGCGGTCGAGCGAGGTGGCGTTCAGCGTGTAGAGGTCGTTCGCACTCTCGGTCCCGACCCCGGAGACGGTCGTCGCGATCCGGAGGGTGCCGTCGTGTTCGTCGAGCGAGAACTGGTTCAGCGGGCGACCGGGAACGCTCCCCTGGTCCGTCACCGAGAGGTCGTCGCCGTCGACGGCGACGCGGACGATCCCGGTCGAGACGTACTCGCGCGAGTGGTTCGCGGCGTAGGCGTCGAGGTCATCGGTCATGGCCGACCTCGTCTCCTCGCGCTCGCCCTCGGGTAGGGAGTCGAACCACCCCTCGATGGTGTGGGTCAGTTCCGCCTCCAGCGCGCGCGGCGAGAGGTCGTAGTCCCTGACCGTGCGAATTCGGTCTTTGACATCGGCGGGGACCGTCTCCGAGGCGAGCACTCCGTCGACCGCCAGTTCGGTGCGGTCCATCGGATCCGTGTAAGTCACGTACAGCGCGTTCGCCGAGGCGTACACCGTCGTCGCGCTTCGCGTGCCGACGAACGCCACCGAGTCCGCGACCGACCCGCTCGCGGGGTCGACCGACAGCGCGGTGTAGGTCGCGTCGACCGGGATCTGTTCGGCCGGGCGGTAGATGTCGTCGCAGTCGACGGCGGTGCCGGCGAGCGGTTCGACCGGGCACTGCGGCGAGTCGTGCAGCGCCGACGACACCACGAGGTAGACCTGCCCGTCCATCGCGCGGGCCGAGACCACCGAGCCGTTCAGTGTGTGCGTCCACGTCCGCTCGGGGTTCTCCGGCGCGCTCACGTCGTAGCCGACGAGCCGGTCGCCCTCGAAGACGACGAGTGCGTCGCCGACGACGAGCATCCGCCCCGAGGCGTTGATACCGGCGATCCGCTCCGGATCGGCGGGCTCGGAGGCGTCGACGACATGGCTCTCACCGCGCCGGCGCTCCTCGGGTATGTGCTCCGCGCTGTCCCGCCGCACCGGCGTCGGTTCCGCGACGTACCGCGGGGACGGCGAGGAGACGTAGAACCGCTGGCCGTCGGATTTCACGATGTCCGGTTCGTCGATGCCCGCCTCCTGGACGTTCGTCGTGCCGACGCGGACGGACGAGCCCTCGTCCGGTGCGTCGCCCGACGCGGCGCTGGTCGGTTCCGCGGCGACCGCGCCGTCACCGCCGGCGTCCACTGCCATCCGTTCCGTCCGGGGCGCCACGCCGAATCCGCCCGCGCCGGCGGACTGGCCCGCCGCGACGTAGCTGGCGAACTCCTCGCCGCCCGTGAACGTTCCGAGCCTGTTTTCGCTGTCGGGGTCGTTCGATTCGGGGTTCGGACCGGCGTCGTCGCCGGCCAGCAGTCCGCCGCCGACGACGGCGGCCAGCGCGCCGGCGCCCACGACGAGCACGGCCACGACGACGATCAGTTTCCTGTCCATATATTCCGATAGCCTGTCGTACATATATCGACGCCGATGACTCAAATAGCCGTTTCAGTGGTCGAGTGGGCGGTTCCGGCGGTGTGGGATTGCGGGGCGTGGGCGGTGCGGGTGCGGTAGCGGTGGCGGGGTGGTAACGTGGCGGGGTGGTAACGTGGCGGGGTGGTAGCAGTGGCGGGGTGGTAACGTGGCGGTTGCGGTGGCCGGGAGCGCGTGCCGGCGCGATTGCGCCGGTCGCGCGTAGCGAGACCTCGCGGTGAAACCGCGAGAACCCGGGGACAGGCAGGCCTGCTACCAGTATCCGCGCCGTAGGCGCGGTTCCCCGCTCGCGCTCTGCGCGAGCGGCTTTTTTGATCCAGCTTTTTCGAGGAGCCTTCCCGTAGCGAGCGGAGTGAGCGAGGAAAGGCGACGACGAAAAAGGTGGCGGGCCGAGAGGCTGGCCTGCTACCAGTATCCGCGCCGTAGGCGCGGTTCACTGCTCGGAGCGACTGCAAGGAGCGGAGAGCAGCAGTTTTTCCCCACGTTTTTGCAACGGGGGGTTCCCGCAGGGAGGCCGAAGGCCGACCGAGGAAACCCCCCGCAGTAAAAAGTGGGTACGAAAGTGGGTTCTAGTCGTCAGCGATGACCCGGTCGGAGTCGTCAGTGACGAGTCGGTCCATCGCGTCGACCATGGCCTCGACGGAGGCGCGGGTGATGTCGGAGTCGCTGGCCGACACCGTGACGGTCTGGTCGCCGCGGGACATTTCGACTTCGACGGTGACGACGGCGTCGGTGCCGCCGGTGATGGCGTCGACGTGGTAGGAGTCGAGTCGCGTGTCGAACGAGTGCGAGAGCGCCGACTGGACGGCGTTGATGGCGGCGTCGACAGGTCCAGAGCCGATCTCGGCCTCGGTGCGTTCCTCGCCATCGACCGCGAGGGTCACCGTCGCCGTGGGTGTGGTGCCGCCGGCGACGGTCGTCAGTTCGATGATTTCGACGCGGCGGTCGCGTTCGCGGCCGGTGACCTCCTCGGCGATAGTCAGCAGGTCGGCGTCGGTCACGCGCTTGCCACGGTCGCCGATCTCTTTGACGCGGCGCACGATATCGGTCAGGTCGTCGTCGTCGACGTCCACGTCGTGTTCGGCGAGTGCGGCTTCGACACCGGCGCGGCCGGCGTGTTTGCCAAGCGCGAGGCGGCGCTCGCGGCCCACCTTCTCGGGCGGGTAGGGCTCGTACATCGCCTCGTCTTTGAGCGTGCCGTCGGTGTGAATGCCCGACTCGTGGGTGAAAGCGTTCTGCCCGACGACAGCCTTGTTCGGCGGGAGCTGGATGCCGGTCGTGTTGGCGACCAGTTTCGCGAGGTCGTACACCTGCGTGAGATCCAGCGTCTCGACGCCGTAGCCGTGGTCCAGCGCGATGGCGACTTCCTCGATGGCGACGTTGCCGGCGCGCTCGCCGATGCCGTTGATGGTGCCGTGGACCACGTCGGCGCCCGCCGCGACGGCGGTCAGGGCGTTCATCACGGCCAGCCCCAGGTCGTCGTGAGTGTGGGCGCTCACGGGGCCGAGTTCCGAGAGCCGCGAGACGGCCTCGACGGCGCCGTCGGGGGTCGCGTGGCCGACGGTGTCGGCCCAGCAGATCCGGTCGGCGCCGGCCGACAGCGCCCCGCCGAGGAGCTGTTCGAGGTAGTTCAGGTCCGCGCGGGAGCCGTCCTCGCCGATGACCTCGACCCAGAGGCCGTGGTCCTTGGCGTATTCGACGAGTTCTTTGGTGTTGCGGACGTTCGCCTCGCGGCTGGTGCCGACTTTCCCCTCGATGTGGCGGTCGCTCGCGGGGACAACGAGGTTGATCCCGTCGACGTCACACTCCAGCGCGAGGTCGATGTCGCGCTCGATGCCCCGGGAGAAACTCGTAACCGTCGCATCGAGGTCGAGTTCGGCGACCCGGGAGATAGTCTCGCGCTCGCCCGGGCCGGTGCAGGCGCTCCCGGCCTCGATGTACCGTATTTCGGTGCGGTCGAGCGAGCGGGCGATGCGGGCCTTCTGGTCGGGCGTGAGCGACACACCCGGGGCTTGCTCGCCGTCGCGCAGCGTCGTGTCGAGAAACTGTACGTCGCCGACGTCAGAGAGGTGAGTCGTCTCGGGATGGTCGCCAAAGAGCGTGGTCCCTTCGCGCTCACCGGAGCCGTCACACATGACGGAGAATTTCCCGGCCAGCCGCCGTGAGGCGACTTCCTCTATCCTCCGTGTCGGTATTGTCCGACATCGTGGCTCATCTTAAGGCCACACGCAGGCTTTAAACTGTTGGATCCGCGTCTGGGTGAGTTTCCGTCGTTCCGGTGACGTCTCCGTCGTTCCGGTGGCTACTGTCAGTCCCGTTCGGATCCGGACTCGGATCCGTCGACCAGCCGAACCTGGTCCCCGGCCGCCACGCCGTCGGCGGCGCCGCCGGCCATCTCGATCACGGTGTCGGCCGCCGCCGAGCCGGTTCCGCGCCACGGGTCGAGCGTGCGGACCTGGACGACCTCCTCGTCCCGGAGCCAGAGCACGTCCAGCGGCGTGCGGACGAACAGCATGTGGATCGACCGCTTCTCGGCGCCGGCGGTGAGGCGGGAGAGCGGCGCGGGCAGTCGCTCGTGTAGGCGTTCGAGCGGACCCGGCTCGAACCGGAAGACGAGCGCGTAGTCGTCGGGGACCGACGCGCGGCCCATGAGTCCCTTCGTCTTCGCGACCAGCGAGTCGGCCGTCTCGACGTTCGTCGCGAGGGTGCGAGTCGTTTTGTCGGCCGATTCGTGGACGAGGCGCATACCGCGCCTGCGGTGCGAGCGGGAAAAAACGTTCCCGTCGACCGGTCAGCGGTGGGTGCTCGGCGTCGCGTCCCGGACGCGGCGGTCAGTCGTCGCCGGGGACGGCAGGTTCGTCCGCGTCGTCGGCTGTGCTCGGCGTGGGGTCCGGTGTGGCGTCACGCTCGCTCTCGTCGGGCAGTCGGAACTCGTCAAGCGCGACCTGGAGGTCGTCGGCGCGGTCGGCTACTGACTGGACGTCGCGCGTGACGGTGGAGACGCTCGCGGTCTGTTGCTGGGCGGCCGCCGCGGCGTTCTCGGCCTCGGCGGTCGTCCGCTCGCTGATGTCGGCAACCTCGTCGACCATGCCGACGACGTCCTGGGTGGTTTCGGCCTGCGTGTCGGTCGCGTCGCTTATCTCCTGGACACTCGCGTTCAGGTCGTCGACGATGTCGACGACATCCTCGAAATCCCCGAGCGCCGCTTCGATGGTTCCGAGGCTGTCGGACACCTGGTCGTCCATCTCCCGGACCGTCGCGGCGGTCCGCTCGGACTCGGTCTGGAGTTCGGCTATCAGTGCCTGAACTTCCTCGGCCGAGTCACGAGTCTCCTCGGCGAGGCCCTTAACCTCGTCCGCGACGACGGCGAACCCGTCGCCCTCGTTGCCGGCGCGCGCGGCCTCGATCGAGGCATTCAGCGCGAGCATGTTCGTCTGCTCGGCGATCTCGTCGATAAACGAGACGATCTCGTCGACCGCTTCGATACGGTCGGCCAGCCCCTCAACCGCCGCAGCGGTCTCGCCGATCCGCTCGTCGAGATCGGTCAGTTCGTCGCCCGCCGCGACCGCCGACTCGCGACCCGACCGCCCCCGCGTCGCCGCGGTCTCGGCAGTTTCGGCGACGGTGTCGGCCGAAGCGGCGATCTCCTCGACGGTCGCCGAGAGGTCGTTCACCTCGTCGGCGACCGTCCGAAGTCGATCGGTCTGGCGTGTCGCACCCTCGGAGATCTCCTGAACCGAGGTCGCGACTTCGTCGCTCGCGCGGTCGATCTCACCCATGCTCGTCGACACGTCAGCGCTGGCGGCCGACACCTCGCCGGCGAAGGCGTCGACATCACCGATGGTCGTCCCGAGCGTCCGCACGAGGTCGTTGTAGTTCTCGCAGAGCTCACGATAGCCGTCGTCGTCCGTGTCACCGACGACGGTGTCGACATCGATCGTCGCCGTCAGGTCACCATCTCCCGCGCGATCTGCGGCGTCGGCGAAGGCGTCGACGAGTCGCTCCAGTCGCTCGGATCGCCGCTCCAGGTCGGTCGTAGTTTCCTCGAGTTCCGCCGTGTATGACCGGAGGCTGTCGGCCATCCGAGACAGGGACTCGCCGAACGTGCCGGGGACCTCCTCGTCCAGCGCGTCCGCGTCGAACTTCTGTCGCGCGAGCGCGTCGGCCTGGTCCGCGACCGTCTCGAGATAGTCCGCCATCGCCACGAACGACGCGGTTAGCCCGCCGACCTCGTCGGCCTGATCGCACGGTTCGACGGCGATGTCCGTCTCGCCGCGAGAGATCTCGCGAGCCCGGGCTTCAAGGCGCACGAGCGGAGTAACGAGGTCGCGGCGGGTGATGAGCACCGTGTTCGCGAACGCGACCGCCGCGACGGCGAACAACCCTCCCGCGAGAGCGAGGCGGGCGGTCCCCGTCGCGACGAAAGGGACCGCCGCCTGTCCGGCTGATATCAAAAACTGAATCGACACTGCCGCGAGGATCTTGCGCTCGATCGACTGGTCGACGCCGAGCGCTTCCATCGACCCCCAGAGCGCCGTCTCGTACCGAGACAAGACGTTCATCGTACCTCTGACTCGTCCCGGCCAGAGTAAAAGGACCACCCCGTTTTCAAGATGTGAGAATGACCGGGGCAACCCTGCGGCGAACGGGTGGATTAAGCCGATCGAGGACGACCACCCGCCCATGGCGAAGACGCCCTCGGGCACCTCGGTCGGGGTCGAGGACCCCTACGCGCACGTCGACCGCTGTGACCACTGCACCGACGAGGGGCGGTGCCGGTTCGCCGTCGAGCAGGGCGACCGCGATCCCGAATTCGCGGACGCGCGCAGTCGCGGGGAGTTTCTCTGTCCGGTGGTGAGCGAGGTGCCCAGCATCTCGGAATCGAGAGCGGGGAGCGGGCCGACCCGCGAGCGGGGTGACCTGTCCGAGGAAGGGCTGACCGGTCCCTGGGAGTGGGCCGACTGCCCGCACTTTCGGTGTCGGAACCGCAACCGCGAGTGCGCCCGCTGTGGACTCGAAAAACAGCGGATGGCCCACGACGACGAACGGCCGCTGCTGGAGGAACACCACCTTTCCTACGCCGACGGGAGCGATGTCGACGAGAGCGATGTCGACGGGAGCGACGGCGACAGCGAACCCCGCCACGAGATCACCGTCTACCTCTGCCGGTGGTGTCACGCGAAGGTCCACGACTCGTGGGCGCGGGTCGACGACGACGCGAGTCCGGACCCAGCGGCCATCGCCGAGCGCGAGGGGCGGCGCTCGCGCGAGCAGGACGAACTCGCCTTCGAGTCGGCGGCCGAGCGGTTCGACACCGACGAGTGATCGGCGTATCGTTTGCCGGTCAGTTCGGGTGTGGAGGTATCGGTGATTTCGTGAGACGCGTTCGTGGAAGTCGCTTCGATACAATATCCGGGCAGTGAGCACTGAAAGCCCTCGACCCGCGACTAGCCTCACGGCTTCGCCGTTCGGCTCCGAGGCCTCCTTCCAGTCGGCCTCGCGTGCCTCACCCTTTCGATCCGCCAGGAGAGCACGCTCTCCTGAGCCTGCGCTCACTTCGTTCACGGCTTCGCCGTTCACTTCCGTGGTTCTCGCGGTGCTCGAACCACGCCCCGTTCGCGCAGACACCAGGCACCGCACAGCACCGCGGACAGTCACACACCTCCCCAACCGACTGCGCTTCTCGGCCTGCGGCCTGCGATGTCTGCTCGCGGGCCGTCGGCCCGCTCGCATGGTCCGAGGGACCGACGATCCCTCGCTACTCATCCACTGTCAGAGCAGAGCTCCGACAAGCCTTCGTTCGCATTGCTCACGGCTTCGCCGTTCGCGACCGTGGTTCTCGCGTTGCTCGAACCACGCGCCGCTCACGAAGACCTCGCGCGACGCCGTCTTGACCGCTCGTCCGAGCTGAACTCGCGGCCGCGGCGGCGCGCGCCACCGCAACTGCTCGGGAGACACACTGTACCGAACCCGTCACCCTAGTCGTGGACCGGGGCTTCGGGTTCGACGTCGGTCGCGTCGCGGCTCTCCTCGACGGCGGTGGTCAGGGAGACGTTGAGCCACGCCATCGAGACGACGCCGCCGACAATTGTCACGGCGTTCTTGACGGCGTGGTCGACGATAGCGGCCCCGAGCGCCGTCGTGGGAGCGATCGACGGTACCAGCGCGACCACGAGCAGGGTAAAGGCACCCTCGTAGAGGCCGATACCGCCCGGGGAGAGGGGGAGCACTTTCGCGAGGTTGCCGACACTGACGGCGAAGAAACTCACCGCGATGAGCGTCGGGAGCGGGGCGGAGACGCCGTCGAACGCGAGGAGGACGAGCAGGGCGGTGACCACGTCCAGCGTCCAGATGGCGAGACTGGAGACGCCGACGCGGACGAACGCCCGGCCGTCGCCGGCGACGGTCTGAATGTCGCCGACGAACCGCTCGATGGTGTCGGCGACGTAATCGGCGTAGGAGTCGGAACTCAACCGCGAGAGGCCGGCCCGGACGTAGTTGGTCTCCGAGCGCGCGCTGAGGACGATGAGGACCACCGCCGCCACGGCCGCCGCGCCGACGGCCGACGCGACGACCAGCGCGGTGCGGCCGCTCTGGGCCTGTTCGCCGCCGATACCCGCCGACCCGGCGAGGGCGGCCTGCAGGTCCGCGGCGTTGCCCGTCGCCACCAGGCCAAGCAGCACCGAGCCCGCGAGGGCGGTGATGGTCAGCAGGTCGAACACGCGCTCGACGGCCAGCGACGCGAACCCGGAGGCGTAGGGGATCGCGCGTCGCGCCTTGACGACGTACGCGCGGACGCCGTCGCCCAGTCGGGCGGGGAAGACGAGGTTCCCGGTCTGGCTGATGAAGATGGCGCCGGTCAGGAAGCCGGTCCGCTCGTGATACCCGATTTCGTCGAGGATGTCGCGGTAGCGCAGGCCACGCAGCGGCCACGAGAGCAGGTAGACGACCGCGGACGCACCGACGAGGACGGGGTCGGCGCCGCCGATGGCGTCGAGCACCTCGCCGGGGTCGAGATACAGCGTCATCAGCGCGAGCGCGACGAAGACGAGCACGAACCCGCCAACGGCGCTCACCCGCCGCGTGATGCGCGGGCTCACGGAGAGTTGCCACCAGGTGCGGAGGATCTGACTCCCCATCCCGAACACGTCGCGCACGAGGTCGACTTTCGTGTCGCCCTTGGGCTCCCAGTCGACGGGGAACTCCCTGATCCGGTAGTCCATTCGCTGGGCGCGCACGAGCAGTTCGGTGTCCCAGAACCAGTGGTCGTCCTGTACGTCGTCGGCCAGCGCCTCGTACGCCTCGCGGGAGACGGCCTTGAACCCGCACTGGTGGTCCTGCAGGTCCGAGCGCAGAAAGAGGCGAACCAGCGTGTTGTACCCGAGACTCGAGACGGCCCGCTTGGGCGGGCGGTCGGCCCGGTTCTCGGGCATCCAGCGCGACCCCGTGGCGAGGTCGTACTCGCCGGAGCGGACGCTCTCGACGAGCTCTTCGAGATGTTTCATGTCCGTCGCCAGGTCGGTGTCGAAGTAGACGAGCGTGTCGCCGGCGGCGCGGTCGAAGGCGAACTCCAGCGCGCCGCCGCGGCCGAGGCGCTCGTCGCTGTGGAGGTGGCGCACCCGTTCGTCGGCATCGGCCATCCGCGAGGCGATCTCGGGCGTGCGGTCCTCGCAGCCGTCCTCGGCGACGATGACCTCGAACGTGCCCGCGGGGAGGAAGTCGGCGAGCGTCGATAGCGTGACCTCGACGGTCCGCTCGATGGTGGCCTCCTCGTTGTACGCGGGGAGGACGACGCTCACCTCGACGTCGCTCATTGGTGGTCCAAGGGGGAGGCGGTCAAAAGTACCTTCTGTTCCGGCCGACGACTGAGCGTGCGCGATGCGTGCCGGCGTGAGCCACCGGCCGACGGATCAGTCGGCGCCCTCGGGCGAGCGCGCGGTGGCGAACCGGCGGAGGTCGACCTCCGCAGTCGGGCGGACGTCCTCGACCGAGTCGTAGGGGCGGTCGACGACGATGTCGCCCGCAGTCGACCGGCCGATACCCGGGATAGCGGTCAGTTCGTTCAGCGACGCCGCGTTGAGATCGAGCGGGTGCGGGACGCCGGTCACCGAGCGGTAGCCGTGGTCGGTGATGGCCACATCGATGGTCGCCCCGAGTTCGCGCTCGCCGGGGATCGCGACCAGAAGCGGGTAGGTGCCGAGTTGCCGGCCGAAGGTCTTGCCGTCCTGGTGGTATTCGAGGTGGACATCCGGGAGCACGGTGCCAGGCGGGGCGACCCGCTGGAGCATCGGATTGTCTATCGTCTCGCGGACCTCCCGCTTGTACTGCTTGAACTGCTGTTTGTGGTCGTGTGCGATTTCGGCGCCCGTCTCGGCCATCTCGGTGCCCTCGAAGGCCATCACCTGCCGGATGTTGATCCGCCGGACCATCAGCCCCTCGTCGAGGAGGTCCTGCAGGAACTGTCTGTTGTGCTCGAAGGTCTCCGTGCGCTCGCCCTTGAGGCCGTGGACGAGGTTGATCCCCGGCAGGAGTTTGGGCAGGCGCGGAGCGGCGTCGGACCCGAAGTTGGGCGCCGCGTCCCTGTCTCCACCGCGCTCGCGGCTCCCGCCACTCGCGCCTTCGGTGGCCCTCGCGTCACTCGGGCCACCCGGGCGCCACCCCGCTTCCTCGTTGACGATCCGGACCGCCTCCAGACACTCCTCGGCGCTGACGAGCAGGTTGTTCTCCTCCCGGACGACCGGGTCCGCCGATTCGAGGCCGAAAGCCGCGGTGTCGCCGGGCGTGTTGTGCTCGGCGATGATCCGGATCCCCTCCCGTGATTTCTCGGGGTAGTCCGTGATCGTCACCGGATTCATATTGTCGAGATGTAACGTTCGCAGGTCCGGGGCGACCTCGCGGATACCCGAATAGAGCGCGCGGAGCGCGTCGGGATTGGGCGCCTCGCCGTCGCCGCCGAAGGCGAGAATGTCGGCCTGCCGGCCCAGTCGGAAGTCCCGAACGCCGTGGTCCGAGAGGGCGTCCACCTCGTCGACGACGGAGTCGGCCGTGCGGAATGCGGGGTCGCCGTAGAGCGGTTCCGTGCAAAAGGAACAGCGGTACGCACAGCCCCGCGACGTTTCGAGTTCGGCGATGAGGTAGTCGGGATGGTTGGGGTGTTGTTCGACGACGAACGCGCCCGCCCGGGCCCAGCGGGCGATCTCCTCGTTGTCGCGCATCCGGTCGCCGAAGCCTTCCAGGCCCTCGCGGACGAGGTCGTGGGCCGCGGCCTCGACGTCGCCCTTGGCGACGAAGTCGTAGTCCAGGTCGTCGCGCTCGGTCTCCTCGGCGCCCTTGTTCTCGTCGCCGACGCCGAAGCGGACCGGTCCCCCCAGCAGGGTCGTCCCGTCGGCGGTCCAGGTGAGTTCGCGCACCTCGTCGGGTTCGGCGGGCGTACCGCCGACGTACTTGCCGGGGACGGTCATCCCGCCGACGTAGATCATGAGATCCGCGTCGGCCACGTCCGCCCACAGCGAGCGGTCGTCGCGGAGCGCGTCGATGGTGTGGTAGGTGATCCGGTCTTCGGGGACGCCGGCGTCGACGAGGGCCCCCGCGGTGTACCGGGGGTACGTCGAGATGTAGGGCGGCACGCCGAAGTGTGCCGGTTCGTCGACGTACCCGTCGACGATGGTCACGTCGAGGGTCGCGGGGTCGGCAGTCATTGGCCCGTCGTAGCCGCTCGACGGGTATAAGCGCCATCGTTTGCTCGCTTCGGGAGGGGGCCGCGACTACCCAGCGTGCGAGGCGATACCAGGTTTTTGCTTGCAGGGACCCCCGCCGGCAAGAAGGAGGTTCCGAAGGCTTTTCGCCCGCAATCACCGAGGGGGAGCCATGGACGAAGACGACGTGCTCGACCTGCTCGGGACCGTCGAGGACCCGGACCTGGGCGACGATAGCGAGGCGCGTCGCGCCTCGGACCACGCGAGCGGGCAGAGTCCGCGAGCGGACATCGTCTCGCTGGGGCTGGTCAACTCGGTCGAACTGACTGACGACGAGGTTCGCGTCTCGCTGGCGCTCGGGGCACCCTATTCCCCGACCGAGACGGACATCGCCGGCAAAGTCAGGGAAGCGCTCTCGGGGCTTGACCGGACGGTCGAACTCGACGCGGCGGTGGACAGCGGCCTCGTCGCGGAGGGGTCGGTCCTCCCGGGCGTGGAGAACGTCATCGCCGTCGCCTCCGGGAAAGGCGGCGTCGGCAAAAGCACCGTCGCGGTCAACCTCGCGGCCGGACTCGCGCAACTGGGCGCGCGCGTCGGCCTGTTCGACGCCGACGTGTACGGCCCGAACGTGCCGCGGATGCTCGACGCCGACGAGCAACCACAGGCCACGCCCGATGAGACGCTCGTCCCGCCCGAGAAGTACGGGATGAAGCTGATGAGCATGGATTTCCTGCTGGGCGAGGACGACCCCGTCATCTGGCGCGGGCCGATGGTCCACAAGGTGTTGACCCAACTGTGGGAGGACGTCGAGTGGGGCGGACTCGACTACATGGTCGTCGACCTGCCGCCGGGGACCGGCGACACGCAGTTGACGCTCCTCCAGAGCGTTCCCGTCACCGGCGCCGTCATCGTCACGACTCCACAGGAGGTGGCCGTCGACGACGCCCGCAAGGGTCTGGAGATGTTCGGCGAGCACGAGACGCCCGTGCTGGGCATCGTCGAGAACATGAGTTCCTTCCGCTGCCCGGACTGCGGGGGCGAACACGGCATCTTCGGCGACGGCGGCGGCGAGACCTTCGCCGAGGAGGTCCAGATGCCGTTCCTCGGGGAGATCCCGCTGGACCCGGCCGTCCGCGAGGGCGGCGACGCCGGCCGACCGATCGTCCTCGACGACGACAGCGAGACCGGCGAGGCCTTCCGAGCGGTCGTCCGCAACACCGCGAACAACCAGGGTATCGTCCACCGCCGGCGCCACGCGGACCTGGTCTGAGTGTGATAGCGCGCAGTCCCGGTCCGAGCAGGCGGTCGCGGCCCGCTCAGTCGTCCGGGACGTTCAGTTCGCTCCGGTCGACGCGGTAGACCTTCACCGCGCCCGGTCCCTGCCCCCACTGCTTTTCGAGGCTCACGCCCGCCATCGAGTCGAAGACGGCCAGGTCCTGTGGCAGGTAGCCGATGTTCTCGTTGGACCCCACGTAGATGTACTCGACGCGGTACTCGTTGAGCAGGTACGCCCGCTGCTGGGCGGACCCGGAGTAGATGGTGTCCACGTCGTCGACGCGCTGGGGGTAGGCGTTCGGGCGGCCGTACCCGCGCTCGTGGGCCCAGCCGGCGAGCGTCGGCACGCCGGTCAGACTCGAGACCGGGTTCGTCCACTGGTACATGTCCGTCCCCGGTGCTTCGACGATGTTCGGTTGCCCGTCGAGCGAGTCGAACCACTGTATCGCGGGTAATTCGTCGGGGTGGTCCCGCTCGATGTAGTGGAAGCCGTCGAGGGTGGGGTTCTCGTGGTGGGAGTTGGGGTTGATGTAGGACTCGCCGGTGAAGTGGTCCGAAAGCGCGACGACGCCGTATATCGACGTCGAGAGGACGATGACGATAGCGAGCACCCGCATCGCGGACTCCCAGTCCCCGCCCGAGAGCGCGAGCGACGGCGAGTGGTTCTCGACGAGCGTGGCCAGCGCCGCGGCGGCCCCGACCGCCCAGAGAACCCACACGTCCGCGTACGTCTTGAACACCGTGTTGAATCGGCCCGGCCCGGCCTGTTCCTTGACGTAAACGAACTCGACGAGGACGACGATGCCGGCACCCGCCACGAACAGGATCGTTTCGTAGCCGAGCGTGTCCCTGAGGCGGGAGCCCGTGTCCGGGGACTCTCCGCTCGATCCGCCGGTCCCGGAACCGTCGTCGGTCCTCACGCCGAGCGCGCCGGCGGCGTCCTCGAGTCTGCCGCCGTCGGGGACGGCGCGGCGCGTGCGGTCCGCCGCCCCCGCCGCGACCCGTTCGAGGGCGTCACTCTGGAGTCGCAAGAGGATCCAGGCGACGAGGATCATCGGACCGAGCAGGGCCAGCGCGGCCGACGAGGCGCCGCTCCAGCCGAGGACGACCGCGACGACCAGCAACACGGCGACCTTGTCAGCGTGGTCGGCGTCAAGGTGCGGGAGCGCGTGGCGAAGCAGGTGTAACGCGAAGACGAGGACGAACACGCCGTGGACCGTCAGCAGGCCGGCCATCGAACTCCGGTCGGGGAAATAGCCGATCGAGCGCCCGCTCGCGGCCACGAGCCAGAACGGGAGCGACCAGACGACGCCGACCGCGACCGTCAGCGCCGCGCCGACCAGCGCCGTCGCGTGCCGGGCGAGTTCCTGCTGCCAGGTCTCTCGACGCGGGACGGCGTCGACGAGACTCCGGGGCAGGAGGGTCACGGGGTCAGTCGGTGCGAGCGCAAGCGCGAGGAAGGTCAGCCCGCCGACCGTCGCGAACGACCAGGTGTTCACGACGGCGAGCAAGCCCGCGAGCGGCGGGACCGCACCGAACACGAGCAAGCGCCGCCGCAACCGCTGTTCGCCCGGCGTGCGGTAGTACTCGAAGAGGACGGCGGCGGCAAGCAGGACGAACGGCGTGCTCATCATGTGGGCGTGCATGTCGCCGTTGAGCCAGGCGAACAGGGGGAACTCGTTTATCGTCCCGGTGATCACCCGGCTCGCCCGCCAGTACCAGAACCCGCCGTCGTGGCCCGGTGCGGTGAGCCAGGAGAGGCTTATCTGGTCCAAAATCTTGAACGGCGTCGCGAGGTTGCTCGCGAACCCGACGAGGAAGCCGCCGAAGACGCTGGCGCGGACCCGCGAGAGGCCGCGGCTTGCGGCGAGCGAACCCGCGAAGCCGTAGGCGGCGGTGACGAGCATCGCGTAGAAGCCAGCGATCGCGAGGTTGTAGGCGAATCGGGGCTCCGTCCCGGTGAGCCGCGTCAGTATCGCGGCGATCAGGTGCCCGCCGTAGTAGTATTTCACCGGGCGACCGGCGAACCAGAAGTCCTCGGGCGGGAGCACGTCTGCCCGAAGGATCGCCTTCAGCATGCCGAAATCGAGGAACTTCTCGCCCATCGAGGGGTGGACACCGGCGTCGACGGCGCGGACGGCGATCATGAACACGAAGGCGACCGAGAAGACGGCGGCCACCTCGGCGTAGCGCCGCCGGTCGAACTCGACGCCGCGGACGACGGCGAGTCCGGCGGCACCGAAGAGGACGGCGAACCCGGCGTAGGTCGCGATCTCCAGCGAGACGTGCCCGACCAGGAAGACCACGAACCAGACGAGCGCGAGCGCGACGGGCAGTCCGAACGCGGCCCCGCGGTCCTCCAGACGGGACAGCAGGACCGCGGCCAGCGGAACCCCGGCCGCGAGCAACGCGAGGTAGGCCACGAGCCACCAGAGGACGAGACCGTACTCCATCAGACGCCACACCGAATCGCGCCACCATACATCTTGTGGACCGGAGCGGTGCGAGCGGGCGGCCGTGGCGGATTGGCGGCCAGTGCCGGGGCCGTGGCGGACGGGCGAGCGACTTCGGGGCCGTCGCGGACGGGCGAGCGACTTCGGGGCCGTCGCGGACGGGCGATCGGCTTCGGGGCCGTCGCGGACGGGCGACCGTCCCGAAAGTCGAACGGTTTTTACTCGCCGGTGCGGACGACTCGACCAATGAGCCTCGCCGTCGGCGTCGTCGTCCCCGCCTTCCGCCCGGACGTCGAGCGACTCACGACCTACGTCCGGGCGATAGACGAGACGCTGGCTCCCGAGACCATCCGGATCGAACTGGACGACCCGCGCGACCGGGTCGCGGCCGCGCTGGGGGACCTGCCCGCGACGGTCCACGTCTCGCCGTACCGCCGCGGCAAGGGCGCCGCCGTCACCGCCGGCTTCGAGGCCCTCGACACCGACGTGCTCGCCTTCGCCGACGCCGATGGGTCGACGCCGCCGACCGAGTTTCGCGACGTCGTCACCGCCGTCACGGGGGGCGACGCGGATCTCGCCGTCGGATCACGTCGTCACCCCGACGCGGAGATCACGAGTCACCAGACGCTTGCCCGGCGCTTTCTCGGCGACGGGTTCGCCTGGCTCGCCCGCCGGTTGCTCGACGCCGACCTCTACGACTACCAGTGCGGGGCGAAGGCGATCACCCGACCGGCCTGGGAGCAGGTGCGCGAACACCTCTACGAGCCCGGCTTCGCCTGGGACGTGGAACTGGTCGCGATGGCCGGCGCCCTCGACCTGGACATCGCCGAGGTCCCGATCACCTGGGAGGACATGCCCGGATCGACCGTCTCGCCGGTCGGGACCTCCATCGCGCTGGGGCGGGCGCTGCTGACCGCGCGTCATCGGGCGAAACAGATCCGCAACAGCCGCGTGCACAACGCCATCGCGGCCACCCACGAACAACCGACGGCGCTGGTCGACAGAGATGACTGATGCAACCCGCCCGAACGGAGTGGTGCCGTGAGCGACCGGCGTGACCTCGTCCGCCGGCGACTCGCCGCGGTCGTCTCGGGCGTCAGGTTCGGGAAGTTCGCGTCGGTCGGTGCGATCGGCGCCGTCTTCGACACGACGACGCTCGTCGCGCTGACGGAACTCGGCGGCGTTCCGGCGGCGGCCGCCAACGTCGTCAGCATCGAAGTCGCCATTCTGGTGATGTTCGTCATCAACGACAACTGGACGTTCGCCACCGAGGGCGGCGACGACAATCGCTCGCTCGGTCGCCGCCTCCTGCGCTCACACCTCGTCCGCGCGGGCGGGTCGACGATCCAGTACGTCCTCTTCGTGGCCGTGTTCTACGGTGTGAGCGTCGAGTTAGCCTATGCAGGCCTCGACCTGTGGCTGGTGGCGGTCAAGGGCGGTGCCATCGCGTGTGCGATGGTCGTGAACTTCGTCTTCGAGAGTCTGTTCACCTGGCGAGTCCACGAGGACTGACCGGGCGAGCGTGAGGGCGACCCACGGGGAGAATTGACGGACGGTGGCCGAATCACAATCCTTAATTGGCGACCCGGGTTAGGAACTGGTAGCGGGATGGGATAGCCAGGAGATTCCGGCGGGCTCATAACCCGCAGATCGGTAG